>Ga0335082_10007457_pt1 | contig 11871 bp, 13 predicted proteins | sample Lox_Sample_41_FD_206718 | JGI IMG/M metagenome (GOLD analysis project Ga0335082, IMG submission 206718) | Soil microbial communities from Loxahatchee National Wildlife Refuge, Florida, United States - Lox_Sample_4.1 | ecosystem: Environmental > Terrestrial > Soil > Wetlands | place: USA...
CGGGATTGCCGGACTTATCGTGGCTCACCGGTAATTTTTGCGCTGAGCGTTATCGGCGAATCTTGACTTGAAGGGAAGTGCGCCGCAGACTATTTTCATGGCCCACACTTATCTGACATTTGAGTTTGGCAACGACGAAGAGAAGGCGCAGCAGGCTCGGCACAAACTGGAATCACTGAAGGCGGCGTTCAAGCTGGACAAGAAAATGCTCCTTAAAGTCGACCGCAAAGAAAAGGAGAGCTCGGCCGCAGCAGAGACGCCAAAGGAGAAGCCGGCCAAGGCTGTAGAATCAAAATCCAAGGATTCCAAGGGCGCTAAAGGGAGCAAGAAAGCCGACCTGGAACCGGCCAAATTGGCTTCTTCCAATACGGACGTCAAGCTCCTCCTCAGACTCGCGCTGCCCAGTCACGAGAAGCTCACGGAACAGCGGCTATTAAAGCGGATTTCTACCGAAGAGCTGCTCACCAGCGCTTCCCTGAAAACAATCCGCCAGGCAGACAAGGGCTTTGCGGAACTCGACGCGCGGTTTGAAGAGTTGGAATAGCGGCACGAGCTTTTCCGGGCGGCGACATGCTCCGGTATAATCAATAGCTGGACGGGATGTTGCATTCACGCTGCTGACTTTTTAGTTCGGGGCTTGTAAGTACAAACCCCGAGCCCGCGAGGTTGCGCCGAATGGCCGTACAGACCCGCGTCAAGCCCTCCAAGGCGGACGCCCCCAAGAATGACCGGCACGCTGGCCTTAGCCGGGATTCCCTCATAAAGCTTTATCGGGCGATGTATATGTCGCGGCGGCTGGACGACAAAGAGATCCAGCTCAAGCGGCAGAACAAGATTTACTTCCAGATCTCCAGTGCCGGGCATGAAGCGATTACGGCAGCTATGGGGTTACTTCTTCGTCCGGGCGTAGATTGGCTTTATCCCTACTATCGCGATCGCGCATTTTGTTTGCTAATGGGTGTGACGCCGCTGGATATGCTTTTGCAGTCGGTTGGCGCGAAAGACGATCCGAGCTCCGGCGGGCGGCAGATGCCGAGCCACTGGGGCCATCCGAAATACAACATTGTCAGCAAGAGTTCCTGCACAGGCACGCAGTTCGTGCAGGCCGTAGGCGCCGCAGAAGCGACACAGTATTTTGACGCGCATCCCAAAGCGGTTGCTCAGGCGAAGAAAGCGCCGCTCGGCGATCTGGCCCGCTATGATGCCGAGGAAATTGTTTACGTTTCTTCCGGCGACGGCGCAACGAGCGAAGGTGAATTTTGGGAAGCCCTGAACATCGCGTGCGCGAAAAAACTGCCCATTCTGTACCTGGTCGAAGACAACGGCTACGCGATCTCTGTTCCTATCGAAGTGCAAACCGCGGGGGGAAGTATTTCAAAATTGGTGACCGGCTTTCCGGGCTTGCATATTTCCGAGGTGGATGGCACCGACCCGATCGAAAGCTATCGCGTTTGCAAAGAAGCCGTCGATTTTGTGCGCGAACGCAAAGGCCCAGCGCTCATCCATGCAACAGTCACGCGGCCTTATTCCCATTCGCTTTCGGACGACGAGAAACTTTACAAGGTTCCGGAAGAGCGCGAAGACGAAGCGCATCGTGATCCCGTCTCGAAATTTTCTCTGTTCCTGATTCGCGAAGGAATTCTGGACCAGAAGCAGATTGAAGCGCTTGAATCGCAAGTGGATCATGAAGTTCGCAATGCCGCGGACGAAGCGCTTGCTGCCGAGCCTCCGTCCGAAGATTCGATTTACGTAAATGTCTATTCGCCGGACATTGATCCGACTTCCAGCGCGTTCGAAGCGCAGCCGAGTCTGCATGGCGCACACAAAACAATGGTGGAAATGGTTTCCGCAACGCTGAACGACGAAATGTCACGCGACGAGCGCATTGCCGTTTTCGGCGAAGACGTTGCCGATTGCAGCCGCGAGGAAAATCTGAAAGAAGTAAAAGGCAAGGGCGGCGTTTTTAAGGCGACCTCCGGCTTGCAGCGCAAGTACGGCTCAACGCGCGTTTTCAATACACCTATCACCGAAGCCGCCATCGTCGGCCGCGCGATCGGCATGGCGACGCGCGGACTAAAGCCTGTTGCGGAGATCCAATTCTTCGACTACATCTGGCCCGCCATGATGCAGATTCGCGATGAACTCTGCGTCATGCGTTGGCGTTCGAATGGCGCGTTCAAAGCGCCTGTCGTCATTCGCGTGGCAATCGGCGGATACTTGACCGGTGGTGCGGTCTATCACAGTCAATCCGGCGAATCGATTTTTACGCACTGCCCTGGATTGCGCGTGGTCATGCCTTCTACGGCTTTGGACGTAGCAGGCCTTTTGCGCACCGCGATTCGTTGCGACGATCCGGTGATGTTCCTCGAACATAAACATCTTTACCGCCAGCCCTACAACCGCTCGGAATATCCAGGCCCGGACTTCACGATTCCATTCGGCAAGGCGCGATTGGTCAAAGAAGGCGAAGACGTCAGCATCGTTACTTACGGTGCGTTTGTACATCGCGCGGAAGTGGCCGCTGCGCAGCTTGAGCGCGAAGGTATTTCCACTGAAATTATTGATTTGCGTTCGCTCTCACCCTACGACTGGGAAGCCATTGCTGCCACCGTCCGCAAGACGCACCGTGTAATTGTGGCCTACGAAGACATGCAAAGCTGGGGTTACGGTGCGGAAATCGCTGCGCGCATCGCAGAAGAGCTATTTGACGAACTGGACGCCCCTGTAAAGCGCATCGCCGCAACTGATACGTTCTGTGCGTACCAGCCTAAGCTGGAAGATGTGATTCTGCCGCAGTCGGATGCCGTGGTCGCGGCGGTCAAAAGGCTGATCGAGTACTAAATTTCGCAATTCGCCTCGAAATGCGCCCCCGGCGCCCACCCACAACTCTGTGGAACTTTATCTTCGGTCCATGCGTATATATTGGTAGACGGGCGAAGCACGCCCGGCGAGGGGTGACATCATGATTTGCTCAGCATGCCAAAAAGTCATCATTGATGGATCCACGTATTGCTACAACTGCGGCGCAAAACAGACGGCCGCGGGGTCAGGGACGGCTCAGACGCCACGGGCAGCAGCCCAAGCTCCACGAAAATTGACGCGTTCCAGCACGGACAAGAAACTGGGCGGTGTGTGCGCGGGACTGGGAAATTATTTCGATGTGGATATCACGCTCGTGCGCGTGCTCTGGCTGGTGGGATCACTCTGCTCGGCCGGATCTGGATTGCTCGTCTATTTGATTTTGTGGATCGTCCTGCCGGTTGAGCCGTTGTACGTACCAGTCGCGACCCAGACTTCTGTCACGCAATAGCCGGTCGTCGGTTATTCTTTCACTTTCCTTGGCGCGTGCGATCTGCGCCCGCCGGAGCCAAGCAGACTTTCGTCTATAGAGATCAAACCTGCCCCAACTGTAGCTAGCGCGGCGCAACCCGCACCCATCGCAAGCGGAAATTCGTAAAGATGCACGGCCATAATTCCGCCGGCGCTGTGCACTTTCCAAATAGCCACTCCCATTTCGATCGCGAGCAGCAGCGCGGCTGGCCGCGTGAACAATCCGAGTACAAGCAAAACGCCCCCGAACGCTTCCAGCACTCCCGCGACGTAAACAAACTGCGCCGGCAAACCGTGCTGCACGAACATGTGCTGCATCTCAAGATTCGGCCGAATCAGCTTCGGGTAACCGTGCGTTAAGAAAATGAGGCCGAGCGCAATGCGAAGAACCAGCAATCCCAGCGGTTGCAAACTATCCAGGAATTTCATCTCTTGAACAAGCCTCACGCATGAAAAATACCTGCGTCCGGAAGTTTACCAGAGCGCAGGTTCGTGCCCCTTCGCTTTCGCGGGATTCGGGTACAATTGTTTATTCGAATTTGGCCCTGTGGAGAGAAATGAGCGCCGCGGAAACCCAATCATTCTTGAGCTGTCTGTCCGATGGTTGCCTTCGACTGATGATCGCACAATTCGGTGTATTTGCATGAAACGCAAGCTGCTGGTCGCAATTCCGCTATTGCTTCTCGTAGTGATTATTGCGTGGATTGTGCGGCCCAAGCACGAATATATCGGCGAAGCTTACGTCAGCACAAAAAGCACGGCGATTTTGAGTAGCGTGGCACAAGTGCGGCAGGAGGTCGGAGAGCTGCACTACGGCGAACACGTGGTGATGCTCGCAAAGCGGAACGAATTTGTGAAAGTTCGAACGAGCGCGGGAGTTGTCGGTTGGGTGGACGCTCACCAGTTGATGGATCCGCAGCTTTGGCAGCGAAGCATCATCCTTCTGAAAAATGTGCAGGATTTGCCCGTGCAGTCGCGAGGACGCACAAAAGTCGCCACAAATTTGCGCGTGGAACCCGGCCGCACTGCAGCGCGGCTCTATCAGTTTGGGCGCGGCATTCCCGTGGAAATCGTGGGACGGGCAACGGCGGATTGGGCGCAAGTCTCTGACGAAAAAGAAGGCTCGAATCCCGAAGACACAAAAAAAGAGGACTGGTTTTTGATTCGCGGCGTAGCCACGCGCCCGCCGGGAGAAACTACAGCGCGCACGGGAATTGCGATTCCCTCTACCACAACGAATCCTGGCGATGGCTCCGCGCCAATTGCAGGCTGGGTTGTAGCGCGCTTCGTCGAGCTAGACTTGCCGGACGCGGTTCGCGAAGGCGCAAACTCGGCAAATATTCGGCCGGTAGGATGGTTCGAATTGAATCGCGTGCCAGATGATTCCGCCGAGAAACCGCAATATTTGCTTGCGGCAACGCGCGGGCCCGAAGGCCAAGCGTGCGATTTTACGAATCTGCGCGTTTTCACGTGGAACAAAAAGAAGACGCGTTATGAAACCGCGTTCATAGAAAACGGCCTATGCGGCGCAATGCCGATTCACATCGGAAAAGATGCGAAGGGCAATCCGGAGTTCAAATTCAAAGTGATGGATGGCGAGAAAAACGAACGCACATACCGTTTGATTCAAACGGTGGTTCGCCGCGTGCGGGAAACAGAAACGGGAACGAAGATTACTGCCGCTGAGAAAAAGTCCAAGTAAGGAAAGCGCGGCTGGAGATGCCGATATGACGCTGCACATCAGCGAAGCGGACGTTCGCGCAGTTTTCACCATGCCGATGGCCATCGAGGCCGTGGAGGAAATTTCGCGAAAACAGGCCGCAGGCGAAGCGGAAATCCATTCGCGTCGGCGATTCGAATTTCCCGGCGGCAGATTTTTTCATCACATGGGGGCGGCCGACTATGCGGGAAATTTTGTAGCGACCAAGCAATACACTTACGTCAACGGGAAGCTGAAGTTTGTGGTGTCGCTCTACGCGATGGAAACCGGGGAATTGCTGGCGCTGATTGAAGGAGATCGCCTCAGCCAGCAGAGAACGGGTGCGGCGTCCGGCGTTGCCACAAGATATCTTGCGCGTGCAGAAGCGAGAACTGCGGGAATCATCGGATCCGGCTGGCAAGCCGAGGCGCAGCTCGAAGCAGTTGCAGCGGTGCGAAAATTGGAGTCGGTGGCAGTCTACGGGCGCGATGAGGAGCGAAGAGAAGAATTCGCGCGAGAGATGACGGCGAAGCTGGGATTGGCGGTAAAGGCGGTGGGCAGTTCGAGCGAAGCGGCGCGCGGCGCGGACATCGTGTGCACGGCGACTACGGCAAGTAAACCCGTGCTCTTTGGCGACGATGTTGCCCTGGGCGCTCACATCAATGCGATTGGCGCAAATCACATGCGCAAGCGGGAGCTTGATGACACAGCCGTCCTGAAGTCAGATGTTGTTGTCGTAGATTCGATCGAACAATCGCAGCAGGAAGCCGGCGATCTGGTGCTTGGCTTCGCTTCCGACCGCGCACGATGGGCGCGCGTGAGTGAATTGGCGCAAATCGTCGGTGGAAAAGCGGCAGGGCGCTCGTCTGATTCGCAAGTGACCCTATTCAAATCTAACGGAATAGCTGCCTGGGATTTGGCAGCCGCGGTCCGCGTTTATGCTGAAGTAAGAAAACAGAAACTTGGCCGCCCCTTGCCGCTTTGGCAGCCTGCCTCTTAGAACATACGCCGCAACAGTGCAGGAACCTGAGATATTCTAGAAAGCACTGAAGCGCTTTTATGAAGACCTTGCCCGACTATCTGCGCAAAGGTATGAAACTCGTGATTGTCGGCTGCAATCCGAGCGAATCTTCCGTTCGAACCGGCCATTATTATTCCGGCCGCAATAATATCTTTTGGCCCGTTCTCTTCAAGAGCACTATCATTCCCGAGCCCGTCGAATATGGCGATGATCGCCGCATCATCGAATTTGGAATTGGTCTAACCGACCTGGTGAAGCGTCCCACGCGCGGTATGGAAGAACTGACCCGCGAGGATTTTGCGGAAGGCCGAATCGTGCTTGGGCAAAAGCTGGAAGAATTTGCGCCGCGAGTGATTGCCTTCAATGGGAAAATCGTCTACGAGCAGTTTGCCCAGCGAAAATGCAAGTTTGGCGTGCAGAAGGAACTTCTTTATGGTGCGCGAGTGTACGTCTTGCCCAGCAGCAGCGCGCAAAATGCCGCGGCGCAAAAAGAGCGCCTGATGCATTTTCGGAAATTGGCGCAGCTTGTCCGCAAGATAGAAAAAGCCCGCGATACGGTTCATGCCTGAAGGAAAACTACGATGAGCGAACCTGTAGCACCTGTCCTGCTGCAAACGGTGCAGGACGGAGTTGCCGTGCTGGTGATGAACCGGCCTGAGCGAATGAATGCGCTCAACAACGACCTGGCAACCGCGCTGTTTGGAGCACTGCAGAAGGTTTCGGAAGACGATAGTGTTCGCGTTGTCGTGTTGACGGGAGCCGGGCGCGCGTTTTGCGCCGGCGGTGATTTGGGCGTCATCGGTAAGGGCAGGGAAGCCAACAATGTGAAAGAGCTTGAGCCGATTCTGCGCGCGGGAATGGGTGCCGTACTCAAGATTCGAACTATGCCCCAGCCGGTGATCGCCGCTGTGAATGGCGCTGCCGCTGGAGCCGGAATGAATATCGCGCTCGCAGCCGACATCCGAATCTCCGCCGAAGAGGCCGTGTTCGGTCAGAATTTCGCGAAGGTGGGACTATTCCCCGATTACGGTGGAACCAATTTCCTGCCGGAACTTGTCGGCCCGTCGAAAGCTGCCGAGATGTTTTATACGGGCGACATGATTGACGCGAAAACGGCGCTGCGACTAGGGCTCGTGAATCTCGTGGTGCCTGCAGCGCAGCTCGAAACCGAAGTGAAAGCCTTCGCCGCCAAAATCGCAAGCGGCCCGCCGATAGCAATTCGTGCGGTAAAGAAAACTCTGTTTGCGGACAAGAAAGATGCGCTGGAGAAAGCGCTCGAAGCTGAAGTCGTCCATCAGATGAAATGCTTTGCTTCCCAAGACTGCCTCGAAGGCATTCACGCATTTTTTGAAAAACGTCCGCCAAAATTCCAAGGCTGCTAGGTAGAATTGTTCTACGCATGAGCGAACTTGAAATTACTCCCACCGAATTGAAGAGAAAACTAGATGCAGGTGAAAAGCTCCTGCTGATCGACGTACGCGAGCCGTGGGAATACCAAACCTGCCGCATTGAAGGCGCAAGACTCATTCCCATGCGAACGATTCCCGCGAACCTGCAATCGCTTGATGTCGAAGAGCCCGTTATTTGCTACTGCCATCACGGAATGAGAAGCCTGGATGTTGCCGTGTGGCTCCAAAAGCAGGGAGTCGAGTCGGCCCGCTCGCTTACCGGAGGAATCGAGAAATGGTCGGCGGAAATCGACCCCAAAGTTCCTCGCTACTGATCTCGTGCGCCCGAATCGTCCCATTCTTCCGAGTTGTGTAAAATCAAATCAAGCAGACCAGGACTGCCTCCCATGCCTAAGCCAAAAGTTTTGTTTTTCCAGAAACCGTCATGTACCACGTGCCGGAAAGCAAAAGCGTTTCTGTTGGATCTTGGGGCGGAAATTGAATCGCGTGACTTGGACAAGGATCCGCTCTCGATCTCCGAGCTGGAGTCGCTTATCGGGGAGAGGGATTACAAAGCGTTTCTGAGCACGCGCAATGAACTGTATCGCGAGAAGAAAATGGCGGAGAAACCACCTTCGCGCAAGGAAGCAATCGCATTGATGTCCAACAATCCGAATCTGATCAAAAGACCGATCTTGCTGAGAAGCGGCAAAATCCTTCTCGGCTTCGATGAGGATGCGTACCGTAAGCTGCTGAAGTAAACTTTCCAAATGAAAACTTGCGCTAGTTGATGGTGAGGGGAACAGTCCGCATGGGCGTAAGAACAATCGGTGTAATTGGTGCAGGTACGATGGGCCGCGGAATCGCCTATGCGGCCGCTCTCGGCGGCTACCGAACGATTCTCGAAGACGTCATGCCGGAAACCTTGGCAAAAGGCATGGCATGGATTAAGCAGTCCCTCGACGAAGGTGTGTCACGCGGAAAAGTGGAAGCCCCCGCGCGTGACGCCGCTTTAGCCTTAATCGAAACTTCCTCGTCTGTCGAAAACGTCTGCCGCGAAGCCGACTTCCTCATCGAAGCCGTGCCCGAGGAGATGGAGCTAAAACTCGAGCTTTTCACTCTCTTTGACAAATTCGCAAAACCCAAAGCAGTCCTCGCCAGCAATACGTCCTCGCTTTCCGTCGCGGAAATGGCAGAAATGACCTATCGCCCCGAGCTCTGCGTGGGCATGCACTTTTTCAATCCGGTTCCGAAAATGCGCCTCATCGAGATCGTGAAAGCCCCGAAAACTTCCGACGAAGCAATCGCAATCTGCCGCGAAGTTGGCGCGAAAATGGGCAAAGAAGTCGTTATAGTAAAGGAATCGCCGGGCTTCATCACTACGCGAGTCAACGCCCTCATTGGTAACGAAGCGTTCGCCATGCTCGAAGCGGGAATTGCCTCGGCCGAAGATATTGATAAAGCGTTGAAGCTCGGCCTCAATCATCCGATGGGCCCGTTCGAGCTAGTCGATCTCGTCGGCCTCGACGTTCGCCTAAGCATCCTCGAATATCTCCATTCTACCCTCGGCGAAAAATACAAACCGAATCCCCTCTTAAAGAAGCTCGTCGCGGAAGGCCGATTGGGGCGCAAAACAGGCCGTGGAGTTTACGATTATTCTTCGCCTGCCCTGCCCAAGAAGTAGTTTCCAGCTACTGCAAGAGATTTCGCTCCCCTCGTTCTAATCGCAGGCGGCGAAAACGCGGGAAAATCCAGACCGCATTCGCACCCCCGCAGGCCAATTTCGAATTTGGAGGCCCTAATGTGGCTTTCTCGTGCACTTGCTTGGACTGTTTGCGTTTCAATGATATTGCCAAACGCCGTAACCGGCGGGGAACAACCACGGTTGCCCCAGCCGCTGCCAAAAACAGTAGCCATCGCCGCATTCAAAAACGGCCTCGCTTTCGTAGTGCGTCAGGGCGCAATCCAACTTCAGTCTGGCACCGGCAGAATCACGCCAATTCCAAACGCCACGCTCGGCACGCTCTGGCTCGCTCCCGGCGAAGCAAACACTTCGCTAGATGAAGTCGTCGCATACCGCTACAACGTCTCGGCCGAGCGCCCACTCCAGTCCATTGCCGAAGTCTTACAAGCCAACACTGGAAAAACCGTTACGATCACCTACAGCATGAACATGAAGGACTACACCGGCGAAATTGTCGGCGTGCGCGAATCAAAACTTGCTCCAGGTGAAACAGGGCCAGAAGCAACGCCCGAAGTCGCCGCCGCAATTTCCGCGAAGCCTCAATATTTGTTGCTCCGAGTGGACAAGAAGCTTCTCGCCTTCCCCATCGGATCCATCGCAAATGCAGTTCTCCCTGACGATACAAATTTTCAGGAAAAGTTTGAACAACAACGTGCCGCTCTTCGCTTCAAAATCAAGGGAGCCGGCGAAAAAACCGACCTCACCATGGGCTATCTCGAACGCGGCCTCGGCTGGACGCCTTCTTACATGATTTCCCTAACCGACGACAAGACGGCGCAAATCACCATGCAAGCCGTAGTCATCGACGACGCCGAGGATCTGAACAACACGGACGTTTTCTTCGTTGTCGGCGTGCCGAATTTCGTCTATTCCGGAACGCCATCACCTATGAGCTTGCAGCAAAATCTTCTTTCCTTCATGAAAGACGAAGAACGCCGCGACGGTGGCAACTACCGCATGTACTCCAACGCGGTTGCGGGCCAAATGGTCAGCGCGGAATATAAGGAACTGGATGCAGTTAATGAACCCTCCTTCGCGCAAACAGTGACGGAGCTTTCTGGTTCTCCTGAAGAAGACCTGTTTCTTTACTCGCGTTCCGGTGTAACACTCGCTCGCGGCGAACGCGCCACCTACAACGTTTTCTCCAGCAGCGTCGGCTATGAGCACATCTACGAATGGGAAGTTGTCGATCCCCAGCGGGTGGATGCCTACGGCAACGTCGTTCAAACCAATCCGAACTCGCCCGACGCTGCCGCAAGAAACAGCATTTGGCATTCGATTCGCCTCAAGAACACGACAAAATTTCCCTGGACCAGCGCACCAACCATGGTCATCTCCGGTACAAAACCCGTTTCGCAAGACACGCTGCCGTACACGCCCAAGGCCGCAACTTCAAATCTGAAGATCACGATCGCCACAGACATCAGTTCCAGCCACGAAGAGCGCGAAATCGCCCGCCAGCAAAATGTACAGCGCCGCCACGGCTACGAATTTGATCTCGTCACTGTCGAAGGCAGGATGAAGCTGAAGAACTACAAATCAAAAGAAGTAAAAGTGAACATCGGCAAGACCCTACGCGGCGAAGTGGAAACTCTCTCCGACACAGGTAAAGCCATAAAGCTCGGCGAAGCGATTCAGACTGACAATCCGCTCTCGCGCCTGACCTGGGAGATTCCACTCAAGGCAGGCGAGGAAAAAGTCGTCACCTATCGCTACAAAATCTTTGTACGCGGGTAGTGTAAACTCGCTTGCTCGCCGCGGAATCCTGTGAGAATCTGCGGCGAGTGAAGGCAAATCAAACAAGTCGCGAACGCATCGTCATTCAGCAAGGCGACATCACCGAGATGGCCGTGGACGCCATCGTCAACGCGGCAAACAACGACCTCCTCCTCGGCGCGGGAGTTGCGGGAGCTATCGCCCGCAAAGGCGGCGAATCCGTTCAAAAAGAGTGCAAAGCGATCGGCAGTATTCCAGTCGGTTTTGCTGCAATCACTGGAGCAGGGAATCTAAAAGCGAGGCACGTCATCCATGCAGCCAGCATGGGGCTCGGCGGCCAAAAAACCACTGCGAAATCTCTGCAAACCTCTACGGCACATTCGCTTCGTTTGGCTGCCGATCGAAATCTCAAAACAATTGCATTTCCGGCGATTGGTACCGGCGTATCCGGTTTCCCGATGGATGAGTGTGCCGACATCATGCTGCGCCAGGTGACCCAGCATCTGGCCGGAGAAACTTCAATCGAAACCGTACATTTTGTTCTTTTTGACGAAGAGGCCCGAGAAATATTTGAGCAAGCCTTAAGACGAATCTCAGCGAAGCTCGATAGCTAATTGGATCGGCAGTCTTCGTTCTTTTTTGCAGTTTTCCCTGTAACGAATTCTTCCATTCTCTCACTACCAGTCAAGCATACCTGCAGGCCCCTTCGCCGTGCTCAGCCGAAGAAGGAGGGCTTATGCCTAAGAACATTGTTATTTGCTGCGATGGCACCGGAAACAGTTTCGAAAATCCGGACAACGACTCCAACGTAATCAAGCTCTACAGCACACTCCTAATTGACGGAGCTACTCAGGTTGGTTATTACCACCCGGGTGTGGGAACTCTTGGTGATCCTACGGCACGCAATTGGTTCAGTCGAAATTGGTCCAAGGTGAAGGGCTTGGCGTTTGGCGGTGGTCTGCTCGATAACGTC
>Ga0335082_10007458_pt1 | contig 11870 bp, 7 predicted proteins | sample Lox_Sample_41_FD_206718 | JGI IMG/M metagenome (GOLD analysis project Ga0335082, IMG submission 206718) | Soil microbial communities from Loxahatchee National Wildlife Refuge, Florida, United States - Lox_Sample_4.1 | ecosystem: Environmental > Terrestrial > Soil > Wetlands | place: USA: Florida...
GCCGGCCCTCCTCGATCTTTTTCGGCAGGAACGGATCGGCGATCGACGGGCGCGCGGCCCCGATCATGTCGAGGATGCCGCGCCGGATCTGCGACACCATGGCGTCGGGCGAGGTGAAGCGGCCGACGCCGACCACGGGCTTGGTGGTCAGCGTCTTCACGAAGGCGATGTGTTTTTCCTGGTAGCCCTCGTCGGCGAAGCGGGAGGTGACGGAGTCGTTGTGCCAGTCGCTGACGTTGACGTCCCAGAGATCGGGCAGCTCGGCGAGCATGGCCACGACCTCGCGCCCCTCGCTCCCGCTGGTGATGCCGTCCTCCCCCAGCAGCTCGTCGACCGCGAAGCGGAGGGCGACAGCGCAGCTGTCGCCCACGGCCTCCTTGGTGTCCTCGATCAGCTCGCGCAGCAGGCGCGCGCGGTTCTCCAGGCTGCCGCCGTACTCGTCCGTCCGCTGGTTGCGCCGCTTCTGCAGGAAGTGCATGGGGAGCGCGATGTTGTGGCCGGCATAGCAATAGACGATGTCGAAGCCGGCCGTGCGAGCGCGCAGGGCCGCGGCGCGATGCCAGCGGCGGTAGTCGCGGATGTCGGCCTTGTCCATGGCGCGCGCCTGCACCGGCGCATCCCAGGCGATCGGCTCGTGCCCCGGGCCGATCGGCGTCTCGCGGCTGTAGTAGTTGGCGGTGGTGGGGCCGTGGTGCGTCAGCTCGATCGCTGCCAGCGCGCCGTGCCGGTGAACGGACTCGGCCATGAGCGCCAGGCCGGGCAGGTCGCGGTCGTCCCACAGCCGGCCTTCCGGAAAGGGCAGGATGTCGCTGGAGGGGTGGATGTCGCATTCCTGCGTCGACACCACGGCCCAGCCGCCCTCGGCCTTGACGCCGCGCATGGCGGCCTCGGCGCGCGGCATGACGTGGCCCATGCCGGTGCAGTGCGGCACCTGGTAGAAGCGGTTCCGGGCGGTCTTCGGGCCGATCTTCACGGGCTCGAACAGGATGTCGTAACGCGGATCGCGGGGCATGAGGGTTCCTTCGTGGACAGGGGCGACCACAGGGGGTCGCCCCTGCGCCGGTGGGTGCTGCTATTCGGCCGCCGTCGAGATGATCGGATCGATGGACCGCAGCTGCTCCATCGGGATGTGGCAGGCGATGCGGTGGCCGCTGTTGGTGCGATGCTCCAGCGGCGGCGTGGTGTCGCAGATCTCGCCGAGCTTGCGCGGGCAGCGCGTGGCGAACGGGCAGCCCTTGGGCACGTCGCGCGGGCTGGGCATCGCGCCTTCGAGCAGGATCCGCTTCTGCTGGCGGTCCGGATCGGCGATCGGCACGGCCGAGAGCAGCGCCTCGGTGTAGGGATGGTAGGGCGGGTTGAAGACCTCCTCGACCGAGCCGAACTCCACGATCTTGCCGAGATACATCACCGCCACCCGGTCGGCCAGATAGCGCACGACCGAGAGGTCGTGCGAGATGAACAGCATGGTGGCGGCGCGCGTCGACTGCAGCTCCAGCAGCAGGTTGATGATGGCGGCCTGAACGGAGACGTCGAGCGCCGACACCGGCTCGTCCGCGACCACGACGTCGGGGTCGCCGGCGAGGGCGCGGGCGATGGCCACGCGCTGCTTCTGGCCGCCGGAGAGCTGCCGCGGCTTGCGGTCGACGAAATCGGCCGGCAGCTTCACCGTCTCCATGAGGTGGCGCGCCTGCTCGTGCATCGCCGCGCCCGTGAGGTTCTTCAGCCGGCGCAGCGACCGCTCGATGGCGAAGCCGACGGAGTGGCTGGGATTGAGCGTGCTGTCGGGGTTCTGGAACACCATCTGCAGCTTGCTCTTGATCTGCGACTCCCGGTCCTCGACGCGGATGCCGCCGATATCCGATCCGTCGAGCGCGACCTTGCCGCCGGTCGCCTTCTCCAGGCCGGTGAGGACCTTCGCCAGGGTGGACTTGCCGCAGCCGGATTCGCCGACGACGGCAAGCGTCATGCCGCGCCGGGCCGACATGCTGACGTCGTTGAGGGCCTTGATCTCGTAGCTCTCGGCGCCGCTGAAGATGCTGGTCGAGGTCTCGTAGAACTTGCGCAGGCCGTCGATGTCGAGCACGAGGTCGGCGTCGCGCTCGTCGGCGGCCGTTGCCGGCGCCGCGGCCTGCGGCCGCTGCCAGGGCGGCAGCTCGAGCGCGCGTACGCACTGGACGCGGTGCGCGGCCTCGCCGAGAATCGTGATCGTCTCGATGCGGGCGGTGGTGCAGCGCGCCGGCTCGGCATGCTTGCAGCGGCTCGCGAAGATGCAGCCCGGCGGCCGATGCAGCGCCGGCGGCACCTGCCCGGGGATCGGCACCAGCGGCGAGGTGTGCTTGTCGGTGCCGAGCACCGGCAGGCACTCCAGCAGGCCGCGGGTATAGGGGTGGCGCGGATTGCGGAACACCGAGGCGATCGGCCCCTCCTCCACGAGATCGCCGGCATACATGACGCCGATGCGGTCGCAGACCCGCACGACCGTGCCGAGATTGTGGCTGATGAAGACGAGCGCCGAGTTGTGCTTGCGCCGGAGGTCGCGCACGAGATCGAGCACGGCGGCCTCGACGGTGACGTCGAGGCCCGTCGTCGGCTCATCCATGATGAGGAGCGACGGCTCGGCCATCAGCGCCATGGCGATGACCACGCGCTGCTGCTGGCCGCCCGAGAGCTGGTGCGGATAGCGGTCGAAGATCGACTCGGCGTCGGGGAGCTTCACCTCGGCCAGCATTTGCAGGGCGCGTCGGCGGGCATCGGCCTCGCCGGCGCCCTGATGCACGATCGGCACCTCCATGAGCTGCTTGCCCACGGGGATGACCGGGTTCAGGCTGCTCATCGGGTCCTGATAGACCATGGCCAGGCGGCGGCCGCGCAGCCGGCGGAGCTCGGGCTCCGGCATCTTCGCCATGTCGCGGCCCTCGAACAGGATGCGGCCGCCGGTCAGGCGGCCGGCGCCGCCGAGATAGCGGACGATCGAGAACGCCACCGTCGACTTGCCGCAGCCGGACTCGCCGACCAGGCCGATCGCCTCCCCCCGAGCCAGCTTGAAGCTGACGCCCGGGATGACGTTGATCTCGCCGGCGCGCGTGAAATAGGAGATGCGGGCGTTGTCGAGCTCGAGGACGGGGGCGCCGGTCTTGTCTGCTTCCGCCATGGCCCCCCTCAATCGCGCAGGCTGATCTCGCGGAGCCCGTCCGCGAGCAGGCTCAGCCCGACCACGAGGGAGGACAGCGCGATCGCCGGCGCCAGCGACATCAGCACCTGGCCGCCCATGACGTATCCATAGGTGGCATTGATCATGCCGCCCCAGTCGGGGTCGGGCGGCCGCAGGCCGAGGCCGAGAAAGCCGAGGATCCCGATGGTGATAGCCGTGTAGCCCATGCGCAGGCAGGAATCGACGATCAGCGGCCCGCGCGCATTGGGCAGGATCTCCACGAGCATGATGTACCAGGCCGGCTCGCCGCGCATCTTGGCCGCCGCGACGTACTCGCGCTCGCGCAGTTCCAATGTCTGGCTCCGCACGAGGCGGGCCACCTGCGGCGACGCGACGAAGGTGACGGCGACGACGATATTGAGGGGCGACGGGCCGAACTTCATCACGATGATGACGTACAGCACGAGGACGGGGAACGACAGGATGACGTTGCAGACCTGCATCAGCACCGTGTCGACCCAGCCGCGGTAGTAGCCCGCGAGCAGCCCCATGACGCAGCCGACGATATAGGCGCAAAGCGTCGCCAGCGGCGAGATGACGAGGACGACGCGCGAGCCCCAGATGATGCGCGACAGCGTGTCGCGCGCCTGGTCGTCGGTGCCGAGCCAATGCTCGGCGGAGGGCGGAGCGATGATGCCGGCGTCGAAGTCGTTGTCGTTGGGATCATAGGAGGAAATCCAGGGCGCGAAGACGGCCACGACGACCCAAAAGCCGACGAGGAACGCGCCGACCACGCCGAGCGGGGATTCGCGCAACCTCAGGACGCTGCGCAACCAGCCCGGGAGCCGGGAGCGCCGGGGCGCCACGCTCGAATGGGCTGTGTTGACGCTCATCGTGCCTTCCTCAGGTGAAGCGGATGCGCGGATTGAGCAGCATGTAGGTGAAGTCGCCGACGATCTGCGACGTCACGACCACGAACACGGCGAACAGGGTGGCGGCCTGCACCGTCGCAACATCGTGATAGAGCGCGGCCTCGACGATCATGCGCCCGAACCCGGGAAAGGCGAACACCGCCTCGGTCACGACGACGCTCGTGAAGAGGAAATTGAGCTGCAGCAGGATGGCGGTGAACGGCGTGATCAGGGCGTTGCGCATGGCGTGCTTCACGACCACGTCCGGAAAGGACAGGCCCTTGAGGACCGCCGTCCGCACGTACGGGCGCGTCATCACCTCCACCATCGACGCCCGCACCATGCGGACGAGATAGCCGAGGTAGTAGGCCGTCAGCGTGGCAACGGGGAGCACCAGCTGCGCCGCCAGCGACCAGTCGCCGCCGGTATCGAGGGTCGCCGTGCCCGGCAGGAGGACCGGCAGGACGGTTCCGGAGGCGAAGATGGTCATGAGAAAGACGCCGGTGGCGAATTCCGGCATGGACGTCGTGATCGAGCTGAACACCGAGACGACGCGATCCACGATCGACCCCTCGCGCATGCCGGCGACGACGCCGAACAGCACCGAGAGCGGCGCGATGATCGCAAAGGCCAGCAGGGCGAGGAACGTCGTATTGCGGAGGCGGTCCCATATGAACGTGTTCACGTCCGCCCGCCAGCGGTGCGAGTAGCCGAAGTCGCCCTGCAGGAGGCCCTTCCATTCGCCGTTATAGTTAGGACCCACGCCGAGCCATTCGAAGTAGCGTGCGAGAAACGGGCGATCGAGGCCATGGGTCTGGTGGTACTTCGCCAGTTCATCCTTGGTCGCGTATTGCCCGAGCGCGCTGATCGCCTGATCACCCGGCGCGAACTCGAAGGTCGCGAACAGGATGAATGAGACCACCAGCATGGTGAACAGCAGGATGCCGACGCGCTTGGCGAAGAACCTGGCCATGCCGGCGTTGCCTAAGGCCCACCGGTGCGTGTTCGCTGTCGGCGCGTCACGGGCACGGCTTCAAAACTCCATGCAGGGCGTGAAGTGGGGCGATCGTCGGGATCGATATGGCTGCCAGGAACGCCGGCGGGCATCCCGTCGGGATGCCCGCCCTGATCCTTGTCTGAGCTCTAGGCTTCGAGCGACCAGTCCCACGGAAAGATATAGCTCGTGGGATGAGCGGCGAAACCCTTCACCTTCTTGTCCATGGCCATGAAGACCGAACGCCACAGCGGCTGAACGATCGGGCCGTCTTCCTGCATGATGGTCTCGAGGTCCTTCATCACCTCGCGGCGCTTCTCGACGTCGAGGATGCCCTCGGCCCTGGTCAGCGTCTCGTCGAACTTGGCGTTCGACCAGAAGCTCTCGTTCCACGGCACGCCCGTGCGATAGGCCAGACCGAGCACCATCACGCCGAGCGGCCGATGCGTCCAGGAGGTGAAGGAGAACGGATTGGTGTTCAGGTTCCAGATGTCCCAGTACTGGGCCGCCGGCAGCACGTTGACCTTCACCTTGACGCCGATCTTCTTCCACATGCCGGCCATCACGGTGACGGCCTTCGCCTCCCAATCCGGATCCTTGATCGCCGTGATCTCGGTCTCGAACCCGTCGGGCACGCCGGCTTCGGCCAGCAGCTTCTTCGCCCCCTCGATGTCCTGCTTCATGAACGGCAGCTTGAAGTATTCGGGATGGACGGGGGCGACATGGTGGTGCTCGGCCGGCACGCCGTTGCCGCCGTAGGAGACCTGCAGCACCTTCTCGGGGTCGATCGCCAAACGCATCGCCTTGCGGACGCGCGCATCCTTCCAGGTGTCGTGGATGGGCTGCATGCGGGCCACGCCGGTCTGCGCCGTCGCCGACTGGTAGAGCTTGAGGCGATCGATCTTCTGGAGGGCGGACAGCTGCGAGGTCTTGACCTCCCAGATGCCGTCGACCTGATTGGCGGCAATCGCGCCCAGCGCCGCCGCCGGGTCGTCGCCGTGGTCGATATATTCGACGGAGTCGAGGGCGCCGTCGCCATGCCAGTAGCCCGGGCGCTTTTTCACCACGCACTTCTTGCCCAAGTCGTATTCGACCATCTCCGCCCACCCGGTCCCGAGCGAGCCGACGCCCGGGAAATTGCCGTTCGAGCTCGGATGCATCATGGCGAACGGATAGTGGAAGAAGTGCTCGGGCACGGCGAGCTGGCTGGCCTGGGCGTTGAGCCGGACGGTGTGATCGTCGACCTTCTCGATCGCGTTCGCGTCCCACAGCTCGGTCGTCATGACAGCGTTGCCCTTGTCGTCCTTCTTGCCGGTGTCGACGTCCTTCAGCATGTAGCCCTTCATCAGGCCCAGGACCGAGGAACCAGTATTGGGATCGAGGCAATGCTTGATATTCCAGATCACGTGGTCGGCGACGAACGGCTCGCCGTTCGACCACTTCACGTCCTGGCGCAGGTGGAGCGTCCAGGTCTTCAGGTCGTCGCTGGCATCCCACTTCTCGCACAACCAGGGCCGGGTGACGTTGTCGCTGCCCGTCAGCGTCAGATACTCGATGACGTTGCGCGCCATCATGGAGTCCTGGATCCAGGAGTAGGTGTGCGGGCTGGCGATCGGCTGCACGCGCATCGAGATGCGGACCGTGCCGCCGGCGGCGCTCGCGCGCTTGGTCAGGCTGCCGGCCTCCGGCAGGCCGATGATGGAATAGGCGGCGGCCGAAGACAGGCCGAGGAGCGTGGCGGTGCGCAGGAACTCGCGGCGGCTGACCTTGCCGTCCTTGAACTGCTGGGCGAGCGTCGGCAGGTAGGAGTGCGTGTTCTCCAGAAGCGTTCTGAGGCTCATTTTACTCGTCTCCCAATCGGATGTTTGGTTCTGTCGTTTGTTACAAGCGGTCGGCTCGCGACGGGCGCGCGGCAGCAAGCCAGGCGCGCCTCGGCCTCCCCTTCTTGTTCCCTGTTCACCCTTAGCAAAGCACCCTTTGCCATTGGGATTCAAGAAGTTCCTTGCAGGTGCGAAGGCGGCGCCGGGCGGAACCACGGCGCTGCTTGGTCCCGCCGTCGCGACCGCCGGCAACGCGACCCGCGGCGATGGCGCGCTAAAAGGTGCCGTCTTTGACAACGCGCGCGAGATGCGAAATGGTAAGGGCAGAAAGAGAAGACAGCAGGGAGACGCCTACAATGACCATGTTCAAGAGTAACGGCGACCGCGTGCCCGCCACGATCAAGTCGCTCGCCCAAAGCACCAAGGCGGGACAGATGGACCGCCGCGAATTCCTGGCGATGGCCAGCATCATGGGCGCATCGACCGCCCTGGCCTACAGCATGATCGGCCTCGCGGCGCCGAAGGAAGCCAAGGCGGACGAGCCCAAGAAGGGCGGCGTCCTCAAGATGCAGATGATCATCAAGGAGATGAAGGACCCGCGCACCTGGGACTGGTCGGAGATGGCGAACGTGATGCGCCAGTGCAACGACTACATGGTGCGCTACACCAAGGACTTCACCTTCGAGGGTCATCTGATCGAGAGCTGGGAGATCAGCGACGACGCCACCGAATACACGCTGCACGTCCGCAAGGGCGTGAAGTGGTCGAACGGCGACGACTTCAACGCCGACGACATCATCCACAATCTCAACCGCTGGTGCGACAAGTCCGCGGAGGGCAACTCGATGGCCTCCCGCGTCGGCTCGTTGATCGACGCCAAGACCGGCAAGGCCGCGGACGGCGCCATCACGAAGGTCGACGACCATACGGTCAAGCTGAAGACCAGCCAGTCCGACATCACGATCATCCCGGGCATGGCGGACTATCCGGCCATCGTCGTCCACCGCGACTTCGAGAAGTCCGGCGGCGACATGCTGAAGACGCCGGGCACCGGCCCCTACGAGGTCGTTTCCTACGAGGTCGGCAAGTCGGCCGTCCTCAAGCGCCGCGAGAATTTCACGTGGTGGGGCGGCGAGCCCTATCTCGACGGCGTCGAATTCACCGACTACGGCGTCGAGGCCAACGCCATCATCAGCGCCCTGGAAGCCCAGGAGATCGATGCGAACTACCAGACGGTCGGCGAGACCGTGACGGTCCTCGACGGGATGGGCCTGGTCAAGGAGCAGGTGACCACGGCGGCCACGATCGTGCTGCGCACGAACCTCAACAACAAGCCGTTCGAGAACCAGAAGGTGCGCAACGCCCTGCAGCTCGCCGTCGACAACGCCACCGTGCTCAAGCTCGGCTACAACGACGCCGGAACGGTCGGCGAGAACCACCATGTCTGCCCGATCCATCCGGAATATTTCGAGCTCCCAAAGATCAAGCGCGACATCGAGAAGGCCAAGGCCCTGATGACCGAGGCCGGTCAGATGGATCACGAATTCGAACTCATCTCCTACGATGCCGAATATGTGAAAAACCCGGGCGACTCGATCGCCGCGCAGTGCCGCGAGGCCGGCTTCAAGGTGAAGCGCACGGTGATCCCGGGTTCCAGCTTCTGGAACGACTGGACGAAATACGCCTGGTCGACGACCGAATGGAACATGCGCCCGCTCGGCGTCCAGGTGCTGGCGCTCGCCTATCGCACGGGCGAGGCCTGGAATGAGGCGGCCTATTCGAACCCCGAGTTCGACAAGAAGCTCAATGCCGCCCTTGCCGTCGCCGACGCGGCCAAGCGCAAGGAGATGATGAAGGACATCGAGCAGATCCTCCAGGATTCGGGCATCCTGATCCAGCCGTTCTGGCGCTCGCTCTACCGCCACCATGCTGACTACGTGAAGGGCCTGTTCATGCACCAGACCTTCGAGTTGCAGCTCGACAAGGTCTGGCTGGACAAGGCTTAGGCTCCGGAGATCGGGAGGAGCGGCAACGCCCCTCCCGACCCCCTTCGAACACACACAGAGACATGACCCGCCGGCTGCCATCGGCGTAGAGAGGCAGCGATGCTCTCGTTCATGCTTCGACGTCTCGGCGTGATGCTGCTGACGATGCTGTGCCTCAGCTTCGTCGTGTTCTTCTTCGTCAATCTCGATCCCAACCTGCGCAAGCTGGCGATCTTCCAGACGGAGATGCGCGCCAGCGACCAGGACCTGGAGAGCTGGCTCCACCGCAACGGCTATCGCGACAACTTCTTCGAGCGCTTCGGCCGCTGGTTGGGCGTCTGGCCGAAGCAGCCGGTCATCGATCCCGCCACGGGGGCGGCGGTGCCTCGCTTCCGGTTCTGCGCCGAGCCGGCGGAGGCCCGCTTCTCCGGGGTGCTGGAGGGCGACTTCGGCTGCTCCACCGCCTTCCGGGCAACAGTCGCGCAGCGGCTGCCCGAAGCGCTCAAGGCGACCGGCATCCTGATGTTCTGGGTCATGATCGTCATGGTGCCAGTGTCGCTGCTCATAGGCGTGCTCGCCGGCATGCGCGAGGGCTCGCGGCTCGATCGAAGTCTCTCGGTCGCCTCGATCGCATCCACGGCGACGCCGGAATACGTCTCCGGGATCATATTCACGGCGGTCTTCGCGTCCTGGCTCGGTCTGCTCAACGGCTCGGCGGCGACAGCGACCTCCAAAGGCGTGAGCTTCAACAACTTCACCCTGCCGGTGATGACCATGGCCATTTACGGAACCGGCTACATCGCACGCATGACCCGGGCCTCGATGGCCGAGGTGATGACCGCCCAGTACATCCGTACGGCCCGGCTCAAGGGCCTGAGCTTCGGCTCGGTGGTGGTCAAGCACGCGCTGCGCAATGCGCTGATCGCGCCGTTCACCGTCATCATGCTGCAGTTCCCCTGGCTGCTGACGGGTGTCGTCGTCGTCGAATCGATCTTCAACTACAAGGGCTTCGGCTGGCTGCTTGTACAGGCGGCCTCCAACAACGACATCGACCTGGTGCTGGCCTGCGGACTCATTTCGGTCGTGCTGGTGCTCTTCACCCAACTGATCTCCGATGTCGGCTACGCCTTCCTCAATCCGCGCATCCGCGTCTCGTAGGGCGCGACATGGAGAAAGTGGGGTTCTTCGGCATCGTCATCGGGATCCTCTGGCGCTTCTGGCCGGTCTGGATCGCGCTCGCCGTGGTGCTGGCCAATGTCTTCAAGTTCAAGCGGAGGCTCGGCCTGTTCGGCCATCTCTTCGACAGCCTCACGGGCGCGGCCGGTGTGCTGATCTGCTGCTTCTGGCTGTTCACGGCCCTCTTCGCCCACATCATCGCGCCGCTGGACCCGCGCGTGCAGGTCGCCGTGATGAAGAACGCCGTGCCCGGCGCCATCAACCCCGAAACGGGTATGGTCTTCCTGCTCGGCGGCGATCAGCTGGCGCGCGACGTCTTCAGCCGCGCCGTCTACGGCGCGCGCATCGTGCTGACGATCGCGCCGGCCGCCACGCTGATCGCGCTGCTGGTCGGCGTGACGCTCGGGCTGCCGGCCGGCTATTTCGGCCGGCGTGTCGACCAGGTGCTGTCGTTCCTGGCCAATCTCGTCCTCGCCTTTCCCGTCATCCTGCTCTTCTACCTGCTGGTCACGCCGGGGATCATGGACACGCCGATCCCCTACGCCATGGCGGGGGTGCTGTTCCTGTTTCCGATCATCTTCTTCTGCGTGCTGTTCTACACGCGCTTCAAGGCGCGGCCGGAGCGGCTCTATATCTATCTCGCGGTGACCCTGGTCATCGGCTTCTGGATCTATTCAGGGCTGGTCTTCAACGCCGATCCGCTCGGCATCGTCTCGATCGAGCCCAACGAGCTCAATATCTTCGTCGCCGTGGTGTTCGCCTCGAGCCCGGGCGTCTTCCGCATCGTGCGCGGCCTCGCCATGGACATCAAGACGCGCGACTATATCTCGGCCGCCCAGACCCGGGGCGAAACCCCGTGGTACATCATGCTCTGGGAAATGCTGCCGAATGCGCGCGGGCCGCTGATCGTCGACACCTGTCTGCGCATCGGCTACACGACGATCCTGCTGGGCACGCTGGGCTTCTTCGGGCTCGGCATGGGCCCGGAAAGCCCGGACTGGGGCACGGCCATCAAGGACGGCAGCCAGGTGGCGCAGCTGCGGCTCTTCTTCTGGCAAGGCCTCACGCCGGCCGTCTCGCTGATGTCGCTCGTACTCGGCCTCAACCTGCTGGCCGATACGCTGCGCGAACAATCGCTCAAGGATTGAGCCCGGAGGCAGCCATGAACGATGCCGCCACCCAGACTGCCGAGCCCATCCTGGAGATCGAGAACCTCTCGATCTCCTTCTTCACGCGCGCCGGCGAGATCCCGGCGGTGATGGATTTCTCCTGCACGGTCATGCCGGGCGAAGCGATGGGGATCGTCGGGGAATCGGGCTGCGGCAAGTCCACCGTCTCCCTCGGCATCATGCGCGACCTGTCCAACATCGGGAAGATCGTCGGCGGCCGCATCAAGTTCCAGGGCCGCGACATGGGCGACCTGTCCGACGCGGAGCTGCGGGCCCTGCGCGGCTCCAAGATCGCGATGATCTACCAGGAGCCGATGGCCAGCCTGAACCCGGCCATGAAGGTCGGGAAGCAGCTGATGGAGGTGCCGCTCATCCACGAAAAGGTCTCGAAGGCCGAGGCCTACAAGCGCTCCCTCGACATGCTGAAGGCCGTGCGCCTCCCCGACCCCGAACGGATGATGCGCTCCTATCCGCACCAGCTCTCCGGCGGCCAGCAACAGCGCATCGTCATCGCCATGGCGCTGCTGTCGAAGCCGGCCCTGCTCCTCCTGGACGAGCCGACGACCGCGCTCGACGTGACGGTCGAGGCCGGCATCGTCGACCTGGTGAAGGACCTCGGCAAGCGCCTGGGCACGTCGATGATCTTCGTGTCGCACAATCTGGG
>Ga0335082_10007459_pt1 | contig 11870 bp, 7 predicted proteins | sample Lox_Sample_41_FD_206718 | JGI IMG/M metagenome (GOLD analysis project Ga0335082, IMG submission 206718) | Soil microbial communities from Loxahatchee National Wildlife Refuge, Florida, United States - Lox_Sample_4.1 | ecosystem: Environmental > Terrestrial > Soil > Wetlands | place: USA: Florida...
GGTATGCGCTTTCGCGGCCGTAGCTCTTGCCCACCCAGAGACCGCCGTTGCGCTTCGCGTCGTAAAGCGCGATCGCCGGCGACTGCAGGATGTCGAGCAGGCGCTCCCGGCCCACCCAGTCGAGAACGTGCGTCGCGGCTTCGTTGCTCGAGAAGCGGATCATCCTCGTGATCTCGTCGAGATGCGCGGGGTCGAGCGGGAGGCGCCCGCGCCCGGCCTCGACGAATGCGCCGAGCAGGATCGCGATCTTCGGCAGGCTGGCCGCGTAGACCATGTCGTGACCGTTCAGCATCGCGAGCCGGGGCGCATCGGCGCGCGAGAGGTCGAGGAGGGCGAGCGAGAGATGGCCCGCCTCGACCTCGGCGGTCAGGCCGAGATCGCGCACGACGCTTTCGAGCCCGCGCTGGAGTGCCGGGTCGGAGCGGTCGTCGAGGTCGCGTGCGGCGCCGGGGTCTGAGTCTGCAGGCGCGGCGCACGTGGACGTTGCGAGCGCGAACGCTGCGCAAAGACTGGCGAAGCGGTGGAGCAAGTGCGAAAAGGTGTGTGGCATCGGGCTCATGCAGTGGGGCTCTGCGCGGGGCGGCGGTCGGCCCGCACTGGTCGGCGGAGACGAGGAGACTATTGGACCGCTATGGAGGAGTCAATCCAGAAGATCGGCTTGACGTGTGATGCTCCACGTGGCTGGCGCCAGCCGGGCTCTGCCGGCGTCTCGTGCCCCGATGGCGCCTTGCGCTCGCCCCGACGCTCATGGGGCACCTGCTCAAGGAGGAAGAAGGCCGCCCGCACCGGCCCCGACCAAAGAAGGAGGAGGGGGAGGAGGAGGAGGAGGAGGAGGAGGAGGAGGAGGAGGAACGGAGGGGCTCCGGTACTGGCTTGCGGCCGGCCTCTAAAACCGTCACTGGTGCGTTGACTGCTCCCGTGGCTCTCTGAGCGTTGAGGAAGCGTAAGACAGAGAGCGGCTGCGTCGATCTCTCCCGTCCTGATCGCTCTCGCGCCGCGCTACCGCTCGGCGAAGACCTCGCCGCGACGAATCAGTGCGTCCCATTTCACCAGCAATAATGAAGCGCACCGGTGACACCGCGCAGCAGCCTGCGCGTCCGACACTGGCGTCGTTGGCAGCCGATTTTTCCGGCAGCCATCGGTAACTTAAACCCTCAACTTAATGGAGATTGAAAATGTCGAAACGTATCCTTACCGCGGTTCTCTTGGGCCTTGCCGTCGCCTCCAATGGTGTCTTCGCGCAGAGCGTTGACACGACGGGTAACGATCGCAGCGCGCTGGAGCAGCAAAAGTCCGCGCCGAAGGCCGTGGCGCCCGACTATCACAACGACGACTCGCCGAACTATCCCTTCACGGCATAAGCGTCGATCGTGAACGTCGGAGTCTCGCGCTGGGCTTCTGGCCAGCGCGAGACGCTGGCCGCCCGAGCGAGCGCTTTCATCAATCCGTGGGACAGGCGTGCTGCCAGTCGTGCTTGCCCCGTTCGTCGGTCGTTACATGCACCGCGTCGACCTGGGCTATGGGCGTTGATCGGCGCGGTGTGGGTCGCACGGCCACCATTCACCGCCGGCGGCGCACAACTGGCGGGCGAAGATGTCGCGGGCGTTGGCGGGTTTCGGCAGTAACGGCGCGCGAGCGACCTGAAACCGGGCCGAAGCGCGCAGGCATCACGCTGTTTGCTTCGCTCAGGCAGCACAGTGGAGGCACTCGTGTGGCACGACCCGGAACTAGCCGCCACGATATTCGACGCGATTCTCTACGTTGGTGGCGTTGCCATCGTCGGCGCTCTGCTGTCGGCGCTGGCGCCCCCGCCGTCCGATCCGCAAACGGCTCCTCGCCGGCCGCCACGTGACGTCCACGGCAGAGCTCGATGGAGGCGCACGCCATGAGCCCTGACACATCCGATTCCTCCACCACGCCCGGGTCGCAGACTGCGCGCGACGACCACGTCGAGATGCTGCTCGACCTCGCGCTCGAGGCCACGTTTCCGGCAAGCGACGCGCTCACCCTGCCGCTCGGCGCGGGTGGTGCCAGGACGAGGCCGGTAGGCTCTTGTTCGCGCCTGACGCCGAACTATCACAACAACGACTCGGCGAACCACCCCTCACCGCGTAAGCATCCCTCGCGACGGCCGTCGGCTGGCACGATTGCTGGCCCAGCGTCTAACGGGAGTTCAATTTGTGCTGGACCGGGACAACCTCCGCCGCTAGTCTTCTTTCCGGCGCCGCCTGTTCCGAAGCGCAGCTCGTCAGCTCGCACCGGGTTCCTGTCCGCAAGGACCGACTGATGCTCGACCCGGTTCTGCTTTCCCGCCTGCAGTTCGCGTTCGTCATCGCGTTCCACTTCCTGCTGCCCGCCTTCACCATCGGGCTGGCGGCCTACATCGCCGTCCTCGAGGGCCTCTATCTCGCCACGAGACGCGAGCTCTACCTGCGGATCTCGAGCTTCTGGCTCAGGATCTTCGCGGTCTCGTTCGGTATGGGCGTGGTCTCGGGAATCGTCATGCCGTTCCAGATCGGCACGAACTGGAGCGGCTACGCCGACGCCACGGCGAGTGTCCTCGGGCCGCTGATGAGCTACGAGAGCCTCATGGCGTTCTTCCTCGAGGCCGCGTTCCTCGGCGTGCTGCTGTTCGGGCGCAAGCTCGTTCCGGCCTGGGCGCACTTCGCGTCGGCCGTCGTGGTCGCAGCCGGGACGCTCTTCAGCGCGTTCTGGATCCTGGCCGCGAACGGCTGGATGCAGACGCCGGCGGGCTTCGAGATCGTCGACGGCCGGTTCGTGCCGGTCGACTGGCTGGCAGTGATCTTCAACCCGTCCTTCCCGTACAAGCTCGCGCACACGGTGACCGCGGTCTTCCTCACGACCGCGTTCACGGTGATCGGCGTCGCCGCCTGGTACCTGCGGCGCGGCCGGTTTGTCGCCGAATCGAAGGTGATGATCGCGATGGGCGTGATCCTCGCCTCGGCGCTCGTGCCGGCACAGGCGCTGATCGGCGACGCCCACGGCTTGAACACGCTCGCGCACCAGCCCGCGAAGCTCGCGGCGATGGAGGGGATGTGGGATACGCGGGCCGGCCAGCCGGCGGTGCTGTTCGCAATTCCGGACGAGGCGACCGAGGCGAATCGGTGGGAGGTCGCGATCCCGAAGCTCGCGAGCCTCTACCTCACGCACGATCCGGACGGCACGGTCCGCGGCCTGAAGGACTTCCCTAAGGCGGACCGGCCGCCGGTCGTGCCGGTGTTCTTCGCCTTCCGGATCATGATCGGCATGTGGGCGATCATGCTCGGGCTGACGGTCTGGGCCTGGTGGCTCGCCTGGCGGAAGCGCCTCTTCAAGACCCCCGCCTTTCTGCGCGCGGCGAACTGGGCGATCCCGGCCGGGTACGTCGCGGTGACTGCCGGCTGGACCACGACCGAAGTCGGCCGCCAGCCGTTCGTCGTCTACGGCCTGCTGCGCACCGCCGACGCAGTGACGCCGTCGCTGACGGGCGGGGACGTGCTCGCGTCGCTCGCCGCCTACGTCGCAGTCTACGTCGTAGTGTTCGGCGCCGGCGTGTACGCCCTCGTCCGCCTCGTGCGGCGCGGCCTCCCGGAGACGCTCGAGGACCACGTACCGCGGCTCGCCGAGCGTCCCGCCCGGCCGCTCTCCGCGGCGACCGGGCCGGACGCCTGAGCGCGAATCCCTCGATGGCGCTCGACCTCGTACCGATCTGGGCGGTCATCCTCGCGTTCGGGGTGTTCATGTACGTCCTGCTCGACGGCTTCGACCTCGGCGTGGGCATGCTCTTTCCGTTCGCCCCGGATGACCGCTCGCGCGATCTCATGATGAGCTCGGTCGCGCCGATCTGGGATGGCAACGAGACCTGGCTCGTGCTCGGCGGCACCGCGCTCTTCGCGGTATTCCCGCTCGCGTTCGCGATCATCGTGCCGGCCGTGTACTTCCCGATCCTCGCGATGCTGCTCGGCCTGATCTTCCGCGGCGTCGCGTTCGAGTTCCGGCCGACCGTGCAGGGCGCCCGGAAGCACTGGGATCGCGCGTTCTTCGGCGGCTCGCTCGTGGCGACCTTCGCGCAGGGCTGCGTGCTCGGTGCCTTCGTGCAGGGCTTTCCCATCGAGGGCCGGCGGTTCGCCGGCACGAGTCTCGACTGGGTGACCCCGTTCGCGCTCGCCGTCGGCGTCGGGCTCGTGTTCGGCTACGGGCTGCTCGGCGCGACGTGGCTCGTCATGAAGACCGAGGGCGCGCTCCAGGAATGGGCGCGAGGAAAGGCCCGCGTGTGCCTGTTCGGGGTGCTCGCCTTCATCGCGATGGTGAGCGTCTGGACGCCGTTCCTTGACGAGCGCATCGCGGCCCGCTGGTTCTCGTGGCCCAACCTCGCCTTGCTCGCCCCGGTCCCGGCCGTGACGGCCGGGATCGCGTGGTGGCTCTGGCGGTCGCTAAAGCGCAGCCGCGACGCCGCGCCGTTCTTCGGCGCGCTGGGGCTGTTCGCGATGTGCTACCTCGGGCTGGCGATCAGCCTGTTCCCTTATGTCGTGCCCCCCAGCATCACCCTCTGGGACGCCGCCGCGGCGCCCCAGTCGCAGGCCTTCCTGCTGATCGGCACGCTCGTCCTGCTGCCGGTCATCCTCACGTACACCGGCTGGTCGTATTGGGTCTTCCGCGGCAAGGTGCGGGGCGACATCGGGTATCACTGAGGACCGCCCAAGCATCCCCACCGCTGGGCACCAGGTGGCACTAGCAGCCCCGCAACGATAGACGTCCCCAGCACCACCACTTGGTGTCGGGAACCGGCGTGCCCGCCTGCCCGGGATCATCGGCCGGGCGCGGCTCGTCGCCGGTGCGCTGGATCCAGCCGCCGCCAAGGGCGCGATATAGGCCCACAAGGTTCGTGAGCCGTTGCATGCGCGCCGAGACGAGGATCAGCTGGCCGTTGTACAGGTCGGTCTGGGCGGTCAGCACGGTGAGATAGGGGTCTACGCCGTTCCTGAAGCGCGTCTCCGAAAGCTCGAGCCGGCGCTGCTGGGTGGCCGTGTAGCGCTCCAGCGCCGCGACCTGGTCGTCGAAGGTTCCGCGCCCGGCGAGGCCGTCGGCCACCTCGCTGAAGGCCGTCTGGATCACCTTCTGGTACTGCGCGATCCCGATGTCCTTCTGGATCCACGCGAGATCCAGGTTGGCGGTGAGCGCGCCCCCCTCGAAGATCGGCACGGTGATCGACGGCGTGAATGCCCACGCCGCCGACCCGGCCTTGAACAGTCCGCTGAGCGACGAGCTCGCGGTACCCGCACTGCCGGTCAAGGTGATGCGCGGAAAGAACGCCGCCCGCGCGGCACCGATGTTGGCGTTCTCCGAGCGCAGGAGAGCCTCGGCCTGCAAGATGTCCGGGCGACGCGTCAGCAGATCCGAAGGCAGCCCGGCCGGGATGTCGGCGAGGATCGGCTGCTCGCCCAAGCGGACCACCGGGGGCAGGTCGTCGGGCAGCGGCTGGCCGAGCAGGAGCACCAGCGCGTTCTCGTCCTGCGCGCGCAGGCGCACTTGGGCGGCGTAGTTTGCTTGCGCTTGCTCAACGATGGTCTCCGCCTGGCGCAAAGCGAGTTCGGTCGCGGTGCCGGTGTCGAACTGCAGCTTGACGAGGTTGTACGAGGCGCGCGCCGTTTCGAGCGTGTGCTCGGTCACCTCGAGCAGATCGTCGTCCGCGAGCACGGTGAGGTACTGGGTGGCGACCTGGGACACGAGCAGGATCTCGGCGGCCTTGCGCGCCTGCGCCGAGGCGAGGTACTGCTGGAACTGGGCGTCGGTGAGGCTCTGCAGCCGGCCGAAGAAGTCGATCTCCCACGCCGCGGACACGCCTGCCTCCCATACGCCGAGGGTTTTCGCTGTGCCGCTGGGTGTCAGGTCGGCCGGCGTTCGCGAGCGCGTGCCGTCGGCGAAACCGGAGACCTGCGGAAACAGCGTCGCGCGCTGGATGCGGTACTGCGCCCGGGTCGCCGCGACATTCAGGACCGCCACGCGCAGATCGCGGTTGTTCTCGAGCGCGATCTCGACGAGCCGCTGGAGCCGCGGGTCGGCCATGAAATCGCGCCAGCCGACGTCGACCGCCGGGACGGTCGGGCCGCTCGGTTCCCGCGGCGGCGCCTTGTACGCCGGGCCGGTCGGATACTCCGACGCAACCGCCGGGGGCGGGCGCTCGTACACGGGCTGGAGCGAGCAGCCCGCGGCGATCGCCGCGAGTGCTGCGACCGCGGCGAGGCTGAAGCGCCTGGCAGGAAGGCCGCTCATCTCGTCTCTCCGGCCGGGCTGGTGCCCACTGCCGGGGGCGCGGCCGGGGACGCGGGTTCGGCATCGGCCTTCTCGTGCCCGAGCGTCCGGCTGATGACCACGAAGAACATCGGGATCAGGAACGGCGCGAGGAAGGTCGCGGTCAGCATCCCGCCGATCACCCCGGTGCCGACGGCGTTCTCGCTGCCCGAGCCCGCGCCGCTCGCGAGCGCGAGCGGTAGCACGCCGAGGACGAAGGCCATCGAGGTCATCCCGATCGGCCGCAGCCGCAGATGCGCCGCCTCGATCGCCGCGTCGACGACCGAGCGTCCCTGGTGGTGCAGCTCGCGCGCGAACTCCACGATCAGGATCGCGTTCTTCGCCGACAGGCCGATTGTCGTGAGGAGACCGACCTTGAAATAGACGTCGTTCGACATGCCGAACCCGGTCGCCGCGCCAAGCGCGCCGAGCACCCCGATCGGCACGACCATGATCACCGAGAGAGGGATTGACCAGCTTTCGTACAGCGCCGCGAGGCTCAAGAAGACCACCAGCAGGGAGAGCGCGAGCAGGAGCGGCGTCTGCGAGCCCGAGAGCTGTTCCTGCAACGAGAGGCCGGTCCACTCGTATCCGACGCCCGTGGGCAACTGACGGGCGAGCCGCTCCATCGCGGCGATTGCCTGACCGGTGCTCAAGCCCGGCGCGGCCTGACCCTGGATCTCGAACGAGGAGACGCCGTTGTAGCGCTCGAGCTTCGGTGCGCCGTAGGTCCACCGGCCGGCGGCGAACGAGGAGAACGGCACCATGGTCCCGTTGGCGTTACGCACGTAGTGGACCCGCAGGTCCTCCGGATTCATGCGGAAGGGCGCGTCGGCCTGCACGTACACCCGCTTGATGCGGCCGTCGGTATCCAGGAAGTTGTTCACGAAGCGCGACCCCCAGTTGATCGAGAACGACTGGTCGATGTCGCTCAGGTTGACCCCCAGCGCGCCGGCCTTCTCGCGATCGATGTCGACCTTGTACGTCGGCTGGTCGCTCAGACCGTTCGGCCGCACCAGCGCGAGGCTCGGATCCGCGCGGGCGAGCCCGAGGAGCTGATCGCGGGCCTGCAGCAACCGCTCGTGACCGACCCCGCCCCGGTCCTCGAGCTCGAAGTCGAAGCCCGACGCCGTCCCGAGCTCCCGGATCGGCGGGATGTTGATCGGGATGATCACGGCATCCTTGTAGGCCGCGAACCGCTGGGTCATGCGGCCCACGAGAGCGTCCACCTTGAGCGACTTGGCCTGGCGCTCGGACCAGTCCTTGAACCGCACGAAGAGCAGGCCCTGGTTCTGGCCTCGCCCGGCGAAATTGAAGCCATTCACCTGGAACACCGCATCGACCACGCGCGCTTCGTCCTGCAGCAGGTAGTTGCTGACGTCGTCGAGGACGCCGCCGGTGAACCCCTGCGTCGCACCCGGCGGCGTCTGCACCTGGACGAACATGAACCCCTGGTCCTCGCTCGGCAGGAACGACGTGGGCAGGCGCACGAAGAGCAGTCCGACCGCGACGACCATCGCGGCGTAGATCAGGAGGAAGCGCCCGGGGCGGCCGATGGCGGTCCGCACGCCGTGCACGTACCGGTCGCGCCGCCGCTCGAACCAGCGGTTGAACCAGCCGAACCAGCGCTTCATCCCCGGGCGCCCCTCCCGCGCGGGCCTGAGCACGGTGGCGCACAGCGCGGGCGTGAGCGAGAGCGCGACGAAGACCGACAAGAGCATCGCCACGACGATCGTGAGCGAGAATTGGCGGTAGATCGCACCGACCGACCCGCTGGTAAAGGCGGTCGGCACGAATACAGCCGAGAGCACGAGGGCGACGCCGACGAGCGCGCCGGTGAGCTGTCCCATCGCCTGGCGCGTCGCCTCGCGCGGCGCGAGGCCTTCCCCCGCGATTACCCGTTCGACGTTCTCCACCACCACGATCGCATCGTCCACGAGGAGGCCAATCGCCAGCACCAGGCCGAACATGGTCAGGGTGTTGATCGTGAAGCCGACCGCCGCCATGACGCCGAAGGTCCCGAGGAGCACGACCGGGATCGCCACCGCCGGGATGAGCGTCGCACGCACGTTCTGGAGGAAGAGCAGGAGCACCAGCACGACGAGCACCATGCCCTCGAACAGCGTCTTGACGACCTCGGTGATCGAGATCCGGATGAACGGGGTCGTGTCGTACGGGTACACGACCTGGAGGCCGGGCGGGAAGTACTTCGAGAGCTCGGCGATGCGCGCCTTGATCGCATCGGCCGTCGCAAGCGCGTTCGACCCCGAGGCGAGCTGGAAGCCGATGCCGGCGGCTGGCTTCCCGTTGTATTTGTTGTCGACGTTGTAGTTCTCGGCGCCGCGCTCGACGCGCGCGACGTCGCGCAGGAGCACCCGCGAGCCGTCCGGGTTGACCTTCAGGACGACGCGCCCGAACTCCTCGGGCGTGCGGAGCAGCGTCGCTTCGGTGATCGCCGCGTTCAGCCGCTGGGAGGTCGGGGCCGGCGTCCCGCCGAGCTGGCCGGCCGAGACCTGGATGTTCTGGGCCGTCAACGCCGCAGTCACATCGACCGGCGTGAGCTGGAAGCTGTTGAGCTTGGCCGGATCGAGCCAGATCCGCATGGCGTACTGCGTCCCGAACACGTTGATGTTGCCGACGCCGTTGAGCCGGCTGACCGGGTCCTGGACGTGGGAGACGACGTAGTCGGCGATGTCGTACTTCGACATGCTGCCGTCGGTGGACACGAATCCGGCGACGAGCAGGAAGGAGCTGCTCGACTTCGTGACGCTGATGCCCAGCTGCTGCACCTGCTCGGGCAGGCGCGGGATGGCGAGCGATAGCTTGTTCTGCACCTGCACCTGCGCGATGTCCGGGTTGGTCCCCGGTGCGAAGGTCAGGGTCAGCACGCCATTGCCGAAGTTGTCGCTGGTGGACGAGAGATAGATGAGGTGGTCGAGCCCGTTCAGCTGCTGCTCGATCACCTGCACCACGGTGCTCTCGACGGTCTCCGCCGAGGCGCCCGGATAGCTCGTGCTGATCTGGATGGAAGGCGGGGCGATCGTCGGGTACTGCTCGACGGGCAGCGAGAAGATCGACAGCGCGCCCGCGACCATGACCGCGATCGCGAGCGCGATCGCAAAGATCGGCCGGTCGATGAAGAAGTTTGCCATCGGCCGGCCGCCCTATCGCGTTGGCGAGGACCGCGCGAGGCGCTCCTCCGGCGAGGGGCTTGTGGGCGTGGCAGGGCCCGTCGCCGCGGCCGGCTGCGCGCCGGAAGCGCTTGCGGGCGTGGCAGGCTCCTTCGCCGCCGCCGGTTGCGGGCCGGGCGCGGCGGGCGCCTGCGCTGCGACCCGCACGAGCATCCCCGGCTGCACTTTCTGGCCGCCGGACACGATCACGCGCTCGCCGTCGGCGAGCCCACCCTCGACGACCCACTTGTCGCCGAGCGTGCGCGTCGCCTGGATCGTGCGCACCGCGACCTTGTCGTCCGGACCCACGACGAGCGCCGTGGCTTGCCCGCTCGGGTTGTGCGTCACGCCGACCTCGGGCACGAGGATCGCGCCGTCGTTCACCCCCTCGTCGATGCGGGCGCGGACGAACATCCCGGGCAGCAGCACGTGCCGGGGATTCGGAAAGATGGCTCGCACGGTCACCGAGCCGGTGGTCTGGTCGACCGTGATGTCGGTGAATTGCAACGTGCCCTTCTCTGGGTACTGCGTTCCGTCTTCCAGAATGAGCGTCACCCGCGCCTGGTCGGGCCCCTGGAGCTTCAGCCGGCCGCTCGCCACGTCGCGGCGCAGCCGCAGGCCCTCGACGCTCGATTGCGTCAGGTCCACGTAGATCGGATCGATCTGCTGGACCGTCGCCATGAGGGTGGCCGCGCTCGCCTGCACGTAGGCACCCTCGGTGACCTGGGAGATCCCGATGCGGCCGGTGATCGGCGAGAGGACCTGGGTGTAGCCGAGATTGATCTTCGCCGTCTCGACGGCCGCCTTGCCGGAGGCGACGGCGGCGACCGCCTGGTCTCGGGCGGCGACCGCATTGTCGTAATCCTGCTTGCTCACCGCATTCCCGGCCGAGAGGACGCCAAAGCGCTCTGCCTGCGCGGCGGTCGACGCGATGTTGGCCTGCGCCTGCCCGAGGGTTGCGACGGCGCTGTCGAGCGCGGCGCGGAAGGGCGCCGGATCGATCAGGTAGAGGCGCTGGTTGGCCTTGACGTCGGTGCCTTCCTTGAAATCGCGCTTCAGCACGATGCCGTCGACGCGGGCGCGCACCTGCGCGACGAGGTACGCGGACGTTCGGCCGGGCAGCTCGAGGCTCAGCGGCACGGGCCCCCGCCGGACCGTGACGACCGCGACTTCCGGGGGGTGCGGGGCGGCCGGTGGCGGCTTCTGACCACAGGCGCTCAGCGCGATGAGCGCCGACATCGCAGCGATCCTGGACCGCAATGCTTGGTGCAAGCGCATCGAGCGACCTCCGGAAAACGTAGGAAAGAACCGCGACAGCGGCCGCCGACATTTGACATCCCGAACATGTTCGCGTGGCTACCAGTGAACCAGCTTGTGTTACGTCGGAAACGCAGCTATGTCTCCTGCGATCTCGGGTGCAGAACACCCAAAGACGATGACGCGCACGCAAGCTTAGGATTCGCGGTCATGGAGATGCCAGGAAGCCAAGCCATGAAAGTCGGGGTCGTCGGTGCGGGAAGAGTAGGTGCGGCGTGTGCGCTCGCGCTGATCGCGCGCGGCTCGGCGCGCGAGGTCGTGATCGTCGACGGACGCGGGCGCGGGCGAAGGCGGTCGCCGTCGACTTGCGCTACGGCGCGCCGCTCTGCCAAGAGGTCGCATCGCGCGATGGCGACTACCCCGATCTCGCGGGCGCGAACGTCGTGCTGGTGACCGCAGGGGTCAACGAGAAGAGCGGCGGCGCCACCGATCGCAACGATCCCGAGGGGCCCCTCAGACTGCTCGACACCAATGCCCGCGTGTACCGGGACATGGTCCCAAGGATCGTCGAAGCGGCGCCGGAAGCGGTCATCACCAATGCGCCGCAGGCCGGCATCTTCACCTTGATGGCGCGGACCAGCCCCAAACGGAAAGGAGCGGGTGGCATCTCGGCGTTCATCGTCGAGGCGGGGACACCGGGCGTCAGCTTCGGCAAGCGGGATCGGAAGATGGGGCAGAAAGGTGCCCACACTTGCGACGTGATCTTCGAGAACTGCCGTGTCCCCGCCGAGAACCTGATCGGCGGGGTGGAAGGCCAGGGCTTCAAGACAGCAATGAAGGTCCTCGACAAGGGGCGGATCCACATTGCCGCGATCTGCGTCGCCGTCGCTGAGCGCATGCTGGCCGACGCCTTGCGCTACGCGACGGAGCGCTCGTTCGGGCGAAGCCGCGATGGTACGTCGGGCGCTGGCGTGAATGACCTCCCGCACCACCCTGTCCCCCGATGGGGGAGGACCCATTGACGCGTGCCGATCTTCGACGCCCACCTGCACGGGGTGCAGGGGGTCGAGTGTTCGAATCACTTCGCCTGGATCAATCCTTCCCCGGCCAGGGTCTTGATCTTCCGCGGAAGCGCACCTGCTAAACGCACCG
>Ga0335082_10007462_pt1 | contig 11868 bp, 11 predicted proteins | sample Lox_Sample_41_FD_206718 | JGI IMG/M metagenome (GOLD analysis project Ga0335082, IMG submission 206718) | Soil microbial communities from Loxahatchee National Wildlife Refuge, Florida, United States - Lox_Sample_4.1 | ecosystem: Environmental > Terrestrial > Soil > Wetlands | place: USA...
CCGCAAGGGGGGAAGGGACCTTCGAACGCATTTCGAGTCGCCCTGAGAGCGCTTGAGATTCTTCCGAAGCGCGAGCTTTAGAGGTGCAAAGCCCGCTAGGGGTTGGCGCCCTGCGCGATCCAGTCGCGAATGAGCTGGACCTCGGCGGCGGTGAGCGGCCCGCCGGTCTCCGGCATCTGCTCGCCCTCGCCATCGGGCGGCTTGCCCGCCACCTTCACCACCAGGAAGCTGTTCTCGGGGTGTCCCGGGTCGACGCGCAGGAGCCCGGCCGCGCTCGCGGCCGCCGTCTCGGGTGCGACGTTGACCAGCTGCGCGTAGGCGGCCCCGGCTTCCAAGTTCAGGTCCTGCACGTGGGTCGCGGAGTCGTGGCAGAGCGGGATCGCGCAGCGCGGCGAGAAGATCGTGGTCTGGATCTCGTCCAGCGTCGCCGGCGGCGTCGCCGTCGGTGTCGGCAGCATCGGGCAGCCGTCGAGGGCGGCGTCGACCGCGGCGACGAGCTCGCTGATCGCCACCGTGCCGTCGCCGTTGAGGTCGAAGGCGGCGCAGGGGACGCCGCCGCCGAGGGCGATGGATACGCCGCGAACCAGCTCGGCCACGCTCACGGCCCGATCGCCGTTGCAGTCGCCCGGACACGGCGGCGGCGAGGGCGAGGGGGTCGGGGTGGCGGTCGGCGTCGCCGTCGCGGTGGGCTGGTTGGGGGTCGGCGTGGGGAGGTTGGTCAGGGTGACCGCATAGACCTGCGACTCAGTGTACAGCGCCGAGGAGGTGGTCAGCTTGTACGACAGCCCGTAGTCGCCGAGCGGGGTCCCCTCGGGCACCGAGATCTGCCAGGAGGGGTGGATGTGCAACGTCGGCGCGGTGCCCAGCACCGCCGCCTGGCCCGGCATGGTGAGGTTGAAGCTGTTGACGTTCTTCATCGACACCGCCGGATCGATGGCGACGATCTCGATCTTGACCTCGGTGTTGTCGGCGAGCGGGTAGTAGCCGTCGGGCGGCGGGTCGCCGGTGGTGATGAACCCGGTGTCGGTGTTGCTGTACGAGCAGGTTCCCTGGAGGCAGAAGCCGAAGGTCTGGACCTTCTTGTGCGCGAAGTCCCAGTAGACCGTCAGCGCGCCGCCCCCGTCGGCGGTCGACCAGATCTCCATGCATTCGGTGCCGACGCAGGCGAATCCGGTCCCGCGGCCGAGGAGGAGGCCGAGCACGACGACCGCGAGCCAGCGCCAAGCGCCCACGCGTGCCCACCCGGCTCCGGGCCGGACGGCAGCAAGCGGGCGGTGCTCGGCCATTCGCTATTGTTGCCAGCCGCGTTCCACTGAGGCAACCGCCGTCGCACCCGGTGTGATCAGACGGCGGCGTGAAGCTGGTAGGCCATGGCGCAGCCGAGGCCCAGGCTGAAGCATGCGGCCAGCACCTGCACGGCGAGGTACGCCCGTCGAAAGCGCCCGGCGGTGAGCCGCGCGGGGAGTCCGAGCAGCGCGCTCATGATCACCATCGCGCCGATCGAGCCGACACCGAACGCGGCGATGTAGCCGATCCGGCCGAGCGTCGACGGAATGGTCGTCAGGACGAGCAGCATGAGCGCCGCGCTGCCCGCCGCGCCGTGCACCAGGCCAATCAGCAGCGGGCGCATGGCAAAGCCGACCGGATGAGGCGACGCCGGGGGTGAGGCCGCGTCGTGGATGTGCGGGTGGACGTGGGTGCGATCGCCGTGCGTGTGCACGTGCATTTCGAGGCGCCCTCCGGCGGCCAGCCGGCGCAGCGCGTTCAGGCCGAGGACGATCAACATGATCGCGACGCCGGTCTCGAGTCCCCGTGCGACCGCCGGGCTGATCTCGACGCGCAGGACGATGACCGCTAGGCCGGCAAACAGGAGCGCGGTCGTGTGACCGACGCCCCAGAGCGCGCCGACCAGCGAGGAGTGCCAGAGGCTCCGCCGCTCACTCACGATGGTGGACACGGCGGCGAGGTGATCGGCGTCGAGCGCGTGCTTCAGGCCGAACACGAACCCGATACCGACGAAGGACAGGGTTGAGAGCCAGCTCGCGTTCATCCACGCTCCGCCCTGTGCTCACTACCAGATCGTGGCGCAGCGGGCGATGCGTCCCGGTTCGGGCGCGCGCCTCACCGCAGACGGAAGTTGATGCGCTGCTGGACGAGCACGCGGACCGCCGTGCCCGTGCCGTCGCGCCCGGGCTGGAAGGTCGCCTGGCGCAAGGCGGCCACGGCGGCGTCGTCGAAGGGCGGCTGCGACTTGATGACATGGAGGGAATCCGGCTCGACGGCGCCGCGCCGATCGATGATGGCTTGGACGACCACGACGCCCTCCTGGCCGCGGGCGCGCGCCAGCGGCGGGTACTGCGGCCGCATCGCGTCCAGCAGCTTCGGCGGGACCGCGACCTGGTCGAGGCTCCACACGTCGTCGCCCGTGCCGCCGACGCGGCCGCCGATCTTTCCGCCCACCTGACCGCCGGCGACACCGCCGACGACGCCACCGCCGACCCCGCTGGCGGCGTCGCCCCCGGCCTGTGCGGGGGCACTGGCGACCTCGGGGATCGGAGGGGGGACGTTCGCCGCCGGAGTCGGCTGTGGGCGCGCGCGCTCCGGCTTCGGCTTCGGCCGCGCCGCGATCTTGGGCCGCTCCACCGGTTGCGGTGCCTCGATCGGCTTCGGCTGATCGACGAGCTTCGGGGCTTCGACCTCCGCGGCCGGTGCGGGTTGGCCCGCTCCTCCGCCCCCGGGCGGCGGCGGCGGAGGAGCGGGCTCGAGGATGGCGAGCGGAATGACCTGCCGAGTGCCGGAGGCGAGATCGATCGACGTGACGGCGAGCGCGATGAGCAGCGCGGCGTGCAGGATCACTGACACCAGGGCCGAGATTGCGCCCCGGTATTCCGTCCGCAGTGCCATCGCGTTCGCCGCCACGCCGATCTCTCCCGATTAGAAGAAGATCTGCAACCCGCCGCGGATGGCGAAAGGCGTTCCGGGTGTGATGGTGAGCCCCTCGATGCCCTGGGCGAAGTTGCCGGTGGTCGGTGGTGGGTTGGGGTTGGGAAAGGTCGGGAGGCTGCCGGTCGTCGGGCACGGCTGTCCGCTGCCTTCCTCGCCGCGGAGGCAGGTGTTGTCGGCGAACTGCGCCTCGTTCCAGGCCGTGTCGGTGGTGTTGATGAAGGACAGCGACGCCTCGACGTTGCGCCAGCGATAGCGCAGGAGGATGTCCAACAGCGTCCACGGTTGGGTGAAGATCGTACGGTCTTCGTTCGCCGGCACCGAGCTGTAGTGGCGCAGGCGCAGCGCGGCGGCGAAGCCGTTCGGGAACTCGGCCGTGAGGCCGGTGTTGAGGACGACGATCGGCGCCAGCGGGATGGCGTCGCCGTTCTTGAAGCGCGGGTCGGCGTAGGTGAGGTCGAGGTCGCCGAACAGCCAATTGGTGAACTCGTAGCGGGTCTCGAAGTCGACGCCCCAGCGCCGCGTCGGGCCCGAGGCCTCGAACGTGCCCTCGTCGCCGTTGAACACCAGCTCGCTCTGCAGGTCGATCAGCCACAGGGCCGAGGCGACGTCGAGCCGGTCGAACTGCCGGGTCCGGGAGCCGATCTCGTACCCGTTCGCCACCGTGAGACCGCTCAGCCCGGTGGTCACGACGCTGCGCGCGTCGTTGGAGTGAAAGCCGTTGCCGTAGTTGAGGTAGAGCTCGGTGTTCTGCCAGGGGCCGAGGACCAGGTTGACCTTCGGGCTGGCGAGGCCCTTGGTGGCGGTGCCGGCGCTCGGCTCGGGGACGTAGTTGCGGTCGGGTGCTTGCTCCGGCAGCCGGTTGGTGACGTCGAAGAAGAACACGTCGCCGCGCACGCCGGCCTCCAGGCGGGCCCACTCGGTGAAGAAGAACTGCTGGCCCCAGAAGCCGCTCACCGACGACTCGTCGATCCCGGAGTCGTTGACCATGTAGAAGATGTGACGGTGCACTTGCGGATCGAGTGACACGACCGTCTGGTCGTGCCGCATCTGGAACCCGAGCTGGGTCTGCATCGGCACCTCCCCGACGTACGGCACGCTGAACAGCGACCAGAATTTCGTCCAGGTGGCGTGCCCGCCGAAGAACCAGCGGCCCTGATCCTGCTGGCGGATGCCGTCGCCGGGGATGTAGTTGGCGTTGGGGTCGACCGGACCGCACGTGCCGGTGTCCGGGTTGAACCCACCCGCGCAGGTGTCGACGTAGCCGCCGTTCGGGAGCCCGACGAAACGCAGCCCGGTGGTCTTGAAGAAGGTGAAGTCGGAGTAGAGCTTCAGGTCGTAGTGCGCACCCCAGAGCTGGGCGTCGAAGGTCTGTGTCGGATCGGGGCTCTGGGTGTACTGCACGCTCAGGTTCTCGCGGTCGCTGGTGCCACCCTCGTACGGATCGAGCGAGCCGAAGCGGCCGATCTGGCCCGGCTGATTGCCGATGGCGCGAACCGGGATCTGCCCCGAGGCGTCCCAGTCGCCGCGGTAGAGCGAGCCGAGCATGCTGAGGCGGCTGTCGGGCACCGGCTCGAGGGTGAACTTGGTGAACAGGTTGTAGCGCGCGTAGTTCTGCGGGTTCACGAACGGCCCGTTGCTGAAGTAGGCCTCGGCCGTGAGCAACGTCTTCATCCAGTCCAACCGGGGCGAGGCGCCGAGCACGTAGCGCTGGGTGGCGAAGTAGCCGCCTTCGGCGAGGGCGAAATTCTGCTGGTACTCATCCTTGGTGGCGATCTTCAGCGCCCCGGCGGTGGCGAAGTCGCCCAGGTCGACGAAGTACGGGCCTTTGAACAGCTCCAGATCCTTCACCGTTTCGGGGATCAGATAGTTGAGATCGGAGTACCCCTGGCCGTGGGCGTGGCTGACGAGGTTGACCGGGATGCCGTCGGTGAACAGGGCGAAGTCGGTGCCGTGGTCGGCGTCGAAACCGCGGATGAGGTACTGCACCGCCTTGCCGCCGCCCTGGTGCTGGACGACCATCAGGCCGGGCACGTTGTTCAGGATCTCCTGGGTGGTCGAGTGCGGCCGCAGCGCGAAGTCCCGCGCCCGAATCACCTGCGACGACGCCGCCGACAGCGGCCGGTCGGCTTCCACCTCGATGTCCTCGAGCTGGGTCAGCGATGGGCCGCGCGACTCGGTCTTGGCCGATTTCTCCTTCTTCTTTTTCTTGTCCTTCTTCGTCTTTGCGTCCGTCTTTTTCTCGGTCTGGTCGGTGTTCTGCTCGGTTGCGGGCGCTTGGCCCTGGTCGGTCTGTGTGTCGACGGCGGGCTCGCCCCCTGGCGCGTTCGGGTCGGTGGCCGTCGCTGGCGGCTGCGCCGCAGCGACGGCAGACCCGAGCACCGCCAGGACGAGGCTCGCCACTACGAATCCCGTCCTCGCATGCATGTCTCCCTCTCCCCCCGCCCAACGATGGGCGGCGCGCGCATCGGCACCGCTCGACGGCTGGACGGCCGAGCGGTGCGGATCGGTCAGACTTCAGGCGCGCAGGGAGCGGGGCGGGCCGCGGGCGCGGAGGTCGCGCGCCGCACGGTGTGTGGCGATCGCCGGCGGGCGCTGCGACGGCAAGCCGGCGGCCGAAACCGAGGGAACGAACGGCGGTGCGGCCACGATGGCCCGGTGGAAGCGATCCTGCTGGTGCCAGTGCCCGGTCGAGGGACCTTCGTCGCGCTCGAATGCGAGGCCCGACCGCGCGGGCTGACCGGCATCGTCTCCGGTCAGGACGTCGTGGTTGTGAGCGGGATGCGTGTGGCCGGGCTCGCGCTCGTGCCAGTACTCTTCGAGCAACTCGGCGATGCCGCTGCCGTCGTCGGCGTGGACGTGCGCCTGGGTGCCGCCCGGATGCTCGTGGTAGTAAAGCCCGGCACGCGGCACCGCGATGCCGAGCGCGAACAGCGCGACGACGCCGGGGACGAACCGGTTGAACCGGGCGCGCATGCGGGTCATGGCGGGCACTGCCTTCGGTCTACCACGGCGGCGCCGGACAAATCAGCAGAAAAGCCCTCGCCGCAGGTCTAACGCGGCTGATTCTCGCCGCGCCGGAGCGCCTCGGGCGCGGCGCCCTCATTCACCGGTGTACCACCACGCCCAGAGGATCAGCACGCCCTGCAGGGGGAGGCGCACCCAGTTCCACACCCCCGCGCCCTCCGTGGCGCCGAACACGGGCACGTTGTGGAGGGCAATGTGGATGTTGGCGGGGAAAATGGCGATCAGCAGCAGGATGATGCCCCACGCCGCCTGACGGCGGACGGCGGGAATCAGCACCGCCACGCCGAGGCCGACCTCGGCGAGCCCGGACAGGAAGATCAGCGCCGCGGGCCAGGGCAGATAGCCCGGCATCATCAGCACGTAGTACTCGGGGTGAGCGAAGTGGATGATGCCGGCGATGATGTAGAAGATCCCCATCAGCCACAGCAGCGCGCGCTTCAAACCGCTCATCACCCGTCGTCTAGCCAGGCGCTCGCGCCGCGGTCAACCCGCGCGACGCAGAGGACACCCCGAACTGGTGCGCGCCCGAGCGCGATCGGTCACCGCGCCGACTCATCGCGCAGCGGTCAGGGGAGCTACTTAAACATTGTTGTACGTTTCTGAACGCTTCTCTGGTGAGGGGTTGGACCTCAACCGCTCGGGGGTTTGGTTTTCAGTTCGGAGAGGGTTCATGTGGCTCAGAGAGAGCCGTAGCAGCGGCTCGAGCGCGCCTCGGCGATCCCGCGGTCGCAGCTGGAAGATGCGTCGCGCGAGGTTGGGGGACGCCGGTGCGATCGCTGGCCTCGTCGCAAGAGAGTTGCGCGTTCGGTGGCGACTGCGGCTCGAGGCGGATCGCCTGCTGTCGTCGTACTCGACCGTCCACTTGCTGTTCTGCGCTGGGGTCGCGGTGGGTCTGTGCGGGTTCGAGGGCCCACAGGCCGGGGGAGGATGCCGCGACCCCAACCCGGCGCTGGAGATGCGCGCCTTGATCTTCGTCGCTGACTGGCTCGACGCGGCGGATTCGGCGGAGGCGGCCAGTCGACTGGTGTACCAATTGGCTCGCTCCATGGGTCTCAGATGCGATGCGCCCGGGCTCTCCACCGACCGTCCGCTGCCCACGTGCCTCGGCTGATGCGGCGGCAGCGGCGACCGAGTCCGCGCCGACCGCGGGCACCACACGCCGCCGCGGCGGACAGCCGGACGGCACCGTCGGACCACCCGTCGATGCGGATCGAACCGTCGGGGCTTCCCGTGTCGCGCCGCGAGTTCGTTCCCGTCTTCATGTTGATCGAGAGCGGCCTCTTCGAGCGGCTCAACGCCAAGGCTGCCGCCCGTCGGGTCGGCTACGACATGCTGCTGCGAACGATCCTCAGCGAGCACATCAACGAGTACGGCCCCACCGTCGTCGCCGAGAGCCCTGACGGCCGCCGTCCGGCCCGACGCGTGAAAAGGAAGCAGAGGAAAAAGAGGAGGTGACTGCATGCCACGAGTGAGCCGGGGCCATGTCGGAGACGCGTCGCCATCCGCGCCGCATCACGTCGCGGCGATCGGCGCCGCCGAATCGCCGGCGCGGCCGACGATCGAGCAGCTGTTCGCCGGACCGCGGCCGGCCTCGATGCGGCGCGGGCTCGAACCGGCGTTCCTGCTCTTCGACCGCCCGCTGCTCGACCAGCTGCATGCCACCGCCGACCAACTCGGCATTCGCACCGACGCGCTGGTGCAGCGGATCGCGCGCGACCACGTCGACGAGTACTGACCGAATCTCCATGCGTGCCGCCGCGTCGACCGCGGCGTGCGCCGATCGCTTGCCCGCGGCGCCAAAGTCTGCCTAGCTCGGTGCGCTGTCAACCGAGGAGGGCCGATGATCAAGCTCTACGGCGTGCCCGCATCGCGCGCGTTCCGCACGCTCTGGATGCTTCAGGAGCTGGGGCTCCAGTATGAGAACGTGCCGACGAACTTCGCCACCGGCGGCACGCGCACGGCGGAGTTTCTCAAGCTCAACCCGAACGGTCACATTCCCGTGTTGGTCGACGGCGAGACGGTGCTCTGGGAGTCGCTGGCGATCAACCTCCATCTGGCGCGCACGTACGGCGCCGGCACAATGTGGCCCGCCTCCGCAGCCGACGAGGGGCGCGCCTTCCAGTGGAGCTTCTGGGTCGTCACCGAGGTCGAACCGTCGCTGCTGGTCGTGCTCATGCACCGGCGCGTCCTGCCGGAGACTCAACGCGACGCGGCGACGCTCGCGGCGCACGAGGCGAAGCTTGCCGGGCCGTTCGGGGTTCTCGAGGGCGCGCTGCGCGGCCGGCCCTATCTGCTCGGCGAGACGTTCTCGGTCGCCGACCTCAACGTGGCCTCGGTGTTGACGTGGGCAACCCTGTCCGGGCTCGATCTCGGCAAGTGGCCGCAGGTTGCGGGGTGGTGGCAGCGGTGCGCCGCACGGCCGGCCTACGCGAAGGCGCGCGGCTGAGCCGCGCCCGCGTCGCCGCGACACGCCGCGGGGCGGTCGGGGACAGCCAGCCGGCCGGGCTGCGCCCCCCCGCGCCGACATGATCGTCCACCGCAGCAACCGGATCGAGGCGCTGGTCGAGGCGCTGGTCGAGGTCGTCGGCCGGACGCCGCCCGACCCGTTCGCGCCCGAGTGGATTGCCGTGCAGGGCCGTGGCATGGGGCGCTGGCTGTCGATGGAGCTGGCGCGGCGGCTCGGCGTTTGGGCGAACCCATCCTTTCCCTTCCCGCGCCGAGTCATCGAGGCGGCGACGGCTGCCGTGCTCGGCGAGACGGTTCCCGATCCGGCGATCTTCGCGCCGGACACCCTGTTGTGGGCGATCGCGGAGCTCCTGCCGCGCCAGCTCGATCGCGCCGCCTTCGCGCCCATCCGCGCCTACCTCGACGACGACCCGCGTGGCGCCAAGCGCCTGCAGCTCGCCGCGCGGCTCGCCGACCGATTCGATCAATACGCCGTCTTCCGCCCGCAGATGGTGCTCGACTGGGAGCGCGGCACCGCCTCCGACTGGCAGGCCGCCCTGTGGCGCGCGCTCGTCGACGCGCACGGCGCGCAACACGCCGCCGCCCGCGCGCAGGCGTTGCTCGGCGCGCTCGCAGCCGGCCACAGGCCGGGCCCCGGCTTCCCGCGCCGCATCAGCCTGTTCGGCCTCTCGACGCTCCCCCCGCTCTACGTGCAGATCCTCGCCGCGCTCTCGCGCTGCGTCGAGCTGCGCCTCTTCCTGCTCAGCCCGTCGCGCGAATACTGGGGCGAGATCCGCTCCCGGCGCGAGACCATCCGTGCCCGTGCCCGCCGCGACCACTCCGCCGGCGGCGAGCCGCCGGCGGCGGACGCGGACGAGGGGCATCCCTTGCTCGCCTCGCTGGGCCGGGTCGGGCGCGAGTTCCAGAACGTGCTCGAGGAGCTGGTCGACTACCAGGACGCTCCGGGCGATCGCTACGTCGACCCCGGCACCGGCAGTGCGCTCGCCGCGCTGCAGGCCGACATCCTGGCGCTGCGCACGCGGGGCAGCGACCCGGATCACAAGCGGCTCGAGTGGTGCCCGGGCGACGACTCGATCGCCGTGCATGCCTGCCACGGCCCGATGCGCGAGGTCGAGGTGCTGCACGACCAGCTGCTCGCGCTGTTCGACCGCGACCCGACGCTGGAGCCACAGCACGTCGTCGTCATGACCCCGTCGATCGACGTCTACGCACCGGTCATCGATGCCGTGTTCGGCGGCGACGGCCGGCCGAAGATCCCGTTCCGCATCGCCGATCGCAGCGCCCGCACCCAGCAGGAGGTGGCCGACGCGTTCCTCCGCGCCCTCGAGCTGTTGTCCGGACGGCTCACGGCGCCGGCCGTGCTCGACCTGCTCGCTCTCGATCCCGTGCGCGAGCGCTTTGCCATCGCCGTCGAAGAGCTCGACGTGCTGCGCCGCTGGGTGGTCGAGGCCGGCGTTCGCTGGGGTGCGGACGGCGCTCACCGAGCCGAGGTCGGTCAACCCGGCTGCGACGACAACACGTGGCGTTTCGGCCTCGACCGCCTGTTGCTCGGCTATGCGCTGCCGGGTGACGATGCCAACCTGTTCGGCGGCGTGCTGCCGGCCGACGCCGTTGAGGGGTCCGATGGGGTCCTGCTCGGCCGCTTCGCCGACTTCTGCGCCACGCTGTGCCACCAGCGCACGGCGCTGCGCGAGCCGCGCCATCCGACTGTCTGGCGCGAGGCCCTGAGCGTGGTGCTCGGCGCGCTGGTTGCGCGGACCGCGGCCAACGCCCACCAGCACCAGGCGGTCCGCGCCGTGCTCGACGCACTCGCCGAGCGAGCCGGCGCGGCCGGCTTCACCGGTGCCGTCGACCTGACGGCGCTGCGCGTGCTGGTCGAGGCCGAGCTCCAGCGTGACGTGTCCCCGCGCGGCTTTCTCACCGGCGCGGTGACGTTTTGCGAGCTGGTCCCGATGCGCACGATCCCGTTCCGCGTCGTCTGCCTGCTCGGGCTCAACGACGGAGAGTTCCCGCGGCTCCAGCGCCACCTCAGCTTCGACCGCATGGCCGAGCGCCGCCGCGCCGGCGACCGCACGGCCCGCGACGACGACCGCTACCTCTTTCTCGAGGCGCTGCTGTCCGCGCGCGAGCGGCTGGTCATCACCTACGTCGGCCAGAGCATCAGCGACAACAGCGAGCTGCCCCCGTCGGTGGTGGTGAGCGAGCTGCTCGACGCCATCGACCAATCGTTTGCCGGTCCCTCCGGCCGCCCCGCGCGCGAACGCGTCCTCCAGCGCCATCCCCTCCAGCCCTTCAGCCCGACCTATTTCCGCGGCGATCCCGACGGCCTATTCAGCTACGCGCGCTCGCACTATGAGGCGGCCAACGCCCTGATCGGCCCGCGCGCCGCGCCGGCGCCGTTCTGGTCTCAGCCGCTGCCGGGCGAGCCGAGCGACACCGTCGCGCTCGACGACCTGGTGCGCTTCTTCGACAACCCGTCGCGCTGGTTCCTGCAGCGCCGCTGCGGGCTCTACCTCGGGCGCGACGCCGAACCGCTCGACGACCGCGAGCCGATCGAGCTCGATGCGCTCGACCAATGGCAGGTCGGGGACGGGCTGCTACGCCGCGCCCTGCGCGGCGGCGACCTCGCCGGGGCATGGCCGGCGCTACGCGCCAGCGGCACGCTGCCGCTCGGCGCGCTCGGCCGCTGCGCGTTCACTGCGGTGGCGCCCGAGGCGGAAATCCTGAGCGGCCTTGCCAGGGCCGCGCGCGAGGGCGAACGATTGCCGCCCGAGGAGATCGAGCTGCACGTCGGCGGCGTGCGCCTGTCCGGCGTCCTCCGCGAGGTGTGGCCGGGCGGGCAGGTCTTCGCCCAATACTCGAGGCTCGGCGGGTACCGCGAGCTCGGGGTCTGGATCCGCCACCTGGTGCGCAGCGCGGCCACCGCGCCCGGTGCGCCGAGCTCGCTCATTGGCCGTCCGCAGAAGAAGTCCGCCGTGCTGCGCCAGGTATGGTTCAGGCCGGTCGACGAGCCGCTGCGCTACCTGTCTGATCTGCTCGATCTGTATCACCAGGGGCAGTGCAAGCCGCTGCCGTTCTTCAAGCGTGCGTCACGAAAGTTGGCGGAGCATCTGGACCGGCATCCGGACGACCTCATGGGCGCCTTGAACGCCGCGCGGAAGGAATTCGACTTCAACGAGCACCTCGGGGGCGCTGACGCCGAAGACGCGTACGTGGCTGAGCTGTACCGGGACGTCCCCCCGTTCGGTGCCGGTGACGCGTGCGCGGACCGTGTCTTCGCAGACGCCGCGCGCACCATCCTCGCTCCGCTGTTGGCGCATCGCGAGACCAAGGAATGACACCGCTCGATCCCTTCGAGATTCCGCTCGCGGGCACGCACCTGATCGAGGCCAACGCCGGCACCGGCAAGACGCACACGATCGTCACGCTCTG
>Ga0335082_10007465_pt1 | contig 11865 bp, 10 predicted proteins | sample Lox_Sample_41_FD_206718 | JGI IMG/M metagenome (GOLD analysis project Ga0335082, IMG submission 206718) | Soil microbial communities from Loxahatchee National Wildlife Refuge, Florida, United States - Lox_Sample_4.1 | ecosystem: Environmental > Terrestrial > Soil > Wetlands | place: USA...
AAAGAGATAGCCGCTCACGCCAATGTAGTCGCCTACATCAAGCAATTTGTAGAGCTGGAAGCCTTTCTCGCCAACATCGTCGAGGCGAACATAGACCTGCAGGCGCTTGCCGTGCTGCTGGATGTGCGCGAATCCAGCCTTGCCCTGGATGCGAATCGACATGATCCGCCCGGCGACGCTAACATCCACACGCGGCGACGCCAGCTCTTCATCACCTTTTGAGGAATACGCGTCGAGGATCTCCGGAACGGAGTGCGTGCTTTCGAAGCGATAGGGATAGGGCTGTTGGCCGAGAGCTTCGATCTGCTTCAGCTTCTCTTTGCGTAAGTCGTAGATTTTTTGGTCGAGTGCCACGTTGATTCCTGAACGATGCTGCGCAACAAGGACTGGTAAGAGTTGAAACAACGATTATAGAGAAGCGGGACAGCGTTGGCGGTTCGATGCCTGCCCCACTGAGGAGATAATGCAGACCTAGGTGTGCAGCGCTTCAACGGGATTGAGTTTTGAGGCCTCGCTTGCCGGGCGGTAACCGAACACGACGCCGATTCCGGTTGCCACCACGAGCGCGCACAGAACGCCCACCCAGGAGACGCGGATGTCGGGCGCATTGGTGGCAATCGCCGTCGCCCAAATGCTTCCCAGGGCGGCGATGACGCCAAGCACGGCTCCGCCCAGGCTGATGAAGACCGCCTCCAGCAGGAATTGCAGTCGTATGTCCGCCGGGCGCGCGCCGATGGCTTTGCGCACGCCGATCTCGTGCGTTCGCTCTGCCACATTGACCAGCATGATGTTCATGATCCCCGCGCCGGCAACTGTCAGGGTCAGTAACGCCAGGGCGAGCAGCGTGATCGTCATGCCAGTCGAGATCCGGTTCGCAGTGCGCAGCAGCCCCGTCAGGTTCTCTACCGTGTAGCGGGCCTGGGCGCGATGGCGGCTGCGGAGGATCCGCGCAATATCAGAGGTCAGCACTCCGACTTCATTGCTCGCAGAAGCCTGAGCATAGATCACTTCCAGGAAGTTCTGTCCCACCAGATGGCGCATGAGCTCATAGGGGTATAACACCGTATGTTCCTGGATCTCGGCACGGCCGAAGGTGGGCACGCCTTCCTCGAAGATCCCGATGATCGTACAGCGGAATTCTTCCTGCCGGATGGAGTCGCCAACCGCGTTCCCACCAAAAGCGTCAGCGTTCAACTCTTTGGACACAATGCAAACGTGGTCACCGGAAGCGAAGTCTTCCGCATCGAAGTAGCGGCCGCTGAGCATGCGAAGCTTGCGGATGGTCTGGAAATCCTGGGTGACGCCGACCACGGTAACGCGTAGCGTGTGGCCATGCGCGTACACATAAGCAGGCCGGTCCAGCACGCCAGTCGCCGCGCTGACATAGGGCAGTTCCGTGCGGATGGCTTGCAGATCGTCAATCGTGAGTTCATCGTCAGGCGTAGTTTTACCGCTGCGGTCCAGGGTCGCGTACACGATGTCTGTGCCGATGCCCTCGATCAGCGACATGACGTACGTCTTGCCGACGATGCCGATGGTGACTACCAGCACAATGGCGGCGCTGCCAATGGTAACGCCAAGCATGGTCAAGGCTGCTTTCACCTTATCGGCAGCGAGCGCCCACCACGCGAAGCGGATACTCTCTTGCCACTGCATATCGTTACTTGAATAAGATGAATTCTAATTCCCGGCGACTGTGCCGGGGCGCAATCTTATAATCGAAATGAGAGGTCCTTATGTTCCTGCACGGCATTTTCCCTCCGATTACCACGCCTTTCTACCCCGACGGGCGTATCTACCACCGCAAGCTCGAGCAGAATGTGGAGCATTATTCGCGTACTCCGCTGGCCGGAATCGTAGTGCTTGGCTCGACTGGAGAAGCCATTCTGCTGAGTGACGAAGAGCGTCGCGAGGTGTTGAAGACTGCCCGCGCCGCAGCCGCAAGCGATAAGGTTCTGATTGCCGGAACGGGCATCGAATCCGCCATCGAAACCCTCCGCCTGTGTGAATATGCACACGAACTGGGTTACGACGTGGCCATGGTCCGCACGCCGCACTATTACAAAGGCCAGATGGCGAATCCGCTCAACATGCTGAGCTTCTATCGCTTCGTCGCGGACCGCTCTCCGCTGCCGGTCATCATCTATAACTTCCCGCAGGCGACGGGCTATGACATACCTGCTGAGGTTGTAATCGAGCTGGCCGAGCATCCGAACCTAATCGGCATCAAGGAGTCTTCCGGCTCGATCGAGAAGGTGCAAAAGATGGCCGAGGGTACGCGCCCCATTCAGCGCAAGGCCACCGTGACTGAGACCTTCACAGCAGTAACCGGCCGGATGATGAAAGCCGCCAGCGAACCCCATACCACCGAAGACGGCGGCGTCATGGTGCCGGTGGGCGCGCTGGCGGGAGAGAACGCCTCCCCTAAGCCATCGTCGGCTGCGGTCAAGGTGATCGGCGGGTTGAAGACCCGGGAGAAGGAAGTTGGCTTCCAGGTGCTGGTTGGCGCAGCACAGAAGCTCGCGCCATCGCTCGACGCCGGGGGCGTAGGAGCGATCCTGGCCTTTGCCGACTGTGCTCCCACAGCGTGCTACGAGATCTATGCGGCGTGGAAAGAAGGTGACGCCAAGCTGGCTGCTGAAAAGCAAGAACGCATCGCGAAAGCCGCAGTGCGCATTGTCAGCGAACTGAGCATTCCGGGCGTGAAGTACGCCATGGACTACAACGGAATGTACGGCGGCATGCCGCGGTTACCGCTGCTGCCGCTCGCTGCCGACAAGAAGGCCGAGGTGGAGCAGTTGTTGCAGCACATCCGAAACTAGCGCCCACAAATGGGATTCGGAAACTCTGCTAGAATCAGCGAACCCCGAGTCTTCTGTGGAGTTTTCAGAACATGCCTAAGTTTGTCATCGAGCGCGAAATCCCTGCCGTCGGCAGCCTGCCGCCTGAGCAGCTCCAGGCTATCTCGCAAAAATCCTGTGGCGTGCTGCACAACATGGGCCCGCAGATCCAGTGGATCCAGAGCTATGTCACCGACGACAAGATCTACTGCGTGTATATCGCACCCGATGAGGAAACGGTAAGGCGGCACGCGGAGCAGGGCGGTTTTCCGGCCAACCGGATTTCGCGGGTGCGGGCGATCATCGATCCCACCACGGCGGAGTAGCCCTCCGCCATTCCCAGCCGTGTTTTCCCGCATACCCGGCATCCACAATGCGCAGAAGCCTTTCACTCTACGACGTAGGTGAAAGAGATTCCCTCCCGGCTGCGGCTAGCACCTTAGTATATGTCGGCCAAAGTTGTATCCCGATGCGACCTATGAGGGATAGTCACCCTTTGCTGCTGGGATTAAAGTGCTGTCCATCATGCAGCTCATACACATTGGCGTTCCGCAACAGAAGACCGTCCTGGACATGATTCTCGAACTTTCGGATCGCCAATGGCGCGAGATCGAGCAACTGAAGCGTTCTGCCCACACTCGGGCCGAACGCAAGCGCACAAGAGCTAAACCACGACTACCGCACGCAAGGTAGTTCCTCCTCCTAACCTATTGGCCACCCGTCATTGGTGAAATTGCAAGTGACGGGTGGCCATAGGTTTTTGATCTGCCCATTCCCACGGCACGACCTCTCTTTCTGCTTTCGCTAAAATCGGATTCTCATGAAACCCCGCTCTCTCGCCGATGCCACACGCGCGGTCCATGCCGGCGAAGACCGGCATGGCAAGGCTGCTCCGCTCACCACGCCCATCACGCAAAGTTCCGTGTTCGTTGTGCCCGGGTTGGAGGAGCTACGCCGGTACGCTCGCGGTGACCGCGATATCTATCTCTATTCGCGATACGGCAACCCGACTTTGACTGCCGTCGAAGAAAAACTGGCGGCGCTGGAAGGCGCCGAAGCGGCGCTGGTCACCGCCAGCGGAATGTCGGCCGAGCTCATCGCGGCCCTCATCACCTGTCACGCTGGGGACGAACTGGTCAGCATGCTCGACATTTATGGCGGTACCATGCGGATGTTGCAGCAAGTACTGGCTCGCTGCGGAATCAAGGTGACATTCGTTCCCTTCCATGAGTTGAAGAACATCAGCCGATATTTCACGCGCAAGACGCGGATGCTCTTTCTGGAAACGCCCACCAATCCCACGCTGCGTTGTGTCGATCTCGCGGAACTTGCCGCGGCAGCCCGCCGGCGTAACATCTGCGTTGTGGCGGACAACACCTTTGCCACGCCGATCCTTCAGAAGCCGCTGGACCTGGGGGCTCACATCGTTCTGCACTCAGCAACCAAATTCCTCGGCGGCCACAGCGATGTCACGGCGGGTGTGCTTGCCGGATCCAGGCACTGGATGGATCGCGCCCGCCAGATGATGATCCTGACCGGCGGATGCCTCGATCCAGGTTGCGCTTATCTGCTGTTGCGCGGCCTGAAGACGCTGCACCTGCGGGTGCAGCGCGCCTGCGAAAATGCGGCCCGCATCGCCCAAGCTCTCAGCGCGAACAAGCGCGTCGAAGCTGTCTACTATCCCGGCTTCCCGGAGCAGCCATCGCATGAACTCGCGAGGCGCCAGATGCGTGATTTCGGGATGATGGTTTCGTTCGACATTCGAGGTGGAGAAAGAGCGGCGGAGCGCTTCATTGCAAGACTGCGTCTCTGGTATCTGGCGACCAGCCTCGGCGGCGTCGAGTCCACCGTCTCATATCCTCTGCTGTCGTCGCACATCGGGCTCAGCTCCAAGCAACTTCGGCTGCTCGGAGTCTCGGAAGCCACCGTGCGGCTCTCCGTCGGCATAGAAGATGCTGACGATCTGATCGCCGATCTGGAGCAGGCGCTGGAAAAAGCTTAACTGGGTTCGCAAGCGAAAGAACTACTTCAGCGGGAAGCAGTCGAGGTCGTTGGCGAACACCAAGGGGCCCGAATACCTTTTCCTGATCTCTGCCTGCGTCTGCTCTTCTTTCCCTAATGTGCGCAACATCCGATGAGACAAGACCAACTGCTTGACCTTGGCGTCGGCCGCGATTTGTCCGATCACCGAGGGAGGCATGTGCAATCGCCTCTCGACGCCGGTAGCTCCTTCCGGCACTGCGTTGTGGGCGACAAACAGATCCGCATTCGCAGCTAGTCGGACGAGCCCTTGACCTTCGCCATTGGTGTCGCCGCTAAAGACGATGTCCTTGCCGCCAATCTGTACCCGCCACGCCAGCGCCGGAACTCCGCCGTGAATGACGCGCACCGCGGAGACAGTAAGATCGCCGCTGTGGAACGCGGTCACGGGATTCGAGGTCGCAGTAACGTTGTGGGGTTGCATCAGGTAGCTGCCGCTTTCTCCCGGCACCAGTAGCTCGCTGAGATACCGGTAAGCGCCACGGTCTCCAAAGAAGTCCGACACAAACTCCGTCGTAGACGGCATGAAGTCATTTCCCGGCGGGCCATAGATCGGCAGTGGCCGCTTGCGGTCTTCAAACCAGGATGACTTGATCAGCGCGGGGAAGTCCGCGCTGTGATCGACGTGAAAGTGGCTGAACAGAATCACGTCGAGTTGTGACATGGTGGCTCCGCTTTCGCCAAACCGGAGGGCGCTTCCACCGCCTGCATCGATCAGAACTCGCGCCTGGCCGTTCTCCCACACCAGATAGCTGCTGGACGCGCGCTTGTCCTGCAGCTCCGGGCCTCCAGAGCCGAGCACCTGAACGGCGATGCCCCGCGAGCCGCAAGTTTGTGCGGCAGCGAACGGCAGGAATATGCAGGTGAGTAATAGGCAGAGCGGAGCGACAGAGCGTGCAGCGCGCATAGCGCCACATCATAAGGCAAGCGGCCGTTCGGCAAAAGCCGCAATGGGCCGTCCTATACCGCTGGCTCCGGAGGTGTCGCCGCCTCGACCAATTGCGCGCCAGCCCCGTACATATGCGTGACCACCTGGGGGCAACGCATGCAGGCCTCAACGCCTTCCTGTCGCCACCACATGCAATGCGGCCGCACCATGCAAGGCGGCGCGCTGGTCACAACTGAAGGCACTAACTGTACGAGGCGAGTGACCAGACTACAGCGACCTTCGCCAAAATGCCGGCAGCCGTGCGAGGCGCAAGGCGCTGACATGCGAAACACTTCTCTGGGATCGACCGGCGCAGCCGTTGCTGCAATCTCGGGCGTCAGCGGGACAAGCCGGTCCAGATACGCCGCCCGCGGTTCTGTCGCTGTGCCCTGGATGACAGCGAACACGGCAACTCCCTCCGCGCTCGGCTGGGCGCTGGGGCATAGCGATGCATCGTCTTGTCGCAAGGGCTGCATAAGGGGTCTTGGAAGCACTAATGGGGCGCCATCACCACCCGATGACGCCCCGCATTGGTTAACGACTCGTTCTATGGGGGGAAGCCTGAGTCTTTCCAGCACTGGAATGCCGTCAGGAAAGCAGCCTTGTCGAATGTTCCCGGACATCCCGGTGCCGGCATGCTGCCGCCGCTAACAGCATCGTGAATTGCCTGCCAATGGCTCTGGACATCCGCCGGGTTCCAGAGGTCGAACATAAACGCCATGTGCTGCTGGTAGCACTGCGTGAAGAACGGCTTGATCGTGGCAGCATAGCCGCAGGTCGATTGCGTACCGCCGCCGTATCCGCCGAGTCCGGGATGGAAGATTATACCGATCACGATGGGAACATGGCCGAGCTTCTGGGCGTTCGCCGCCCGCAACACGGCCGACATCGTGGATTCGGTGAACTGATCGAACGGAATGCTGGCTGCCGTGCTCGCCGAGACCTTGGGCGCGCTTGGAGCTGGCGCCTTTGGAGCCGGCGGGCTCGGAGTTGTTGGCTTCTTCGGATCTGGCATCGTCTACCCCTCCTTGGGGCATTGTGTGCACAAGGGCCTAGAACAAAGGCTGAATGCCGTTGACGCAGCCGGGGAAATGCAATGGGTCACACGCCACGTGGCTTACGTTGAGCTGGTTTGTCGCGTGACAACTGAAGCAGTTGTTGGCAAAAGCGTTGAACGCTGTAGTGGTTTGCTGAAATGTCTCCATGGTGGTGTTGGCCAGTTGACTGGTACCAACGTCAATTCCCGTGGAGAAGCTGCCCGACGGCGCCGCCCCATTCTCGGTCCATGTTGCTCCCATCATGAAGTAGTTGGTCCTCACGTCCGGGCCGCCGGAGAGAGCGGCAAAATCTGCCTGAATGCTGTCGTCGATCGCGATGATCTGCGTGTTGGAGGTGGCATAGTCCGGAATCAACGGGTTCGGCTTGGTATCGAGCGCCGCGCCGAACGGCTTGAAGCGAATGACATCGCTGGGCACCACCGGCGTTGTCCCGGCCACAAAATTCACTGGATCCCATCCCTCGATATTGGGCGAGACATATTTCGCGCGCATGACGTTGAAAGGCCCAGCCGAGCCGTTGGCACAGAACAGCCAGGTACCGGCAGTGTTCTGGTTGACGCTATGTGGGTTCGGCGGCGGCGTGCTGCTTGAGTTGTATCTGAATGTTGCATTGGGCGCGTTGCCGAAGTGCTCAAAGGTTGCCCAGATCATCTCCGGATGCCCTTTGGCGCTTCCAACCACGTGCATTCCGATTAGAGCCAGCGTCACGGTCGCCTGCCCGTTCGGCACCCAGACGTTGGGGTTGGTCTTGTCAAAGGTGGGTACTACGGCCTTCGTGGTGATGTAGTCGTTAGGATTGGAAATCCCCGTCGTCTCGATCCAGGCCGACTTCACCTCGATAGCCAGCGCGTTGGGATCCGGGAATGTCTTTTTATTGGGTGGAGCTGCATTCGAAGCGAAAGTGACCACCTTATTCAGTTCTGCCTGGGTCGTCGGGAACTGGGTCGGCGTTGGGGTTATGCCCCCATTTTTTGTCCCCGTGAGGAAGTACGCCATGACATCGTTAACCATCGTCACGTAATAGATGAGCGATCCGTTCTGCGCCAGCAGAACGCCGTCATCCGCCTGGCCCTCCTCGGTGTCGATCACGCCGCCATTCACATTCAGAAAGACGTTTCGGCCGTTGATGGTGAATTTCTGGGCGATGAATTTCGAGTTGATCGGCGGCGGCTGGAGTTTCTGCAACGTTTGCACGTGCGCGGCGGTGGGCTTCATCACCATCACCTGGTGTTGCGTAAGCGGCTCCGGCAGTTCCTGCTGCTGCGGGCGCAGCCGCTGAAGCTGCTCCGCCGGAATCTGTTTGGGGACAATTAGCGTCGGGGTGGCAATTGCCTTCCCTTTGGTGTCCAACAGCACCAGCTTGCCTTTCCGCATCTCAGTGTTGGCCACCTCAATCTGTTTGCCCCTGCTGAGCACCAGCGGTTTCCCCGCTTTCGATACAGGTCCCGGCTGCACCTCGAACATCTGCCCCGTCTTGCTCATGACAACCGGCAGGCCGTGTATACCCACCTGGGCCGCACGTATATTCACGAACTTCAGGATTCCGTTCGACGAGTTTGGAATCAGTGTTCGCTTGCCACTGGCGTCCGCCGGCGACACCGTATAGAACTGGGGCGAAGCGAAGATGCGTCCGCCGCCTCCGCCGTAGCTCGCCGGCGCCGGCGAGGTCAGCCACAGGAACATCTGTTGCGACCATTGGTAGAAGTCGCAGTTCTTGAGCGCTGTGTTGTTCGGAAACGTCACGCTGTTGGCCGGATCGACGACGCCGTTCACAGCCGCCGTTCCGCTGTGAAAGAAGCCGTTGAACATCGTCGCCGAGATGCTGCAGTTGGCTGCTCCGGTTATTGATGGGTCATTGGGCAACGTTTGTGCGCCAGCCAATAGCGCGCTGAAGCACAGGCAGGCCATCAGCCCTATGAAACTTGCACCACGCGTAGCCCACAGGTCAGCAATTGATCGGAAAGTTTGAGTTAGTCTTGCCACAGCTCCCTCCTTGGGGTGGATGGATTAGGGCCTGAGCCTCTGACTGCGAGGGTGAGACTTTCCCCAGACTGCGTCATCGGGGCACCGAAACTGCTGCGGGAGCAACGGCGGCAATTAGCGCTTTGTTTCTGCGCTTTGAAATCTGATATTGGTTGCGGATTGTGCTACCAATCGAAACAAAATGCAAGCGAATTCGTCCTGATTTTTTTCTGACATCACCCGAGGTCCTTACTGCGATACGGCCAAGGCCGCCCAGTTGCGACCTGCAGCCAATCCGGGGTATCGTTTCCGGTGCCTTGGCCGATCGCTCATGGACAGCGACGCAAGGCTGCGCACCATCGCACACCCTCCCGGCCAGCCAGTCACGTTCCGGGGTGATAGAGGTCACGGCAGGGATGCCCGTGAAAGAATGGAATGAAGGTGGCCCAACACCGCATCCCGTGGTGCGAGCTCATTCGGCCAAGCCTTTGTAAGAAACACAGTTTTACGCAATAAGGTTCCTGAAGGAGGACCTTTTAATATGACAGTTATGACTACGGCGATCAAAACGCCCACCGACTACATCACCGATGTTATGGCCCTGGTTAAGGCGAAGAACCCAGCCGAACCGGAATTCCATCAGGCCGTGCAGGAAGTGCTCGAGTCCCTGCGCCTTGTGCTGGAGCGGCATCCGGAGTACATCTCCGCCCGCATCCTGGAGCGCATCACCGAGCCCGAGCGCGTGCTGATGTTCCGTGTGCCGTGGTTCGATGACCAGGGCAACATCCAGGTCAACCGCGGTTTCCGCATTGAGATGAACAGCGCCATCGGCCCCTACAAAGGCGGCTTGCGCTTCCACCCCTCCGTCAATCTTGGCATCCTGAAATTCCTCGCCTTTGAACAGGTCTTCAAGAATTCGCTCACCACGCTGCCCATGGGCGGCGGCAAGGGCGGCAGTGACTTCGATCCCAAGGGCAAGAGCGACAACGAAGTGATGCGCTTCTGCCAGAGCTTTATGACCGAGCTCTGCCGCCACATCGGCCCCGACACCGACGTGCCCGCCGGCGACATCGGCGTAGGCGGACGCGAGATCGGCTTCCTGTTCGGCCAGTACAAGCGGCTGCGCAACGAGTTTACCGGCGTACTCACGGGCAAGGGCCTCACCTGGGGCGGCTCGCTGATTCGTCCGGAAGCTACCGGCTACGGTTGTGTTTATTTCGCCAACGAGATGCTCAAGACGCGCAAGGACACGCTGGAAGGCAAGACCTGCCTGGTCTCCGGCAGCGGCAACGTCTCGCAGTACACGGTCGAGAAGCTGCTCGACTTCGGCGCCAAGCCCGTCACCTTTAGCGACTCTGACGGTGTGGTATACGATCCCGACGGCATCACCCGCGAAAAGCTGGCCTGGACCATGGAACTGAAGAATGTAAAGCGCGGACGCATCCGCGAATACACGGAGCAGTACAAGAAGGCTGTCTTCATGCCGGCCGATGTGAAGCTGGGCTACAACCCACTGTGGAACATCAAGGCCGACTGTGCGTTCCCCAGCGCCACGCAGAACGAAATCAACGCCAAGGACGCGCAGAACCTCATCAACAATGGCTGCAAGGTCGTTGCCGAGGGCGCCAACATGCCGAGCACCCTGGAAGCCACCAAGCTGTTCCTCGAGGCGAAAGTCCTCTATGGACCGGCCAAGGCGGCCAATGCCGGCGGCGTTGCCACCTCCGGTCTCGAGATGGCGCAGAACAGCATGCGCATCACTTGGACCCGCGAGGAAGTCGACAATCGGTTGCATGACATCATGAAGGCCATTCACAAGACCTGCTTCGAAACGGCCGAGACCTACGGCACGCCGGGCAATCTGGTGAACGGCGCCAACATCGGCGGCTTCCTGAAAGTCGCCAATGCCATGCTGGACCAGGGACTGGTGTAGTTGATTATTTGTGTTTAGTGTGTGCCCCAGGTTCGCGTCGTTTTTTTGGACGCTAACCTGGGGCGAGCTTTGTAAGGACCGACTTCACATCTCCCGAAAAACTCGGCTGTGCGACACGCCGAGTCAGGGCACGACCTTGGTCGTGCCGATAGGCTCCTTCTTCCCGATCGGAAGCCGGCTTTAGCCGGCGACACAGGGGCGCTGATCAACCTCCGGGGCTTTAGCCCCCGGCCTGAAATCCCAACACGGGGTGGAGCAATCCACCCCGTGCTTGTGTGTAGATTAATCACGGAGTTCTTTCATGGTCCTCACGTACGTTGAAGGCCTGCTGACCGGCCCTACCGGAACACAGGCAAGCGTAAAGTTCCTAGTGGACGGCGGCGCCACCTACACGCTGGTGCCTGCTGAGGAGGTGCGAGCGCTTGGCCTGCAGCCGAAGCGGAGCGTCACCTTCAGCCTGGCGGATGGAACCACCATCGAGCGCCAGGTATCCGAGTGCCATCTGTCGCTTCCCCAAGGCGAAGGGCACACTCCCGTCATTCTCGGTGAACCGGGTGACGAGCCACTGCTAGGCGCGATCACCTTGGAAGAATTTGGCCTTGTGTTGAATCCCTTTAACCGAAAGTTGCAACCCATGCGGATGATGCTCGCCTGACTAAACCGAGTTTCAACCGGTGGTCACCACAATCGCCGAGCAGCGTTTCTGACCTACGCGCCGGTAATTGTGCTTCTGCACCGAATCGAAGTATATGGCGTCGCTCTCCTCCAGCCTATAAACCTCGGTGCCGATTTTCATCTCCAGTGTCCCCTCAAGCACATACAGGAGTTCCACTCCGGCATGGGAATGCGCTCTGAGATCGTGGTCCGCGACGGGGTGGAACTCAGCGAAAAAGGCGTTTAGTTTTCGCTCTCGCGCGGAAAAGTCAAGGCTCTCGAAGTGGTAGGCCGCTTCGCGCGCATCGGGCCGCTCAGGAAAACGGATGCGCTCCCCTTTACGCGCAACCGCCACTGTGTATCTCTTCCGTTCATTGGTAAAGAAGTAGTCCAGGCCTACATCGAAGACAGTTGCGATGCGCACCAACGTTGGCACCGTGGGTATAAGGC
>Ga0335082_10007466_pt1 | contig 11864 bp, 8 predicted proteins | sample Lox_Sample_41_FD_206718 | JGI IMG/M metagenome (GOLD analysis project Ga0335082, IMG submission 206718) | Soil microbial communities from Loxahatchee National Wildlife Refuge, Florida, United States - Lox_Sample_4.1 | ecosystem: Environmental > Terrestrial > Soil > Wetlands | place: USA: Florida...
GCCGAAAACAAAATAGCTTGCCTTCGATGGCGACGATCAGATGCTCGCGTTTTTCCAGCCAGGCTCTGCAGTAACGCAGATTTTTCGCAAAACGCGCCAGACCAGACAAAATTGGCCATTGCTTCTGAACAGCCACGGCCAATGCGAGCAGGAGAGCTAACAATGCGATAGCAAAGACCGCCGCATACGATGCCCAGCGATGCGCGAGGTTCATGCTGATGGCGGCCGCGACGATTCCGGCCAGGGCAACCAGCGCCCCAGTCACCACAAACAGCCCGCGATCCATCGTTACTGAGGACACCCTGGAGGCAATCGGAAGCTCCGAACTCAGGGCCGACACTCGTAATCCTTCGCCGAAGGCTTGCCCGATAATGCCTAGCTGTCCTACGGCTTCTGACGCCAGCCGAAGCTTGAAGAACTGCACGAAAGAAACCTTGTTTCCCTCGCCGGGAAGTGCTAGCCGCCAGGCCCATGCCTTCGCCACGTGGCCGATTCCACCTAATGCGATGACCGCAGCAATTCCCCAACCGAGCTTTTCGACATCTTGCATCAGCTTCGGAAGCCCCATCTTGTCGACCAGGTATGCGAGCAGGACACACCCGAATATGGCGGTCAGCAAGCGAAGGATTCGCCTTTTAGTCGAAGCGAGCTTAAGCACGGAGGAACTCCTCTCGTGCGGGTGCTGTGCAAACGAACCGGCCAAAAATGCTTTCCGCATAAGCCAGGGCTTCCGGAGTATCAACGTCTTGCCATGACGCATCGCCAATATCGAAGGCGTGGAATTTTCCAGCCTCACCCAGTTTTCTCATTCCGTCGGACAGAGAGCAATTGCCGCCTTTCTTCGCGGATTCGAGGGCATCAAACAGCCCCTGGCCGCAAAGAAACATACCCGTATCGAACCCATCGTAGTCAACCAGGTTCTTCCCGATTGCTATGATCCGGTCGCCATCTCGACTGACTTTGGTTGCGTCGTCCAGGTCGAAAACGCGATCGAGATTAGAATCAACGGCCAGGATAACTTCGTCCTGCTGTAGCGACTGCCGAACCAGGACGCTGGCTGTTGCGGCGTCGAAGATGTGGTCGGACATGAGCAACAGAAAGGGTCCGGAGACTTCGGCGCGGGCCGCCAGAACGGAAACGCCGTTGTCCTTGTGGTAGTCCAGATTCTCGATGCACGAGACCGTAATACCGGCGAAGTCCTGCTTAGCAACCCACTGTCGAATGGCATCGCCACGATAGCCAACCACAACCACGAAGTTCGTGATACCTGCCTGTTGGGCTCGTCCTATGACGTGCGCCAACAACGGCCGGCCCTGTAGTTCGACAAGCGGTTTGGGTATAGCACTTGAACGCTGGACGAGACGGCTGCCATTACCAGCGGCCAGGATGATGCATTGGTTAACATTGGGCATCGAGGTATCTCCCTTTGCTCTGTCAGACTGTTATTTATTCAGAGGCTGTAACTTCTCTGCTCTTGCTGTCTCGGATCTGGCGAACGGCCTGGGCGCGTAGTCAAAGTAGTTGATGGTTACCTTCGTCGTTCCAAAAACACGCACATCCGTTACGCTCTCGGTGGAGTTGGGGAACCACTGCGAACTACTTTTTTGGTAGGTATGGACGAAATGAACGTTCTTAATCCAGAACGAGGGACTCTTGGCGGGCTTACCCTCTACTCGCACGAGGGCGTAGTCTTGCACGTCGATCCAGATACGTCCGGCAAACAGCTTCTCCTCGTTTCGCTTGGGCGTGACGTCAATGGCGTAGGTTGGGCGGCCGCCGATCGTCTCGGTGCCAATCATTCGAAAGTCATAGTTCTGAGGCGCCACCTGGGTCTTCAGGCGTTCTTGTGGCCTCGACGCCTCTTCCTCGGAAGCCAGCATCTTGCGAAATACATGCTTGCCGGCGGCCTTCCAGCCGTCTTCCTCGATGACCTCGAAGTGTTTCGTCCCATCCCCTCCAGCTTCTACGCGCGCGACCAGCTCCGCCTGCTTGTGCATGCGGTCGTTTTCAAGCACATATCGGCGCATTCCCCGATATCCATCCGCTAATGTGCGCCGTTGTGCGTCGTGCTGGAGCATCGTCGCTACCACAGTGTTCGCGTCAGGGAGAGGATCGTTGTCGGCCGCCCTCAACGACAGTCCTGTCGAGGCTACGAGAAGAGTTGCGAAAATGATTTGAGTTTTCATGGCTAGAACTGAAACACGAGCTTTCCTCGAAATAAGAGCGCGGGACTGTTGTAGAACTGGCCGAAATTAGTGCTGGCTATGTCGTTTTGCACGTCGCGTGGATTAAAACGACCGAAGAGGTTGAAGATGCCACCTCCGATTCGAGCGTTGATGTGCCGCTCGCCGAAGGGCAGTGAAATCGGCCGAGTTATCTGGAGATCCAATGACGAAAACCGCGGGAACCTGTCGACGTTTCTCGCGCCGATGTATTCGCGATATTGGTTCTCCACGGAATACGGAAAACCGGTATGAATGTCGAAAACCGGGACAATGGTCAGCTTCCACGGCCCCTCGATGTCAGCGTGGAGCAGGACGCGATTGGGAGCGTCGAAAGACAAGCGTCCGATGGCGTTAGGCTGAATCACCGCCTGCGGGTAGTTGCCGAAGAACAACTGCGGATCGTTGAGGTCGCCGTAGGCACGCGAGTGAACGTAGGAGGCGTCCAGCGTCATGCGAGGTAGCCGGTATCTACCGGTTATCTGGACCTCCCGGTAAAAATCGCTTCCTTCATTAGAGAGTGCGATGAATCCTGGGCCAGCGCCGGCGCTGGGAGAAACCACGAAGTCCCTCGTTGTATTACGCTGCTCATAGGCGACCCGCAAAGTGAAGTGCTCCGTGACTTGCCTTTCAAGCGCGAGATTCCAAGATGTGCTGCGGGGGTTCTGGAGTTCTCCACCAATGCGATTTGTATAGGCGGTTGAACTGAGGACCTGGCCGTTTGGACCGAGCAGAGTCACTGTCCGGTTCGGCATTTGGTCGAAGACCGGATAGATGAGCGGTACCCGATCATAGAAAATACCTACGCCACCCTTAAGCAGCGTCTTGCCGTCATCGGTGAGAGCCACCAAGAAGCCCAAGCGCGGAGCAGCATGAGTCGAGCTGGTTACCGTGTCACTGTCGAATCGAAGCCCCAGGTCGACTGTCACTCGGTGCGAGAGCGCCCACTGATCCCCAACGAACCACGTAGTCTCATTCTGATCGGTGCCAAATGACGTCGGATGAGTGAATGTCAACCGCTCTATTGGCAGATTCTTGGCTCCTAAGAGCTCCACTGGCAGAAAGGTTTCGCGTCCGCTATAGCCCGAGTAGGAGTATTCAGCGCCAAGCTTTACTTGATGAGAACCAAGGAAGTGCTTGGGAGCCATTTGATAGATCTCTTGCCAGTCGAATCGATTGGCTCGTCGCGACTGACGGTTGAAGAATCCGCCCTGCGTCGTGTCAACCAGAAGTTGGAAGGGATCGTTGTTTTGGGCCGTGACATCCACGTCATATCGTTGAAAGCTGAGCTGAGAGGTGAGCACGCTGTCGGACCCAAGCAAATAATGATCCTGTCCGGCGATCTGATATCCCCGCTGATGGAGGTCTCCGGTCGAAGGCTGGGGCGTAAATGTATTCAGCCCGAGGTAGTCCAGCTTCTGCGGATAGACTGCGATGGAAACGGTCGCCGTGTGCTTCGGACTGATCGTCAGGTCGTACTGGCTGAACGAATTAAAACCCTCCAACTTCATGTCCCGTTGTAGCGGAGGCAGGCTGTTCACCGGGGTGCGGACAAAGCGATACTCGAACGACTGCGTGAATGCGATCCGGTCTTTGACGAGGGGACCGGTAAAGGTCATCCTGGGCGTGGCCGATTCTATGCCGACAAAGCTGCCATCACGCACGCGCGGTCGCGGTAGGACGTTTTGGATCGAAAAGTGGTAACCTTCAAAATTGCCGGTCTTTGTCTCGACGTTTGAAACCGCTCCTGTCAGCTTCCCATACTCAGGGTCGTAGGGGTTGGAAATGACCTTCACGGACGAAACCACGTCGATTGGCAGACTGATAGCCGGGCTGCCGGTGGCTGGGTCTGTGACATTCGCGCTGTTTACGAGCGCTCCGCTCTGAGTGTTCCGCGTGCCCTTCAAATTCACCAACCCGTCTGGACCGCGAACAATGCCGGGGACGAGAGGAAGTAAGCCTTCGAAGTTCTCGTTGGCATTGGGAGCACTTTTCAGTGTTTTTTCGTTAATCGTTTCGGCCGGAGCCGCAGACACGGACGTGGAATCAGTCGCGGTTACATTTACCGAAGTCTTAACTTCGGCTGGCGTCAGCTGAATGGGGAGCTGAATTGTCTGGCTAGGTTCTAGTGTGATGCGCAAACCTGCTTTTAGGGTCTCGAAATTCGCCTCAACCGCGTAAGTTCCCGGTGGAAGGTTATCGAAGGCGTACTTTCCCTCCTCATCCGTTCCAGTTATAGCCATGACTGGCCCGCTAACCAGCACCTCGGCCTTCGGTATGTAGGACTCACTACCTGGGTCTCCGACAAACACGACTCCTTTCAGGCTGCTCGTTGCGCCTCGATCATCCTGTCCGTATCCGCCTTGACTCATCCAACAAAACAGAGTCAGCGCAATAGCGATTTGACGGAACGCATTCAACGCCGAGCCGTGACCTGTGACGGTTGCTCCATCGTTTCGAAGAGTGGTGATGCGTCGTTTCCAAATCCGGGACAATGTGGTTCACCTTCCGCCTCGACAGAAGGCAAGTGCGATGCCAAACAAAATGACGTGCAATTGTGGGGAAGAAACTGTGAGTTATGAGCGCATTAGGCCGAACGGCAGATGTAGCACGAGAGCTCTCGATGTCATCCATTCGACGTTGATGTCAACAACCTGTGTCAATTCCGACCCACGCAAGTCTGCTAGCGCGACTGCCGAGGAATGAGAAAAACATAATGGTGCAGCCGTTCACTGAATTTTTCAGCACGCCTCTGGTGGTTGGTTGGTCGATCTGACTAATCGACGTTCTGCTTGAGCGTGGCCATGCCGAATACCAGTTTGAACGGAATCTGCAGTACTGGGCCAACGGGGCTCCTCACTGCATTGCAAGAGCCGCGTTGCCCACGACTTGTCACATCTTCCGAATTAGGTTTTGGTGTCAGTTCTTTGACACGAGGTTCTTGTCAGCGTGACGACCTGTTAACGCCGTGAAAAGAGCGAGGGAACAATTGCGACTGTGGAGTTCCGTTACGCGACGCCGATGCGTCTTAAGGTGCGTCAGTTCCATGGAAGGGAAATTGCAACACCGAGAGAGGAACCTGGGTCAACAGGGAGCGCATCTTCGCGGAAACAGGAGTTCGGCGGGCATTTCCCCAGCGCTGACAGTGGAGCGATCCGACGCCCGGGTTGAGCTGAGGTCGAGAACAACATGCCATCGTTCCCAACACGCCGCGCCCATGGAATTCTTCCAGTTATTGTGCTCCATTGGCTGCTGCAGGCGAGTGTCGCGTCTGCGCAGAGCGCGCCAGGGTCGGCTGATCATCCATGGCAGGCGTCTGCGGAATTGAAGATCGAGGCAGATGCTAGAAGTCTCACTGGCTCAACATTCCGGATAGATATGGCAAAGAGCTATTCGTTGCCGGAATTGATCGACTTGGCGGAAGCGCACAATCCAGCCACTCACGCCTCGTGGGAACGTGCCCGCGCGCAAGCAGCGGTCTTGGGCATAACCCGTAGTGAGTTGTTTCCCACGCTGGCAGCTGCGGCGGCTTCTCAGACCACCCGGCAGGAAATCTTGTTCGGCAATCGCTTCAACGGTCAAGTGATTCAGGACTTCCAACTGGCGCTCGAGCTGAACTACACCATTCTTGACTTCGGCGACCGCTCCGGTCGAATCAATGCGGCAAGCGCGCAGCTTCTGGCGGCTAATTTCGCTTTTAACAACAGTCACCGGAATGTCATTTATCAGGTACAGCGCGCGTACTACAGCTTGTTGAATTCGATGGGCCAGGAGGACGCAGCGCGAGCAAGTCTGGCCAACGCGACCGCCGTACAACAAGCAGCTGAAGATCGGCTGGCACATGGCCTGGCGACGCTGCCCGACGTGCTGGAAGCGCGGAGCGCGACGGCGCAGGCTGACTATGATCTGCAAGCGGTGTTGGGATCTGAGGAGATTTCACGGGGCGACCTCGCAACTGCGGTCGGGGCCCGGGCGACCACGGCGATCCAAGTCCAACCCCTGGATCAGGTGCCCACTCCCGAGTCGATCGACGATACGGTCGAGCAAGCGATAGACCGTGCACTCGGGCAACGTCCTGATCTCATGCAGCAAGTATCCGAAATAAGGTCCGCAACTGCCAAAGTCAAGGAAGCGAGGGCGGCATATTACCCTGTATTGAACCTCACGGCCAGCCCAGTCATCCCAGCGCTTTATGGGTTACAGTCGCCGTACCCCTGGACGCATACGGCGGACTTGACTGGCACCTTAGCCTTCAACCTCACTTGGGTCGTATTTGATGGAGGGGCACGAAAAAGCAGGTTGGCAGAAGCTCAGGCAAACGTCCTAGGGGCGGAAGCACAGGCCAATGTCGCGCGCAACCGAATTGCCGACGAAGTTTGGACAGCGTACTCGAATTTGAACACTGCGTTTCGGCAGCATCAGGCGGCCATCGCCCTCTTTCAGGCCGCTGCCCAATCGTACAACGCGGCATTGGAATCGTATAACTATGGGGTTCGAAACTTACTGGACGTAACTGCCGCTCAGCGAACCCTCGCACAAGCTCGCTCGGCCGATGTTTCGGCGCAAACGCGGGTGTTGACTTCACTCGCGGATCTGGCTTTCAGAACTGGCGATTCCCTTGGGGCCAATACGAGGCCCCGACCATGACTGAGATTCGCGGATTGGTGTTCAGTGTGTTCGTACCCGCTCTACTGCTGATGACGGGTTGCGGACGAGCTCCTTCATTCGACATTCTGGGCTCGTTCTTTCCGGCATGGCTCGTCTGTCTTGTGGCGGCTATTTTGCTTACAGTCGCTTCGCGAGCGCTGTTGATCCGTTACATTGAGATCACCTGGCCGGTTCTCATCTATCCAAGCCTCACCGCCATTTTTGCCTTCGCGTTGTGGCTCGCCCTGTTCCGCTGAACAAGGAGCAATGATTATGGAGACAAATAAGAGTACGGGAATGCGCCAGCTTCTCGGCAACTGGATCAGCGTTGCGATCATGCTAGCCGCAGTCGTCCTTGGACTCGCCGTGCTTTACCACGCGAACTACTATCCACGGACCGAAGATGCGGAAATATTTGCCAATTTCATCGGAATAGCCCCACAAGTCGACGGCCCTATTATCCGGGTGAATGTGAAAGACAACCAGTTCGTGAAAAAGGGCGAACTACTGTACGAGATTGATGACCGGCCGTACCAGTACGCCCTTGAAAATGCTCAGTCGGAGCAAGCGGCTCTGGAGGGGCAAATTTCCGACGAACAGAGAAAAATAGCAGCTTTAGTGAGTGCAGTGTCTGTGGCGCAGGCGAACATCCACAGCAGGGAAGCTAACGTGACAAACGCGGAGCGGGGAGTCAGCCGAGCGCGCGCGGAATGGAATTACGCGAACAATAATCTGCATCGCCTCGAGCCGCTCTTAACCAAACAGTTTGTCACGGTGGACCAGGTGGATAAAGCCCGAAGTTCAGAAATTGCTCAAGCAGAGGCCCTGAGGCAGGCCGAATCTCGGCTTCAACTGGCCAAGGCGGAGCTGAACTCAGCTTCGGCACAGCACGAACAAGCCGGCCACGCAGTCACTACGCTCGAACCTTTGATCAACCAGCGCGGAGCAAAGGCGGCGGCGGTGGAGACCGCTCGCTACAAACTGGACAATTGCCGCGTTTACGCGCCATTCGATGCGCGGGTAACCAATCTCACCATCTCAGAGGGTGCCTACGCTCACGTCGGCCAGCAAATGTTCACGCTTATCGACGCCCGTACCTGGTGGGCAATCGGCAATTTCCGAGAGGGCCAGATCAAGCGCATCGCCCCGGGAATGCGAGCCGAGGTCTACGTGCTTTCGAATCCAAATCTACGTTTCTCCGGAGTGGTGGACAGCGTCGGATTTGGGGTGACCCCGGATCCCGATGTGATTGGCAATTTGCAATCCGGACTTCCAGATGTGCAGCGCACACTGAATTGGGTACACCTTGCATCACGATATCCAGTTCGTGTGAAGGTGGACAATCCCACGCCTGATCTGTTTCGTGTCGGCGCCTCAGCTGTAGTGACTATTCGGGGCAATTGAGAATGGCAACCATGGCCCAAAACCTGCCGCAGTCACCTGGTCCGCTGACCTGGGTGCGGGAGTTTCTCAAAGAAGAGCTCAAACCATATCCAGGCCGGACAGCGCTGGTAGGGCGCATGACCTTCGCCGCTACCCTCGTGATGATTGTCTGCATGACGTTTCGCATCCCGTTCGCATTCCAAGGCGCAATTTATGCGCTTCTGATTTCTCGTGATAGCCCGCGCGCAACGCTGCGATCAGCAGCAACCATGTTTCTTCTTACCGGTATAGGCACCGCATACCTTCTAATTTCGCTGCGGTTTGTTATCAGTTCCCCGCTGCTTCATTTTCTCTGGGTTATCGGGTCGTTCTTCCTGACTTTCTATGCGATCAGCACTCTGGCCAACTACAGTGCGGCGGTGTACTTCGCCATTGTGATGTCGGTAGGAATTCCCTTGTGGGACCGGCATGTGTCGGCCGAAACCAATGTGGAAGATACACTCCGGCTGTGCCTTTCAGTGTTGATTGGAGTCGTGATTACCGCGGCGGTAGAAATGGCGTTTCTGCGGCAGCGGCCTCGGGACGAGGTTATGTTACCTCTTACGGAACGACTGGCAGCAGTCGAGAGTTTGTTAACCTGCCACGCTGAGGGACGCACTGTTGATAACGGCATCGATCAAGAAGTAGTTCGGCTACAAATGCGTGGAACATCATTAGTACGACGCACCTTACGGCGCTTGAACTATTCGACTCAGTACTCCCTGGAGATCGGTGGTGTCGTAGTTCTTGTGGGCAGGCTCGTAGACCTTGCAGCAGACCTGACCCGTCTTAGCTTCGAATTGTCAGCCGCGGACCGGAGACGATTCCGGAACTTGGCCTCGACGATCGCAAGCATTCGTGATGACTTGATGAACAGGCGAATTCCGCGACCGGTTCAGTTCAATAACGATGGACAACCGGGGAATCTCGTTCCGCTGCTTGGCGAGATGGAACATACAACTATGCTCATCCCTCAGGCGTTTGCGGACTCTGCATCAATCCAAGGGTACTTGACGCCGGCAGATGAGACACGGCTACAAACACTCCTTGCCCCGGACGCGCTCGTCAACCCTGAACACCTTCGCTTCGCGCTAAAGGGCAGCCTGGCCGCAACCAGTTGTTACATTATCTATAACGCGATCGCGTGGCCGGGCATCAGTACGGCGGTGACCACGTGCCTGCTGACCGCGCTGACGACCGTTGGTTCATCTCGTCAAAAGCAGGTTCTTCGCATCGCGGGAGCCATCGTTGGCGGCTTTCTACTTGGGATGGGCGCGCAGGTCTTTATTCTGCCCTACATCGATTCCATCGCTGGATTTGTAGTTCTTTTCGTTGCCGTCACCGCTCTGTCCTCCTGGCTCATGACATCGAGTCCCCGCTTGTCGTACTTTGGAGTTCAAGTCGCTTTGGCTTTTTACTTGATCAACTTAAGCGAATTCACAATGCAGACCTCGCTGGCGGTCGCTAGGGATCGGGTTGTCGGCATTTTGTTCGGTCTTTTCATCATGTGGCTGGTATTTGATCAATTATGGGGTGCGCCCGCTGCTATACAGATGAAGAAGACTTTCACTTCCAACCTCCGGTTGTTGGCGCAGTTCACGAGGGGACCGGTTTCCAAGGACCCGAAAGCCGCAACGGCACAAAGCTTTGCCCTTCGCGAAACAATCAACGCGAACCTCGATAAGGTAAGAACCCTCGCGGATGGCGTTCTGTTCGAATTCGGGCCATCACGCGAGCAGGATCTCGAATTGCGTAATCGCATTCGGCAATGGCAACCGAATTTGCGCATGCTCTTCATCACGCGAATTGTCTTGCTGAAGTACCGCCTTCGGCTTCCCGGCTTCGAGTTACCGGAAGCAATCCGACCAGCACAAGAGGAGTTCGATGACCGAGTGGCCACCGCACTGGACGACATGGCCGATCGAATGGAGGGTGATGGGCCGACGTTACAGGGGTGGGTGGCAAGTGAGTATGCCCAACTCGAGCAAGCCGCATGGAAGGCATCGCCGAGCCAACACCAGGTCGCGCCCCAAATACAGTCGTTTCTCCTTCTCTCGCGCAGAATCGGGGAGCTGACAGACTGCTTGCAAAAGGAAATTTGAGTGTGTTGCTTTTCGCGGTGGTGGATTGATGACGGTGTCCAAGTGACTTCGACGGCGTCCTGGTTGCCCGTAGCAGTCTTGATCTCCGAGCCTTTTGCGGCGATTATGATGTGCCGAGGATCTGAAATGACGAAGCAAGTGACTGAATGTGTATGAATAAGCTTGTCAATCAGGGTGTACCGATTAACGTAGAAGGGCAGACCTCGTTTTTGGCGACACTCGATTCGGATCGCCGGCTGGCGACTACGCGTACGGTGTCGTGGTTTGCGTGGGCGGTTCTCATCTACATGCTGGGGGTGATTCTCTGGGGCGTATATGTTCGAGCCAGCGGCTCCGGTGCGGGATGCGGTAATCATTGGCCGCTTTGCAACGGGGAGGTGATCCCGGCCTCGCCGACGAAACAGCGGCTGATCGAATTCACACATCGAGTCACCAGCGGACTGGCGCTTATCTCCGTGCTTGCGCTCTTTTCTCTGACGTGGCGCGTTACCGCCGGTCGCGCATGGGCGCTGGTCTCCGCCTTGCTCTCAGTGGTCTTTATGCTTAACGAGGCCCTGCTCGGAGCCTTGCTCGTGTTGCTGCATCACGTTGGTAATGACCAATCCGCATCACGTGCCGTCTTCCTCACCCTCCACCTTGCCAATACCTTATTGCTGATTGGCTCGATTGCGCTCACGGCACATTGGCTGACTGATCCTCCTGCTCGGACCAACTTCAGCGGTACCGAGGCTGGACCGATTGTCGTCGGTTTGCTACTCGCCATACTCATTGGGATTAGCGGTGCGCTTGCCGCCCTCGGAGATACTCTGTTTCCTGCTTCATCGCTGAGCAGCTCAATACGGTCAGACTTCTCGGCGGCAAGCCATTTTCTGCTGCGCTTGCGCTTACTGCACCCTGCCACAGCCGTTGTCGGCGCAGCGTACGTGAGCTGGCTGGTTGCAAGATGTGTTGTTAGTTCTTCCAGGGCTGCCCGTCGGCTTGCCGCCACGCTCACACTGCTCGTCTTACTTCAGCTCGGTTTGGGAGCCCTGAACGTATTCCTGCTTGCGCCGATCTGGCTGCAAATGACACATCTTCTTGTAGGAGACCTGTTCTGGATTCTCCTGGTTCTTGTCTCCGACCACGCGTTGCGAATGCAACGCGAGCCGCTGACCAGTGCCATTTAGTTCGCGCAGATATCCCTCGAACAATCCAAGCGTCAGCAGAAAGACCTTCGCACCGCTGCGCGCTCAATCCACGTGGCCGTGCGAAGTCTAGTGGGCGAATTAGCATTATCAAGTCTTGGCCTTTGCCCGTTTCTATCCTTATTGTGATCAAGAGCCGCGACAACTATACGCCAGCAATACCCACCAGACGAGGCATCTTCAACTCATCAGTCTCTGCTTCTTTCCTCAACTCACGGCACGGGCTTCATGCACCCAGAAACGGTCGCGCAGGACTCTCTTTAATACCTTGCCGGAGCCGCTCTTCG
>Ga0335082_10007468_pt1 | contig 11863 bp, 6 predicted proteins | sample Lox_Sample_41_FD_206718 | JGI IMG/M metagenome (GOLD analysis project Ga0335082, IMG submission 206718) | Soil microbial communities from Loxahatchee National Wildlife Refuge, Florida, United States - Lox_Sample_4.1 | ecosystem: Environmental > Terrestrial > Soil > Wetlands | place: USA: Florida...
CGAGTTCAACTGGGCGCTCGATCACTTCGACGCCATGGCGGCCGGCAACGACAACGTGGCCCTGTGGATCGTCGAGGAGTCGGGCGAAGAGCACCGCCTCTCGTTTGCGACGCTCGCGGCACGGTCGAGCCAGGTCGCGAACTGGCTGCGCGCGCAGGGCGTGCAGCGCCACGATCGCGTGCTGCTGATGCTCGGCAACGAGGTCGCGCTCTGGGAGATCATGCTCGCAGCGATCAAGCTCGGCGCAGTCGTGATCCCCGCCACCAGCCTCCTCACGCGCGACGATGTGTGCGATCGGCTCGCGCGGGGTGCGGTGAAGCACGTCATCGTGGGATCAGCCGACACTGCGAAGTTCGAAGACCTCGAGGGTGACTACACGCGCATCGCGGTCGGCGCCCCCCGCGCCGGATGGCGCGACTTTGCCGCCTCGAACGACTCGCCGTGCGCTTTCACGCCAAACGGCTCTACCCGCGCGGCCGATCCGGTACTTCTGTACTTCACCTCGGGAACCACGTCGAAACCCAAGCTCGTCGTGCACACGCACCAGAGCTATCCGGTCGGCCACCTCTCGACCATGTACTGGATCGGCCTGCGTCCGGGCGACATCCATCTCAACATCTCTTCCCCCGGCTGGGCCAAGCACGCGTGGAGCTGTTTCTTCGCGCCGTGGAACGCGGGCGCCTGCGTCTTCATCTACAACTACGCGCGCTTCAACGGGAAGGCGATGCTCTCGGTGCTCGAGCGTTGTCGGGTCACCACGCTCTGCGCGCCGCCGACTGTGTGGCGCATGCTCATCCAGGAGGACATCGCGGCCTTCCGCGGGCGCCTCGCCGTTTGCGAGCTGATCGGTGCGGGCGAGCCGCTCAACCCCGAGATCATCGACCGCGTTCGGGCAGCATGGGGCATCACCATCCGCGACGGCTTCGGGCAGACCGAGACGACCGCCGTGATCGGCAACTCACCCGGACAGCCGGTGAAGCCGGGCTCGATGGGTCGTCCCCTGCCGGGCTACGACGTCGTCCTGCTCGACGTCGACGGCATGCCCGCGGACGAGGGCGAGGTGTCCATCCGGCTCGATCTGCGTCCGGTCGGGTTGATGGAGGGCTACCTGGGCGACGCGGGGAAGAGCGCCGAGGTGATGCGCGACGGGTTCTATCGCACCGGCGACGTCGGGCAGCGCGACGCGGACGGCTACGTCACCTACGTCGGCCGGGCTGACGACGTGTTCAAGGCCTCCGACTACCGGATCTCGCCCTTCGAGCTCGAGTCGGTCGCGATCGAGCATCCGGCGATCGGCGAGGCGGCGGTCGTCCCGAGTCCGGATCCGCTGCGCCTCGCCGTGCCGAAGTGCTTCGTCAGCCTGCGACAGGGGTACACCGCCTCGCCGGAGCTCGCCGCGGACGTCTTCGCGTTCCTGCGCAAGCGTCTCGCGCCGTACAAGCGCATCCGTCGCCTTGAGTTTGCGGAACTGCCGAAGACCGTGTCGGGAAAGATCCGGCGCGCGGAGCTGCGTCGGCTCGAAGCCACGCGACGTGCCGCGAACGAGAGGGGGCTTCTCGAATTCGTCGAGGACGAGACGGCGAGCGAGGAGCGCTACCGCGCCATCTTCAACGTGTCCCTCGACGCAATCAGCCTGTGGGATACGGACCTCTGCATGATCGATGCGAACCCGGCGTACTTCGAGATGTACGGCTATTCGCGCGAGGAGGTGATCGGCCAGCGCACTCCATCCGACCTGCCACCTGACGACGTCGTTGCGCAACAGGCGCTGATCCGCCGGACCCTCGCCGGCGAATCGTGCGAGCTCGAGATGGCGGCCATCCGCAAGAACGGCGAGCGCTTCCTGATCGAGGCGCAGACCATCCCGGTTCGCTACCGGGGCGCGACACACGCCATTGCCGTCGCGCGCGACATTACCAAGCGAAAGGCCGCCGAGGCGGAGCGCATGCACCTCGAAATGCAGCTGCGACAGGCGCAGAAGATGGAGGCGATAGGGCATCTGGCCGCCGGGATCGCGCACGACTTCAACAACATCCTCACCGGGATGCTCGGATACATCGGTCTCGCGAGCGATCGCCAGGAGGCCATTGGCGACGCGAAGCTCGGGGGCTATCTCGAGCAGGCGCAAGCGTCGTGTCGCCGCGCGCGAGACCTCATCCAGCAGCTGCTCACCTTCAGTCGCGGGCGGCGCGGAGAGCCGCGCGCCATCTCACTCTCCGCGCTCGTGGCCGAAGCGCACGGACTTCTTCGCTCGACGATGCCCGCGACGCTGGAGCTCCAGATGACGCTCGACGACGTCGCCCCGGTGGTTGCCGACCACGTCCAGCTCGAGCAGGTGCTTCTCAATCTCTGCATCAATGCTCGCGACGCGCTCGACGGCATCGGGACGGTCCGCGTCATCGTCCGCCAGACTCGATCGGCGGACCTGGTGTGCTCGAGCTGCCGCGCTCGCGTCGCCGGTAACTTCGTCGAGCTGGTCGTATGCGACGACGGGCCCGGCATCCCGCCTGCCGTGATCGGGCGGATCTTCGAGCCGTTCTTCTCGACGAAGGACGTGGGCAAGAGCAGCGGAATGGGGTTGGCAGTCGTGCAGGGGATCGTGCACGAGCTCGGCGGGCATGTGGTGGTGGAGGCGCCGCGGGAGCGGGGTAGCACTTTCCGGATACTCTTGCCTCCCGGTGCGGAGGACCGGAGAGCCGAAGCGCGAGCGGAGGCGAGCGGCCCGGCGCCTCGCGCTGCGCGACCTGCGCTGCGCGGACGCGTCCTGGTCGTCGAGGATGAGCAGTCCGTCGCCGAGTTCATGCGCGAGTTGCTGCGAACTTGGGGCCTTGAGGTGGACCTGGCTCCCGGCCCGGAAGCGGCGCTCTCGATGCTCGGAAGCGACCCCGGGGCGTACGACCTCGTCATAACGGATCAGACTATGCCGCGGATGAGCGGCCTCGAGCTCGCCGGAAGGATCGCACGCCTGTCGCCAGCGCCTCCCGTCGTGCTCTACACCGGCTATGCGGACGACGTCCGTCGTCATGAACTGGAGGCCGCGCGCGTGAAAGAGCTGGTGCGTAAGCCGGTCGAACCCTCGGAGCTACGCGCGGCGGTCACAGGATCCATCTCTCTCCGACGTTCTCCTTGAAGTTCGAAACGCCGAACGTGGGATCAAGCTGACGCCATCCCGCGGTCGCCCGCCGCGCCGCGTCCAACCGCACCGCGAGCGAGTCATCCACAGATTGAAACGGCCACCAGTTATTGGCTAAATCTTCTGGTGGCCTTCTTGAGATAAGAAATTGTCTCTGCGCGCTCGCGTGGGAGACGTTCCTGGCGCCCCATCGCAGCGAGTACCGCACGCAGCGTCTTCGTACGATCGATCAACGGAAAGCCGGCCGCGCTTACCCCTGGTATCAGGTGCCCGTCGTCGAAGGCATAACCTTGGTTGCGGACCTGCATGATGAGCCGATTGACGGCGGCGAAATCGCGTGCGACGCCTTCGTGGCCGTGTTCGACAACGACGCCACCATCCCCGATCCCGCCCGGCTGCCGTTCGTCGACACGCCGATGCATCCCGAGTATCCGTGCGCGCATTGCATAACCGCGGCGGCGGTCGCCGCGGTGCTCGAATCCGAGTTCGGCACCGGCCGCGTGAGCGCGATCGCCATGACAAGCCCCACCGCCCCGGGCGTCACGCACCGCTGGGAACGGATTTCGGACTACGTGAAGGAAGTCAGCAACGCCCGGGTCTGGGGCGGGATCCACTACCGCAACTCGACCGAGGTCGGCGAGCGCATGGGCCGGGAAATCGGGCGCCTGCAGAGCGTCCTACAGCCCGCGCATTAGGCGGGCAACGACAACAGGCGAGGCTGCCGGCTCCTCAGGGGAGCCGACATGCCTCGCTTCGTCATCTCGTTCCTCGTCCTTCCTTAGCTTGGACACCGTCAGCGGCAGCTCACTGCGCCAGCGGGTCAGGGCGTACCTGGATCTTGTAGACCTTGGGCCGGTTCTGCGTGCCGCCCTCGTTGTGGAACACCGTGCGCGTGCCCGACATCGTCCACAGGGCCCGACCCTTCCAGCCGGCGTTCGGGTCGTCGATGCGGCCGTCCACGAGCTTGGTGAAGAACCCGAGCGGATACGGGACGCGGATGTCGACGAGCTTGCCGTCCACGACCGCCAGCAGCGATTCGCTGCCGTTCGTCGAGGCGATCGGCACGTTCGCCCCCAGGCCGAGCGTGTTGTAGCGATCCACCCAGATGTAATAGGCGTGGTTGGCGCTGCCCGAAGGATCCAGCCCCTTGAACTGCGGGCCGGGCATCCGGTAGAGCGTCCAGCCCTCGGGGCAGTGCTTCCCGGTCGCTGCGGCGGGGCCGTTGAGCGGGCCTTTGCACTTCCTGCGGTCGAAGCTCGCGACATGCCCGCTCGCAAGCGTCGTCCAGACGACGCCGTTCAGGTCCATGTCGAGGCCGCGCGAGCCGAAGGTGCCTTCCGGCGGCAGGTAGACCTCGGTCAGCGAGGTCTCGGCCGGGTTCGGGCCCGGCACGAGCCGCATGATGTAGCCGGGCTGGTCGACGCGCGAGAAGCCGATGTCCATCGCCTGGCCCCAGACCGAATCGTCGACGGGGCTCGGCATGATCCCGTAGAACGCCGCCATGATGCGCTTGTCCTTCTTCGGATCGATCGGGTCGTTCGGGCCCACGTACTCGTCACGCTTCCCGTTGCCGTTGACGTCGACGATGAGCGGCGTCCAGCCCTGCGACCTTGCCTCGTCACCGGTCTCGAGGAAGAGCTTCGTGTTCACCCAGCCGACGACACCGCTGTTGGGCGGCCCGGCGCTCGTCCACAGCGTGCGGTTCGCGTCCTTGGCGAAATAGAGATGATGGACGGAGAAGCACGTGTCGACGTGCGACCACTTCCCGGTCTTCGGGTCGTACATCGAGATCTGGCGGAACGAATTCTCCTGGGGCGCGACCTTGGCCGAAGGATGGTTCGAACCCTTCTTGCAATAGTCCGGATTCGCGCCGATCGGCCGGATCCGCGCGCTGAACCAGACGCGCCCCTGCCCGTCCATCATCGCGTTGTGGATGCTGCTCGCGCCGTCCCAGATCGGGTCCTTGCCCCAGTAGGGCGAGGGCTGCATCGGCAAGGTGAGCGAAGACGGTGTCTTGGGATCGCGGACCGGATGTTTGATCTGCGACGCCGTGTGCGTGACCGGATCGAGCACCGGAACGAGATCGGTGCTCTCTTCCGGCGCGCCGTAGATCGGCCCGTTGGCGTTGACCGTCGGATTGTCCCGGTCGCTCGAGATCCCGTCGTGGAGGTAGTACTTCGGCGTCGAAAACTCCCACATGCTGATCACGACGTTGCGCTGCACGCCCGTCGGGCGCTCGGGCTTCGCGAACGGCAGCTCGCCTGCGGCGATGCGGTCGGTCCAGTCGGCGAAGTCCTTCAGCGCCCGCTCGGTGCCCATGTTCCCGAGCGTGAGGGCCATGTTCGTCATCGCCTGCCCGGATTGCGTGCGCCGCGCCCAGCCGGCGAAACCGGGGCCGAACTCCTTCGGTACGGTGCGGATCCCCTTGGAGCCGAACGCGTGACAGGACTGGCACGAGTTCTTCACCGAGTCGACCCAGTAGTACTGCGCCTTCATGTTCGGCGAAATGCCGTTGCCTTTCTCGCCGGTGCCGGGAAATTCGTGCGGCGCAGGGATCTGCAGCAGGGAGTACCAGTACATGCCCGGGTAGTACTCGGCCGCGGCCGCCTCGCTCGGCGCCGGCACGGCGCGGAGGTCGAGCGTCCGGCCGGGTGCGCTTTGCACCTTCGGCGAGTCGACCAGGCCGTAGCCGCGCACCCACACGCTGTAGCTCGCCTTCGGCAGATCGGGGATGAGGTAGCGTCCGCGATCGTCGGTCACGACGACCTTCGCGAATTTGGTCGGGAGATTGGTCGTCTCCGCGATCACCCAGACGCCGGCTTCCGGCCCCTTGGCGCTGGTGACCACGCCCCCGAGGTCGTTGGCGCCGACGCGGGGCGCCGAGTCGGCGCCCACGCAGGATGCCAGGAATACGCTGATGCCGATTGCGACGATGCTCGATACGCGCAGCCCGTTTCGGGTCCTCATGCCTCCACCCCCTTTGGTACCTTCGATCGCCCCTGGTGAACTGATGTTCCGTCGTTTTGATTCCCGCTGCACGCGGCAGCGTCCGCGTTCTCCGACGCCGCGGAACTGTATCCCCGGGAGAACGGCGGGTCAATTGCTTCAGGGGATCGGCAGGTAAGCGTAACCCCGGTTCTGCAGCGCGATCGCGTTCACGAACACGTTGTGTTCGATTGCGACGCAGTCGAGGATGTTCTCGGGGGCAATCGCGCTGCGGTCCATGGCGATGCGGCAGACCTCGATTCGCCCGCCGAGCCCGACGAGGCGCCGCAGCAGCGCATGAGCGCCCGAAAGATCCTGCGGTTCGAACTTGCTCCCGGCGAGCGTGCGCGCCGCGAACTGGGTCGCGGCGCCGTGCAGGAGGATCACGAAATCCGTGGCGATGTTCTGCTGCCTGAACTGCTCGGCGGCGTCGATGACGAGCTCGAGCCGGTCGCGGAAGCGGCGGGCATCGCCGGTGGTGAAGTCCCACACTGCCAGTGCGCGCGCCAGGCCCGCGCAGTCGCCGATCGCCGCTTGCCCCTCCGAACCCATGACGTATGTGCCGGATGATGAAGGTCGTCTGGCGCGAATTCTGCCAGCAGGCGTGAATTCGCGGTGCGCGCCGCGGAAAGGTCGCACGATGGGCCCGTTGGCCGGAGCGAGTTCAGGGGCACGTAAGCGGGCCGGTCATCAAACACCGGATCGACGCGATTCACCTACGACTGCGACAACAACCCCGCGACCGGCGGTTGTCCCTCCGCTCCCGAGACCTCATTGCGAGGACCCCGGATTCGGGCATGTCAAGTCGAATGCCGGTGCGAGCGGGAAAACCGCGATCGCAGCGTGCTGAACCCCAAGGTATGAGGCGCGGCGGTGACGCCGGGCATCGCTGGCTCCGGAGGAACCGGTGCGCTCGTGAGCGTCATCGCGCGCCGCACCGCGCCGTTGAGACTCTCGTCCGCGGCCGCGAGCTCGACTCCGGCCGAGGCGAGCCGCACGGCAACGCGATAGGCGCCGGCTTCCGCGCCCAGCGCGGCAAGGCGGTAGAGCGCTCGGGCGAGCGGTCTGCCGTCCCGGCGGTCGCTGATCGCGATCCGCAGGCCGGCGTCCCCGCCGCGCGGCGGAGCGAGATCCGCCCTCAGCATCGCGACCGGCGTGCCGTGGCGAGTCGCGGCATGCTCGAGCAAGCCGTCGAGCTCCCGCACGTCACCCAGCACCGGCAGCGAGGAGAGCATGTCGCGCAGGCGCTGCGGTGGAGACACCCGCATCAGGAGCTGCCATCCGCGCTCGGCGAAGTCGCTGGTGATCCTCTCGGTCTGCAGTGCGGCCCACCTAATCAGCCCCGGGTCGTTCCGAAGCTCGCCTGGCAGCTCGAGGCCGACCTGCTCCAGACGAGTCGTGAGCGCGAGCGCGAAGAAGTAATGCTGTCCCAGGCTGCGACCCTCTGGTGCGAAGACGCCCGTGTCCGCTTCGGGAGCCTCCGGTCCGCCGCGCTCGCCGGAGGCGAGCTCCTCGATCAGCTCGTACAGCGATTGCACGCCCATGGTATGTGCGACGAGCTGTGGCACGAGCCGGTTGACCAGCCGGATCGCGGTGTCGGCCGGGAAGCGTTGCTGCAGGCTCGCTCGCAGCGTGCCTGCCATCTCCTGCGGCAGCGAAACCAGCGTCCCGGACCGGGCGGTTAGCGAGACCGGAATCGTGAGCACCAGACCGCGCCAGCGCGCGCCGGACTCGTGCGCGCCGAACTCGGGCGCTTCGAGAACGCTCCGCAGGCTCTCTTCGAACCGCGCTGCGAGCGCGGGGGAGCCCGCCATCTGGCGCTGCGCTTCGTCGAGCTGCGACCACTGGCGCGACACGAGGGAGCGACCCAGCGCGGCGCGGAGATCGTGCTGAGTGCACACGAGTGCGTTGAGGCCGCGAGCCGCGGACACGGCGCGGGTGAACTGGACCAATTCTGCCGATGCGGTGACTTCGTGCGCGGACATCAGAGAAGCTACTCTCGACTACGACTTCGATAGTCGTGCATTGCCACCGGCATTGCAAAGTGTCGGGGGGGCACGACACGGCGCCTGTCGGCCTGAAACTCGCTCGACCCCGAGCGTCGGGCCCCGCAACGAGGACGCGTGACGCGTAGTAGATTTCCGCCCGCGCAGGTCAGGCGGGGAGGTGATGCGGATGGAGCTGCTGGCGGGCACGAGCGGCTACTCGTACAAGGAGTGGAAGGGCAATTTCTACCCCGAGAAGCTCGCTGCCGACGCAATGCTCCGCTACTATGCCGAGCGGTTCCCGACCGTCGAGATCAACAACACCTTCTATCGCATGCCGGCGGAGGGCATGCTGTCCCGCTGGGCCGCCGAGGTGCCCGAGCACTTCGCGTTCACCCTCAAGGCGCCGCGCCGCATCACCCACGACAAGCGCCTGCGGGAAGTCGAGCAGGATGTGGCCGAACTGCTGCGGCGCGCCGCGGCGCTCGGGCCGAAGCTCGGCCCGGTCCTCTTCCAGCTGCCCCCGTCGCTCAGGAAGGATCTCGCGCTCCTCGTGGACTTTCTGGCGGCGATCCCGCCGGGCCGGCGGATTGCCTGCGAGTTTCGACACCCCACCTGGCAGGACGAAGCCGTGTACGAAACCCTTCGCGCCCATGACGCGATGCTCTGTGCCGCCGATACGGACGAAGGGGAATCGCCGCCGCTCGTTGCGACCGCAAGATCGGGCTACCTGCGGCTGCGCCGCGTCGCGTACGACGACGCCGAGTTGGGAGCGTGGGTCGACCAGATCGCTGCCCAGCCGTGGGACCGGGCGTACGTGTACTTCAAGCACGAGGACGAGGGACTCGGACCGAAATTCGCTGCGCGCTTCATCGAGCTTTGGGACGAAGCGCGGCGCAAGGGGTCGCGATGACGCGCGCCACGGCACCGCGCCGCAAGGCGCCGACGAAGAAGACGCGCGCGCGACTCGCCACGAAAGCGCCGGTGCTGCCGAAGACGCTGCGCGACTACTCCGTCAAGCGGGCGTTCGAGATGACGCCCGAGCCCAAGCCGGCACCGGCGCCCGACCGGCCGGGCCCGCTCCTCTTCGTCGTCCAGCAGCACGCCGCGCGCCGTCTCCATTTCGACTTCCGGCTCGAGGCCGGGGGCGTGCTGAAGTCGTGGGCGGTGCCGAAGGGGCCGTCGCTCAATCCCGCCGACAAGCGGCTCGCGGTCCCGACCGAGGACCACACGTTCGAGTACGCGTCCTTCGAGGGCGTGATCCCGGAGAAGCAGTACGGGGCGGGCGAGGTGATCGTCTGGGACTGCGGCGCGTATTCCCCGGACGAGGACCAGCAGTACTTCTTCCACGATCGCGCGGAGGCCGAGCGCCGCGTCCTCGCGGGCCTGGAGAAGGGCAAGCTCAGCATCTTTCTCCGCGGGGTGAAGCTCAAGGGTTCGTTCGCTCTGGTGCGGACCTCGGACGGGAAGAGCTGGCTCCTGATCAAGCACAAGGACCGGTTCGTCGACGCGGGCGACGTCACGGCCCGCGGCGAGTCGGTGCTGTCGGGCATGCCCGTCGAAGCGCTCAAGCGGCGCCCGGCACGCGAGCGCATCCCCGCGTTGGAGCTTGCTCCGACCGGACCGGTCGAGCCGCTGCCGACGAAGCTTTCCCCGATACTCGCCGACAGCGCCGATGCGGTTTCCACCGACCCGGGCTGGAAGTACGAGCCCAAGCTCGACGGCTATCGCGTGCTCGCTTTCATCGATCGCGACCGCGTCGTCCTCCGCTCGCGGCGCGGCCTCGACTACACCAGCATCTTCCCGGGGATTGCCGCGGAGCTCGGCCGGCAGCTCGTGAGCACGATGGTGCTCGACGGCGAGATCGTCGCGTTCGGGCCCGACGGCAGGCCGTCATTCGATGCATTGCAGGACCGGGCACAGCTCAAGACCGAGCGCGAGATCGCCGCCGGGGAACAGGCGACACCGACCGCCTACTTCTGCTTCGACCTCCTGCATTTCGCCGGCGTCAGCTTGCGCCCGGCGCGCTACGAGACGCGCCGGCGTTACCTCGAGCAGTGCCTGCTGCCTTCGTCTCGCGTGCAGCTCGTCCACGCCGACGACGACGCCGAGGCGCTGTACAAGGCGGCCCTCGCGAGCGGGTTCGAGGGGATCATGGCGAAGCGGCGCGACAGCGCATACCTCCCCGGGAAGCGCTCGCGGAGCTGGCTGAAGATCAAGGCGACGCAGAGCGCGGAGTTCGTCGTCGGTGGCTACACGAGGGGGAAGGGCGCGCGGGAGACGCTAGGCGCGCTACTGCTCGGCCTCCCGGAGGGAAAGAAGGGGCTGCGCTACGTCGGCCACGTCGGCAGCGGCTTCGACGACGCGACGCTCGCCAGGCTCAAGCGGGCCGCAGAGCCGCTGCGGGTGGCGAAGCGTCCGTTCACCGAGGAGCCGCCGCTGAACGGCCCGGCGACCTGGCTCGAGCCCAAACTGGTCGCCGAGGTGAAGTTCGCCGGCTGGACGGACGCCGGGCACCTGCGCGCGCCGGTCTTCCTGCGCCTGCGCGACGACGTCGACCCGAAAGCGGTGAGGAGCGGCAACGCGCGCTCCGCCGAAGCGCCGAAGCCCGCCGGCGACACGGCGGCCGGCCAGGTTCTGCAGCAGCTCGAGGACAAGCGGACGACGCTGCAGATCGCCGTCGGCGCGGCGCGCATCAAGCTCACGCACCTCGATCGCATCTACTGGCCCGCCGATCGCGCCCTCGGCGAACCGGCGCTGACCAAGCGGGACCTGCTGCGCTACCTCGCCCGCGTGTCGCGCTTCATGCTCCCGCATCTCGCCGACCGCCCGCTCACGATGATCCGCATGCCGGAGGGCATCGACGGCGAGCGGTTCTTCCAGAAGCACTGGACCGCGGAGCGGCCCGAGTTCGTGGAGACGGTGAAGGTCTTCTCGGAGACCAAGGGCGAGAAGCACGAGTACCTGCTCTGCAACAACCTCCCGACCCTTCTCTGGTTGGCGCAGAGCGGGACGCTCGAGTTCCACGTCTGGCACTCCCGCTGCCGGTCCGGCCCGGACTCCGCGGGCGCCGGCACCGACTTCTCGAGCTCGCTCGCCGCGATGGAGCGCTCGGTGCTGAACGACCCCGACTACCTGGTGTTCGACATCGATCCCTACATCTACTCGGGCAAGGAGCCGAAGGGCGCCGAGCCCGAGCTCAACACGAGGGCGTTCGAGAAGGGCAAGGAGGTCGCGTTCTGGCTGCGCGAGCTGTTGAAGAGCATGCGCCTCGAGGCGCACGTCAAGACCTCCGGCAAGACCGGGCTCCACATCTTCGTGCCGATCCAGCGGACGCTCGACTTCGACGCCGCGCGGCAGGTCTGCGAGATGGTGGGGCGGCACCTGCTCCGCCAGCACCCGAAGGACATCACGATGGACTGGAGCGTCGAGAAGCGGACCGGGAAGATCTTCATCGACTACAACATGAACGTCCGCGGAAAGACCCTGAACGTCGCCTACTCCCCCCGGGGGGTGCCGGGAGCCCCGGTCTCGATGCCGCTCGCCTGGGACGAGCTCGAAAAGGCCCATCCCCTTGATTTCCGGCTGACAAATGCCCCGTCGCGCTTGGAAAAGACGGGCGATCGCTGGCAGAATATCCTCCAGGCCAAGCAGAGCCTGGAGCAGGCCCTGGAACGGTCCCCGGCCTGAGCGGGAAACCGCACCGGGACGAACAACAACAGGAACGGAAGGTGGTGTCATGGCAGCCAGGTCTATCGCA
>Ga0335082_10007470_pt1 | contig 11862 bp, 11 predicted proteins | sample Lox_Sample_41_FD_206718 | JGI IMG/M metagenome (GOLD analysis project Ga0335082, IMG submission 206718) | Soil microbial communities from Loxahatchee National Wildlife Refuge, Florida, United States - Lox_Sample_4.1 | ecosystem: Environmental > Terrestrial > Soil > Wetlands | place: USA...
CACCGGGGCGTAGCCGGCCCCTCCGCCCGTCGCGACCGCGAGGGCGAGAGCGCGCGAGAGGGGGCTCTGCGGGACGGGTGACTGGATGGCTCGACCGCGCGGGACCGAGGAACGGGATGCGCCACAAGGGGGGACCGGGCGCACACCGACAGCGTAGCTCCAGGGCCCGGCCGGCGAAAGCGACGGCGCGGCCGGCCGCCCGCAGCCGCACTTGCGGGTCAAGCCGCGTCGCTCGCTGGACGATGAGCCGGAGTGCGCGGGGCCCGGACAAGCCGGTCGCCCCGCCGTCTCTGCGGGGCGGACGGCGAGCATGTTCGGAGCCGCGACGAGCCAGGGAGAGGGCGCGGTCGGCCGCAATCCGGCCGACGTCTCGGTGCTGCTCGTCGAGCTCGGCCGGGCGCTCAAGGGCTGGGGCTTCTATCCGCCCGAGCACCCGGCGCGCCGCGAGCTGCTCGAGCGCAGCTCGCGCGCCTTCCAGGGCGAGCTCGCGCGCAACGGCCCGCTCGACCTCGAGATCCGGCGCGGCGCGTTCTGGATGCGCGGCGTCGAGGCCCCGATCGGCGCGGGCCGCCTCGACGACCTGGCGCGCCAGCTCTTCGTGCGCTCGGTGCGGCACGTCGTCTTCGACGACGCCCTCGACGCGGCCACGCTCGCCGCCTTCCTCGACGTGCTCGCGACCGATTCGGATGCGCTCGCCGCCGCCGGAGGCTTCGAATCGGCATTCTACACCGAATCGCGTCACGGCGTGCAGGTGAACGAGGTCGACTACCGCCGCCTGCTCGAGCGGCGCGAGGCGGCCGGACTCGCGCAGGCCGCGGGCGCGGCCCTGCCCGTCGCCGAGGGGACGGCCGTCGGGCCGGTGGGCGCGGCCGTGGAGTCGGAGGCGGGCGATCCCCCGCCGGCCGCCGCGCCCCCGCGCGCCCCGGCCGACGCGCTTCGCTCGGCGAGCCTCGGCGCCGCCCTGCTCGGCGCGCCCCCGGCGCCCTCGATCGAGGAGGCGCCGCCCGAGGCGGACCCACGCGATGCGGGCGCCCTCGAGCTGGCCTCGGCGCTCGGCGACCTCGAAGAGTGCGACGACGACACAAGCTACCGCGAGCTCGCGCGGCAGGCCGCCTCGCTCGCCGCCCAGCGGATCGGCGAGGGCGCGCTGGACGAGGGCTACCGCGCGCTGCTCGTGCTCGCGAGCCACGCGGGCGACGACGCCAAGCGCTCCTACGCGCAGCGCGAGAGCGCGGCGCAGTTCCTCGGCCACCTCGCGACCGGCGCCGTGCTCGCGGACCTCGTCGCGCGCGCCTGCGATCCGTCGGCCGACGTGAGCCTGCGAGCCACGAGCGTGCTGCTCCAGCTGGGAGCTGGCGCTGTACCGGTGCTGCTCGAGCAGATCGAGGCCGAGGCGGATCCCGATCGCCGCGCGCGCCTCTCCGGGGTCGTGATCGCGATGGGCGAGGAGGCGGCGCCCGCGCTCGCGCAGGCGATCGTCGCGGGCGAGCGGCGCCGCCAGCGCGTCGCGCTGCGGCTCGCGGGCGAGACGCAGAACCCGCGGCTCGTGCCGAGCCTGCGCGAGGCGCTGCTCGCGGGAAGCGGCGACGTCGTGCGCGAGGCGGCGCAGTCGCTCGTCCGCATCGGCGACGTCGGGTCGCTCGAGGTGCTGGCCGAGGCGCTGCGCAGCCCACGCGCCGAGATCGCCGCGCTGGCGGCCTACTCGCTCGGCACCACCGGCCGCGTGCTGTCGCTCGGCCCGCTGGTCGAAACGCTGACGCGCGCGCTCGCGGGCGGTGAGCTCGCACTCGCGCGCGAGGTCGTGCGCGGGATCGGGCGGCTCGGGCGCGTCGAAGGCGTCCCCGCGCTCGTCGAGCTGCTGGCGCGCGGTGGACTCCTGCGCCGAAAGCAGCTCCGCGAGGTGAAGCTGGCGGCGATCTCCGCGCTCGCGCACCTCCCCGGCCGCGAGAGCGACGCCGCCCTCGAGCGGGCAGCGCGGGGGCGCGACGCGCGGCTGCGCGAGGCGGCCGCGCTCGCGCTGCGGCGGCGCGACGAGCCCCGATGAGCGACACCAAGGCCGCGCTGGGACGCCTGCTGCAGCAGCTCTCGGGCGCGCTGCGCGGCGCGGCGCTCTACCCGAGCGGCCATCCGGCGATCCACACGCCGCTGCGCGAGATGGCCACCGGCCTCGCGTTGATGATGCGCGAGCGCGACCGCATCGTGCTCGGGCTGATCGACGACGTGCTCGTGCTCGACGAGATGCCCTTCTACGACGCGCCGCAGCGCTTCAAGGCGGTGACGGACGCCCTCGGCGAGCGCAAGCTCGACGCGGTCGTCTTCCAGCCGGGCGTGACGCTCGGCGATCTCGAATCGCTCGTGCAGGTGCTGGCGCCGCCCGACGCGGAGCGGGACGTGCCGGCGCTCGAGGCGGCCAAGCGCCGCGGGCTCGCGCACATCGCGTTGCGCGACCGCGTCGAGGACGACGACGACCCGCGCGCCGCCGCGCGCCGCACCTACGAGCGCACGCTCGGGGCGGTGGTGGAGCTGGCCTCGGAGATCCGCCTGGGGCGGATCCCCTCGAGCGGCCACGCGACCGCGATCATCGACACGATGCGCGACATCATCCTTGCCGACGAGAGCGCGCTGCTCGGGCTCGCGCTGCTCAAGGGCTACGACGACTACACCTACAACCACTCGGTGAACGTCGCGATCTTCTCGCTCGCCTTCGCGAAGCACCTCGGCGTCGCCGGCGCATCCCTCCAGCGGGTCGGGCTGGCGGGCCTCTTCCACGACCTCGGCAAGGTGCGGACGGCAGAGGCCATCATCAAGAAGCCGGGCGCGCTCACCCAGGAGGAGATGGTCGCGATGCAGCGCCATCCCGAGCTCGGCGCGGAGATCATGGCGCAGATGAAGGGGATCGACTCGGAGACCGCCGAGATCGTGCTCCACCACCACCTCCGGCACGATGGGAGCGGCTACCCCTTGCTCGGACCCGGCCGCGAGCCCCACCCGCACGGCGCCCTCGTCGCGATCGCCGACTGCTACGACGCGCTGACCACGACGCGCCCCTATCAGCGCTCGCGCCACCCGAGCGAGGCGGCGCGCATCCTGCGCCGGCTCGGAGGGAAGGCCTACTCCCCGGACGCGACGCAGGCCTTCCTCGAGATGATCGGCGCCTACCCGATCGGCGAGGTGGTGCGCCTGTCGACGAACGAGATCGGCGTCGTCTTCCGCGTCTCGGATCTCGACGCCACCGCCCCCGCGGTGCGCCTGGTCACCGACTCGGAGGGGCGGCTCCTGCCCGAGCCGGTGGACTGCGATCTCTCCGCCGAGCCCCCGGGCGGCCGCTTCATCGCGGGCTCGGTGGATCCGCTGCGCAAGGGTATCGACGTCGCGAAGGTGCTCGGCCTCGACGGGCGAAGCCCCGGACAGAGTCCCGGGTCGCCCTCCTAGTCGAGCGCCGCCAGCGCGTCGAGCGCCGCGGCGCGAACCCCGGGATCGGCGTGAGCGACGTAGCCCGCGATCTCGGCCTCGCTCTCCGGGTCGCCGCAGGCGCCGAGCGCGCGCAGCGCCGGCCCGATGAGGGACGCCTCGGCGTCGGCCAGCACCGCGCGGAGCAGCGGAACCAGGCGGCGATCCGCGAATCGCGCGAGCGCCTCGATCGCCTCGCGGCGCACATGCGGGCTCGCGTCGTCGAGGCACTCGCTGAGCGGCGAGAGCGCGCTCTCATCGCGCAGCGTGCCGAGGACTCGCACCGCCACGACGCGCACGTCCTCGTTCGGATCGCGAAGCGCGCCCACCACCACCGGGAGAACGCTGCGGTCGCCAAGCGCGCCGAGGCCGTAGAGGGCCTCGATCCGCACGCCCGCCTCGGGGGCGGCGATCCGCTCGCGCAGGACCGCGAGATCCTGCCAGCGCTCGAGCCGCTCGAGCGCGCGCGCGGCCGCCTCCCGGACGCCCGCGTCCGGATCGCGCAGGGCGGCGCAGATGCGCTCCCGGCGCAGCGCGCGCTGGGCCTCGAGATCTCCCTCCATCGACCCTCCTCCCCCCGTTGGATCGGCCCCTCGGCCGACGGCCTTGATCCCGCACCTGCCGTCGCCTTCGGGGGCAACGCGTTCGCCGGAGCATCCCCGCAAGCGAGCGGAGCGAGCGCGCAGCGAGCCGGAGGCGAGCGGAGTCGACAGCTGGAAGCTGAGCGAAGTTCATCGGGCTGGTCATCCGCTAGCTTCGAGATCATGCGCGTGCTCGGGCTGGATCTCGGCGCCCGGCGGATCGGCTTGGCGATCTCGGACGAAGAGGGACGCATCGCGTTCCCCGCGGGCCACCTCGAGCGGACCGCCCCGAAGCGCGACCTGGCCGCCCTGGCGGCTTTGATCGCCGAGCGCCGCGTCGGGCGGGCGGTGGTCGGCCTCCCGCTCCATCTCGACGGCCGGGCGGGGCCGGAGGCCGAGGCGGCGCGCGCGTTCGCGCGGACGCTCGCCAAACGCGCGGGCATCCCCGTCGACACCCTCGACGAGCGCTGGACGAGCGTGGCCGCGCAGCGGAGCCTGCGCGAGGCGGGACGCGGCGTCGCCCGCAGGCGCGGCAAGGGCGTGGTCGACGCGGTCGCCGCGACGCTCCTGCTCTCCACCTATCTCGATCGGCTGCACTCCCGGACCGAGCGAGAGTCCGCAGGCTGATGTCTCGGCTGCTTCGCGCCGCCGCCCTGTTCCTCGTCCTCCTGCTCGCTGCCGCCGGCCTCTCCGCAGCCGGAATCGGCTGGGCGCTCGGCCCCGTCGACGCCGCGGCGCCCGCGGTGCGCTTCGAAGTGCCCGCGGGTGCGACGCTCCGCCGCGTGACCTCCGATCTCGAGCGCGCCGGCCTCGTCCGCAGCGGCCGCGCCATGGAGCTGCTCGCGCGCTGGCGCGGCGTCGCGGGCTCGCTCCAGGCGGGCGAGTATGAGATCTCGGCGGCATGGGGCACGCGGCGGATCCTCGACCAGATCGCCGAGGGGCGGGTGGTCAACTACGAGGTGACGCTGCCGGAAGGGCTGACGGCGGTCGAGATCGCTGCGCGGCTCGAGCAGGCCGGCGTGACGAACGCCGCGGACTTCCTGGCAGTGGCCCGCGACCCCGCGGTCGCCGTCGAGTTCGGCGTCGAGGGTCCCGGCCTCGAGGGCTACCTCTTCCCCGAGACCTACCGGATCGCGCGCGGCCTCACGCCCAAGCAGGTCGCCCGGGTGCTGGTCGGCCAGTTCCAACGCGTCTGGATCGGGCTCGCCGACGACGCGCGCGCGCGCGGGCTCTCGATGCGCGAGGCGGTCACGCTCGCCTCGATCGTCGAGAAGGAGACGGCGGCGCCCGCGGAGCGCCCGCTCGTGGCCTCGGTCTTCGCGAACCGCCTGGTCCGACACATGCGGCTCGACTCGGACCCGACCACCATCTACGGCATCGCCGACTTCGACGGGAATCTGACCCGCGCCAACCTCGAGGACGAGGAAAATCGGTGGAACACCTATCGCATCGACGGCCTGCCGCCGACGCCCATCGCGAACCCAGGCGCGGATTCGCTGCGCGCGGCGGTCCACCCGGCCGAGACGAGCTATCTCTATTTCGTCTCGCGCAACGACGGCACGCACGTCTTCGCGAGCACGCTCGCCGAGCACAACGCGAACGTCGCGCAATACCAGAAGCGGAGGCACGCTCAATGACCCGGCTGGCTTCGCGGCCAACGATCCAGCGTGCTTCGCGGCCAATGACCCAGCGGGCTTCGCGGTGAGCGACGCGCCGGACCCTCGGGCCTTCTTCACCGAGCGCTTCCCCGCGCAGCTGAACGCCGTCCTCGCCGAGCAGGAGCAGATCGCGGCGGGCGCGCAGCGCGCGCTCGAGGGCATGCGGGCGGTCCAGGCCTCGATCGGCTTCGAGGTGCGCGGCCCCGGCGGAGGAACGTGGTTCGTCGACATCGAGGGCGGTCGCAGCCGCGCCACCGAGCGACCCGCGCACCCACCTTTCCTGCGCATCGCGATCGAGCGCGCCGCCTTCGAGCCGCTCTGGCGCGAGGCGGGCGACAACGTGCTCGGATTCCTCGGCGGCGTCTCCGGAATGGGGGCCCCGATCAAGCTGACCCGCGCGCGCATCGAGCAGCTGGCCGCCGTCGCCGGGACGCTGGGCTTCGAGCTCACCGGCGAGGGCGGCTTCCGGCTACTGGCCGGGCTCGGCGGGTCAGACCCGGCCGAGCCCCCGCAGACCACGATCCGCGTCGACGCCACGGCCTACCGCGAGCTGCGCGCCGGCGCGCTCGCGCCACAGGACGCCTTCCTCGCCGGCAAGATCGCGGTCGAGGGCGACATGCAGCTCGCCATGCAGCTCGCGCTCGCGGTGCTGTCGCCGGACTAGGACCGTGTGGAGATCAGTCGGCGCGGCGGACCTGCGGCGGCGTCCACGTCCCGTCGAGGACCGCCTCCTTCGGCCAGTACATCCGCATGACCAGGTTGAACGATCCCGCCGGCGCGGGCAGCCAGTTCGACTCCTTCGCCGCGGCCGGCGCGGCGTGCTGGATCCAGATGTCGAGCGAGCCGTCGGGGTTCTTCTTGAGCTTGTCGCGGTCGCCGATCGCGTAGCGCCCGATCGGGTTCGCGACGAAGAGCTGCTTCTCGTTGTAGAGCGTGATGGACCAGAAGGCGTTGACCGGCGGGGTCGCCCCCTTGTCGAAGTGGAGCGAATAGCGGTGCGCCCCGGAGAGGGGCTCGCCGTCGGCGTCGTCGCGCGAGAACGAGTAGACCGCGTCCTCGCTCAGGTTGGCGCCGAGGCCGACGAAGGCCGTCGCGGCGCGCTTCAGGTAGTCGGTCCCGTAGGCCCCGAGCCCGAGCGAGGTCCTCCAGCCGGGGGCGTCGCCGCCGGCCTGCGCGTGCGCAGCGGCGATGATCTTCGCGAGCCCGTCCTTTGCGCCCTGGTCGACCGCCGCGGCGATCGCGGGCTTCTGGTCCGCAGGCGGAAAGGGCTTCCCTGGCGCCAGGCCAATCTTCGCGATGCGCTCGACGAGCGGCGCGTCGAGGGCCGCGGGCGGGTTGCCCTCGAGGAGCTCGGCCAGGCGCCCGAAGAAGGTCGCCGCGTCCATCTGCGCGACCTGGTCGACGGGCGGCGTCCTGGTGTCGACGGTCGCGTCGACGGGCACCTTGGCCGGAGGGCGGTAGGGTTTGCCCCAGGCGCTGAGCGGTGTCAGCCGGTAGCCCGCCTGGATCGCGTGGACGGCCCCGTAGTCCGCCCTTCCGTTGGTCTGCGTCCGTCCGATGATCCAGACCAGGTCGGTCGGCGAGCGCAGCTCCTGGACCCCCTCCGGCAGCGTCTCGCTCCAGCCGGGCCCGACGATCGCGAAGTTCCCCTTCTTCGTCCCGGTCGTCCGCTTGCCCGGCGAGGCGAAGACGTTGGTCCAGCCGTCGAGCAACTGCATCACGTAGTAGCGGCCGTGCGTGTCGGGCACGCTCAGCACGTAGGGCTCCTTGGAGAGGTCGAGCCAGGCGGAAGAGTAGAGGGTGTCGGCGTTGGGGCTGACGACTTCCTTGAAGCTCGGGTCCGGGAAGACCGGAATGTTGAGGAATTGACCCATCGGCGCCTTCTTCGCGGACGCCTTCGGCGCCGCCGTCATCACGCGCCGGGTCACGTCCATGAGGACGAGCGGGTAGCCGTAGACGTAGGCCTCCTCGGCGATCTCGCGCGCGCTCTTCGCGGAGACGCCGCCGCCGAGCGTCGCGCAGTCGACCTGCGCGAGGGCGACGGCGAGGACGAGCAGGAGCGGCGCGGCCGGGAGCCGGGCGAGCCGAGGCATGGGCAGGTCCCCCCGTGCAGCCGGCCGCAGGGGCCGGCGCGGGAGGCCACTCTACACCGGGCCGCGCGCGAATTCGAGCGCCGCAAGGCGCCGAAGGCGCCGCGCAGCGAGGCGCAGCCGAGCGAAGTTCATCGGGACGGAAGGCGAGCGAAGTCAGTAGCTAATCGAAGCTGACCTGCTTCAGCAGCTCGAGGTCGTCGAGCGCTTTGCCCGCGCCGTAGCAGACCGCCGTGAAGGGGTCGTCGCTGCGGATGATCGGGAGCCCGGTGCGTTCGCGAAGGACGACGTCGAGGTCTCGCAGCAGCGAGCCGCCGCCGACCAGCACGATGCCGCGGTCGACGATGTCGGCCGCGAGCTCCGGGGGCGTCTTCTCGAGCGTCATGTGCACGCTCTCGACGATCGACGAGATCGGCTCGACCAGCGCCTCGTGGATCTCGTCGCTGGTCGCCATCACCAGCTTCGGGATGCCGGCCACCAGGTCGCGGCCCTTGATCTCCATGGTCTGGGTCTTGGCGTGGGGAGACGCGGTGCCGATCGCGATCTTCACCTCTTCCGCGGTGCGCTCGCCGATCAGTACGTTGTACTTGCGGCGCACGTACTGGATGATCGCCTCGTCCATTTTGTCGCCGCCGCAGCGGATCGACAGCGAGGTGACGATCCCCGAGAGCGAGATCACGGCGACGTCCGTGGTGCCGCCGCCGATGTCGACGACCATGTTCCCGGTGGGCGCGGTGACGTCGAGCCCGGCGCCGATTGCGGCCGCCATCGGCTCCTCCATCAGGTAGACCTCGCGCGCGCCGGCGGAGAGCGCGGACTCGCGCACCGCGCGCTTCTCGACGCTGGTGATGGCGGGCGGCACGCAGATCACGATGCGCGGCCGAACCAGCTTCGAGCGGTTGTGGGCGCGGTGGATGAAGTAGCGGAGCATCGCCTCGGTGACTTCGAAGTCGGCGATCACGCCGTCCTTGATCGGCCGCACCGCGCGGATCGTGCCGGGCGTGCGCCCGAGCATCGCCTTCGCCTCGCTCCCGACCGCGAGCACGCGGTCGCCGCGGCCGTGAGCGTCGGTGGCGACCGCGACCACGCTCGGCTCCGAGCACACCAGGCCCTTGCTGCGGGCGTACACCAGCGTGTTGGCAGTCCCGAGGTCGATCGCCAGGTCGTTCGAGAAGGAACCCGCCAGGAACTTGAACATCGAGGCTCTCCGCAGAGTGGGCCGGCGCTCCGGCGCGCAACGGTCCCCTTCCCTGATCGGCGACGGCCGGCGGAAGTTGAGAGCCCGAGTTGCAGACGCCGTGCGGAGCTAGCGCGCCTTGGACTCCGAGGGTTCGACGGCGGGGGGTGCAGGATCCTTCGCAGTCAGCGCCTCGAGGGCATCGAGCCGCTCGCGCACACCGGCAACGCCGCCCCGGATCTCGGCGAGATGCCGACGCTGCGCGGCGATCTCGTCTTCGGCGCTGCGCAGCGCCTGCGAGAGCTCGCGGACGCGCATCTCGAGGGCGCCCGCCCGGCGCGCTTCGAGTGCCCACGCGCCTGCGGCCACGAGGGCGGCGAGTGCGACCGGGAGCAGCCAGCGCCCGCCGCCGGAGCCCACCGAACGCGGCGCCGGCGCGGGGCTCGGACTCGCCTCTCCGGGAAGGACCAGCCGCGGGCCGGAGGGCGTGCTCACGTGCGCCGAGCTTGGATTCGCGGCGAGCTAGTGCGCCGCGCCCGGAACCCAGCCCTGCGGCATGATCTTGTACTGGCTCTTCAGCGCCTCGAACTCGGACTTGTCGAGGGTGGGCCAGCGCACCGCCTGGGGATCGTTCAGGGCGCTGTCGGGGAGCCTGCGCGGCGGGATCACCACGTGATCGCCCGTGCCGTCGGCGCCGAGCTGGGGGCCCGGGGGCTCGGTGGCCTTGAGGTCGTTGGGCTCGAACCAGTAGCTGTTGATCGGATACGGGGAGTCGGCCCGCGCGACGGCGGAGCCGGCGAGCGAGAGGCCGGCGGCGAGAGCGAGCAAACGCACCTTCGAGGTCATTCCTACATTCCTCCTTGTTGATCGAGCGCGGACGCGGGCCCCCCGGCGATGGTCATTAGCACGGCTACGCGCGGCGGCGCCACGAAATCGAACGAGGAAGTTGCGAGCCCCGCCCAGCGCCTCGCGCAGCCGGAGCCCGCGGCCGGGCCCTCCCTCACAGGCCGACCAGCGGCGCCAGCAGCTTGGCGGCGATCTGCTTGAGCGGGATCTGCGTCGCGAAGACCGGAACGAGCGGCAGCACCGACGCCAGCGCGATCGGCGCGAGGCTGCGGCGCGAGAGCGGCGAGGTCCGCATGCCCGCCACCGCCTGGTACAGCGAGACGGTGTCGGCGACCGGCCCGATCTCCGGCGCCGAGAGGAGCCCCTCCTCGTCGGGAACGACCTGGCGCTCGATCCAGCGCCGCTCGACGCGTCGCCCGTGCTCGGCGAGCAGCGCGCCGTAGCCGACCAGGGCCCTGCGCCGGACCGCGCGCAGCCGCGGCCCGAAGACGAGCAGCGGCGCGAGCGCCAGCAGCAGCTGGACCACGACGAGCCCCGCGGCCGGCGCCTTCAGCTGATTCACGTCGAGCCCGTGATACACCGCCTCATGTCCCCAGCGCCCGGCGATCGGCAAGGCGACCGCGAAGAAAAGCGGCGCCAGGCCGGTGGTGAGCGTCTCCAGGAAGCCGAGCCCGCCGACTCGATCGGGGTGCGTGGGCGCGAGGCGCAGCTCGAGCCGCGCGATCTGCGCGAACATCCAGGTCAGCACCGCGAGCCGCCACAGCCAGGCGAGCAGCACGAGCAGGAAGAGCGGCCGCGAGACCCAGGAGAACCAGAAGGCGCCGAAGTGGAAGCCGACCGCGGCTGGCGGGCGCTCCCAGGCGAGCTCGTGGAGCCCCTCGCTCCCGCCCCAGCCCGCCGCGGCCCCGGCCGCGACGATCGCGATCATCGCCGCGAGCGCCAACCGCGAGCGGCGCAGTCGAGCCGCCCGCGCCAGGATCTGCCGGAACGCCGGCTGCAGCTGCCCGTCGACGAGCCCCGTCGTCACGAACTGCGGCAGGATGCGGTGGAGCACCGCGTCGGTGGTCGCCTCGGCCACGAACAGGAGCGGGAGCGCGAGCAGGAAGCGCGCGTGGATCCCGAAGTGCTCGAGCAGCGGCTCGGGGGCGCCTCCCTCCGGCAGGAGCCGCCGCTGCAAGACCGCGTAGACCACGAGGGGAGCCCAGGTAACCACGATCGCGATCGCGATGCGGCGAGCCAGCCCGAAGCCCCCGTGGCGCGGGATCAGCCCGAGCGCCTGCTGGGCGTGGTAGAGCGGGTCGTCCGCGACCAACGAGAAGCGCTCGATCTCGGCGCCCAGCGCTCCGGATGCATCGGGACTCTCGATGATCCCACCTCCGAGGCGCCCCGCGGCGTACGCACGCTAGCAGATCCCCAGCGAGAGCCCGCTGGCAAATCCCAAGCCGTGCCCGCTGGCAGATCCCAAGCGAGAGCCCGCCGCGGGCGCGTCCGGCTGGATCGCGAGGCGTCAGGACTGGATCACGAGCTTCGACAGGCTGGTCTTGCGCAGGTTCGTCTTCTGGATGGTGCGCACGAGCTCCGCCACCTTCTCGGTGTCGGTCTCGAAGGGATTGTTGCAGATCACGCGCACGTTGAGCAGGTTGCCGAGCCGGATGTTCGACCAGTCGAGGTCGTACTGGATCGCGTTCTGTCGGGCCAGCTTGATGAACTCGCCGCGCATCTTGGCGCGCGTGTCCGGCGGCGGCTCGGTCTTCGCCTTCATCACCTCGTCGTCTTCGAGCAGCCGCTCGACGGCGCCCTTGCGCTCGAGCAGGTAGTAGAGGCCGCGGTTCACGCGGATGTCGTGGTACTGGAGGTCGAGCATGAAGACGCGCGGGTCGCCCCAGCCGGTGCCGCGGCTCTCCAGGTACGACTCGATCAGCTGGCGCTTGATGATCCAGTCGATCTCGCGCCCGAGTTTCTCGGGCTCGGACTCCAGGCAATCGAGCACGTACTGCCACTTCGCGACCGCGTCGCGAAGCTCGTCCGAGACCGGGTACTGCTCGAGGTAGCGCTGCGCC
>Ga0335082_10007471_pt1 | contig 11862 bp, 12 predicted proteins | sample Lox_Sample_41_FD_206718 | JGI IMG/M metagenome (GOLD analysis project Ga0335082, IMG submission 206718) | Soil microbial communities from Loxahatchee National Wildlife Refuge, Florida, United States - Lox_Sample_4.1 | ecosystem: Environmental > Terrestrial > Soil > Wetlands | place: USA...
CGGCGCGCGCATCGACGGGAAGGACGAGCAGCTGGCGCGCGGCCGCGGCTACGACCACAACTTCGTCCTGAACGGCTCGCCGAGCCTCGATCACCTCGCGCACGCCGCCAGCGTGCTCGACCCCGCTTCCGGGCGGACGCTCGACGTCTACACCTCGCAGCCGGGGCTGCAGTTCTACTCGGGCAACTTCCTCGACGGCACCATCCACGGGAAGTCGGGCCACGTCTACGCGCACCGTTCCGGCTTCTGTCTCGAGACGCAGCACTTCCCCGATTCCCCGAACCAGCGCGCGTTCCCGAGCACGATCCTCAGGCCCGGCCAGACCTATCGGTCGAAGACCGTCTTCCTCTTCGGCGTGCACGGGTAGGGCCGGCCGCCGTCTCCACCACGATCGTGGCATGGGCGTTCGGCCCCGCGGCGGACACGGTCAAGGCAGGGACGATATGGAAAAGGCCCGGGGAGACCCGGGCCTTTTCGTTGCATCCGCCCCGCCCGCAAGGCGTCAGTGGCAATCGGTGACCCGGCGCGTCACCAGGTTCAGGTTGCAGGTCTTGGTGTCGATGGTGAGGACCACGTTCCCCTGGGCGTCCGCCGGGAACGTGATCTTGATGTTCTTGATCACGGTGCGCGACACCGACGTCGTCGCGTTCGTGAAGGTCGCGTGGACGGTGTCGATGCGGACGATGTAGCCCGAGACGGGGAACGGATTGCTGGCGCGCGGCAGGTTCCACGTGACGCCGCGCACGGAGTCGGTCGCGGCCTCGTCGTGCGTCCGCGTCACCGTGTCCACGACCCCCGCCCGCTGGAAGGTCGTCGTGTCGAAGGCCGTCTGCAGGCCGCTGTGCGTCCGGGACGTCTCGCTCCCCGCCGTGAAGTTGCGGAACAGCGTGTCGTTCCAGGCTCGGTGCACGCCGCCGCTGAAGGTGATGGTGGCCCCGCCGAGCGTCGATGCCGTGTCGTTGCGGGTCGTGTTCAGCATCGCGGCCGTGACGATCTTCCGGACCGACGACAGCGGGCTGCACCCGGCGACCACGGCCCCGGTGCTGTCATAGCAGGTCCGCGAGCGCGAGTAGTCGGCCGCGAGACCCGCCATCCCCAGGCTCACGACCCCCGGGGCCATTCCCACCGCGGTCTCGTTGTCACCCATCCCCTTGACCATCGTGGCCATCGCGTCGCCCGAGCTGGCGGCGACGTCCGCCGTGACCGTCGAATCGTTGAACAGCGCCGCTGCCGGCGACGAGGTCTCCTTGCAGGCCGCGAGGCCCACGAGACCGGCCGCGAGCGCCAGATGCAGCAAGTTCCGACGCATACGCACTCCCCCAGAGAGACTGGTTTGACGGCGTGCAAGCTTGTGTCGAAGGCTTGGACGGTAACGCCTGCGCCACGTTAAGGGACCGCCCGGGGCCCCGCGGAGTAACGCGAGTCACAACGTGACGGGGATCACGAGGGGCGCCGGCGGCCGCTTGCCGCGCCGGTCCCGTGTATCTAAGGTTGTCGCAACCCGCCCGCGGGGGCCCGGAGACCACATGACCGAACGCATCCGCCGTCTGATCGTCGCCGTTGCGCTGATGCTGCCGCCGGCCTTCGCCGCCTGCAGCAAGAGCGCCGCCGCGCCGAAGATCGCCGCCGTCATCGTGCAGCCGTACGCGGGGCAGGCCCAGGCGGGTCTCGCGGGTTGGGCGGTGAACTTCCGGCCGGCCGTGAGAGTCACCGACAGCACCGGCAGCGCGGTCTTCGGGGCGGCGGTGTCGTTCGCCGTCGCCGGCGGCGGAGGCAGCGCCACCAGCCTCACCGCCACGACGGACGCGAACGGCGTGGCCCAGGTCGGGAGCTGGACCCTCGGCGCCTCGCCCGGCGTCAACACGATGACGGCCACCGTGACCGCCACGGGCCACGTGCCCGCGCAACTGACCTTCGCGGACACCGGCTATGCAGCCGGCTACACCATCACCATCCAGAAGTTCGGGCCGGCGTTCCCCGCGGCGGCGCAGGCCGCGTTCGATTCGGCCGCCGCCAAGTGGGCGCGCATCATCTACCGGCCCCTGAGCGCCGTCCAGCTGAACTTCCCGGCCAGCGACACGATGTGCTCCGGCATCCCGACCCCCGCCGTGAGCACGACGACCAGCGGCGTGGTCATCCTGGCGTCGGTGGACTCCATCGACGGCCCGGGAAAAACGCTGGCCGAAGCGACGCCCTGCCGGATCCGCAGCTCGAACGGCCTGACGGTGGTGGGAATCATGAAGTTCGACAGCGCCGACGTCACCACCCTGTCCAGCGCCACGCTGGCGTTCGTGGTCCTGCACGAGATGAACCACGTGCTCGGCTTCGGCACGCTGTGGAGCTTCGGCCCCTTCAGCTTCCTGCAGATCCCGTCCAACCCGCCGGGCACGATCCTGGACACGTACTTCAGCGGGCCCAAGGCGAATGCGGCCTTCGACTCGTCGGGCGGGCTCGCCTATAGCGGCGCCGCCAACAACCCGCCGGTGGGGAACCACGCGGTGCCGGTCGAGGATTGCGGCACGTCGCCCTACGTCTCGCCCACCTGCGGCGCGGGCACCGTGAACAGCCACTGGCGCAAGGTGGTCTTCGGCAACGAGCTGATGACGGGCTACATCAGCAGCGGCGCGAACCCGCTGACCATCGTCTCGGTGGCGGCCGACGCGGATCTGGGCTACGTGGTGAACTACGCGGCGGCGGATCAGGCCTCGTGGACCAGGAACTTCGCCGCGCCGCCGGCGGTCGAAGCCGCCCGGGTCTGGATCGGGAACGACGTCCTCCGCATCCCGATCGGCGTGGTGGACGCGAGCGGCCGCACCGTGCGCACCATCCGCCCGCGCTGACCCGATGGCGTGTGGGCCCTTGAGGCCGGCGCTCTTCTCCGCGGCCCGCCTGCTGGCGGCCGCAGCGCTCGCCGCCTGCGCGCGCGGCCGCACCCAGCCCAGCCCCGACGCCGCATGCGGGCCCGTCGAGGCGCGCCTGCCGGCGGGCGCCTCCACGGCTCCGATGCGGGGCGACTTCGTCCTGACGATGGTGGCCACCACCGGACGCATGGCCGGCCGGTCGGTCACGGGCCGCCTTTCGCTCGTGCCGCAGGACAGCGCACTCCTGGCGGTCGAGCGGGCGACGCAGCCGCTGCGGGGAACCGCCGCGATCGCCCTCGACACGGTGGGCGCCGAGCGGCTCGGCGACCTCGCGGCGACCGCCCCTGACGCGCCGGGCGTCGCCGTCTACGAGCAGCGCGCGGCCGATGGGACGCCCACCGTGGTCGTCCGCTTCGGCAGCGAGTCCAACGCCCGCGGCCCCCAGGCCTTCGATGCCGGGCACACCACCGGCTACGTCCGGCAGATCACCTCGGACGGCTTCGCCGGCGGCTGGTCCAGCAGCGCCGGCTCCGTCTTCCCTCCTCGCCACGCCGACGGCTACTTCTGCGCCACCCGGGCCCCATTGCGTTAGAGCAAAGTACTTTGTAGTATAAAGTATGACTGACGCAACGCGGCTTCAGCAAGGAGGCGACGTGGCTCGGCGATGGTTCAAACCCTGGGGATGGCTCTACCTGCCGGTTTCGGTGGAGGCCGTGCTGCTGGTGGCGCTCGCGGCCGTCTTCTGCGTGCAGGTGTTCGTCGCGGTGGACCGGCACTCGCACTCGGCGAGCGACACGCTGTACGGCATTTTCCCGTATGTCGTGCCCTGCCTGATCATCCTCTACTGGATCGCCTCGAAGACGAGCGAGTCGGCGCGCCCGCACTAGGCGCGGAGCGCCGCCAGCTTGGTGCGGCTAGCTCGAGTGGTCGTGCGCGATGTACCAGCGGCCGCCGATCAGGCGCATCACGAGCGAGGTGGGCCCGCGGGCCACGACCGAGTCGCCGCGCTGGAGGACGTAGTACGCGATCGCGTTCAGCGCGTCCGGCGCGAGGACGTCCACCTCGAGATCCTGGAAGGAGAGCGAATCGCGCACGCCCCCCGGCCCGAACCGCGGGGCGTAGCGGGACTGGATCTCCGCGCGGCCGTGCAGCACCTGGCGCGGCGTGACGAAGGAGGCGTCGGGCGCGTAGTCCGACATGAAGCCCGCGAGGTCTCCGCGGTTCCACGCCGCGGCACCGTGGGCCAGGAGCGCCATCGCGCCCTGGCGTGCCGCTTCGAGCGCCGAGGCCGGCGCCGGCCCGGCCGGCTTGGGCTGGGCACAGGATGCGAGCGCGGCGGCGGCCAGCACCCGCAGACCACGGATCCCGCTGCGGACCATCCGATCACCTCTCGACGGGGACGGTCCTTGATAGCCTGAGCGCCGCGCGCCGACAAGCCCGGTCGGCGATCCGGGGCGCTTAGCCGGTTCCCGCCCCGACCAGCTCCCCGACCTCGACCGCCGGTTCGTGCGGTATCGGCTCGGTGCGCGGGCGCGGCATCGGCCGTGGGGGCGCGGGCGGCGTCACTGCGGGAGAGGCGCCGCGCACTCTGGGCGTGCCCTTCAGCATCAGCGTCAGCGGCAGCGCGACCACGAACAGCATCGCCGCCAGCTGGAAGAGGTGGTTGTACGAAAGCACGACCGCCTGCCGGGTGACCCGCAGGTTCATGACCGCCAGCGCGCGGTGGGTCGCCCCCGCCGTGTCCGCACCGGCCTGCACCATCGCGCCGGCCAGCCGCTGCAGCGTCGTCCGCGTGCCCTCCGAGTACATCGTCACGCCCTCGGCGAGTTGATCGTGGAAGCGGTGCGTCCCCGCATCCACCTGGTTGGCCGCGATCGCGATCCCGATGCTGGCGCTGACCTGGCGCACCACGTTGTAGAGGCCCGTGGCGGACGTCATCCGCGGCTTCTCGATCGTGGCGAGCGCCGCCGTGGCGATCGCGACGAACAGGAGCCCCATCCCCGCCCCCTGCCAGACCTGCGGCCAGAGCAGATCCCAGGCGCCCACCTGCGTCGTGAGATGCGAGAACTGCCAGAACCCGTACGCGTTCAGCGCCAGCCCCACCGCGACGAGCACCCGCGGCCCCACCTTGTTGTAGAAGCGTCCCCCGATCGGCCCGATCACCGCCGAGGCGATGCTCCGCGGCAGCATCGCGACGCCGGACGTCATCGCGGGAAACCCCAGCAGGTTCTGGAGGAACATCGGCAGGAGGAACAGCGTGCCGAACATCCCCATGCCGAGCACGCCCCCGAGCACCGTGCCGGACGCGAACGGCAGGTTCTGGAGGATCTTGAGGTCCACCGCGGGCCGCTCGGTGGTGAGCTCGCGCCAAACGAACGCCACCAGACCCACGACCGCGAAGGCCGCGAGCCAGCAGATCAGCGATGAGGAGAACCACTCCTTCTCCTGGCCCTTCTCCAGCATCAGCTGCAGCGCACCGAGCCCCACGGCCATGAGACCCAGGCCGCTCCAGTCCACCCGGTTCTTGTGCCGCACGAAGTACGGCGGGTCGAAGATGTACCGCTGCACCAGCAGCAGGTTGACGATGCCGATCGGCACGTTGACGTAGAAGATCCACGGCCACGAGTACTGGTCGGTGAGCCAGCCGCCGAGCGTGGGGCCGACGGCGGGCGCGACCACGATCCCCATGCCGTAGATCCCCATCGCCAGTCCCTGCTCCTCCACGGGGAAGGTCTCGCGGAGGATGGCCTGGGCCACCGTGATCATCGCGCCGCCGCCCAGCCCCTGGATCGCGCGGAAGAAGACCATCGCCGGGAGGTTCCGCGCCGCGCCGCACGCCATCGAGGCGAGCGTGAAGGCGAACACGCTCACCATGTAGAAGCGCTTGCGGCCGAAGCGCGCCGAGATCAGCGCGATCACCGGCATGATGAGGACGTTGGCGAGGAGGTAGCCGGTCGCGACCCAGGTGATCTCCTGGAGCGTCGCGCCGAGGGTGCCGCTCATGTGCGGGAGCGCGACGTTGACGACGCTCGCGTCCAGCACCGCCATGAAGGTGCCCGTCAGCACCGTTCCGGCGATCACCCACTTGTGAGGAGCCTGGCCGGGCGCCATCGCTCCCGCGCCCTACCTCGGCGGGTCGGCGTTCACGCCCTCTGGAGCGGCATTTTCCGTGCCGATACCCCCCTTTGCGGCGGGCCGGCTCAGAACAGATGCGGGATGAACATCCTCGTCGTCCGCAGGTAGGCCCGGTACTCGTCGCCGAAGTAGCGGAGGTTCTCGCCTTCCTCCGCTTTGGCCGTGGCGACCAGGAGGCCGCTCGCGGCGAGGGCCAGCGCGAGCGCGGCGGCGCCGGGCCGCTTGAAGAACACGCCCCAGGTGAGCACCAGCAGCGAGCCGTAGAGCGGATGCCGGATGTAGCGGTATGCGCCCGAGGTCACCAGGCGCGTCGTGTGCTCGAAGGCGAACAGCGACGGATCGTGGGGCCGCTCGGCGCTCGGCTTCCCCCGGCCCAGCAGCTGGAGGCCCCCGGGCACGACGAGGGCGATGGAGCCGCCCAGCAGCAGCCACGAGACGAGCTGGTGCACGGAGAGCGGATCGGCGAACCAGAGCCTGAGGCTGACGAAGTTGAGCAGCAGCAGCGCGAGCATGCACTCCCACGCGAAGAAGCGCGGGAAGCCGTGGGACCGCGGGAGCCGGAGCGGCCCGCGGGAGAACCAGGCGAACAGCGCGGTGAGGCCGGCGAACAGCAGGGCCCGGACCGCCACGCTAATCGATGACGCTCAGCTCGATTCCGCCGCCGGCCTTGTCGAGCACGAGCACGGTCCGCTTCTCGCCGCTGTTCAGCGTGAAAGTCGCGCGGGCCGTGGCGCCATTCCAACCCAGGGAATCCTGGGACGGCTTGAGCCACACGCGGACGTCCCAGCTGCCCACCGTGCTCTGGTAGTACGGGTTTGCCAGCGGGTCGTTGATGGACACGCTGTCGTAGAGGAACGGGATCTTCCAGCCGATCAGCGGCGGCTGGAGCCAATCGGGCTGCGTCCGCGCAACCTGGATCTCGCCGGCGTTCGGCGCGAGGTGCAGCACACGCACCTTCGTCGCTCCGGCCGGCACGATGGCGTTCGTGTCTCCGATCGCGGAGGCGGCGAGCGATGCGCCGAACCGGAGGGCGACGACCGTCGGCACCGATCCCGCGGCGGCCTGTACCTGAAGCCCCGTCGTGGTCACGCCGGCGGCCCGGAGCGCGACGGTGTGAGTGCCGGCGCCGAACGCCGCGGTGTCGACCTTCCCCGGCGCCACACTCGAAACGGCGAGCACGCCGTCCACGAGCACGTCCACCGGCTGACCGTAGGCGTTGACGACCCGGACGGCCGTCGTCTGTGTATGCGGGCTCGTGCCGTCGCTGGTGGCGCAGCCGACGACCGTGAGCGCGAGACCTGAGAGTGCTGCGGCGATGCGGATCTTCATCGCGACCTCCGTGGAGTCCGCCTGCAGTATTCAGGCCACCCGTCAGGCCGGCGTCAAGTGCGGACGGGCCCCCTCACCGTTGCCCGGGCACGCGCACCGGGACGTAGCTGGGGCTCGAGCTCGCTCCCCAGTACTCTCCCCAGCACCAGGCGCCGGTGCCGGCAATCCCGCACGTCATAAAGGAGCCCGCGCTGAGCGAGGAAAAGGCGAGGCCGCCACTCACCTTCACGGGCGCGGTCTCGCAGGGGCCGCTGTAGTAGCTCGATCCGCACGAGCCGCTCGACGGGCCCGAGCCAAGCTGGCCGACGGCGTTCAGGCCCCAACAATACGCGTCACCCGATGCGGCGAGCCCGCAGGTGTACGAAGATCCGGCCGTCAGGGAAACGAATGTCAGGTTCCCTGCGACTGCGCGCGGCGCAGAGCCGCTCAGCGTGTCGCCGGTGCCCAGGGCGCCCGAGGAGTTGTTGCCCCAGCAGTACGCGTGGCCTGCGGTGTCGAGTGCGCACGTATGGTTGAAGCCCGCCGTCACGTCCGTGAAGACGCTGTCGGCGGCGAGGCGAACGCGGATCGGCGACGGCTGGCACGCGGCCGCCGGGCAACCCTCCGAGACCGTGCTGACTCCCAGCTCCCCCCACACGTTGCTGCCCCAGCACCAGAGCGAGCCGTCGTCGCCGAGGCCGCAGCTGTGGTCGCCGCCGACCGCGACCTTCACGAACCGGTGTCCTCCAAACACGGCCGACAGGCTCGCGCCGGTTCCCAGGTAGCCGTATTCGCCGGGCACTCCGCGCTGGCCGGAGGCATTCGAGCCCCAGCAGTAGACGTCGTGCGTTGCGGCCAGCACACACCCGTGGCTCGTTCCGCCGGGGTCCACGGCGGCGGCATCCGCGGGGAGCACGACTTCCGCCGCGTCGCCCGGCAGGAAGGGGTACCCGGAATTCGCCCAGCAGTACAGCCGCTTTCCGGTGGAGACGCCGCACGCCTGGCCAGGTCCGGCTTCAAGCGATGTGAGGGCCGGGAGTCCGCCCACCAGCAGTGGAGCCGCGCTCACGCTTGCGGTCGAGCAATACACGCGTCCCGCGGGGTCGAGCGTGCACGCGCCGGAACCTCCCGCGCTGACCGCCACGAAGGCGTCGCGGGTGGGAATGACCGTGGTCGTGATGGTCGCGACGCGATTCCCCCCGAGTTGGGTTATGGTCGCGGTTCCCGGGGCAAGCCCGAGTACCGCGCTGATGGTCACCGGTGGGGCGCTCGAGTCAGCGCTGTACCACGTCATGTTGCTGATGAACAAGCTCGCGATCGTCCAATCACTGCTGGACAAGAACGTGTTGTAGTAGCAGTTGCCGACGGCGTTGCCGGCGGCGATCCGGCCGCTGAGCGGCGCCCCGCGGCCGACCTGAATCGTGTCCGCCGGCGACGAGAGTGTCACAGCCGTGATGTTCGACGAGCAGTCCGTCATCGGCGTCGACGTTCCTCCCGGTTCGTCCGGGCACTTCTGGCCGCTGTCGTTGAACGAACCCCACGTGCACTCCAGCGCCACGACCGAGATCGCCGCCGTCAGACGCCATCTGGCCCGCAGCATACGCGCCTCCCCTGGGGGCTTCGCGCGAACACCTCCTCACTCGCCGCGAGTATAGCTGCGAGGCGTCAGGCGGGCGTCAAGCGCCGCAGTCCGAGAAATGTGCTCGGGAAAGTGTCGGGTGGGCTGGGCTTCCTCTCGAGTCCCCCAATCCGGCGCCGTAAGGTCCGCGCGAATGGGGCCCCTGTCGTCAGACCCTAGAACGCCAGCGACGCGCCGAGGCCCAGGCGACCGGCGGGGGTCATGAGTATCCCAACTCGCACATCCTCACGCCGGTTGAGGGGCCCCCAGCTCTCCGTGCCCAGAGCGATTGCCGCGACGAAGCCACCGACACCGCCGACGAGCAGTCCAAGCGAACGCCCGCGGGCCCGCTGTTGGCCCACGATCTGACCGCCCACGATGGCCCCAGCCACCGCCCCCAACGCCACCGCCCCCACGGCAACCATCGGCACGACGTTGCGGCCGCTGCTGACCTCCACCGACTGGATCTGGCTGATCAGGAAGAACGCAAGCGAGTCCCCGCGCAGGGCGTGGACCGTCAGAGTGTCGCCGTGGACCGCCGTGAACTCGCCTTGGAAGCCCGCGCTGCCGGCTCGCTGCCCGGTCACGCGTACGCGTTGCCCAAGCGGTACGTGAGCCAACGACTGCGCGGAGGGCGGGAGGAGGCGAATACGGAGCGCCTGGAGGTCCACAGGAACCCACTCCTCGGTGCGGGCCAAGACGCCGACGATCGCGCCGATGCCCGCGCCGGGCAGCCCGAAGAGCGCTCCGACTAGCGGCGAGAATCTGAGGAAGTTCGAGCTGTTTTGGGCATTCTCTCGCGCCACCTCTATCACGCCGCCGATCGCACCGAGCCCAAATCCAATCAACGCACCCGTCCCCGCGTGCCCGTGCCGGTGGCTCACCTGCAAAGACGACACCGAATCGAGCGGTACCACCTGCAGCGCTCCGGTGCCCTCGCTCCCGACCCGCTCCCTGCGCAGTGTGATGTCGTGGGCCGACAGGGCTTCGAGCGTCACGATTGCTCGGGTCAGGCCCGCTGACGGGGCGGTCACCCGCACCCGCTGGCCCGGCGTAGGGTATGGCGACTGCTGCGCGGACAGCGGCTCGAGAGCTGCGAAGACTTCCAAGCCCAGAACGACGGCAATCAAACCAACTCGAACGCGGGCCATCATGCGCTCCATCCAGCGGATTCGCTGGGCCGGACCGCGGCCCACCGACTGCGCACCACTCTATTGGAGAGGCGTCAGGCGAGCGTCAAGCGAGGCATGCCGAGAAAGGAGGTCAGGGAAGGCATCGGCCATCAGGGTTGGACCCCTATGAAGCAGCGGCGGCAGCCCGGCCGTCCTCAGTCACTGGGCCTCGCGCAGTTGGACGGCCGCGTCAAATGCACCGGTGATACACGCGACACAGGAACCCCAGCGTGTAGACCATCAGTAACGCGAAGGCGATGGGGATATAGATGAGGCCGGCCACTATTTTCGCCCGCCTACCCAACGGCAGGGCCAGGATGAATGACGCCCCGGCGAGAACGCTGAGGAGCGAAAACACATTGTCGGATAGCGCGGAATAGCCCCGGTGGGTCGTCCGGCTGACCATGAGGTACAGCGACCACGTCACGACCGGGACACCGAGCAGACCCGCCCACGTAAGCACGAGTCTCCAAAGCGGAGCCCGCTGCGGCATCCCGTTTCTGGAGCGTGACGGGTCGCGTGCAGACTCTCCGCGCACGTGCTACGGAGCCCGGCGGAATTGTCCCGAGGGACCCTCCGCGATCGGCACGAGCGTGAGCATCGAGTCCGAGACCGTGTATCGCACCCTCTGCTCACCCGCGCCCGATGCGGCGGAGCCGATGATCACGAGCGTATCGGCGGACAGCCGGTACGAACCGGTATCGGAGCGGAAGGGTATTCGAAGGCCGTATCGTCCGTCTACGGAGAATCGATGCATCGCGCGAGCCAACACTGCTCGATCGGGCCGGTCGCGGTTGGCCGCGGCCATGCTATCGCTGGCGGCAAGTGACCACTGGCCCACCAAGCGTGGCACGCCCGGCTCAAGAGCCGTCACGCGACGGAGGGGAACCCCGACCGTCCCACCCTGCATCATCAGCGTGTCACCGCGAAAGACGTAGCGAACTTCCTGACCAGGACCCGCTTCGATCACCGCAGTGTCACCCGTCACGCTGTACGTTGTGTCGACGAGCACCCCTATCGACGCAACCAGGATACCTCCGGGAGCGAATTCCATCGTCGTGCCAATGCCTCCCTGGGAGCGGGCGACCGATTCCCAACGACCGACCAGGGCGGCGTCCTTGGGTCCACTGCCCTGACCGACGGCAGGATGCACGCGTCCGACCAGGGCACCGACGACTACGGCGAGCGACGTCACAGTGCCCCAGCCGCAGGAAGTCTTCATTGTCGGTCTCCGATCGCGAGGACCAACCGTGAGCCAACCAATCTGAATTCTGGGATGTGCGGATAAGGAACTAGAACATTCGGCAATCCGGGCACCGTGTCAAATGGCCGGACTGGCTTCTACGACTCTCCCGACGCAGGCCTCGAATCGCGATGAGCAAACGGCCCCCCAGCTTCTTCCTGGCGGGCCGTTCGTCTGAGTGCCAGAGGAGGGATTCGAACCCCCGACACGCGGATTATGATTCCGCTGCTCTAACCACCTGGGCTACTCTGGCGAGCATTGCCGGACAACAACTTCGCTACGGGTGATGCCTGAACACAAGACAGGGGGCCCGCTCTGGGCCCCCTGTCGCATTGCGCGCTTGCATCAGCCGAGCTGCCCGCGCTAGGCGCGCGCCTCTTCAACGGTCTTGAGCAGGGCCTCGCGCGAGATCGGCACCCGGATCGATCGGACGCCTTCCATTCCCGGCACTGCCATCAGCGGATCGACACCCGCGTAGGAGCTTCGCCCCGCCAACGCGACGATGTGGGCGTTCGGGTACGACGA
>Ga0335082_10007472_pt1 | contig 11861 bp, 13 predicted proteins | sample Lox_Sample_41_FD_206718 | JGI IMG/M metagenome (GOLD analysis project Ga0335082, IMG submission 206718) | Soil microbial communities from Loxahatchee National Wildlife Refuge, Florida, United States - Lox_Sample_4.1 | ecosystem: Environmental > Terrestrial > Soil > Wetlands | place: USA...
CGGCGCCAGCAGCAAGGTCAGCGGCGTCCGCAGCTCGTGATGGACGTTGGCGGTGAAACGGGACTTCGCTTCGTCGAGCTTCTGGAGCGCGTCGCGCGCCTTCTCGATCTCCTTGTGCTGCCGAAAGTCCGCGAAGCGCAGGCGATCCAGGAAGGCGCAGCTCGCGACTCCCTCGCCCGCCGCGGCAACCAGAAAGAACAGGCTGACGCCGAAGTTCCTCCAGCTCGCCTCTCCGTCGCGAACGATCACCGCGCCGACGAACCCGCCGACCACGGCAGTCGCAATGAACGTGGCTTCGCGAGCGGAGAGGGGGAGAAGGACTCCCATGCCGCACAGGAGCAGGATCAGACCCGCGTAGTATCGACTGCCGCCACCCTCGGTGATGTAGATCATCGAGATCATGCCGGCCGCGAGGCTGAGGCAGATCAGGTACTGAGACGTGCGAGCGCGGGTCCTCGAGAACCGTGCGTAGATGGCTAGCAGCGTCGCCGCGAGAAGACCTCGCACGGTCAGAAAGAACGGGAAGTCCTTCGAATAGACCGCCCAGTCGAGCGCGACGAAGATCGCATTGATGACGAATCCGACGGCCGCGCCCATGCGGACGTGATGCGGCAATCGTTCCGACGCCAGATGCGTGCGATACCGCCCGTAGAGCGCGTTCGTCTGGCTCGAATCGCTCGTATTGCCCCCGGTGCCGCACCAACGGACGGCTCCGAAAGCAACAGAATCGGCCGGCGTTCGATGAGTCTTTAGAGCGAGTGTGCTGCCGCACGACCGAGGGAAGTCACTTCTCTCGAGAAGCGACAGTGCCGCCCCGGGGATTCACCCCAGCTCGCTCTTGAACAACCCCTTCACTCGCTTCCAGGCGTCGTCGGCGGCGGACTTCTCGTAGGTCGCGCGCTGGTCGCAGAAGAAGCCGTGGTCGGCGTCGGGGTAGACGACGACTTCGTGCTTGACGCCGGTCTTCGCGAGCGCGGCGCGGATCGCGTCGACCTGCGCCATCGGAATCAGCGCGTCCTTCTGCCCGAACAGGCACAGGATCTTCCCGCGGATCTTCGCCGTGCGCGACACCGTCGACGGAGCGCCGCCCGGGCCCTGCGGAGCCGCGATGCCGCCGCCGTAGAAGCTGGCGGCCGCCGCGACGTCGGTCTCGCATGCGGTGAGGTAGGTCATGTGGCCGCCGATGCAGAAGCCCATCGCGCCGATCCGCCCGTTCACGTCCTTGCGCCCGCGAAGCCACGCGATCGCCGCGTGACTGTCCGCGATCATCTCGTCGGCCTTGAGCTGAGCGAGCAGCTTCATGCCGCCAGCCATGCCCTTCTCGTCGTAGCCGTACTCGACACCGGGCCCCGTGCGGTGGAAGTAGTCCGGCGCGAGCGCGACGTAGCCCTCACGCGCCACTCGCTCGGTCACGTCGCGGATGTGCGAGTTGATTCCGAAGATCTCCATGAAGACGAGCACGGCGGGGCGCGACCCGCCTTCCTTCGGGCGAGCGAGGTATCCGCCCATCTCGCCGCGTCCAACCGGGATGCGGACGCGTTCCGTCGTGATGTCCATGACGAGTCCCTCCGTGCGCGCGCAGGGTGCCCCGGCGCGGCAAGGCGCGTCAAGCGTGCAGGCGCGGCATCGGGGGAAGCGCGGCGAGCACCTCGGCCTCGTGGCGCGCGAGCTCGTCGAGGCGTGCGCGCACGACCTCCGGCGTCGCGAACTCCGTGGCGAGCGCGACGAAGATCCCGTGGTGGCGCGCCTCGCTCGCGAGGAGCCCGGTGTAGAACGTGCGCAGTGACGCGTCGGGGGCGTGCTCCGCCAGCAGGCGAAAGCGCTCGCAGCTTCGCGCCTCGATCAACGCCGAGCAGAGCAGCGAGTCGAGCAGCCGATCCGGCTCGTCCGCGCGCGCCGCCGCGCGCAGTCGACCCGCGTAGGGACTCGCCTTCAGCGGCCGCAGCGCGAGGCCGCGCGCCGCGAGGCGCTCGAGCACCTGCTCGAAGTGCACGAGCTCCTCGCGCGCCAGGCGCGAGAGCGGCGCCGCGAGGAAGGCGTGCTGCGGATAGCGGAACATCAAGGTGACGGCGTTGCCCGCGGCCTTCTTCTCGCAGTGCGCGTGATCGAGGAGCACGAGGTCGAGGTCGGCGAGCGCGCGCGCGACCCACGCGGGCGGAGTCGTCGAGGCGAGCGACAGCACGCCGCGAGTGTAGGCGCGCCCCCGCGCGGCGCGTAGAATGACTCGCATGCAGTACCGATCGCTCGGACGCAGCGGGCTCGTGGTCAGCGAGATCTCGCTCGGCTCGTGGCTCACGCTCGGATCGAGCGTCGACCGCGCCGCCACGCGCGACATCGTCCACGCCGGCTACGACCTCGGCATCAATTTCTTCGACACGGCCGACGCCTACGCGCACGGCGCGGGCGAAGAGGCGCTCGGCGCCGCGCTCCAGGGCTTCCCGCGCCGCTACCTCGTGATCGCGACCAAGTGCTTCTTCCCGATGTCGGACCGCCCGAACGACCGCGGGCTCTCGCGCAAGCACATCTTCGAGAGCGTCGAGGCTTCGCTGCGCCGGCTCGGCACCGACTACATCGACCTGCTCCAGTGTCACCGCGCCGACCCGCGCACGCCGATCGAGGAGACCGTCTGCGCCTTCGAGGACCTGATCCGCCAGGGCAAGATCCTCTACTGGGGCACGTCCGAATGGCGGGCCGAGCAGATCGTCGACGCCTGCCGCGTCGCCGACGCGCGCACCGCCTACCGCCCGATCTCGAATCAGCCGCAGTACTCGATCCTGCGCCGCGGCATCGAGAAGTCGGTGCTCCCGACGTGCGTGCGCGAGGGCCTCGGTCAGGTGGTGTGGAGCCCGCTTGCGCAGGGGGCGCTGACGGGCAAGTACGCGGGAGGGCGCGTGCCGCCGGGCTCGCGCGCCGCAGACGAGCAGCGCAGCCGCTTCATGAGCGACTTCCTCGAGCCGGGCGAGCTCGCGCGCGTCGAGTCGTTGCGCCCCCTCGCCGACGCGCAGGGCATCACGATGGCGCAGCTCGCGCTGGCGTGGTGCCTGCGCGAGCCGGGGGTTGCGAGCGCGATCGTCGGCGCGACGCGCAGGGAGCAGCTCGAGGAGAACGTGAAGGCCTCGGGCTTGAAGTTGCGCGACGAGACCATCGCGAAGATCGAGACTCTCTTCCCCGCGTAGCTTCGGAGCCCGCTACTTCCTGGCAGCGCGGTAATACTTCGGCGTCGGCTCCGCGTCGCGCTCGGGGTGGCCATCGGAGAGACGGCGCAACGCCTCCTCGCGATCGGCCTGATCGAGCTCGCGCGTGCTGGTGCAGAACTCGACCAGGATTCCGTTCGGGTCCTTCGCGTAGATCGACGTGCACCAGCCGTGATCGATCTCCATCACGTCGACGCCGTGCGCGAGCCAGCGCTCGCGACGCCGCGCGATGTCGTCGAGGTCGGCGGCGTGGAAGGCGATGTGGTTGGCCCAGATCGGGAGGCCGAGGGCGGTCGAGATCGCCGGCGACCAGTCGGGGGTGAGATCGGGATCATGGAAGTCCCAGAGCGCGAACATCTGCCCGTCGCCGGTGTCGTAGAAGAGATGCTTCGCGAAGCCGCGCTCACCCGCAGGACCCACCTGCACCTTCACGAGCTCGAAGCCCATCGGTCCGGTGTAGAACTCGTGTGACGCCTTGACGTCGCGAGTCGCAATGGCCACGTGGTGGAAGCCCATGGCGCACCTCCAGACGCGTCGTCGCCAGGACGCGAGCCGCTCCAGCTTGACACGAAGCAACCGAATGCGCAGCCGGACGCTGCCCCCTACTCTGCCGCGACCCCGGCGGATCCCATCGATGGCGCGCCGACTCCTGATGCCGGTCCTGCTCGTGCTCGTTGCCGGCTTCGCCTGGTGGCGCGGCTGGTTCGACGAATTCGACGTCGAGCACGTGAGCGGCCTGGTCCGGCAGGCCGGCGCCTGGGGCCCCGTCCTCTTCGTGCTGCTCTGCGGCTTCGGCAACGGTCTCGGCGCGCCGGGCTTCCTGTTCGTCCTGCCGGCCGCCGTGCTGTGGCCGGCGTGGGAGGCGTTCCTGCTGGTGTGGATCGGGTCGATCGGCGCCGGGCTGGTCGGCTACGCGTTCGCCCGCGGTGTCGGGCGCCGCTTCGTCGAGGCGCATCTGCCACGGCGTCTGCTGGCGCTCGATCAACATCTCGGCCACCGTGCCGTTCGCAGCGTCGCGGCGCTGCGCCTCACGCTCTTCCAGGCGACGCCCGTGCACTGGGCGCTCGGCCTCACCAGCGTCTCGCCGCGCGATCTGCTGATCGGCTCCGCCATCGGCTTCGCGCCGCCCGCCGCCTTCTGGACCTTGGCCGGCGGCGAGTTCGTCGACGCGATGTTCGAGCGACGCCCGGTGGTGTGGTTCGCACTCGCGGCGCTGATGCTCGCCGCGGTGGCGCTGCCGGTGTGGCTCAACCGGCGCGCGGCGCGTCAGGGCTCGGCGCCCTCCTGACCGGCTCCGCCGGCGCGCGCCGGTGGAAGATCCGCAGGCTATGCGGCGCCTCGGGGTCGCTGACGGGCGTCTCGAAGCGGTGCGGGTCGGGCGTCGCAGCGGACGGCGTGAGCGAGGGCACCTGGTTGTAGTGCGTGTCCAGGACGGGCAGCCGCTCCTCGTCCCAGCGTGCGCGCGCGAGGAAGCCGCGCAGCTCCGCGAGGCTGCGGGGCCAGCGTCGCCGCGGGATCACGATGTCCGGCTCGAGCGCGCGCTCGCGCGCGAGGTCGCCCCCTGCGAGACCGACGATCACGCGGCCGCCGAGGTAGAACATGAGCGGCTGCGCCTCGTAGTTCGTCGCAATGAGCAAGGTCGACGGATCGGGGTAGCGCTCACGCAGACTTTCGACGGCGAAGTCGAGTGGTCCCTGCACCGGCGTGCGTAGCTCCGCGACGTGCCCGGCGATCTCGCCTCGCCGCGCGGCTAGCGTTCCCGCGACGAGCAGCGCGAGCGCGGCCGCCGCCGCGCGGCGGAGTCCGCGCGGCGCCTCCTCCAGCAGGCTCGCGCACGAGAAGGCGTCGAGCAGGAAGGAGAGCGTCAGCGCGGGCGACAGCGCGACGAAGTAGCGCTCGTAGACGAGCGGATCGATGCACCCGAAGGCGGCGTACGCGGCGGCGAAGCTGCACAGACGCGACGCCACCGCGCTCGACGCGCGCGTCGCCTCGCGCGCAGCCGGCGATGCGCGTCGCGCAAACGCCGCGGCCGCGGCGCGCGCAACGATCGCCGCCACGAGCCACTCGTGCCGCACGAAGTGCGCGAGCACGGCGCCCGCGTTCGAGAGCCAGCGCGCGACGCCGGCATCCTGCGCCTCGGCGAAGCGCGACGCCACGCCGAAGGTCTCGAAGTAGAGGAGCGCGGGCAGGGTCAGCAGCGCGCCCACTGCGTGGGGGACGAGCGCGCGCACCCGTCGCTCCGTGCGCCCGGGGGCGTGGCCCGCGCGCCACGCCTCGCGCGCCGCGTCCGCCGCGCACCACCCGAGCGCGGGGAACCACGCCACGGGGAAGACCTGGAAGAGGATGGGAAGGAGCAGCGCCGTCGCGACCGCATCACGACGCGCGGCGCTCGCGTGGAGCACGACGGCACGCAGGTGCACCGCGACGAGCGCGCCGAGCGCGAGCACGAGCAGCGGGTAGTAGCGCGCCTCGCGCAGGTGGAGCAGGAGCGAGATCGAGACCGCACTGAGCGCGAAGTAGCTCGCGGCGAAGAGCGCGCGCCGCCGGGGCGGCAGCGCCGGCAGGACGCCCCACAGCCACGCTCCGACTCCGAGCGCGCCCGCGAGCGCGAAGGGCAGTCGTACGCGGAAGGTGCGCACGTGCGGGTCGTCGCTGCCTCGGGCCCACCATACCCCCGGCACCGCGAAGTAGTAGTCGCCCCACGGCTTTCCGATGTAGGCGTCCTGCGACTCCTTCACGCCGACTGCGAGCGGCGCGCCGAACTCGTAGAGCACGTTGCGCGGTCCGTGGACCTTCGGGTAGCCGACCTCGAGGATGCGCGTCGCGAACATCGCGGTGTCGCCCTCGTCGTGCCAGAAGAGCGGCGACGAGAGGCCGGGGAGCAGCATGCCCGCGAAGAGCGCGAGCGCCGCGGCGCAGAGCAGGCTCTCGACCCCGGCGCGGCGCATGCGCGCGCAGTGTGACCGCCGCGGGCGCGGGGCGCCCACGCGCGGATCAGCGCTCGCCGCCTCCGGCGCCCGGCGTGCCGCCGCCGCCCGGCGGGACCTCGTTGATGAAGGCGCGATTGCAGGCAGCGCCCGGGTTCTCACAGCCCGTGCGCTGGAGGCCCGGCAGCTCGGCCGGCGAGGTCGAGAACGCGGCCGGCGGCCCCGCGGCCACGTCGGGCGCGACCGGGAAGTGCGGGCCGAGCGCCGCGACGCTCCGCGGCGGACACGAGTCCGGTCCCGCCGGCAGTCGATCCTCGTGCGCCCTGGCCAGGTAGAGCGGCTCGTCCGGCTTCGCGATCACGCACTGCTTCGGATCGGCGGTGAGCGACTTGCCGCCGCGATCGACGGGCAACGGCGTCTCCCACTCGCAGAACATCGCGTAGCCCTGGGCCTTCTCCTTCAGCACGTAGGCCTCGGCATCACCCCCCTGCACGCGCGCCGCGGCCGTGCCTGCGGCCAGACGCGCGGGCGGCTTGCCCTCGCGCGCGTCGATCACGCGCACCGCGCCGCGCTCCAGCGTGGTGTCGGGCGTGCCGGCGGCCGTCGTGCCGAGGCGCAGGCTCGAGTTCTCGCCCACCTGCGCCATCAGATCGTCGCCGAGCAGCAGGCCCGCACTCGAGCTCGGCGTCGTGACGACGCTCTCGCCGGCATACACCGGATCGCCGCAGGCGAGCGGGCGCGACGCGCCGCCCTCGCGCACGGCCGTCGCGGTTCCCGACAGCGAGGTCACCTGTCCGACGGCGCCCTCTTCTGCCGAAGCGGCGAGCGGGAGCGCGAGCGCTCCGAGCAAGAGTCCACGTGTCCAGCATCTCCGCCCTGCGCGCATGACTCGACTCCTTGGCTATTGGGACCAGATGACCGTGAGATATCCGCCCGCGATGTGGCGTTCGTAGTCTAAAGGATCGGCGTTCGAGTTGTCGTCGACGTAGCGATAGCGCGCGCTCGCGATCAGCCAGTCGGTGATCGGGCGCTCGAACTCCGCCTGCGCCGTCCAGATCTTGTCGTGGCGATTGCTGTGCGGATCGGGGTTCCCATTCGAATTCAGCGCGAAGCTCGAGTTCCGATCATACTGCTGGTAGTCGAAGCCGCCGGAGAGATCGAGCGCGAAGCGCCACGGCAGCTCTTGCCGCACGCCGCCGTAGGCGCCGCCCGTCGCGTAGTCGTAGTCCGTCCCGTCGGCGCGATACGCACCGCCGACAAGGCCCGCGCGCAAGGTGGTGCCGGTCTTGAGCGGCAGCAGGTGCTCGTAGCCGGCGAGCGTCTCCCAGCCGTCGCGGCTCACCTTCTTCTCGTCGAGCTGCGTCGGGTAGAGGTAGTCCTGGTAGCCGACGCGGGTCCAGAGCCGGCCCGATCCCGCCTCGTCGAAGCCGCGGTAGTACGAGAGCTCGCCGCCCGCGTGCCGGAGGTAGGGATCGAGATCCTGCCAGGCATAGCCGGCGAAGGGCTGGAACCGCAGGAAGCTCGCGTCGTCGACGCGACGGTCGAAGTAGATCGAGATCGTCGGATACTGGAGATCGAACTCCGTCAGGTTGAACTGCGCCGTGCCCTGGTAGCCGCCGATCACGCCGGCGGCCCAGTTGCGATTGCGGAACGCCTCGAAGCCGACGAGCACGGACCACGTGCCGCGACCGTCGTCCTTGCGCGAGATGTCGCTCGGCAGGCCGACGTCGTTGCCGCGGAGCACGACGTTGCTGTCGTACTCGAGGCCGCCGCGCGCGCGCAGCCAGAACTTCCACGCGGTGCCGCCGGCTTCGAGCGCTGTGAGCGCCTGCTCCGCCTGTGCGCCCCATGGACCGCCGGCCGCCTGCGCGCGCTCGAGCGCCGCGCGCGCCTTCTCGCGCTCGTTCGCGCGCAGCCACGCCATGCCCGCGTAGTAGGAGGCATACGGATCCGCGGACGGATCGAGGCGCGCGGCGCGCTCGAGCACCTCGGCGGACTCGCGCTGCTGATCCTTCTGCGCGAGCAGCAGTCCCTCGTAGAGCGCGACGCGCGCGTCGTTCGGCGCGAGGCGCTTTGCGTCGACGAGCGCGCGCTCGGCCTCGGCCATGTTGCCGAGCTGGTACTGGACCATCAGCGCCTCGACGGCGACCTCGGCGTCGTTCGGCGCGAGCCGCTTCGCGTCGGCGAGCGCGCGAGCTGCCTCGTCGTAGCGCTTCAGGTCGAGCAGGCAGCGGCCCTCGATCGCCGCGGCCGCGGCGTCCTGCGGCGCGAGCTCGCGCGCGCGACGCGCCGTCGCGATCGCGTCCTCGCAGCGGCCCTGCGCGGCGAGGCGCTCGGCGCTCATGCGCAGCACGAGCGCCTCGTCGGCGGCGTGCGCCGCGCTGGCGATCGCGAGCACCGCGCAAAGCGCGGCGAGAGAGAATCCGCGCGCCGACATCACGAGCGAGCGCGAGCGCGAACAGCGAGCCCGCAGAGGCCCGCCACGAGCAGCAGAGCCGTCGTCGGCTCGGGGATCGGCGTCAACGCGATCGCGATGCGCAGCTTCGGCAACGGCAACACCTTGGAGCCGTTGTTGTCGAACGTGACGAGCTGCTGGAGGAAATAGGGAACGCCCACGACGTCGCGCTCCTGGAAGGCCAGCGGGCCGAGCCGGACCGCGGGGTAGTAGAGCGTGCCGAGCGACGGCGCGGAAGTCTGGAGAAGCACCCACCCCGCATTCGAGTCGACGCGCAGGCCGACCTTCGTCGGGTCGTAGTTCACGTCCTTCGTCTGGCCGCCCACCGTGAAGGTGCGCGGGTCGATGCTCGTGAAGATCAGCCAGACGACGGAGTTGGCGAAGTTCTGCTCGCTCTCGGCAGTCCAGTGCGACGTCACGTTGAAGGGCGTGACCAGGTCGCTCTTCGTCAGGTTCACCGAGCCGAGATCCTGGTTCACGATGTCGAGATTGCCGGTCACCTCGGAGATCGGTGCGGTCAGGATGCTGATGCCCGCGCTCTGCGCCGCGGACGCGGAGGCGGCGGAGACGCCCCAGTGCTTGCCGGTGGAGTCCGTCGCACCGTCGAACGTGAGGCCGATCGAGCCGGCGAGCGCCGCGGAAGCAGAGAGGAAGAGCGAGCTGGCCGTCAGGAGCGCGAGGGCAAACGACCGCGAAAAAATGGACGAAGGGCTCATGCCCTTAGGTGTCGAGCAAGGGCAGAATGTGGCATCCCGCGGGAGGCCGGTGCGTAAGAGCGACTACGGACGCCCGGCTCTAGCGCACGACGATGCGCGCGGGCCGCTCGAAACGTTGTTTGATCTCGCCGCCGTCGCCCGGCCGTTGCTTGCCGAGCGCACCGGCCGCATCCAGCCAGTCGAGCAGCGCGAGCAAATCGCCGTCGAGCGCGCGCACGCAGCCGAGCGAGACCGGCTTGCCGAGCAGCACGCGTCGCGCTCCGCCGTGCAGCGCGACGCCGTCCGGTCCGAAGGTCAGCTTCGCGACGCCGAGCGGGCCATCGCTCGAGGCCGGGATCTGCTTCGCGCCGCGACCGCGGGCGATCGTCCCCGGACTCCAGCGCGGGTTCCGGACGACCTGCTCGATCGCGAAGTTGCCGGCCGGCGTGGGATGCGACGGCGAGCCGATCACCACGCGCAGCGCGGGGCCCGATCGGTCGTCGCGCAGGTCGCGCGACTCGATCACGAAGCGGTCGCGATCGAGCACGAGCAGGATGCCGGGGTCCGCGGCGCCCGTCAGCGCGCCGGCAACCGACGCGAGCAGCAGCGCGGCAATCCAGCGCATTCGGCGCATCGGCCCGCCGCCCGCGCTCCGGGACGCCCTCCGCCATCGTCTTCGAGCGACGCTCTGCATCGAGTCGATCGTGGCCCGTCCCCGGAACCGGGTGTCGGCCGCGCTCGAGTCCGGTCCGGGATCCGTCGAGAGGAGAAAACTCTTGTCGCGACGACGGACTCTATGGAACGCTGGAAGTCGTTTCGAGACCCGGTGGAGCTGGGAAGGCCACCCTACCTCGAGGGCCCGATGAAGGGATGCTGTCGCTGCCGTTCTTGCTCGTCCTGTGTCTGCTCGCCGGGTCCGCGCGCGCGGGCCAGATCTCGGTGCAGTTCGACTTCCGCGGCAGCACGGTGTCGCTGCTCGGCGGGCTGATCCAGGTCCCGCCCGACGGAAGCGTCACGGCCGCCAGCGGCACGCTCGTCGCGAGCGGGCTCGGGAGCGCGGCGCCCGTCGCGGGTCCCGCGGCGCTCCAGGGCTTCGGCATGGCGGCGAGGTCAACGCGCTGACGTTCGGCAACACGATCACGGGCAATCCTTCGCTTGCGCAGCTCGGCCGCGCGAACGGCTCGCTCACCGGGGGCCTCGCGCAGGTGCTCTTCGCGTCGCCGATGCAGATCGCGCTCGCCGGCGCGATCCACTGCTCGGGACCTTCGTGCGCGATCCTCAGTCTGCCCCGCGCGCTGACGGGCACGCAGCTCCTCACGCTCGCCGCGATGCCGATCGCGAACCTCGCGAGCGTCGGCAACGCGCTGATCAACGCGACCTACGCGATCACGCTCGGCGGCCTCACCGGCTCGCTGCACCTCATCGGCACCGAGGTCAGCCGCAGCTATTCGCCGATCCCCGAGCCGCACACCGCGGGAATGCTGGCGATCGGACTCACCTTGCTGGCCGGCTGGCGCGCGGCACGCGCAGGGCGCTAGGAGGCCGACTCGAATGAGTCGGCCGACGCGCAGCGAGGCAAGCCCTCTGGCTTGCCGAGCGAAGGCCGGTAGCCCGAGCGCGTGCGAATAGCTCGCGCGAAGGCCCGGCAAAGGCTAGCAGTCCCGGCGTCGCGCACCTCGACCGGAGACGCGCCGCCGCATGCCCGCCGACCTCGCCGCGCTCGACCGCGAGCCCTACATCAGCCTGGTGACCTTCCGGCGCACCGGCGCCGCCGTGCCGACACCGGTCTGGTTCGCTGCGCGGGGCGGCCGTCTCTACGTCTTCACCGAGTCGCGCGCGGGCAAGGTGAAGCGCCTGCGAAACGACGCGCACGCCCGCTTCGCGGCCTGCAACGCGCGGGGGCGCGTCCACGGCGACTGGCACGAGGCGCGCGCGCGGCTCGTCGCCGACCCGGCGGAGGAGCGAGCCGCCTTCGCGGCGCTGCGCGCGAAGTACGGCTGGCAGATGCGCCTGCTCGACTTCTTCTCGCGCCTCGCCGGGCGCATCGACGCGCGCGCGGTGATCGAGATCGAGCCGTCGCCCGAGGGACGCGGGTGAGCGACGACGCTCACGTGCGCGTCGAGCTTCGCGATGGCGTCGCGACGCTCGAGCTCCATCGCCCCGCGCAGCGCAACACGTTCAGCGGGCGCATGGGCCGCGAGCTCGGCCTTGCCTACCGGCGCTGCGACGCGGACGACGCGGTGCGCGCGATCGTGCTTACCGGCGCGGGCGACGCCTTCTGCGCCGGCGCCGACCTCGGCGCGGGCGCCGACACCTTCGAGGCGCCGACCGACGCCGAGTTCAGCGCCGCGGCGGTCGATCCGCCCGCCTTCGCCTTGCGCAAGCCCGTGATCGCCGCGGTGAACGGCCACGCGATCGGGCTCGGGCTCACGCTCGCGCTCCAGTGCGATCTCCGCATCGTCGCGCTCGAGGCGAAGCTCGGGATCGTGCAGGTGCGGCGCGGCGTCATGCCCGACGCCTACGCCCACTGGACGCTCCCCCGCATCGTCGGCATCGCCCGGGCCGCCGACCTGCTGCTCACCGGGCGCCG
>Ga0335082_10007475_pt1 | contig 11859 bp, 19 predicted proteins | sample Lox_Sample_41_FD_206718 | JGI IMG/M metagenome (GOLD analysis project Ga0335082, IMG submission 206718) | Soil microbial communities from Loxahatchee National Wildlife Refuge, Florida, United States - Lox_Sample_4.1 | ecosystem: Environmental > Terrestrial > Soil > Wetlands | place: USA...
AGCACCCGGTGGGGTTTTGACCTTTTGGAGCTTCTTCGCTTCGAAGAGATCGTCCACGAGGGATGCCTTGGTGACGCTTTGGGGAGCGACATACAACTTTCCGGAGAGTTGCCAGATTTCTCGAATGGGATTTATTGCTACGGTCTTGCCGACTCCCGGAGGGGCAACCAACAAAACATACATTGAAGCGTATTCGCAGCCCAAGGACGTGCGAAGCCATAGGCGGCGCTCCATCGCACCGGCCACAGCAGAAATTGCCGCCCAGAGCTTGAATTGGTCCGGGGAGCAAAGCCCCTCCGTGACGTCAAGAAACTGCTCGATCCAGTCCACGCGAATTACAGAATTCGAGCTAGACCATCAAGACGTTGGCGAATGTCGGGGGTGGAGATGGAGATTTTCTTGAGGCCGTTTGGATTTTTTTCTGCATCATAGTTCCCCCAGTTCCACCCGCTTTTTGCTTCTCCGGGCACAATCAACTCGTGACCATTGTGTTGGAGTCGAATATCAATGAGTGCAAGCGCCTCGCGTGCAATTTCGTTCTCGTCAAGATGTTCGGGGAATTGAAAGTAAACGGCGTCGTGGACTTGGGCAATGAGTTGGACGCGGTCCCGCATGTATTTCCAAATTCTCCAGAGACCCAAGTTCATGCGGTCGCCAGTGGAGGACTGTGGGACAAAGGCAATTGCTTCGCGGAGAGTCGCGTCGTCGTTCGGCCGACCGAAGAAATGGCGGCGGCGTCCGAATGGAGTGACTAAAAGTCGAGATTGCTGCAACTGCTGTGCCGTCCATCGGTGCCAGCGGGGGATTCCAGGAAAGGCTGTGAAATACGCACTTTGAAAGGTCTCCATCAATTTTGTGGGGACTTTCAAGTGGCGGGCCATCGTGAATGGAGTTCCAAGATAGTTGGAGCCATGTCCTCCACGCTTTGCCATATCTCGATACGAGAATCCCCGATAGAATATTCGATCCGCAATTGTCCGGTCGGCTTTCTTCTCGCCAGTCCACCCAAGTTGGGGCCAAATCAATTTGCACGCTAGAGTGTGCAGGTCCCCGCCATAAGCGGCGTCAAGATAGGACCAGTCGCCAAATAGAACCCCGCATTGCCATCCCACTTCGCGACTCTCCGCTTGCTCCAAGTCAATGCCGAGTAGTTTGAACCCTGGATCGGATACAAAGATTTTCCGAAGTTCAGGAGTCACATTTTGCAAATTCGTCCCGGTTCCGAAAGCATTCTCCGAGCTACTCCAACGACCAGTTTCGGTCCCTGCAATGTTATAGCTCGTGCGCATTCGGCCGTCAAAGTCAATTTCGGTCTCCAAAACTGATAGGCGCTTTTTGACATTTCGAATCTCCAGAATCGTGTCCACAATCGGCCGGGCATAAAAGTAGACTGCGAGCTTTTCCAAGGCTTCGCGGTCAGTTGAGAGTTTTCGGGAACCCTTTTCGTATTTCCATTGCTCTGGAAGACGCATCGTGCCGTAGAAGAAGGCGGCGAGTTGCTTGGGGGATTGGGCGTTGAGCGGCGCGCCCCAGATGGCTTGGGCCATGGAGTCAAGCCAGAATTGCAGATGCGAAGCCTGTTCGCGGAGCGAGGCGATGCCTTTTTGTCGTTCGTATTGATCGACTCGAAAACCTCTCTCCATCATCTCCAAAACTGGAGCTTGCAGCGCGCGCTCGAAATTGTAAATGAGTCGGGAATTGTCGTCGAGTTGCTTGGAGATTTTGCCAAAAATCTCGTGTGTCAGGCAGCAGTCGAGGGTGTTGTAGACCTGTCGCCCGGCGTCGGAGTTGATTTGAGAAGAGTCGATTTTCATCGCGCTTCTCGCTGGTGCCACCAGTTGAAGGCCCGTCGCCACGCGTAGCTTCGAACGATGGAGATTGCCGTGAAGATGCTCACGGCGGCGACATTCTGTGAGTGGGAGATTGGCCACCCAAGAAGGGGGAAGACAATCTCCCCAGCGGCGAGGGAAATGACAAAGCCACTTGCAGTGTTGCAGAGCGCTTCGAGAAGGGAGTGGCGGCGGTGTTGGGTCAATGACGAAGCTCGATCCACGAGTCGCCACTACCATTCGAGTGGATCGGTTCCCATAAGGCGGGGAATAGATTCGCGAGGATTGCAAGTGTGACTCCAGAGAGGAGTCCAAATAAAATCCAGGATGCTGGTCGCATGTGAATCTCCCTTTAGAATTTCTTCCCGCCTGGCGCAGCTCGTGACTCAAGTTTGTGGTCCGCGCGATCTAGATTGTAGCGGAGTTTTTCTACAATCGCTCCGCCGAGATCAAGATTGAATGCGGAGCAGAAATCGAAGATTCGGATTATCGTGTCGGCCATCTCAACTTCGACCCCCTTGCGGGTTGGAAGGTGGGAGTCCATTGAGTCCTTGCGGACAGCTTCAAGGGCTTCACTCAATTCTGAGTGCATCAACGCGATCAATTCGCCCTTATTGCGCGACTCCTTGTCTTCCGGCCACCAAGTTGCATTCAACTTGTGGATGATGACCGCGTAGAAGTTGATTGCAGTTGGAGAGATATATTGTAGGACTTCACTGTTGCTCTTACCCGCTAGAAGATCTTTATGGGCCGCTGCCCAATCTGTCATGGCTTGACTCTTTAACATTATCATCTCCCTTCACTGCTTTACCGGCCGAAGCTCTTCTGGGCAACTTTTCACCGCGAAGAGAAGCTGGGCGTTCTCGATGGCATATTGGGGATTTCCAACTCCATCATGAGTGTCAAGGCGTGTGCCGACTCCGAAGGAGAGCTTCGCCATGATGACAGTTCCATCGGACATGGTGAATTCAGAGAATCGTTCGTGGGAGTCAATTACGTGGACGCGGGTGGGCATGACTGGGCTCCGGGATTTGGGATTTGAATGTAGCTTATCTTCTAGGCATCCTTCTTAAGTTCTTTCTGCCTGTTCAACAATTTCCAGCTCCGCTCGTTGCAATAAATCGAGCCCAAAAAGCCAAGGCCCTTTGGCAACTCGGGGAACAAGCTGTGATGTAGCATCATTGTATCATCTGTAAAATTGCGCAGGGCAAAGCCCTCACGGCGGAGATATTGAATGTCGTAAAGGCCATTTTGTAGAACCTTTCTACAGGGAGATGCGAGAATGGATTGGAGCATTTGGCGGACTTTTATTTCGTCCCAGAGAGACCAGAAGGGTTCGCCGGAGGTTTTGTCAAAGAAGGGGAAGCAGGCGGCGTTAGTGGGAGAGATGGCGACTCCGCACATGTCGATTGCGCCACACGATGTCTCGATGTCCACGGCGATCAGGGCGGTGGGGTCGGCGAAATGCCCCCCGGCGGCGGCGCACCACGCGCCTAATTCGTCAAGGAAGGGGGACACTACCAAGGTCCGTGAGGAGAAATCAAGCCCCGGTTTCTGGGCCTCGTGGGCTGCCTTTTTGAGGTCCGCCAAGACGATGGGTCGCCAACTCCAATTGCGCAACACCCCCGCCGGGTGGTACGTGGCAAGACCCTTAATTGAAGGGCAAAGTGTCGAATAGGCCATCGCGCCGCGCAGATTGGAAATGCCGACTGAGCCGAAAAGCGCCCAACATGCAATGTTCCCAAGAGCGACGACGACATTTGGATGGACAGTGAGGAGTTCATCTTGCAGACGGTCGATTTCGCCGAGGAATTCAGGGCGAATGTATTGGCCCTGGCCAACAGGCGGGAGGGCGTAGCTTGAAGGGAGTTCTGATTTCTTCGCACAGAGCGTCTTGATGTCATTGTTCTCTGGGCGAAAGGCGAAGACATTTGTCAGGAAACAAGAGCCTCGCTCGATGCCAGCGTCACGGAGCATGAGAGTCAGCTCCTGGCCACTTGCGCCGATAAAGGGGCGTTTGACAAGGTCTTCCTCGCGACCGAAGGCTTCACCAACGAGGACAATTTTGGCGTCGCGCGGGCCACTTGATCTCGCGAAAGCTGGAGCAGGGGTGTGAGTCATAATTTTATCACCAAAGAGAACCACAAAAGTTGGGTAGCAACTCCTTCTCCAAAATTAGCGTTGATTTCAATTCCATTAAACGATTCGTGTAAATTATTAATCTTCCCAATAGTTAACTCTGGGAGTCTTGTTAGAGAGTCATCTGATGTTTCAATCGAAAATTGCAAGATCTCTGCGAGAGCACCAGAAATTACATCCAATTTTGAGTATCTCAAATATTCTGGATTGAGACAAGAAACTACGGAATAGGTCTTTCCACATTTAAACTTCGGTGCAAGATTGCAATTCTCACGCGCGGATATTTCAGAGTTGTTATATACAAGGCGTAGGCATTCGCGGAGAATCATCTTAGGAGTTATAAGTTGTTTGTGGAGGTCAGCCATGATTTGACTCCTATTCTTTATAAAAGCGGCTGTCTGGCGGATACACTACTTTGGGGATCGGCTCCCCCCTTTTCTGTCACATCGCACGCCAGCTCCAACACTTTCTCGTTGAATGGCGCGTCCTGTCGGGCTGCGCCGTTGAACCAAGTGCAGAGCACGGAAACAAGTTCGTCACTTGAACCCTCAGCGCGAACGCGAAGCGATGCAACTGTCATGGTTGGACCGCCAGAGCGAAGTCGAACGAGATCACCGATTGAGAATTTCATGGGATTGGCTCCAGTTGAGTTGGATAACACCATGTCCGAAAATTGTTTGAGAACTCTATTTTCATCCTGATATTCTCTTCTGCATACTTCATTTCCATAATGGGTCTGTGCCAACACTTTTTTCCGATTTCAAGCCAAGAGGAAACATCATCCATTGAATTCCCGCTTGATTCCCCCTTTTCTTCCACCATCGCTTTCATCAGCAATGCGTAGACGATTAAATCGTCCAGCCGCCCGGAAATGGACTCCACACGCTGGCGGCTTCGCCCCGATTGCACATCCTTACAATATTGCTGAATTGCATCCCAATGCTTCCCGGCGTAGACTGCCCAAATTGTTTCCATCGGGAGCCCCAAGGCTTCGCCATTTCGCCTAAAGTTTGCGAGGCGGTCTTCATCTCCGGCGTATTCGCCGCCTTTCAGTGAAGCGAGTTTCTTGATCTCGGCGATGCTTGAGTTAACCATCGTCTCCCAACGTGCGTGGGAATAAATCTTTTCGGTCATCTCGTTTTCTCCGATAGTTGGCGCTTCACGCGGAACTCCTCGAGAGTCCGGCGAGCATTCGTTGCGTGTTCTTCGTGGACTTCAAGTCCGAGCACCTGCTGCGCCCCAAGGCTTTCGGCTGCGCGCAGGGCCGAGCCCGAACCGCAGGTTGGGTCGAGCATTCTTGTCCCCGAGTCCACAAACATTCGGAAGAAGTGTCGCAGCATCGGTTCGGGCTTGCAAGAGTGGTGAAGTGTCTTGTCAGTCGCACAGCCATACCAGTTGGCCACCATCTGCACCAGCGGCCGGTCTTCGCGCGTGGCGATCAAGGCCGTTTCGTAAACTCGCCGCGGCTGGCGCTTTGGGTCTGGGGCAATCCCGGCGTTGTCGGTTTTTGTCCAAATGAGTGGGAATTTCTGCACTGAGAGGACTGGCGCGCGCTCGACAAACATTCTCATTGTTCGTTCGTAATGTTCCATGGAGAACCAGAACATAAGGTGCCCGCTGTGGCCGAGCAGCGCATCGAGATTTGCGAAGAGAGCATTGCAACAGCGTTCGTAGGACTCGTAGGAGTCGTCGTAGATGCTGTCGCCATGGGCGTGTCGCCCGCTCATGTTTCCTGCGAAGACCCCGATCCCGTAGGGGAAGTCACAATGGATGAAATTGAAACTAGGTCCGGCATATGCTCCGGCCCAGCGGGTGAAGTCGGCCAGAATCACCGACTCGACATGGGAGTTATCAGATCGGGCTTCTGGGTTTCGCGACAGGCTGCTGCTAGAATGTGATGGTTGTAACGCCCCAGAAGGACCTCGTAATCCATTTCCAATTTCAAAATTCTCTTCTCGCTCTTCAAAATCATCCGCATCATCGCGAGTATCTGCATTTGCGCTCCCAAGATCGCAATTATCAGCACCACTGTCGTCTCTATGATCATGACGAATCTCCCCGATTGTTGCGAGTGCGTCGGCCGCGCGGCGTTCGACAGCGCGGCGATGGATATTGTAGGCAGTATTGAAGGAATCGACCTTTGCGAAGCGTTGGGGCTCGGCGCGGAGCAGCTTCGCCACAACGATGCGTTTGTATAAGTCCCCGAGATTGTAGCCAATCTCGGCGGCAGTTTTCTCGACACTCCAGTTCTCGTGCGAAGCAACTAGGATTTCGTGAATTCGCACCAGCGCGAAGGTGTATTCTTGCCAAGAGAGGTCTTTCCGGCGAACATTCTCGTCGAGTTCGGCAAGTTCGACTTCGTGGGGGGTGAGGGCAGCAAGCCGCCGCGCGGGAATGAACTCGTGCCCGAGGGCAATGCACGCCGCCAAGCGACGCTCCCCGGCGATTAATCGATTCTCTCCATCAACAATAATCGGATTGAGAACTCCCAGTCGCGCGATTGAGGACTCCAGATCATCGGTCACGACCTCCCGTCGCTGGCGGGCTTCGCGCGAGACGAGCACGGTGGAGCATGGAATGAGGAAGGCGTCGAGAGTCATTAAGGAGGCTCCAAGATGTAGTGGGGGCGAGACAAATGTGCTCTGCTCGCCCCCACGCCTTGCGTTTAGGCTCCGATTCCGGTCACGTCACCGAATTCGTTTCGCATTTTGGTGATGTCCTTCTTGTCGGGGGTGCAAGTCACGGGGATCAGCACTTCTTTGCCAACAGCCTCGGGAATTAACTCCGCGACGCTCCTTCCCGCGGTGTTGATTCCACAGGACTTGAAGAACTCCGTAAGGCGGAAAAGCGAGTTCGGCGTGATGTAGAAGTTGGCAGTGTGGCGCTTCGACGACAAATTGATGTCGCCAAGTTCGCTCTGCTCCACATCGTCGCCGGCGCGGAGAAATTGAATCTCGTAGCCGACGAAATCGGTTTGCTTCTCTTTCGACTTGCCGAACTTCTGGCTTGCGATGACGCCGTGATACGTCCCGGCGGGGAGAGTCGGCGGAGGTTTCACATCGTCCGCGCGCATGGAGAGTAGGTTTTCAAAGTTTGGTTCGGTCATGATGGTGCTCATGGTTTTCGGGCGGGAAAGGAAGCTGGCGCTTGCCCAAGGCGCTAGCAATTCACTTAACTCGGATGTAGAGTCCCTTTTGAAGGCGAGAGAAATAGCCCAAGGAAATTAGACGACTTATAAGCGGAGAGAAGCTAGTTTCCTTGTTTCCAAATGAAGATAACAGAGCTTTTCCATCGATGTAAGTAAGGCGTTCCCCAATTTTAATATGATTACAGATTAGACTGGCAATTTTTGATTTTCCCAACGGGCTGGGGAAAATCAGCGATGTTGAAGCTGCTGATTGCAAGACTGTTTTCTCACTCTTTGGTTGGCTGTCATCTAAAATTTCTGATATATGGAAACTACTGATTTCCTTTGCCAAGACCCCAATGATCGTCGGAAGTTGTTGCTCGGTTACTTTGAATGAGAGTCGGTAGATTGACATGGAAGTGCTCCTTAGTGTGTCAGCACGAAGCCGAGAGCGAGGATGGTTGGGAGAGTCCAGAAGAGAGTTAGTAGGAAAACCCCGGGTTCAACTTTGAGAATTGCTTCACGGAGGGCGATGGCAAAGAAAACAAGTTGACCAATCAGTCCAGCGATTATGATGGAGTTGCTCATGGAGTGATTCCTTGTTACTTCGTTTCATCTACGGCATAGGCAGCCCGGAGGGCGGCGCGCAGTGCTTCTTCATGACCTCCCTTCGATTGCATGGCTGCGAGCTTGCCGCGGAGAGCGCGGGCGCGGCGGAAATTCCTGTCTATGCGATAATCTTTATGTTGTTCCCACTCTGGGAAATAGTCTCCATCTTCCCTCGTAAACGGCTCCAGCACTTCCATCACTTCCCGCAGGAAGTTGGGGGCATCCGGTGCAGGCTCAAGCACTCGCATGGCGCGGTAGACTTCCATCGCGATGCAAGCGTCTGAATATACAAGCCCCGCTCTCAGTGCCTCATGACGCAAATCATTGATGCGAAGCGACCCCGCCTCCAGCATCTCCGCCGTCACCGGAATGTTAGTCGTCTTCGTCGGCATAGATTTCCTCCAACTGTTCGGCGCGCTCATGGATGAGTTTCATGGCTTGGCGAAAGCCATCTGCGTATGCACGTCGGCAAAGATTGTCGTCCGCTTCAACTGCAGCACGAAACGTGACATAAACACCGAGCGCGAAAGCAACGAAAATCGAAAACCAGAGAAGATTTTCCATCACTGCGTCCCCTTCGCAGCGAGGGCGCTGACCGCTATATGCGCCCATTCCCGACAGCGAGCCTCCCATTGGCCATCAACCGGGAAAGCCAACTTGTTCGCGTTCGCAATCTTCCTGAGCGCCTCCCGCGCCGCGTCGCGCTCGGCGATGGCGGCGGCCCGTTCTTTGAGATAAACCTTAGCGATTGTATTTGCTGCTGCTAGCTGATCGCGCAAGTCTGTGATTGACGCCTCCGCCTCGTCCCACTCTTTCTGCGCCACGTCGAGCTCGTCGGCTCGCGCTTTCTCCAGCGCAGCGGCGATGAGGGCGACCAATTGAACCCCGGGTTCTCCAGAACCCGCATTCCACCACCTCACAACAATGTCCGCCGCCTCCCCATCCCCTGCCAGCTTCTCGATCACGGCGGCGATGGCGATTTTCGCATGATATCGCCAAACATCTTTTGTTGACTCAGGTGCGGCTTCCCAAGTCACGTAAACGTCGTCTCTAAACATCGCCCGCGCGACGCGCTCGATGAAGTCGGGGTGGGTCATGGCTTCGGCTCCCGTTTCAAACCGAGGGCGTCACGCATCTGCTGGAGGGCGGCTTCTTTGCCGGCGCGTTTGCCCTTGTAGAAGCCGGCGTCGAAGGCGTCGAAAAGGTTCTCACAGAATCCGTGGCCTTCCTTAGTGAGAAAGAGAATTTCCTCAACCTCTTCGGGCGGCTCGCTGAACAGTCTGACGGTGACGCGCACGCCTTTCGTGTAGGACCATTTGTCATCGGGGCGGATGACGTCGAGCTTTTCGCCGTCGCGCCATTCTCCGATCTTATGGGACATTTGTCTCTCCCCTTTTCGCATAGGCAGCCCGGAGGGCGGCGCGGGCGCACTGCTCCGGATAGAACTCAAATCCCTGTTCGATGGCGCTCTCGCGCGATTGCTCGAACGTCAGCTTTCCCACTGGAGAGACTTGAAAGCCGTCAATGCTCTCGCCGCCGTATTCTTCTGGCGCGATGGCGTAGATCGCACGCGCCGCCGCCTCCACCTCCGCATCGCTCGGCTCGGTGGGAAGGGAGGCTTTCGCCGCTTCTTCAAGTGCTGCCCATATGGCGACTTTCGCGCCGGGTAGACCATTCGCCCAGACATTCGCGAGGTTGTAGGCTACGCGTTCAAGCGGTTCCATGTCGGATAACGAACGATAAGGCTCGATGGGGAGGAAAGCGTCCTTGCAGATTTCCTTTGCATCAACCTCGGCAAGATTGGATAGAACCTGAGACCGCTTCATCTTCTCGACAAGCGCGCGGGCGGCGCGGAGCCACGCGACGTCAACACGATAGTTATAGCGAATGCCGTCAGTCATGAAGCGACCGATGAGAAGGTTCGCAAACGGCTCCAGCACGCTCAGCACTTCCGCAGCGGAGACGGATGGAGTGGCCTTGCCCCTGTGTCATCACTTTTTACCCTTTACATCCGCGAAGAACTCCGCGAGGCCCCAAGTGATGTCGTATTCTGGTTTGACGCTCAGCGGGGCGCTCGACTTGGCGAACACGATGGCTCCATCGATTTCTTGCGGGGATGTGTAGATTTTTCTCTCAATTCGATTTCCAATCTTCGTGGCTTTCATGACGAGCATTGAATTAAACCATCTGGGAATATGAGGCGAAAGGGCGCGGCCAATTGCCGAGGGGTGGCCGTAGGCTTGCTGCGTGAACTGGCCCTCTTCAACTTTAGGTATCCCGGCAGCCTCGGTAACTGCCGTGATGTGGGAAATAAGAATGATGTTGCACTTGATCGCGTCGTCATAGAGCATGTCAAGAAGGTCGCGGAGATAGTTCTGCGTCGCCCCGATGTCCCGCCGGCCCTCATTCTGGCTCCGAGTTTTGTAGAGCGCGGCGTTCAAGAAGAGATGGTAGTGTAGGGCAAGTTTCGCGAGGCCCGACATGGAGTCGATTACGAGGATGTCCTGCGGCCCCCATGAGGCGACTGGACCAAAGTCAGTTTCGCCGTCTTTCCAGCGGGTGAGCGCGCTGGTCATGCGTTGCCAGCCAATCACCTTGTCGGGCACGAGTGCCCCGTTGGCAAGAGCTTTCATTGGGTCGGAACACTGGATGACATCCATCCGATCTATGCTGTGGGAGTCCTGCTGGAAATAGGGCGATGACGGAGTTGTCAGGAGACTCCCGAGAACATCTACCCCCTTGTCAATGTCGATTATTCGCAGGTTGTAGCCGCTAGCTGCAAGCGAAGCCAGCGCTCCGGTTTTGCCAACGGAGGAGTTCCCGATTAGGAGAAGTTTGATTGGGGCTTTGGCGTGGAGTTGGGCGAGGGGAGCCATGTAGGATTGTTCCGTCAGTTGGCGCGGGCCTTGAGAGACGAAATCGAACTTACTTCAACAGAGCGCCCACCAGTTGAATGATAAGATTGAGTTTGGGAAAATAGGTGGCGCAACAAGGATTGTGCTGTTTCGTTTTCATGATCAAGCTCCCATTGTACTGCTCCCGCAAGCAGTGCATCCAGAACACACATGAACATATGGGAGGATGTGCAGCCTCTTAGGTCAATCGACACGTCATTTCGAGTAACTTCGATTTGGATGGTCGTTCGGCGCTCGTCATTTTGCATCAAACATCTCCGCGTGATTGCAGGGGGTTCCATCGACGCGGGGCGAACTTCGCGCGGAGCCATTCTTCGCGCGAGGCGTTTGTTTTCTTGGAGCAGACATCCCGGTAGGGACAGCCGCCGTAGTTTCCGCAGCTAGATTCGTTTAGAGGCCAGAAGTCCTGGCGCGCGAATGCCTCAGCCATGGAGAAATAATTCCCAAGGCCCTTGTTCCACTCATCAAGTCTCATGTCAGAGATTTCAATTATTCCCCGCGCGAAGCGGGAAAAGTTGACGGCGATCTGTGCCGCGTCGACGAGGATTTTGCTCGGGGCTTTCGGCATGAGGATTTTTCCCCCCATGAAATACCCGGTGAATTGATTGTTGGGGGAGTATTGGGCAAAGTAGTGCTGGTCAATTGTGTGTTTGGTGGTTTTGCGGTCGAGGATGAAATTTTCTCCGGATTCGCTGCAAGCGACTCGATCGAGATGGCCACAATATGCGAAGGGCGTTCCGTCGCTTGCGGAATGCGTTGTCTGGAAACGAAACGAGAGTTCGACTGCGGGTTTGCCATTCGAAAGCTTCGCGGTGCGGAGCGTGTCATCCCGGAATTCTTCCAAATACCAGACGACTGTGCGAACAAGCGTCAACCTGTTTTTGTTGGAGTCTTCACAGAAGACTGCTTTCGGCCGGCCAGCCTGCGCGTCCCAAGTTTCTTTCATGCAATAATCGACAGCGCGAAGAGTTGCATCGTCGTGGCTCGCCCCCGCGAAGCGTGCATGGTCGTAGCGCTCAAGCGCCGCATGGTAGAGAAGCCCGAACTCCAAGTGAATGTTCGCCCCGCGCGGAGCGACACCAAGCACGATGGAGTAATAGTAGTATCTCGGGCAGGTTTTCAGTGCCCCGAGCGAAGTCGAGTCAAAAGCGATCTGGAGCTTCGGGATGGTTGGGTGGAATGACGGGTTGGATTCGAAGTTCATGGGGGAAGCTTCGCTTTGGGAATGGGCTTACGCCCG
>Ga0335082_10007476_pt1 | contig 11859 bp, 9 predicted proteins | sample Lox_Sample_41_FD_206718 | JGI IMG/M metagenome (GOLD analysis project Ga0335082, IMG submission 206718) | Soil microbial communities from Loxahatchee National Wildlife Refuge, Florida, United States - Lox_Sample_4.1 | ecosystem: Environmental > Terrestrial > Soil > Wetlands | place: USA: Florida...
TCGAAGATCCACCCCGCCCCGGGAAGGCAGTGCTGCGGCGAGTGAATCGACTGTCCGGTGCGCTGCGTGGCGAAGTATCCAATGAAGACGCCGATCGGATACGCCGCTCCGGGGCCTGCCGTGGCGCTGGCGGAGGCGAGCTGGGTGTCGGGAACGCTGTAGAGGCGGTTCAGGAAGTCACCCTTGCCGAGCACGGTGAGCACGTCATCCTCGATCGGAATATCCCGTGCCGTCAAGCCGTCGATCGTCGATGGCATCAGGCTCAGCGGATCGCTGGGAGGAACATTGTCCGCATCGCCACGGTGCAGCAGAAGACCAAGCGTGACCACCATCAGCAGAACGACGGTCCATAAGCGGGACGACCTCATGCCGCCGCCTTTCCTGCCGGAACGACCATCTGCATCAGGCGGTGCACGAGATAGAGGCATGCCAGCGAGATCACGAACATGACCCAGCCGGAGAACTCATGGAAGAAGCCCAGCGCTTTGCTCGGGTCCCAGTACTGAACGCAAAGGCCCGTGCCGACGATACGGACGACGTTCGCCGCTACGGCGATGGGAATGCTGGCCAGGGCAAGCAGGACGCGGCGGCCAGTTGTGCGCTCAAGAAAGTAGCCATAGAAGACGGCCAGCGTAAAAAGGCTCATCAGCGAGCGGATGCCGCTGCACGCCTCGGCGACCTCAAGCTTCATCACGGGAAGCTGAATGACGTTGCCCTCCTGCAGCACCGGCACGCCCAGAAGCGGAAGGATCATGCTCGCCAGCCGCGAGGCCAGGAGCTGCAGCGGGAAGGTGATCTGATTAAAGATGATCGCCGGGAACGGAATCGCCAGCAGAAGAACAAGGACTGGGAACCGCAGCTGGCGAAGCATGGCTCCGCCGAAGAACGTCCAGATGAGGCCGGTCAACAGAACGACAAAGGAAAAGCGCGAGGTAAACAGGTCCACGCCATAGATGCCGAAGATGAGGATGATCAATCCGAGGACAACGAGCGGAAGTCCGGCCCAGGTCTGCCTGACCGGCGTCTCGGCGATCTGCTTTCTGTTATCCCAGAGCAGGAAGAGGGAGAACAGGGGAACAAGAAACCCGTGCGAGTAGTCCGCGATGTTGTACCAGTCGACGACAAGCTTGATCCCGACGCGGAAGTAGAGAGCTGCCAGCAGGGCCACCACGATCCCAAGGGGAGCCCAGGCGCTCTGCGGGATCTGCTGCAGCACGCTGGAAGCCGGGCTTCCCGCCGTGGCGGAGTTCTCCGGCGAGAGGGTGACCGTCTGTGTGCTCCCGGCCATCATGTGTGCAGCGTTGTGGTCCACGAAATGTCCTGTGAGCAATTGGTGTGCCGCTGAGGGGATTCTATTCGTTCCGGGTTCTGGCCTCTCTAGAACGTCGGAGTGAGAACATGAGTGACCATAGTTGTAGGCAAGTGTGAAAAACATTTCCCACTTCGGCCGCCATTCTGCATACCATTGGGGTGCACCTGTCTGCCCCGAGGCAGGTGTATGTCTGGGATGCCGCATTTAGAAAGGCTTCCAGAGAATTTGCATATCTGCTCGGAGAGTGTGTAAAAAAAATCTCCGGGTGGCCAGTTTGGAACCTAGTATGCAAAGTGTGCAATTGGATGCGCACGAAGGTGCTATTGAGGGGCATGAGGCCATGCAGTAGATCATTAAGGTTGGCGAACAAGAAGGCGAACGCAAGTTGGCGACAAATTAACGTCGAACTTCGCGGATGAGTGCCTGCGGCATGCAGGGGAGAGTGAATAAGGATGTTTCAGCGGCAGATGGGCTCAGAAGTGAGAGCGGAGCAGAGTCAATGGAAGTCGACACCCAAGAGCGGACGCAGCGGGAAGACTCAAGGGAGAGGCATCTCCTGCTTCGGTATTGCCGCCCTGGTATTTGCCTCGGCGGCCGTTAGCTTCGCTCAGAACGCTGAAAAGAAGACGGACGCCGCCCCGGTAAGCTCTCCGGCTGTACCGGCACAGGGGTCGATGAAGAGCGCCGGTGTCGATGCCGAGCACTACATGATCGGCTCAGAGGACACATTGCAGATTACGGTGTGGAAGGAGCCCACCCTTTCGGGAACCATTCCCGTCAGGCCCGACGGCAGGATCTCGATGGTGCTGGTCGGAGATCTGCAGGCTGCGGGACGGACCCCGATGCAGCTGTCCGATGACATTACCGCAAAGTTGAAGAAGTATATTCAGGACCCCAACGTCTCTGTGGTGGTGATGTCGGTCAACAGCCAGAAGATCTTTCTGGTCGGCGAGGTTGGACATGTTGGACCGGTGATGATGAGCGCGGGAATGACTCCGCTGCAGGCCATCGCCGCGGGCGGCGGGCTGACTCCGTATGCCAACGCCAAAAAGATTTACATTCTGCGGGGCACGGCGGGCAAACAGCTGAAGATTCCGTTCAACTACAAGCAGGCTTTGAAGGGTGACAACTCGCAGGTCGTGGAGCTGAAGCCGGGAGACACGATCGTCGTTCCATGAGATTACCGATGAAGATGTTGCTTTCCATCTCGACGATACTGGTCGCCTTTGGCGTCCGTGGCCTTGGCCAGGCGGTTCCGACTGCGACGGCGACCTCGACGCCCACCCCCGCAGGAGCCGCCGCACCGCGCATCTCTTGGCTTGATGGCACAGTGCACTATGCCCTCAGCGCCACGGAGCTTGTGCAGGTTGGCTACTACGGCGCCGGCAATGTGACCAGTACGACCGCGCTCTCCGGCAATGTAGGTTATGCGTCGCTGAGCCAGACACACCCCTTCACGCTTCTGTTTGCGGGAGGCGTGCTGTTTGGCCAGAGTGGCCAGGGCGTGACGGCGTATCAGAACCTTGCCGTCTCGCAGGGGTACATCCATGGCAAGTGGATCATGGAGGTTGCCGACTCGTTCAGCTTCCTGCCGCAGTCTCCAACCACAGGCGACACGGGCATAGCAGGCGTGGGCCAGTTGGGGACGACCGGGTCGACCCAGCCGTCGTCGGGAGCTGCGGGAGGCGTTCTCACCTATTCGGCGAACCGAATCGCCAACACGCTGAGCGGCGACATCGAGCGGCGGCTTACAGGCAAAACGTCGATCAGTGGAGGCTCATCGTGGACCGTGTTGCACTTCCTCGATCAGAACTCCGGGCTCGACACGCATTCGATCACAGGCCAGGTCGCGCTGAATCACCGCATCAATGTTCGTAACTCGGTCAGCGTGGCTGGAGTGTATTCCACCTACGATACGAGCGGGCTTTACTCGAACCTGTCGGGCTACGCCTATAACAACGTCAACTACATCACCAGGGGCGTCAACCTGACGTACATGAGGCAATGGACGAGGTCGCTCTCAATGGATCTTTCGGCCGGCCCGCAGTGGATCTCGAGTTCCGCGGCGGACATCGTACCCCACCGCTTGAACGTTTATGTCAATGCGGGCCTCGGTTACACCCGCCAGCTGAACAGCTTCGGGCTGCGATACTCGCACGGCGTCAACTCCGGTTCCGGTGCCTTCGCGGGTGCCGAGGCCGATAACGCGTCGGTGACCGTATCGCACCACTTCTCGCGGGAGTGGGCAGGCTCTGCCTGGTTCAACTACACCCATACCAGGGGGCTGCTGGTTACGGTGCCGAATGCCGGCACAGCCGCCAACGGAGCCGTCGATACCGAGTACGGAACGGTGCAGCTGATGCACTCTTTTACGAGGACGATCTCCGGATATCTCAGCTACTCGGCGCAGAACCAGGATGGGAACAGCGCGCTGGCTTCGCAGAACACCTTCAACGGGCTTTCGCACACGGTTGCATTTGGCGTTTCATGGGCGCCGCAGTCAACCCGGCTCGGAGACTTCTAGGAGTTACACATGTTAGGACATCGCGCACTTACGCTGGACGACTATACCGGCATCCTCAAGCGCAGGGGATGGATCATCGCCGTACCGGCGGTTCTCCTGATGCTGGCCGGGCTAGGGCTGACATACATCGTGCCTCCGCAGTACGTCTCGCAGACGCTGGTTCTTGTCGAGCAGCAGAAGGTGCCGGAAGACTATGTGAAGCCCGTGGTCGAAGAAGACCTTACGGGAAGGCTGGCTTCGATGAAGGAGCAGATCCTGAGCCGCTCGCGGCTGCAGCCCATCATCGAGCGCTTCAACCTGTTCGGCACCCAGAAGATGTCGATGGACGAGCGCATCGACCAGACCAGGAAGGACATCGACATCAAGCCGATTCACTCGGAGATGGCGCGCACCGGCGGCCTGCCGGGCTTCTTTATCTCGTTCAAGGCTTCGGACGCGCGCACGGCACAGCTGGTATGCGGAGAGATTACGTCGCTGTTCGTGAGCCAGAACCTGAGCGCGCGGGCGGCGTCGGCAGAGGGAACGACGGACTTTCTCAAGGGGCAGCTCGAGGAGGCCAAGCGCGCCCTGGACGATCAGGATGCGAAGCTGGCCGCCTTCCAGCAGAAGTACATGGGACGGCTGCCCGGCGAAGAGGCTCCGAACATGAACATGCTGACGAGCCTTAACGCGCAGCTCGACGCAGCAACGCAGCAGCTTGCACGGATGCAGCAGGACAGAAGCTACATCGAAGCGATGCTGGCTCAGCAGCAGAGCGTCGCAGCCCCGACGGCGAGCGGCGGGACAACGGCGGCTCCCGCCACGCAGCAGGCTGAGCTGCAGGCGCTGCTTGCCGAGGAATCCAATCTCACCAAGCGCTACACCGACGACTATCCGGATGTGGTCGCTGTGAAGCGCAAGATCAAGGAGCTGCGGGCGCAGATGGCTGCGACACCAGCCGCTCCCGCGACGACCTCCGTGAGCTCTGCTCCGAACCGTAACGATTCGCTGGCGGTACAACAGCTCCGTGCGCAGTTGAAGGCGCTTGAGCAGGGCATCCAGCAGAAGCAGCACGACCAGGCGGGAATCGAAGCCGAGATTCGCATGTACCAGGGCCGCATCTCTTCGAGCCCGCTGGTGCAGGAAGAGTATAAAAACGTAACCCGCGACTATCAGACGGCTCAGGCTTTCTATGATGAGTTGTTGAAGAAGATGAACGCCTCGAAGATGGCGACCGATCTGGAGCGCAGGCAGCAGGGTGAGCAGTTCCGGGTCATGGACGAGCCGAATCTTCCCGATGAGCCCACCTTTCCCAAGCGCGGTGTGTTTGTCGGCGCCGGTCTGGCGGCTGGTTTGATCCTGGGCATCATGCTGGTGGCGTGGAGTGAGTATCGCGATACTGCGATACGCAACGAGCGCGACGTGTGGGCCTTCACGAAGCTTCCGACCCTTGGAGTCATCTCATTTGCGGGGGATGTTGATGAGATCACGCCGCGACGGAGATTCTTTGGCGGCTCAAAGCCCGAGATCTCCGCCTCGGCCAAACCGTTGACGAATACGGGGGGCTAACGATGTATAAAGCGTTCTTCAAGCTGCACACGAGTCCGTTCGGCACCAGCCCCGACCCGCGGTTTCTCTACATGATGCCGCACACACGGGAGGCTCTCGCCTGCCTGGAGTACGGCATCTCGGCTCGCAAGGGATTTACCGTGCTCACCGGTGAGGTAGGGACCGGCAAGACGACGCTGCTCAGGCGCGCCCTCGCCTCCTTCAGCAACCGCCGCATCGCGACATCCTTCGTCTTCAACCCCAGGCTTGATGTACTGGACTTCCTCGAGTTCGTGCTGACCGACTTCGGAATTACGCCTGCCACGCGGACCAAGTCCGGAATGCTGCTCCAGCTGAATCGCTGGCTGATCGAGCGCTTCCGCATGGAGGAGACCTGCGTGGTCGTGGTCGACGAGGCGCAGAATCTCTCTTGGGAGCTGCTGGAAGAGATTCGGCTGCTGACCAATCTCGAGACCTCGTCGGAGAAGCTGCTGCAGATCGTTCTCTCGGGCCAGCCTGAGCTCGAGGAAAAGCTGCGCCACCCCAGCGTACGCCAGCTTCGCCAGCGCGTAGCCCTCTGGTGCCGCACTCAGCCGCTTACAGAAAATCAGACCCGCGCCTACGTCGGCGAGCGATTGCGACTGGCGGGCGCGACTGGACCCATCTTTACGCCTGATGCGCTCGAACTCGTCCACAGTTACAGCCGCGGAATTCCGCGCATCATCAACCTGCTCTGCGAGCACTCGCTGATCGTGGCTTACGTTGAGCAGATGCCGCAGGTGACGGCGGCGATCGTTGAAGGTGTGGCGGTCGAGCTTGAACTGGAGACGCAGCCGTTTCTAATCTCCTCGGTCGCGATGGGCGGCAGAGGAGTCGAACCGTTACGTGGGGCTGGCGGAGATATGTCAGGACTGATGACGGCGTTTGATGGAGATCCTAAGGGAAGGCAAGATCGATGAGCCGCATATACGAAGCACTTCAAAAGGCAGAATCCGAGCGGAAACAGGAACGGCCGGAAGCGCGGACCTCCTTCGAAGAGGTTGAGCGGGAGCCGGTGGCAGCGACAGCCGCCTTTGCAGGCTACGAATCACCGGCACCGTTCACGCCGTCGCGGTTCGACGACAACATCGCGGAGGGCTTTCCCGCACCGATGAGCGAGGGCGGTCTCGCCTTCAGCCGGATCGTCAGCTATCCATGGAATCCGTTGCTCGACAAGCTGACGTCGCTGCTCGATCGCGGTCCCGCAGTGGAACAGTTTCGCAGCCTGCGCTCGAGGCTCTACGAGGCGCGCGACATTCGCCCCATCAAGTCTGTGCTGATCACCAGCGGGCTGCCGCAGGAAGGCAAGAGCTTCGTTTCGACGAACCTTGCCATCAGCCTGGCACGGCATAAAAACAGCAAGGTCCTGCTGATCGACGGCGATATGCGCCGCTACACCATTCACGAGATGCTCGGCACAACGCCAAGCCCCGGACTGGCGGATTATCTGGCCGGCAAGGCAACCGTGGAAGAGATTCTTCAGCGTGCCGAGGAGCCGGAAAGCCCTCAGGGAGCGAATGTGATCAACCGGGCGATTCTCGGCAATCTCGCCTTTATCCCGGGCGGAAACGGCGGCGACAGAGCGGCCGACCTGTCGGGCAGCGCGCGGTTCGGAGAGTTGCTGAGGGTGGTTGCTCCTCTGTTCGACTGGATCATCGTCGACTCGTCGCCGGTACTGCCGGTGTCGGATGCCGCCAATCTCGCGCGGTCCTGCGATGCTGCGTTGCTGGTGGCTCGCGGCGGCGTGACCAAGTATCCGGTTGCGCAGCGTGCCGCAGCAGAGCTGCGTGCTTCAAATGTCCTTGGATTCGTGCTGAATGCCGTGCACGATGCGCCTCAGGTTGGCAGTTACTACGGATACAACGCTGGCAGGGAGTAGGGAGGACGTCCCGGGCCAATGATTAGGTTATTCAACGTCTACTATCCGACGCGCATGATCGTTCTCTTTCTGTGCGAGGCGATCATCGTCAGCGGCTCTTTTCTGCTGGCGACGGTCATGATCCTTGGACCGTTGAATGCGTCGATCTGCCTGAACTATGAGTATGGCGGGTTGAAGATCCTGGCGCTCACCATCGTGACGCTGCTCTTCTCCTACTACTTCGATCTCTATGAGCCGCAGCGCATCTCGGAGGGATGGGAGATCTACTTCCGCCTCCTGCTCGTCCTCGGATTCCTCTCCTTCCTCCTCTCCGCGGTCATCTATTTCTTTCCCGTCGTCGATATGGCGCACTACGTTCTGCTGCTGGGACTGATGTTCCTCACGTTGGGCCTGCTCGTGTGGCGCAGCGCGTATGAGTGGATCATCGGCCAGAAGATCTTTCGCGAACGCGTCTATGTGCTGGGCGCAGGTGAGCGCGCGCAGATGATCGTCAAGATGCTCAATGGCCGCAGGGACGCCGGCATGGAGGTCGTTGGTTTCGGCCCCGTCCCGTTCGACAAGGCTGAGCGCAAAGAGAACTTCAGCCATGCGCTCGAATCGTTTCGCGGAAAGACGCCGGCGATCAACCGTGTGATCGTCGCCATGGAAGACCGTCGCGGGGAACTGCCTCTGCGCGAGTTGCTGCAGCTTCGCTTCGATGGCGTGCTGATTGAGGAGTCGGGGACGCTGCTTGAGCGGCTTACTGGCAAGCTCTATCTCGATGGTCTGCGTCCGAGCAGCTTTATCTACAGCGAGGGCTTCCGCGTGAAGCCATCGCAGCAGATCGCGCGGCGTATCGTCTCCACGCTGACGGCCGCGGCAGGCCTTCTGCTGTTTCTCCCCTTCTTTCCCATCGTAATGCTGATGGTGCGTCTGTCGTCGCCCGGGCCGATCTTCTTCCGGCAGACACGAGTCGGCATGGGCGGCCGCAACTTTACGGTGTACAAGTTCCGCACCATGCGCACGGATGCAGAGGCCTCCGGGGCGAAGTGGGCGATGAAGGACGATCCGCGCGCGACCAGGATTGGCAGCTTTATGCGCAAGGTCCGCCTCGATGAGGTCCCTCAGTTGTGGAACGTGCTGCGTGGAGACATGGGCTTCGTCGGCCCGCGTCCTGAGCGTCCTGAGTTCGTTCCCGAGCTTTCGGAGAAGATTCCCTACTTCAATCTGCGGCACATGATCCGCCCCGGCCTTACGGGATGGGCGCAGGTTCGCTACGGCTACGGCTCGACGATCGAGCAGGCGCGCGAGAAGCTCGAATACGATCTCTATTACATCAAGCACATGACGCTCGGCCTTGACCTGCTCATCATGTTCGAGACGGTCAAGACCATCGTGAGACGCCGGGGTGCCCAATGAGGGCCCTCTTCTGGCTCTCGTTCGCGGTGATTGCCTACACCTACGCCGGCTATCCTGCGATCATGTACCTGCTCGCCCGGTTTGCTCCGAGGCCATGGCGCAAGGCTCGCTTTGATGGCTCAGTCAGCATCGTGATGGCCGTCCACAACGGAGCGCAGAAGATTCGCGCCCAGGTGGAGCATCTCACGTCGCTCGATCCGGAGCGCATTCGCGAGGTGATCGTCGTCTCCGATGGTTCGAACGACGGCACGGCAGAGTTACTCGGTAGTCTGCAGCATTCGCGCGTCAGGGTAATTCTTCTGCCCGAGCAGGTTGGCAAGGCTGCCGCGCTGAATCACGGCATCGCCGCGGCAACGGGCGACATTCTCTTGTTCATCGACATTCGTCCGAAGGTTGCGCCAGGCGCGCTGGCCGAGCTGCTAAGCAACTTCGCCGATCCCAAAGTCGGCTGCGTCGCGGGGGAACTTGTCCTGAACAGCGATGGCCACGATGCTGCCTCCTCCGCAGTCAGCGGAGTCTACTGGCGCTACGAACAGTGGATTCGCAACTGCGAGGCGGCGTGGGACTCGCCAGTTGGCGTCTACGGCGGCTTTTACGCAGCACGGCGAAGCCTGGTGCAGCCGTTTCCCGAAGGCATCATCCTCGACGACATGTACCAGCCCCTCTCGATTCTTCGTCAGTGCTATCGCAGCGTGCTCGATCGAAACGCGATCGTGACGGATACCTGGCCGGGCAAGGCAGCAGGCGAGTTTCAGCGCAAGGTACGAACGCTGGCCGGCAACTTCCAGCTTGTCTCGCTGGCCCCCTGGGTACAGAGCCTGCGCAACCGCGTGCTCTTCCAGCTTGTCTCGCACAAGCTGCTGCGCCTTGTCGTGCCGTACTTCTTTCTGTCGATGCTCCTCAGTGCGACGTGGCTCGGCATCGATTCGCTCGCATGGCGCGGAGTTGCAGCCGCGCAGTGGGTCTTCTGGATAGCCGCGCTCGCCTCCCTCCGCGTGCGCATTCCGCTGGTCCACAAGATCGCCGCCGCCGCCAGCGCCTTGCTGGTGCTGAATGCGGCCGCAGTTGCAGGACTGTACAAATTTTTGTTTACACAAGGACCCCTGTGGAAGATCTGGTCGCCGGTACGCGGCGCCGAGACGGTGCGCCCGCTCGAAGCAGGAAGCGAGCGGGCATAAAGTGCTATACGAACCAAGTGTTAGCCGCGCGGACGGCTGTAGAGACTCATATAAGACTGGTCCATGCGCTTGAGCGTAAAGTTCTCGTTGTAGGCTGTGCACGCGTTCCTGGCGAAGAGTCTTCTACGCGCCTCATCGCTGGCGAGCTCGACGATCGCATCCGCCATTGCTGCCGCATCGCCAACGGGAGAGGTGAGTCCGGCATTGGCATTCCTGACCACCTCGGCCATGCCGCCCACATCGGTCACAATTGCGGGCAAGCCCACCGACATGGCCTGCAGCAGTGACATCGGAAGCCCCTCCGAGACCGACGACATGCAGTAGACATCGGCAGCTCGAAAGAAGCCGTCAACGTCCAGACGCTCGCCCCAGAAGGTCACACTTCCCGCGATTCCCAGTTCATGCACCAGAGCTTCGAGCGATTCGCGTTCGCGCCCATGCCCGACGAGCCAGAGGTTGAGATCCGGAATGCGGGGAAGAGCAAGCGCGGTTGCGCGGACCAGCGTCGAGAGATTCTTCACCTGAGCCAGGCGTCCGACGAAGAGCAGCGTGAAGCCTTGCTTCGCGGGCGGCAGCGCGGGCTCGACCGGATCGACGCCGTTGTAGACACGAACGATGCGCTCGCGCGATGCCCACGGTGTGTGGCGCAGGTTTTCGCACGTGGCATCGCAGATGCCGACCACCCAGTCGCAGAATCGCGCTACGACGTTGTAGGCGATCTCGGCGCCGCGCTCGTACGGTGGAGCGACAAGGCTGTGGCGCGTCGAGACAATGCACTTCGCGCCGGCCAGCCACGCGGGAATCGCGGCCTGCAGCGTTGGCGCAGGATTGTGGCAGTGCACCACATCGGGGCGAAGACCGCGCAGCTCGCTGATGAAGCGCAGAAAGGTCGTCAGCAGCGGAGCCTCGCCAAGCACGCGGACAGGAATGCCTTCGGACAGCAGCGCCGCACCAAGTGTGCCGAGATTGCTGTAGACGACCACGGAGACCTGGTGGCCATGCGATCGCTGCAGGCGGCAGAGCTGCGCGACGAGAATCTCTGCGCCACCCATCTCAAGACTGTAGACAACGTGAACGATCTTCATGCGAGGTTGATTCAGGCGGCTCTATCGGAAAGGATTGGTGCAATAGAAAGGCGGCTGCAGTCGAATGTACATGAAAGCGCGCGATGCGGAAACCCACCCAGCGTTGCAGACGATGTCCTGTTAACTCCGCGTGGTTGTTCCCGCCGTGCTCATACTAATTCGATAGGTATGTGTCATCCTGAGCGAAGTCTTTGCGCAGCAAAGATGAGTCGAAGGATCTGTGGTTCTCTCGTGCAAGTGCAAACAGCAGGTTGATACCTAACGAATCCCCATCATGTGCTGAACGCGCAGCATGATGTACACGATCAGAACCAGCCCCACCGACCACATTGCGGAGTACTGCACGATCTTCCACGGCTTCATCCGCGAAGGTGCCAGGCCCTGATCCAATGCCATGCGGTAGATCGCCTGCACCATGCCGCCGTAGATGAACAGCGTCATGATGTAAGCGCGAGACAGAAACCAGCCCGCAACAAAGTAGCCAACCAGCGAGATCAGCATCAGACCGGCGACGCGGTGAATCTCCTCCGGCGGCAGCTTCTCTTCTTCCTCTACGTTCTGCAGATAGAGTGGCGTATTCCCCATCTCCTCCAGACTCATTCCGCTGGACGCAGAGGTTGCCACGATCGCGTCCGCCGCTACTCCCGCAGGCTGCAAGCGCAGCTCGGCCACCGGCTCTCTCCGCGCGGTGTAAGCCATCTGATAGGCAAACGGTTCGTCTTCTTCGCTCTTGCTCTGCTCGCCCTTGCCCGCGATCGACACGAAGGCATCGCGAACCGTAGGCAGCACAAACATCACCCACCAGAAGAGCCCGAACATGCCAAGCTCTGCCGCGCAGACGACCACCGTATTGTGCGCCGTGATGTAGAAGTACTCGCCAAAGCGCTGGAATCCGACACCGAAGAGGGGATGGGTCT
>Ga0335082_10007477_pt1 | contig 11859 bp, 9 predicted proteins | sample Lox_Sample_41_FD_206718 | JGI IMG/M metagenome (GOLD analysis project Ga0335082, IMG submission 206718) | Soil microbial communities from Loxahatchee National Wildlife Refuge, Florida, United States - Lox_Sample_4.1 | ecosystem: Environmental > Terrestrial > Soil > Wetlands | place: USA: Florida...
GCCGCCTTGTCGCACAGGAACGTGCCGATGAGGTTGATATGCACGACGCGTGTGAAGAACTCGCCCGCTACGGGCCCACTGCGCCCGAGCATGCGCGCGGCGCCGATCACGCCGGCGCAATTGACCAACAGATTAATATTGCCCAGGCGCTCATGTGCGCTCTGCATCGCGGCATTCACTTCCTGCTCCGCCGTCACGTCGCACTTGATGAAGCCTGTCTGCGCACCGAGCGTTGCGGCGGCCGCCAGTCCCGGTTGCTCCTGCACGTCGAGCAACACGACCTTACCGCCGCTCGCGACGACGTGACTTGCGACCGCATGGCCGAGTCCCGAAGCGCCGCCGGTGACCACCGCTCGTGCATCCTTCATTTTCATGATCGCAGCTCTTTACATGCGGAATATGCCGTAGCGCTCGGGTGCCGGTCGCGGTCCGCGAGTCGCCAGGTGCAGTGCGAGCCCGAGCACGCGCCGCGAATCGAGCGGATCGATGACGCCATCGTCCCACAGCCGCGCGGTCGCATAGTACGGATTGCCCTGCGTTTCGTAGCGAGCGCGGATCTCGTCCATGAAGGCCTGCTGTTGCGCGGGCGGCCACGACTCGCCGCGCGCACTTGCGCTCTCGCGGCGCACCGTCGCGAGCACCTGTGCTGCCTGCTCCCCGCCCATGACCGAGATGCGCGCATTGGGCCACATCCAGAGAAAGCGCGCGCCATAGGCGCGGCCGCACATCGCATAGTTTCCGGCGCCGAAAGAGCCGCCGATGATCAACGTCAGCTTGGGCACCGTGGCGCAGGCGACGGCGGTGACCATCTTCGCACCCTCCTTGGCGATACCCGCGTGCTCGTAGCGCTTGCCCACCATGAAGCCGGTGATGTTCTGCAGGAAGACGAGCGGCAGACCGCGGCGATTGGCGAGCTGCACGAAATGCGCGCCCTTCAGGGCCGACTCGGCGAACAGGATGCCGTTGTTGGCGAGGATGCCTACGGGACAACCCCAGATGCGCGCAAAGCCGCACACGAGCGTGGTGCCGTACTCGCTCTTGAACTCCTGAAACTCGGAGGCATCGACCAGGCGGCCGATGATCTCGCGCACTTCGAAAGGCTGGCGTGTGTCTGCGGGGACGATACCGTAGATCTCGCGGGGATCGAGCACAGGCTCCTGCGGCTCGGCACAGGCGAGCCAGGGCCCACTCGGCGGGGCGAGGCTCGCAAAGATCGAGCGGGCGATCGCGAGTGCGTGAGCGTCGTTTTCCGCGAGGTGATCGGCGACGCCCGAGATCCGCGTGTGCACTGCGCCGCCGCCGAGAGATTCGGCGTCCACTTCCTCGCCGGTCGCGGCTTTCACGAGCGGCGGACCGCCGAGGAAGATCGTCCCCTGGTTGCGCACGATGATCGTCTCGTCGGACATGGCCGGCACATACGCGCCGCCCGCGGTGCAGCTGCCCATGACGATGGCGATCTGGGCGATGGCGCGTGCCGACATCTGGGCCTGATTGTAGAAGATGCGGCCGAAGTGCTCCTTGTCCGGAAACACCTCGTCCTGTAGTGGCAGGTAGGCGCCGCCCGAGTCGACCAGGTAGACACAGGGCAGGGCGTGCTCGAGCGCCACCTCCTGCGCGCGCAGGTGCTTCTTCACGGTGATCGGAAAATAGGTGCCGCCCTTGACGGTGGCATCGTTGGCGATGACGACGGCTTCGCGCCCGCAGATGCGGCCGATGCCCGTGATCAGCCCGGCACCGGGCGCATCATCATCGTACAGCCCGTTGGCGGCGAGCGCCGAGAGCTCGAGAAACGGGGCTCCGGAATCGAGCAGGGCCTCGATCCGTGCACGTGGCAGCAGCTTGCCGCGCGCGGTGTGCTTGCGCGCAGCTTCCTCGCCGCCGCCACGGCACACCCGCGCGACCTTGTCCGCCAGCTCGCGCACGAGCGCGCTCATACGCGCGTAATTGGCGCGAAAGCTCTCTCCGCCCGTGTCGGCGAGGCTTTCGATGCGCGGCATGGTCAGATCGTCTCGACGGCGATGGCGACGGCTTCACCGCCGCCGATGCACAGCGCGGCGACGCCGCGCCGCGCGCCACGCCGCCGCAGCGCGTGCACCAGAGTCACCACGATGCGTGCGCCCGTGGCGCCGATCGGGTGCCCGAGCGCGCAGGCGCCGCCCTCGACGTTGACACGTGTGGGATCGAGCTCCAGATCGCGCATGGCCGCCATGGTGACGACCGCGAAGGCCTCATTGATCTCATAGAGCTCAACGTCGCGTGCGGCCCAGCCCGCACCGGTGAGCGCCTTGCGAATGGCACCCACGGGTGCTGTCGTGAACCACTCGGGCTCGTGGGCATGACTTGCGTAAGAGACGATACGCGCGAGTGGCATGACGCCGTGCTCTCGCGCCAGTGACTCGCGCATGAGCACGGTCGCGGCGGCGCCGTCGGAGATCGACGAGGAGCTCGCCGCCGTCACGGTGCCGTCCTTCGCGAAGGCTGGCTTCAGCTCGGAGATCTTGCTCACATCACAAGTAAGGGGTGTCTCATCCTGTGTGACGAGCGCGGATCCCTTGCGCGACTTGGTGCTCACGGGAGCAAGCTCCGGCGCGAATGCGCCGCTTTCCAGCGCCGCGCGCGCGCGGCGCACGGACTCGGCCGCAAAGGCATCCTGCGCAGCGCGTGTAAAGCCGTACTTGGCGGCCGTCGCCTCCGCGAAGCATCCCATCAGCTGGCCGTCGAACGGACTCTGCAAGCCGTCGAGGAACATGTGATCGAGGACCTCGCCGTGGCCCATGCGATAGCCGCTGCGTGCCTTGGGCAGCAGATAGGGCGCATTGGTCATCGATTCCAGGCCGCCAGCCAGTGCGATGTCCACAGCGCCGATCCGGATCTGGTCGGCCGCGATCATGATGGCTTTGAGACCGGAGCCGCACATCTTGTTGACAGTCGTCGCGGGCACCTGCGCGGGAATCCCCGCGGCGATCGCCGCCTGCCGTGCGGGCGCCTGGCCCAGACCCGCGCTCAACACGCAGCCCATCACCACTTCCTGGAGGCGCTCGGGCGCTACACCGCAGACCTCGAGTGCCGAGCGCGCCGCGACGGCGCCGAGCTGCGGCGCGGTGACCGAGGCGAGCGCACCCTGAAAGGCGCCGATAGGTGTGCGTTGAGCGGCGACGATGACGACGCGGTGATCTGACATGCGGTTCCCCTCGGTGCCTCAGGCTGCGTCGGTGCGGGGCGGTGGACTCAGTCCGTTCTCGAACAGATCGACGAAGCGCTGGGCAATCCCGCTCGCACTCAACTGCTCGCCGCTACGATACCAATGACCGATCCAGTTTAGCGCCCCAGCGAGCGCGAACGCGGTCATCTTCGGATCGCACGCGCGCACCGAGCCATCCTCGATGCCCGCGCTGATCAGCTGCCGCAATCCCTGGTCGATCTGCGCCTTCAGACCGCGGATGCGCTTGCCCGTCGCCGGGGAGAGATCATGGTCCTCGACGCGCACCATGCACCAGCCGAAGTCCGAGGCCATGACCTCGGCGTACCGGGCCACGAGTGCCGCGAGCTTGTCGCGCCCGCTCGCCGTGGACTCGGCGAGCTCGGCGAAGGCCGCCGTGATGCGCCCGGTGCCGATGCGGAAGCACTCGAAGATGATCTGCTCGCGGTTCTGGACGTAGTAGTAGATGGTCGGCTTGCTGACGTTCAGAAAAGAGGCGATGTCATCGAGCGTGGTGTTGTGCAGGCCGCGCTCGCGAAAGACGCGCGCGGCCGCCGCGATCACTGCATCGCGCTTGAGCTCGCGCTGCCGGGCGCGCTCGTGTGCGGGTTTCCAGGGCGATTCGTCTACATTGACCATGTCGGCGGCCAAGTCTAAACTCTAGAGTAGCAACTCTACCACAGAGTAGCTTTCGGCCACAGGTGGAGCCGCCCAGGCTCCGGGAGTGAGGGGCGTGAGAATGCAACGTGTCCGGGAGCAGCTCGCGCCCGCCGGCGAGGTGGCCGGGGAGCGGCCCCTGCGCTTCGTCACGGCGGCATCGCTCTTCGACGGACACGATGCCGCCATCAATATGGTGCGGCGCCTGCTGCAGGCGCACGGCGTCGAGGTCATCCACCTCGGACACAACCGCAGTGTCGCGGACATCGTGAGCGCCGCCATTCAGGAGGATGCGGACGCCGTCGCGGTCAGCTCCTACCAGGGCGGGCACAACGAGTACTTCACCTACATGGTGGACATGCTGCGCGAGCGCGGCTGCGCGCACATCCGCGTGATCGTCGGCGGCGGCGGCACCATCGCACCGCATGAGATCGAGGCACTCGAGCGGCACGGCGTCGAGAAGGTGTACACGCCGGAGGACGGGCGTCGTCTGGGCCTCAACGGCATGATCGACGATGTGCTCGCGCGGGTGCGCGCGGTCTCCCGGCCGCGCTATGAGCTGCGGCCCTTCAACGCGCGCGATCATCTGCATATCGCACGCACCATCTCGCTGCTCGAGGCGGACGCTGGCGATGCGCGCGCTGGGGCCGAGGCGCCCATGGCGCAGATTCGCCGCGCCCTCGCCCGCGCGCACACGGTACCGGTGGTCGGCATCACCGGCACCGGCGGTGCCGGCAAATCGAGCCTGCTCGATGAGCTGCTCGCCCGCGCGGTACGCCACTTTCCCGGCAGGCAGATCGGCGTGGTGGCGATGGATCCCACGCGCCGGCGCAGCGGTGGGGCGCTCCTCGGCGACCGCATTCGCATGAACAGCCTCGAGAGCGATGCCGTGTTCATGCGCTCGCTCGCCACGCGCCGGCAGAACCTCGCGACTTCCGCCGTGCTCGCGGACGTGATCGCGTTGTACAAGGCGGCGGGATTCGACCTCATCATCGTCGAGACGGCCGGTATCGGCCAGGCGGACACTGAGCTCGTCGACCTGGTGGACCTGTCGCTGTACGTGATGACGAGCGACTACGGCGCCGCGAGTCAGCTCGAGAAGATCGACATGCTCGACTACGCGGACCTGATCGTGCTCAACAAGAGCGAGAAGCGCGGCACCGCGGATAGCTTGCGCGACGTACGCAAACAGTGGCGTCGCAATCACCCCGAGCGCGCGCAGCTTAAGGACGAGGATGTGCCGGTGTTCGCGACCGTCGCGAGCCGCTTCAACGATCCGGGTGTCGATCGGTTGTTCGCAGCGATCTGCAGGGCGCTCGATGTGAAGCGCATCGGTGGCGGTGCATGGCCGGCGCCGCCGCCCGCCGCGTTGCAGCTCGCGGGACTTGCGGCGCGCGCGCTCATTCCCGACTCCCGAGCGCGCTACCTGGCCGAGATCGCCGAGCAGGCTCGTGCGCTGCGGGCCCGCGTGGAGCAGCAGGCGCAAGCGGCGCACCGTGCCTGTGGTCTGCACGCAGCGCTCGAGACGCTACGCGATGTGCATCTTCCCGCACCGCTCGAACGCTTTGCTCCCGAGGCACTCGCTGAAAGCGCCGCGGACGGCTCGTTGCGCGCGCTGCGCGCAGCCTACAACGGCGCGCTCGAGGCCATCGGTCCCGAGGGGATCGCGGCGCTGCAAGCCTGGCCTGCGCGCGTGCGCGCAGCCACGCAGCCGACCTACTCCTATCGAGTTCGCGGGCGCGAGGTCACGGGCGAGAACTACACCGAGAGCCTCGCTCATCAGCGCATTCCCAAGCTGGCCGTGCCGCAACTGCGCGACTGGGGCGAGATCCTGCGCTTCATCGCGAACGAAAATCTTCCGGGCGCCTATCCGTATACCGGGGGTGTCTATCCCTACCGGCGCGAGGAGGAGGACCCGACGCGCATGTTCGCCGGTGAGGGGCCGCCCGAGCGCACCAACCGGCGCTTTCATTATCTCGCGCTCGGCCACTCGGCCGCACGGCTGTCGACGGCGTTCGATTCGACGACGCTCTATGGCGAGGACCCCGACACCCGCCCCGACGTCTACGGCCGTACCGGCAACTCCGGTGTGTCGATCGCGACCCTCGACGACATGAAGAAGCTGTACTCGGGCTTCGATCTGTGTGAACCCTCGACTTCGGTCTCCATGACCATCAACGGCCCGGCACCCATGCTGCTCGCGATGTTCATGAACACGGCCATCGATCAGCGCGCCGAGCGCTACCTGAGGAGCGAGGGGCGCTGGGAGCAGGCGCAAAGCAGGATCGAGGCGCTGCGGCTGCGCGCGCTCGAGCGCGGCGTTCAGCCCCCCAGCTACAAGGGCCAACTGCCCGCCGGCCACGATGGCTCGGGCCTTGCCCTTCTCGGTGTGACGGCGGATGAGCTGCTCGAGCCCGAGGTCTATCAGCGCATCAAAGCAGAGGCGCTCGCCGCGGTGCGCGGTACCGTGCAGGCGGACATCCTGAAGGAGGATCAGGCGCAGAACACCTGCATCTTCTCCACCGAGTTCGCGCTGCGCATGATGGGCGATGTGCAGCAGTACTTCATCGAGCATGAGGTGCGCAACTTCTATTCGGTCTCCATCTCGGGGTACCACATTGCCGAGGCCGGGGCCAATCCCATCACGCAGCTCGCCTTCACGCTCGCCAACGGCTTCACGATCGTCGAGTGCTACCTCGCGCGTGGCATGCGCATCGATGAGTTCGCGCCCAACCTGTCGTTCTTCTTCTCCAACGGCATGGATCCCGAGTACGCGGTGATCGGTCGCGTCGCGCGGCGCATCTGGGCGCGGGCCCTGCGCGATCGCTACGGTGCCGCACCCCGCAGCCAAATGCTGAAATACCACGTCCAGACCTCGGGCCGCAGCCTGCACGCGCGCGAGATCGCCTTCAACGACATCCGCACGACGCTGCAGGCTCTTTATGCGCTGTTCGACAACTGCAACAGCCTGCATACCAACGCCTACGACGAGGCGCTCACCACGCCCACCGAGGAGAGCGTGCGGCGCGCGGTGGCGATTCAGCTCATCATCAATCGCGAGCTCGGGCTCAATAAGATTCAGAACCCATGGCAGGGCTCCTTCGCCATCGAGTACCTCACGGATCTGGTCGAGGAAGCGGTGTACGCGGAGTTCGAATCGCTCTCGGCACGCGGTGGCGTGCTCGGAGCCATGGAGACGATGTATCAGCGCGGCAAGATCCAGGAGGAATCGCTGCACTACGAAGCGCGCAAGCACGACGGCACGCTGCCGCTCGTCGGCGTGAACACGTTCCTGTCGGACAAGAGCGCTCTCGAGGAGCTCAAGGGCGCCGCGCTCATCCGCTCGAGCGAGGAGGAGAAGCAGGATCAGGTCGCGGCGGTGCGCGCCTTCCAAAGCCGCAATGCTGAGCGAACGCAGCCTGCGCTCGAGCGGCTGCAAAGGACGGCCGCGCGTGGCGACAACGTCTTCGCGGAGCTCATGGAAGCTGTGAAGTGTTGCTCGCTCGGCCAGATCACGCACGCGCTCTATGGCATCGGCGGACAATACCGGCGCAACATGTAGGCGCCGCTGCGGTCGCGGGCTGCGTGGCGGCGCTCAGGCGGCTGCAAGATCCGGCTCGCGCAGCAGCTGCAGGATGGCCGCCCGCGCGCGCTCGCGCAGTTCGAGCGCTGCACCCGCCGCCTGCCGGGTGCTCGGAGTCACGGGCGGCAGCACCTCGAGAGCTATCGGACCCGGGCGCGGCAGGAGCTTGCCCGGCGGCAGCGCCGCACGGGTTCCACGGATCACGGCCGGCACGACCGGACAGCGCGCCCGCGCTGCCGTGATGAACGCTCCGGCGTGAAACTTCAGCAGGCCCGGCTGCGGCGAGAAAGTGCCCTCGGGAAAGAACACCAGCGAGGTGCCATCTGAGGCACTGCGCAGCACCCGCCGCGCATCGGCGGCGCCTTTGCTGCGATTGAAGCGCTCGACGAATTGCGAGCCGATGCGGCGCAACAACGCAGCGGCGAGCGGCACCCGCGCCATCTCACTCTTGATCACGAAGCTGAAGCGCGGCGGCAGCGCGGCGCTGAACACGAGCCCGTCGAGGTAGCTCGCATGATTGGCCACGACGACGCATTGACCGCTGGGCATCGATTCCAGACCGCTCACCGTGAGGGGCATGCCCACCAAGCGCAGGAAGCTACGCGCTGTGGCGCGTACGATACGTCGACGCAGGGCGATGCTCGGCGTGATGAGGACGGCGAGCAGGGCCAGCACGCCGAGCACTGCAAACAACGATGCGGCATAGGCGCCATAGAGCACGCCTGCAACTCCAGGTGCGTTGTCCTTGGGCGACACAGCGGATGTATTCGAGCCGATCGGTCCAGTCATCTCCTCAATCCGGTGCGCGCACGAGCGCAACATTTTGGGCGTAGATGATGCCGATCAATGGACGTGCCTGAAAAAGAGTGAACTGGTTCTCGTTATGTTATGCGCAAGCGATAGATGTGAAGGTGGTCACTCCGGGTGCAAGGGACCTCTCCCCATACTCTAATGGTACGCCAACGGCTTGAGGGCGCGTCCGAGCAGGCACGCCGCAGGACGTGCGCGATTTTCCGACTGGTGAGGCCGATCTTGTCCAAGAACGCTGCAGCAGCCGCCACGTCCACGCAGGATTCGACCGATCCAGCCGTCTCCCGGTTCCTGGATGCGGTCTGGATGGAGCGCGGCCTCTCTTCCAACACCCTCGCGGCCTATCGGGCGGATCTGACTGCGCTGTCGCGCTGGCTCGCCGAGCGCAACATTCCGATCTTGCGCACCTCGCGCGCGGATCTGCAGGATTTCATCGCCTGGCGTGTGCACGCCGGCGCGCGCCCCCGCTCCACGGCACGCCAGCTTTCGAGCTTCCGCCGCTTCTTCCGCTATCTGATGCGCGAGAGCGTCATCCGCGAAGATCCCACCGCGCAGATTGCGATGCCCAAGATCGGCCGCTCGTTGCCGAAATCGCTGACCGAAGAGGAAGTCGAGTCATTGCTCGCGGCACCGCAAGTTAGCGATCCGCTCGGTAATCGCGATCGCACCATGCTGGAAGTGCTCTACGCGACCGGGCTGCGGGTCTCGGAGCTCGTCAACCTGAGACATTCCCAGATCAACCTGAACCAGGGCGTGATCCGCATCCTGGGCAAAGGCAACCGCGAGCGCCTGATCCCCCTCGGGGAGGAGGCGATGCGCTGGCTGAACGATTTCGCACGCGGCCCGCGCAACGAGATCCTGCTCGAGCGGCAATCGGATTACCTGTTCCCGACCCGACGTGGCGATCGCATGACGCGCCAGGCTTTCTGGCACATCATCAAGCGCTACGCCCGCAAGGCCGGCGTGGCAAAAGAGCTTTCGCCGCACACGCTGCGACATGCCTTCGCGACGCATCTGCTCAACCACGGTGCCGACCTGAGGGTCGTGCAGATGCTGCTCGGCCATAGCGATCTGTCGACCACGCAGATCTACACGCACGTCGCGCGCGAGCGCATGAAAGAGCTGCACGCGCAGCACCACCCGCGGGGCTGAAGCTTGGGTGCCGGCAGAGGCCGGCCCGGACGGACAGTTCTGGTAGACTTGGGTGCCGCGGTGCGCTCTTTTCCATAACGGCCGTATCGCACCACCACACCGCCAGCATCCGGAACGCACCATGAAAGCCTTCAGGCTTAGCCTCGCTCTCGCGATCCTCGTCGCTCCGCTTGCATCTCATGCCGACGGCTCGAACCCGGATCCGCGCGCAGTGATCGCGAACAAGGTCCCGGGCACCAAACTCGAGGACGTCCACGCCACGCCGATTCCGGGCGTATTCGAGCTCATGCGCGGCACGGATGCCGCTTATGTCTCGGCGGACGGCAAGTACGCGATCGCAGGCGATCTATACGATCTCGCTTCGAACAACGATCTCACGGACGTGCAGCGCCGGGATGTGCGCCTCAAGCTGCTCGGCGATATTCCCGAGTCGCAGATGGTCATCTTCGGACCCAACACCGAATCATGGACCAAGGCCGAGCAGGTGTGGTGCTCGCCTGACCGCAACGATGCGCTGACGCGCGCCAAGCGTGGCGAGGCGTTGAAGGCGAAGGTCTGCCCCAACACGCCGGTCGCGCGCGAATACGCGCTCGGCCAGAAATTCAATCTCCAGGGTACGCCGGCCATCGTGCTCGCCAACGGCGACATGCTGCCGGGCTACGTCTCACCGACGGAGCTAGCGCAGGAGCTGCACAAGATCGATCGCTAGAGCTCAGGTCTCGAGGAGCGGCAGCTTGTCCGGCTTGCCTTCCCATTCCTTCGCATCGGGCGGCGGCTCCTTCTTCTCCGTGATGACCGGCCATTTCTTCGCGAGATCCGCGTTCAGCGCCTTGAACGCGTCCTGACCCTGTGGCAATTCCTCCTCTGAGAAGATCGCCTCCACGGGACATTCCGGCTCGCACAGCGTGCAGTCGATGCATTCATCGGGGTCGATGACCAGGAAATTCGGACCCTCGTGGAAGCAGTCGACGGGACACACCTCCACGCAATCCATGTATTTGCATTTGATGCAGTTCTCAGTGACGACGAAAGTCATGCAAGTACCCCGAAGCTTGTTTCCGGTCGCGCTTGGCGCGGGTTGCGGACCGCTTATTCTGCCATGTGCGGCGCGCGCCCGCTAAGCCGTGCCATTCTAAGGCGCTGCGGATCGGCGCTTGTCCAATGCCGCGAAATGATGCGCGTCGCGGCCCGCGGCTCGATCTTCCAGATAGCGGCGCAGGGTGAATTCGGTGCTCGCGAAGGCGAGCTCGGCCCAGGGAATGGCCTCGGGCGCGACCAGAGCCACTTCGAGGCTCTCCGGACCGGGCGCGACGTCGGGTCGCCGCAGGCGCGCTCGGAAGAACACGTGCACCTGCTGAGCGTGCAGCACGTGCACGATGGAGAGCAGCGAGCCGACCTCGACGTCCGCGAGCGCCTCCTCCTGTGACTCGCGCGCTGCAGCCTGCTGCAAAGTCTCATCGTTCTCCATGAAGCCGGCCGGCACGGTCCAGTAGCCGCGGCGCGGCTCGATGGCACGTCGGCACAGCAGTATCCGGCCGTCGAGCTCCGGCACGCAGCCGACCACCAGGCGTGGATTCTGATAGTGCACGCTGCCGCACGCGTCGCACACGTAGCGCGCGAGATGATCCCCGGGCGGAGTGCGCAGCGCGACCGGGCCACCGCAATGAGCGCAGTATTTCATGGGGCTGCGAAGAATACGGCCAGGGCGATGCGCAATCCAGCGGAGATAGTAAACTCGAGCCTTTGCAGAGTGGCGCTCACACCGAGGAGAGTCGCTGATGTCTTTCGATGTGCTGACGATGTCACGCCAGATCCGGGCACTCGGAACTGAGATCTCGCCCCAATCCATTCAAGGTACGGCGGCGCTGTACGCGCCCTTTCACGAGCGCGAGCCGTATCGGGGAGTGAGCCTGGCGCGCGATCTCGCCTACGGGGACCACGAGCGGCATCGGCTCGATCTCTTCCGGCCGGCGGCGGATGGGCCGGGAGCCGGGCATTCGGCCGCGGTGCTCTTGTTCGTGCACGGCGGCGGCTTCGTCGGCGGTGACAAGCACATGCCCGGATCGCCTTATAACGACAACATCGCGCTTTGGGCCGTGCGGCATGGGCTGATCGGCGTCAACATGACGTACCGCCTCGCGCCGCAATTCCCCTGGCCGGCCGGAGGTCAGGACGTGGCCGCTGCCGTGGCGTGGACGCGCGCCAACGTCGCCCGCTACGGTGGCGATGCGGCCCGCATCGTCCTCATGGGCACTTCGGCCGGCGCCGTCCACGTGGCCTCGTATCTTGCGCAGCCCGAATTACAGCCGAGCGGAGGACCGGGAGTCGCCGCAGCGGTGCTGCTCTCGGGGATCTACGATCTGACGAGCGCCTCGCGCAACCCCATGCACACAGCCTACTTCGGCAGCGACGACGCGACTTACCGCCGCGCCTCGACGCTCGAGGGACTGCTCGCGAC
>Ga0335082_10007478_pt1 | contig 11858 bp, 14 predicted proteins | sample Lox_Sample_41_FD_206718 | JGI IMG/M metagenome (GOLD analysis project Ga0335082, IMG submission 206718) | Soil microbial communities from Loxahatchee National Wildlife Refuge, Florida, United States - Lox_Sample_4.1 | ecosystem: Environmental > Terrestrial > Soil > Wetlands | place: USA...
TCGAGCGCTATGGCGCGCTCTTCGAACGTGACGGCGCGCGCTTCGTGCCCACGCCGCTCGCCCGTGGCCCGTGGAACCCCGACGCGTTGCACGGCGGGGCACCGGCCGCGCTGTTCGCGGTGGCCTGCGAGGAGCACGACCCGGGCCCGGCGTCGTTCGTGGCGCGCCTCACCGTCGAACTGATGCGTCCGGTACCGCTCGCACCCCTCGAACTGCGCGTGCGCACCATTCGTCCCGGCAAGAAGGTGCAGTGGCTGCAGGCCTCGTTGCGCGACGCACGAGATCGCGAGGTCGCTCACGCGACTGCGTTGCGCATTCGCCGCGACGACATCGACACGACCGGCTTCGTGCATCCACCGGTCGTCGCGCCGCCGTCACCCGACTCGGGCGCGCCCGATTTCCCGTTCGGCGGGGAGGCCATCGGCTACTGGACCGCGAATCAAGTGCGTTTGGTACGCGGCGCGTGGACAGAGCCCGGTCCGGGCACCGCGTGGATTCGTCTGCGCTGCGCCGTCGTTGCGGGCCTGCCGACTTCACCGATCGCGCGCGTCGCGGCAGCTGCCGACTTCGGGAGCGGTGTCGGCAATCCCGTCCGGCTCACGAATGCAAACGCGATAAATCCCGAGCTTTCGATTCACGTGCATCGGCATCCGGTTGACGAATGGATCTGTCTCGAGTCGGGCGCGTGGGCGCAGCCCCACGGCGTCGGCATGGCGGAGACGCGTTTGCACGATCAGCACGGCGTGCTCGGCACGGCGGTGCAGTCGTTGCTCGTCGAGTCGGCGCGCGACCTCAACTTCGGCGGGTGAGCCGCAGGCGCGGACGCGCGCGTCAACCAATTGTCAAGACTGCGCGAGCAACGCGTTTCGCTCGGGTTCGCACACTGCAAGCATTCTGGTCGCGCCGGCAGGTCGCGCCGATGTAAGGGCATCGCACTCGTATGCTGCGCCGCGGTGGAGTTGACGCGCGTCTCGAACGCGAGAATCCCCCGCGTGCCCGATCCGGCTCGCGGCTCGGTGCTCCTCTCGGGGTGGTTCTTCGCGGTGGTGATCGTGGTCGCGGTCGGCGCGATCACGGCTCTCGTCGTGTTCGAAGTCGTCCGTCGCCTGCGTCACGCGCACCCTCCGCGCTGGCGGGTGTGGACCGCCCGCGTGATGCTCCCACTCGTCTTCCTCGCGTTCGGGTTGACCGCAGTCGCCGACGAGATCAACCGCCACTTCCAGTACATCCCGAGCTTTTCCGCGCTGACCGGGCACTTCTCGCGCGACCTCGTAAATGGCAACTCGCCTTATGTCACCGAGCTCACGGCCGGCGCGCCGTTCACGACCGGCGTCCCGCCGCACGGCATCGTCCTGAAGGTGAAGTTCGTCGGCCAGGTCTCGCACGTGAAGCGCATCGCATACATCTATCTTCCGCGCGAGTACTACGAACCCGCGTACCGGAATCGGCGCTTCCCGACGCTCTACCTGTTGCACGGTTCACCCGGCGAAGCGCCCGACTGGCTCCGCGGTGGATTCGTCGACGTCGCGATGGACCGTCTCGACGCGGCGCACGACATCACGCCCTTCATCGTCGTGCTGCCCGACGTCAACGGCGGCTACACGCGCGACACAGAGTGCCAAGACATCGTGGGCGGACCACATGTCCAAACGTTCCTCGCGATCGACTTGCCGCACTACATCGACGCGCACTTCCGGACACTCCGCTCAGCCCGCTACCGCGCGATCGGCGGACTGTCGACCGGCGGCTACTGCGGCTTGAATCTGATGCTGCGCCACCAAGACGTGTTCTCGGCCGCCATCATGCACTCCGGCGAGGTGGTACCGATCGAGGGTCGGTACACCGGTTCACTCTGGGGTGGCGACCCGACACTGCGCTTGGAGAACTCGCCGGTCGTCTACATCCCGACCATGCGGATCCTCCATCCGATCGCCGTGTACTGCGACGCGGGCACGAGCGATCTCGAGAGCGTCAGGGCGTGCGTGATCGCCCGGAGCCTGCTGACCGCGCGCGGCGTGCCCGTGACCGTCAACATCGTCGACAACGAAGGTCACACCTTCAAAGCATGGCGCACGAACCTCTATTTCTCGCTGCCATGGGTGTCGCGTTGGTTCGACACGCGCGTGCGATTGGTCGGTACGCACCACCGCCGCCATCATCGACACTTCACCTACTTCGCGGTGCGGGCGCCGCAGCCTCAGTCTTCCTCGGTGCGCTCGATGTCGGTCGCCCAGATCTCGAATTCACCGTTGCGGTAGACGAGCGCGGTCGGGCGTCCGGCCAGCGGCGGCCGGAGATCGCCCCTGGAGCGATCGACGCGCACCGCGATCGTGCGCCGGCCCGAGGCTGTCGGCAGCGTGACGCGGTCGCCGGCCGTCGCCCACTTCAACGCGTTCGGCCCGAAGCCGAGCGCCTGGTACGTGGAGAACTTCGGTTGCTTTCCGGTTCGGCGTCGGAGCGACAACTCGACCCGCTCGGTGACCGGCGTGGCGAGCACGTCGGGCAGCTTCGCCCGCACGAGCTCTTCCTTCACGATCTCGCGCAGCGGCTGCCCCTCGAACACGTTCCGCTGGAGCGCGGCAGCCCGCACCGCGTTGCTCGCGCGGTTCACGCGCTCCAGGGTGGCCCCGAGCAGCTTGTGCTGATCGGGGTCGGGGAGCAGGGCTACCTCGTCGACGGTCATGGCCCGCACATCGTACCGAGGTCAGAGATCGGCAAGGTTGCCGTTGCAGAGCCGACATACACGTGACCAATGCCCGTCATGCGGAGCGAATGAAGCCGCAACACAAGGCTCGTACCGTCACATCTCATGATCACTACCTTGCGCGTGAATGTCAGAGAGCGGGAGCGCCAGAAGGCGTTCGCGCAGTATCTCAGCGGGAAACTCATCGGCGTCGGCATCGTCATGTTCGGCATGTGGGCAATCGCCTGGTACTTCAGTACCAAGGCGGGGGCCGCCATGCTCAGCCAGGCCACGCCGACCGTGAAGGCCGACGACATCGTCAACCCGGTCAACACGACATGGACGCTCGTGACGGCGTTCCTCGTGTTCTTCATGCAAGCCGGCTTCATGTTCCTCGAGGCCGGGTTCGCGAGGACACGGGAAGTCTCGAACGTGATGATCTCGTGCATCGCCGACACGTGTCTGTGCGCCTTGTTGTTCTGGGCGTTCGGCTTCGCGTTCATGTTCGGAAGCGGGAACGGGTGGATCGGCCACCAGTACTTCTTCCTGCACGGCGCGCCGCACACCTACGGCTCGACGGGTGTGGCGTTCCTTGCGTTCTTCTTGTTCCAGTACGCGTTCGCCGACACGTGCAGCACGGTGACGACCGGTTCGATGGTCGGCCGTACTGCGTTCGGTGGCGACTTGATCTACAGCGTGATGGTGAGCGGGTTCATCTACCCGATTCTCGGCCACTGGGTGTGGGGTCCCGACGGCTGGCTCGCCACGATGAAGACACCGTTCCACGACTTCGCGGGCTCGACCGTCGTGCACTCGATCGGCGGGTTCATCGCGCTCGCGGGTGCGATCGTCCTCGGCCCGCGCCTCGGCCGGAAGTTCAAGCGGGACGGCGGCGGCATGCCGCCCGGCCACGACATGTCGATCGCCGCGGTCGGCGGTGTCATCCTGTGGTTCGGTTGGTACGGCTTCAACCCGGGCTCGACGCTGTCGGCCATGGACTTCGAAGGCATCGGCCGCGTCGCAACCAACACCACACTCGCCGCGGCCGCGGCGGGCCTGGTGGCGATGTTCTTCGTGTACCCGCGGGCTCACAAGTGGGACACGGGCATTTCGATCAACGGCTTCTTGGCCGGACTCGTTGCGATCACGTGTCCGTGTTATTGGGTGTCGCCGTTCGGCGCGATTTGCATCGGTGCGGTTGCCGGTGTCGTCGTGGTGCTCGGCGTCGACCTCCTCGAGCATCTGCGCATCGACGACCCGATCGGCGCGTGGCCCGTGCACGGCCTCTGCGGCATGTGGGGCACGTGGGCGCTCGGCTTGTTCGCAACCGGTCAATACGGCGCGCCGACGTCGACGGGTGCCGACCCGTCGAGTGCGTTCAAGGGTCTGTTCTACGGCGGAGGCTTCCACCAGTTGCAGTTCCAGATTTTCGGCAGCGTCGTGATATGTGCGTGCACATTCGGCATCGCGATGGTCGTGATGTACGCGGTCAAGGCACTGGGCGTGCTGCGCATCTCGCCCGAGCACGAGCTCGAGGGTCTCGACATTGTCGAGCACGGCGCCCCCGCCTATCACCCGGAGTATGCCTACATGGGATACTCGCCGATCCCGTCCGGCAAGTCGTCGGTGACGCTCCCGGTCGGAGCACCAGCACCGTCACTCGGTGTCGGCGACTAGGAGGACCACATGCATCTCGTGACTGCAATCGTGAAGGCGCATCGCGTCGAAGAGATCACCAACAGCCTGAAGGGCATCGGCGTGAGCGGGATGACCATCGCCGACTGCCAAGGCTTCGGCCGCCAGCGCGGACACACCGAGGTGTACCGCGGTGGGGAGTACCGGGTCGACTTCTTGCCGAAGGTGCGCATCGACGTGCTGTGCGACACCAGTGACGCGGAGAAGATCGCCGACGTCATCGCCGACGCGGCCCGCACCGGCAAGATCGGCGACGGGAAGATCTGGGTCACCGAGATCGCGCGTGCGGTGCGTATCCGCACGGGCGAGACCGGTGAGGACGCGCTCTGACGCAACCCGCGCGTGAGCAGATCGGGGCTCGGCGGCTCGGCCGTCGGGCCCCGAACCTTTTCCGGACAGGTAATATCCGTGATATGCGCATGTCGGACGGCGTCGAGTGGGGAGTGCACGCGTGCACGGTGCTCGCCGCGCTCCCGGCCGACGGCGCGCTGCCCGCGGGGAAGCTCGCCGAGTACCACGGCGTGCCGGCCGCGTATCTCGCCAAGCATCTCCAAGCGATGGCGCGGGCCGGCGTGCTGGAGACCGTGAAAGGGCCGCGCGGCGGCTATCGCCTGGCTCGGCCCGCGGCTGAGATCACGCTGCTCGACGTGGTGGAAGCGGTCGACGGTGACGAGCCCGCGTTCCGTTGTTCGGAGATCCGCCGCCGCGGCCCGACGGCCGTGGCTGGGCGCGAGTACCCGAAGCTCTGCGGGATAAACCGGGCGTTCCTCGCGGCCGACGACGCCTGGCGCGCCGAACTGGCGCGCACGACGATCGCCGACGTCTTCCTGGGTGTGCTCGAGGAAGCGCCGCGGCCTGCGCTCGACAAAGCGGCGCGCTGGCTCGGCGAGGCCGTGCGCTGACCGGGAGAGAACCGGCGCCCGGTCGCGTCAGCGACCGGCGCGCGGCCGCTTGCCGTGGTTGGCCTTGTTGCGGCGGGCCTTGAGTCTGCGCTTCTTCGTCTTCTTGCTCACGAGTCGGGCAGGATACAGGAATGGAGAATCTCGGCCTCGTGGGCTTCACCGGCGCGGGCGCGAATCGCTTGTTCGCCGCGCTGACGGGCCTGCCGGTGCCGAGCGAGTACGAAGCCGCGGTCGGCATCGCGACGGTGCCCGACGAGCGGGTCGACCGCCTCGCGGTGATGTCGGCCTCGAAGAAGCTCGTGCACGCTGGTTTCGAGCTCGTGCACCTCGCGTTGCCGCCCGGGATGAAACCGGGCGAAGGCCTCGGCGGGAAGTTGCTCGGTTCGCTGCGCAATTGCGATGCCATCTTGATCGTCCTGCGCGCGTTCGCCGACGGTCTGGCGCCCGATCCCGCCGGCGATCTCGCCGCGCTCGAGCTCGAGCTCGTGCTGGCCGATCTCGCGAGCGTCGAACAACGGCTCGACAAGCAACGTCGCGCCGCGAAGAGCGGCGACAAGGAGATCGCGGCCGAAGTCGCGGTGCTGGAGGCCGCGCACGCAACCCTCGAGGCGGGAACGCCGTTGTCGCGCGCCGGACTCGCCGCCGACGACGCGGCGCGACTCGCTCCGATCTTTCTGCTCACGCTGAAACCGAGGCTCGTCGTGGCGAACACGGGCGAGCAGACGGAACCCGCGGTCGCGGTGCCTGACGGCGCGCTCACGGTGCCGATCGACATCGAAGCCGAGATCGCGGCCTGCGCGCCCGATGATCGCGCCGAGATGCGCGCGATGTACGACCTCGGCGAGAGCGCGCTCGTCACCGTCGCGCACGCGGCCTATCACTTGCTCGGACGCCGCACGTTCTTCACGACCGGCGAGGACGAGTCGCGGGCGTGGACGTTCCGCGAAGGCGCGAAGGCACCGGAGTGCGCGGGCGTGATCCACTCCGACCTCCAACGAGGCTTCATCCGCGCCGAGGTGATCGGCTGGCAGGAATTGCTCGAGGTCGGCGCGTGGTCGAAGGCGCGCGAGGCGGGCAAGCTGCGCGTCGAAGGCAAGGACTACGTGGTCGCCGACGGCGACGTGCTCGAGATCCGGTTCAACGTGTAACGGGGACGCACGCGATGTCCTGGCTCGTACGCGGAGATGACGTGCTGGCGGCGGCCGAGGTCGCCGTCACCCGCCGCGGGCGATCGCGCGGCCTCATCGGCAGGGACGATCTGGAAGGCGCGTTGATCCTGCGGCCCTGCCGCCAGGTGCACACCTTCGCGATGAAGTTCCCGATTGATGTCGCGTTTTGCGATCGCTACGGCTTCGTGCTGCACACGACGACGTTGTCGCCCCGCCGCATCTCCCGCCCGGTCTGGCACTCGTACTTCGCGATCGAGGCGCGCGCCGGGAGCTTCGAGCGCTGGAAGCTGCAGTTGGGCGACGTCGTCGAGATCAGGGGTTGACCGTGATCTCGACGAGGTCCGTCACGCCAAGCTGATGTCGCGAACGCAGTCCTTGCAGACGTGCTTCTCGTGCATCTCGACAAGGTTGTCGACCCGACCGCAGATCGCGCATTCGGGATCGATCTTCAACAGCACGAGCCGACCGTCCTCGACGCGGATGTCGAGCAGGTCGCCTTGTCGTATGCCGAGCATGCGGCGAAGTTCTGCGGGCACGACGACTCGACCGAGCTGATCGATGCGCCGTGCGGTGCCAATGGTCCTCACGTCGGAAACCCCCACTCCCTGACCTGCCGGCCCCACGCGACAGGACATACCGGCGTCGACCGGCTGGGCCAAATGGATGATATACCCAGTTTCTCCCGGATGGTCGAGTCGAAGTCGCAATTCCGGCAAAAAGGGAGCGGGGACCGGACCGGCTGCCGGGCAGAATGGTCCGGACATGGGTCACTTCTACGTCACCACCCCCATCTATTACGTGAACGACGTCCCGCACATCGGGCACGCGTACACGACCGTGGCCGGCGACGTCCTGACGCGCTGGCGGCGACTGTGCGGCGACGACGTGTGGTACCTGACGGGAACCGACGAGCACGGGCTGAAGGTGCAGCGCGCGGCCGAGGCGCGGGGCATCGCGCCCAAGGCGCTCGTCGACGAGACGGCCAAGGCGTTTCGCGACACGTGGGACCTCCTCGACATCGCGTACGACGATTTCATTCGCACGACCGAGCCCCGTCACTACACCGCGGTCCAGAAGTTCTTGCAGACGATCTACGACGCGGGCGACATCGAGCTCGCGACGTACGAAGGCCTGTACTGCGTGGCGTGCGAGGCGTACTACACGCCCGACGAGCTGGTCGACGGGAATTGTCCGGTGCATCTCCGGCCGGTCGAGCACGTGACCGAGGAGAACTACTTCTTCAAGCTGTCGCGCTACGAAGATCCGTTGCTCGAGTACTACGCACGCCATCCCCACGCGGTGCAACCCGAGTCGCGCATGAACGAGGTACTCGGCTTCATCCGCGGCGGCCTGCAGGACTTCTCGATGAGCCGCACGTCGATCTCGTGGGGTGTGCCGCTGCCGTGGGATCCGAAGCACGTCGCATACGTGTGGGCCGACGCGCTGTTCAACTACTGCACCGCGGTCGGCTACGGCACCGACGACGCGCGCTTCGCCACGTGGTGGCCCGTGAACTACCACCTTGTGGGCAAGGACATTCTCCGTTTCCACGCGGTGTACTGGCCCGCGATGCTCATGTCGGCCGGCATCGAGCTGCCCGAGTGCGTGTTCGCGCACGGGTGGTTGCTCGTAGGCGGCGAGAAGATGAGCAAGACGCGCCTCAACCAGATCGCACCGGCCGATCTCGTGAAGGACTTCGGCGTCGACGGCTTCCGCTATCACTTCATGGTCGACCAGCGGTTCGGACCCGACGGCGACTTCTCGTACGAGGCGATGGTCGCGCGCTACAACGCCGACCTCGCGAACAACTTCGGCAACCTCGCGAACCGCGTGCTGAACATGGCCGTGCAGTACTGCGACGGTGTCGCGCCCGACACGCGCGCCGACGGGCCGCTACGCGCCGGCTCGGCGTCGACACTCGACGCGATGAGCGACGCGATGAGCCGGCTCGACTTCGCCGGTGCTTTCGGCGCGGTGTGGGACCTGATCCGCGCCACGAACGCGTACATCGAAGACCAGCAACCGTGGGCGCTGAACAAGTCGGGCGACTCAGCCGCGGTCGCGTCCGTGTTGGGCGACTGCCTCGAGGCGTTACGGGTCGTCGCACTGCTCGCATCACCGGTGATCCCGAACGCGAGCGCCGAGCTCTGGAAGCGACTCGGCCTGTCCGGCCGGCCCGAAGCGCAACGTCTGCCCGACGCGGCAGCGTGGGGGCAGATGCCGGCAGGCGCGCGTCTCGAGAAGGGCGCGCCGCTGTTCCCCCGCAAGGATGTCGAGTGACAAGTTGGGTCGACTCCCATTGTCACCTGCAGCTCGCGGGCGGCGACGAGCACGTCGCGCGCGCCCGCGACGCGGGCGTGAAGTGGATGGTGTGTGTGGGCACTGATCTCGCGACATCGGGCGAGGCGATGGAACTGGCCGCGCGTCACGAGAACGTCTACGCCGCGGTCGGGCTGCATCCACACGACGCGTCGAAGCTCGCCGCAGAGTGGGGGATGCTCGAGCCGCTGGCCGTGAGCGACGCGTGCACGGCGATCGGCGAAGCCGGCTTCGATTTGTACTACGAGCATTCACCGGCCGACGAGCAGGAAACGGCGTTCCGCTGGCAGATCCGGCTCGCGAGACGTTTGGACAAGCCACTCGTGATTCATTCGCGCGACGCGTGGGACGACACGTTCCGTGTGCTCGACGACGAAGGGGTGCCGGAGCGCACCGTGTTCCACTGCTTCACCGGTGGGCCCGAGGAAGCGAAGCAGGCGCTGGCGCGCGGGTGCTATCTGTCGTTCAGCGGCATCGTGTCGTTCAAGAATGCCGAGGCGTTGCGGGAGGCGGCCCGGCACGCCCCGGCTGACCGGATCCTCGTCGAGACCGATTCGCCGTTTCTCACGCCCGAGCCGCATCGGGGCAAGCCCAACGAGCCCGCGTACGTCGTCGCGGTCGGCGAAGCTTTGGCGCGAGCGCGCGCGGAGACGGTCGAGGAAATCGCCGCGGTGACGCGCGCCAATGCGGCGCGGGTCTTCGGCGTCGAGTCGTGACGCTGACCGCGACACAAGTGCGCGACCTGCTCGCGCGCCACGACGTCCGGCCCTCCCGGGCGTTGGGCCAGAACTTCCTGATCGACCCGAACACCGCGCGCCGCATCGTGCGGCTTGCGGTCGTCGAGCCCGGGACGCGCGTCGTCGAAGTCGGGCCGGGCGCGGGGTCGCTGACCGTCGCGCTGTTGGATGCCGGCGCGCAGGTGCGCGCGATCGAGCTCGACCGGCGCCTCGAGCCCGTCTTGCGCGAAGTGGCCGGTGATCGTGACGTCGAGGTCGTCGTCGCCGACGCGCGAACGGTCGACTGGAAGGCCGAGCTCGACGGCGGCGGGTGGGTGATGGTCGCGAACCTGCCGTACAACGTCGCGACGCCGGTGGTGGTGCGCGCGCTCGAGGAAGCAGCGATGATCGAGCGCTTCTGCGTCATGGTGCAGCGCGAGGTGGGGGAGCGGCTCGCGGCCGGGGTCGGCGATGCCGCGTACGGCGCGGTCTCGGTGAAGGTCGCGTACTACGCCGACGCCGCCGTGGTCGGCACGGTGTCGCCCAACGTGTTCTGGCCGAAGCCGATGGTCGAGAGCGCGCTCGTGCAGCTGACGCGGCGAGTCGAGGCGCCCGTCGCGGTGCGCGATCCCGATCGGCTGTTCGCGCTCGTGCGCGCGGGGTTCGCGACGCGGCGCAAGACCCTGCGCAACACGCTTGGCGGTTTCGTCGATGCCGCGACGTTCACGCGTGCCGGCGTCGATCCGGGCGCACGCGCCGAGACGCTCACGCTCGCCGATTGGGCACGGCTGAGCGATGCGTGAGATCACGGTCGTCGCGCCCGCCAAGCTGACTCTGTCGCTGCGCATCACGGGAGTGCGCGCCGACGGCTTGCACGAGCTCGACGCGGTCATGGTCACGGTCAGCGAGCCGCACGACACGCTCACGATCACGCCCGCCGGCGCGATGTCGCTTTCGGTGTCCGGCGCCGACGCACCGACCGACGCTTCGAATCTCGCGTGGCGGGCGGCGGAGGTGTGCGGCGCGGCGGTCGCGTTGCGGCTGCACAAGGACATCCCGGCGGGCGCGGGCTTGGGCGGCGGATCAGCCGACGCGGCCGCGGTGCTGCGCGCGCTCGACGCCGATCCCGCGCTCGGCGCGACGCTCGGCGCCGATGTGCCGTTCTGTGTTCGGGGCGGCGCGGCGCGCGTGCGCGGTATCGGCGATCTGGTCGAGCCGATCGAGGTGCCGACGCGTCACGTCGTGATCGCGACGCCGAACTTCGGCTGCGTGACCGCCCTCGTGTACCGCGCGTGGGACGCGCTCGGCGGACCGCACGCGCCGCCCAACGACTTGGAGCCGGCGGCGCAGCACGTCGAGCCGCGGCTCGTGGCGTTCAAGGACACCGTCGAATCTGCCGCGGGTGCGCCCGCGATCCTGGCCGGCAGCGGTTCGTCGTACGCGGTGTTGTTCGACGGCGAGGCCGCGGCCGCGGCGGCGCGGACGCGCGTCGCCGCGGCGATCCACGGCTCGGTCTGGCTGGGTCGTGCCCCGGCGAACGACCACACCTGAAATTCGGAATTCGCGATCGTGTCAACCTGACGCGATCGCGAATTCGTCGGGCGCGGGTGCACGCCGCGGCGGTCGGCGGGACGGGGAAAGGCTCGGATGCGCGGTTACTTGCCCTGCTGGCGGCGCTGCCAGCGGGTCTTCTTCAGAAGCTTCTTGTGCTTCTTCTTGCGCATGCGCTTGCGGCGCTTCTTGATCAACGAGCCCATGAGGAATCGCCACGCTACCAGAGGGCGCGAACACCCCCCGCCGCGGCCGGCAGGTCTGCGGCCGGTCACATGTGCAACGAAAGGTTGCACATCGCTCCGGGATGTGCAATCATTGGTTGCACATCCGAGCGAAGGAGCATCCGATGCCCGACATCCGGCACCGAGTCGTGATCAACGCCCCTGCGAGCGCCGTCTACCAGGCCATCGCCACGCCCGAAGGGGTGATGACGTGGTGGACGCGCGATACCCGTGGCGCTTCGATCCAAGGAGGTGAGATCGAGTTCTGGTTCGGCGGCGAGAAGCCGTCCGCGGTGATGCAGCTGGTCGAGCTCACGCCGCCGCGCCGGATCGTGTGGCGCTGCGACGAGGGTCCGTCCGACTGGCTCGGCACAACCCAGACGTTCGACCTGCGTGAGCACGACGGCGAGACTGTCGTGATGTTCACACACGCGGGTTGGGAGGAGCCGGTGGAGTTCATGCACCACTGCTCGACGCGGTGGGGATACTTCCTGCTCAGCTTGAAGCACCAGATGGAGCAGGGTGCGGGCACGCCGTGGCCCGACGACGAAAAGTTCTAGTGACGGGCGTTCCGACGTGACCGACATGAACATCGAACG
>Ga0335082_10007481_pt1 | contig 11855 bp, 9 predicted proteins | sample Lox_Sample_41_FD_206718 | JGI IMG/M metagenome (GOLD analysis project Ga0335082, IMG submission 206718) | Soil microbial communities from Loxahatchee National Wildlife Refuge, Florida, United States - Lox_Sample_4.1 | ecosystem: Environmental > Terrestrial > Soil > Wetlands | place: USA: Florida...
CATCTCTATCTATACACCCGATCTCGAGCCGGAGCTCTACGATCAGAGCGCCTTCCTCGAGATCATCAAGCACTTCGTCCTGACGCGCAGCTTCGCCAAGGTGCGCGTGCTGCTGGCGGAGCCGACGCGCGTGATGCGCGACAGCAATCGATTCGTCGCCATGGGGCGGCGGCTCTCGAGCTGCATCGACCTGCGCTATGCGGCGACCCAGGCCAAGGGCTCGCAGCGCGCCTCGACCTACCTCATCGCCGACGATCGCGCCATCATGTACCGCATGCGCGCCGATACCTGGGACGGTGTCGCCGACATCAACAACCCGATCGCCGCGCGGCTGTATCTCCAGGAGTTTGATCAGGTGTGGAACGCCAGCGCGGCCGAGCACGGCCTGCGCGCCGCCCGTCGCGGCTGATCAAACTCCGGAGCCGCGGGCGGGCGGCGGCTACAATCCGCGCCATGGCCCGTTCTCCCGACATCACCGTGGCCGCGATCGCCGAGACCGCCGGCCGCTTCCTGTGCGTCGAGGAGCGCATCAACCACCGCCTGGTGTTCAACCAGCCCGCCGGCCACGTCGAGCGTGGCGAGTCGCTGCTCGAGGCGGTGGTGCGCGAGGTGCAGGAGGAAACCGCCTGGCGGTTCACGCCCGAGAGCCTGCTCGGCATCTACCTGTGGCGCCGCCCGCGCAGCGGGCGCGCCACGCTGCGCTTCGCCTTCACCGGCTCGGTGAGCGCCCACGACCCCCGGCAGCGCCTCGACCACGGCATCGTGCGCACGCACTGGCTGACGGTGGAGGAGTTGCGCGCGGCTGCCGGGCGGCTGCGCAGCCCGCTGGTCCTGCGCTGCATCGAGGACTACCTCGCCGGCATACGAGGCTGCCTCGCGGACGTCGCGGCCCTCGACCTCGAGAGCGCCGCGCGCGCCGCCCCGACCGCGCAGCTGTAGAGCTCGGGCCGGCGCAGCCGCTGCGCTAAAATGCCCGGGCATGTCACGCACCTCCCTACCCGCGCCCGCCGCCGGTGCCCGCGTCATCGTGGGACTCTCCGGTGGCGTCGATTCGGCGGTCGCCGCACTGCTGCTGAAGGAAGCCGGCTGGGACGTGCAGGGCCTGTTCATGAGCAACTGGGAGGAGGATGAGGACGCTTACTGCACCGCCGCCCAGGACTACCAGGACGCCCGGGCCGTGGCGGCGGAACTGGCGATCCCGCTGCACCGGGTGAGCTTTGCGCGCGAGTACCGGGCGCGGGTGTTCGAGGAGTTCCTCGCCATGCACGCCGCCGGGCGCACCCCCAACCCGGATGTGCTGTGCAACCGCGAGATCAAGTTCGGCGTCGGCCTGGCCTGGGCGCGCCGGCTCGGCGGCACGCATTTCGCCACCGGACACTATGCGCGCCTCGAAGCCACAGCCGACGGCGTCGGCCTGTTCCGCGCGCGCGATCAGGCCAAGGATCAGAGCTACTTCCTTGCCGAGCTGCCGCCGGCGGCGCTGCCCGCGACCCTGATGCCGCTCGGGGAGTTCGAGAAGTCCCGGGTACGCGAGCTCGCGCGCCGCGCCGGACTGCCCGTCTACGACAAGCCCGACAGCACCGGCATCTGCTTTATCGGCGAGCGCCCGTTCCGCGAGTTCCTGGCGCGCTTCCTGGCGAAGACCCCGGGGGTCATCGAGTCCGCCGACGGCGAGGCCCTCGGCACGCACGAGGGCCTCGCCTTCTACACGCTCGGCCAGCGCACCGGTCTCAACATCGGCGGGCGCCAGGGGCGCAGCGAGGCCCCGTGGTACGTCGCCGCCAAGGACGCCCCGCGCAACGCGCTCATCGTGGTGCAGGGACACGACCACCCGGCGCTGTTTGCGCGCGCGCTCACCAGCGGCCCCTGGCACTGGCTCGCGCCAGAGGTCGGGGCGCCGTTCGCGGCCTCGGTGAAGGTGCGCTACCGCCAGGCCGATCAGGCCGCCCGGCTCACGCCGCGCACCGATGGCTCGATGCGGGTGCAGTTCGAGGAGCCCCAGCGCGCCGCGACCCCCGGCCAGTACGTCGTCGCCTACGCCGGTGAGCGCTGCCTGGGCGGTGCGGTCATCGAGTCAACTGAGCTCGCCGGCATCCGCGCCGCCGCCGCCGCCTGAAGTCGAGGCAGCAACCCCCGGAGCCGCCCGATATAATGTGCGGCTCACAGCGGAGGTACGCATGACGAACAGCTTCCGGGCGCGCTCGACACTCAAGGCCGCGGATCGCACTTACGAGATCTGGAGTCTGGCGGCGCTGCCGCAGGACAAACTCGCGCGCCTGCCGTACTCGCTCAAGGTGCTGCTCGAGAACCTGCTGCGCTTCGAGGACGGTGTCAGTGTCACGCGCCACGACATCGAGGCGCTGCTCGAGTGGGACCCGGCGGCCACGCCCGCGCATGAGATCGCCTTCACCCCGGCGCGCGTCATCCTCCAGGACTTCACCGGCGTGCCCTGCGTGGTCGACCTCGCCGCGATGCGCGATGCCATCGTGCGCCTCGGCGGCAACCCCGAGAAGGTCAATCCGCTCGCCCCTGCGGAGCTCGTCATCGATCACTCCGTGCAGGTCGACGAGTACGGCTTCCCCGGCGCGCTCGCGGCCAATACCACCATCGAGTTTGCGCGCAACAAGGAACGCTACGCCTTCCTGCGCTGGGGCCAGACTGCATTCCGCAACTTCGCGGTCGTGCCGCCGAACACCGGCATCGTGCACCAGGTGAACCTCGAATACCTGGCGCGGGTCATCTTCGATGCCGAGAGCGACGGGGTGCGGCGCGCTTACCCTGACACCCTCGTAGGCACCGACTCGCACACGACGATGATCAACGGCCTCGGGGTACTCGGCTGGGGCGTCGGCGGCATCGAGGCCGAAGCCGCCATGCTCGGGCAGCCGGTCACGATGCTGATCCCGCAGGTGATCGGCTTCCGCCTCGAGGGCAAGCTGCAGCCCGGGGCCACCGCCACCGATCTGGTGCTCACCGTCACCGAGCTTCTGCGCAAGAAAGGCGTGGTGGACAAGTTCGTGGAGTTCTTCGGCGACGGCCTGGCCAACCTGCCGCTCGCCGACCGCGCCACCATCGCCAACATGGCGCCCGAATACGGCAGCACCTGCGGCCTGTTCCCCGTCGATGCGGAAACCGTGCGCTACCTCGAGCTCTCCGGGCGCCCGCGCGAGCGCATCGAGCTCGTGAGCGCCTACGCCAAGGCACAGGGGATGTGGCGCGATCCGGGCGCGACGCCGGCGCGCTACACCGATGTGCTGGAGCTCGACTTGGGCCGGGTCGAGCCGAGCCTCGCCGGGCCGCGCCGTCCGCAGGATCGCGTGGCGCTGAAGAATGCGCAGGCGGTCTACGCGAGCAGCGCCAGGAAGAGCGCCGAGGAGCGCGTCGCGCGCGGCGGCAGCGGCCAGGGCGCCGCCGCGCTGTCACTCGATGGCCGCAGCCTCGAGCTGAAGGACGGTGCGGTGCTGATTGCGGCGATCACCAGCTGCACCAACACGTCCAATCCCTCGGTCATGGTCGGCGCCGGGTTGCTCGCGCAGAAGGCGCGCGCCAAGGGGCTGACGTCGCAGCCCTGGGTCAAGACCAGTCTTGCGCCCGGCTCGCGTGTGGTGACCGATTATCTGCTGAAGGCCGGGGTGCTGGATGACCTCGCGGCGATCGGCTTTGACCTCGTCGGCTATGGTTGCACGACCTGTATCGGCAACAGCGGGCCGCTCAAGCCTGAAATATCCGCGGCGGTCAAGGCCGGTGACCTGACCGCCTGCGCGGTGCTCTCCGGCAACCGCAACTTCGAGGGCCGCGTGCACCCGGAAGTGCGCATGAACTTCCTCGCCTCGCCGCCGCTGGTAGTCGCCTACGCGCTCGCCGGCAGCCTCGACATCGACCTCACCAAGGACCCTCTCGGCACCGGCCGGGACGGCAAGCCGGTGTACCTCGCCGATATCTGGCCGAGCGACCAGGAAGTGCAGGACGTGCTGCGCCGCTCGATCGACTCGCAGATGTTCCGTCAGAGCTACGCCAGCGTCTTCCAGGGCGATGACAACTGGGCCGGCATCCAGGTGCCCGCCGGCAAGCTCTACAGCTGGGACGCGAAGTCCACCTACGTGAAGAGCCCGCCCTACTTCGAGGGCATGACCATGACACCGCCGCCGCTCGCCGACGTGCGCGGGGCACGCGCGCTGGCGGTGCTCGGTGACTCGGTGACCACCGATCACATCTCCCCGGCCGGCAACATCTCCAAGTCGAGCCCGGCGGCGCGCTATCTCATCGAGCAGGGGGTGGAGCCGAAGGACTTCAATTCGTACGGCGCGCGGCGCGGCAACCACGAGGTGATGATGCGCGGCACCTTCGCCAACATCCGCCTGCGCAACTTCATGGTGCCGGGCGTCGAGGGCGGGGTGAGCGTGCACCTGCCCGATGGCACCCAGGGCTCCATCTACGACGTCGCCATGCGCTACAGGCAAGAGGGCACGCCGCTCGTGGTCCTCGCCGGGCGCGAATACGGCACCGGCTCCTCGCGCGACTGGGCGGCGAAGGGCACGATGCTGCTCGGGGTGAAGGCGGTGATCGCCGAGAGCTTCGAGCGCATCCACCGCTCCAACCTGATCGGCATGGGGGTGGCGCCGCTGCAGTTCTCCCCCGGCCAGAACGCCACGAGCCTCGGCCTCACCGGCCGCGAGCTGTACACCATCGAGGGGCTGGGCAAGCCCGAGGCGCGTGAAGTCAAAGTGACGGCCACGCCCGAGAGCGGACCGCCGGTGGTGTTCACGGCGCGGCTGCGCATCGATACGCCGAAGGAGCGCGAGTACTACCGCCACGGCGGCATCCTGCAGTACGTGCTGCGCCAGCTGGCGGCGACGGGCGGCGCCGCCTGACGGACAGCGCGCAGCCGGCGCCTGCCAGCAACCGCACCACGCTGGTCGCGGTGTTCGATCTCGACGGTACGCTGGTGCGCGGCGACACGCTGCGCGCCTACGTGTTCGGCTACCTCGTGCGCCGGCCGTGGCGGCTGCCACTGCTGCTCGCGGTGATCCCGGCCACCCTGCGCTTCCTGGCGCGCCGCGACCACGGCGCGCTCAAGGCGGCGTTCATCCGCGCCACCCTGGGCGGGCAGACCCGCACGGCGCTCGCCGCCTGGACGGCGCGCTTCGTCGCACGCGTCGTGCGGCGCGGACTGTTCCGCGACGCGCGCGCCCGCCTCGAGCGGCACCGACGCTACGGTGATGTCCTGGTGCTCCTCAGCGCGAGCCCCGACCTGTACGTGCCGGCGATCGGCGCGGCCCTCGGCTTCACGCAGGTGGTGTGCACCGGCCTTAAGTGGGAGGGCGAGCGCCTCGACGGGCACCTCACGACGCCCAACCGCCGCGGCGAAGAAAAAGTGCGCTGCCTCGAGCAGCTGAAGGCCGAGCACCCGCGGCAGCAGTTTGCCGCCTACGGCAACGCTGCCAGCGACCTGCCGCACCTGCGCATGGCCGACCGGCCGCTGTTGGTGAATGGCAGCCGGCGCGCCCGCGCCGCGGCGCGCCGCTACGGCGTACCGCAGGCCACCTGGCGCTGAAGCGCCGGCCCTACATCGACGTGCGGATCTGCCAGAGCTCCGGGAAGAACTTCAGCTCGAGCGCCTTGGCGAGGTAAGAAACCCCGCCGGTGCCGCCGGTGCCGGGCTTATAGCCGATGATGCGCTCGACCGTCTTCAGGTGATGGCAGCGCCACAGCTGGAAGTTGTGATCGAGGTCGACCAGGCGCTCGGCGAGCTCGTACAGGTCCCAGCCGGTATCGGCGTTGTGATAGACCCCGAGCCAGGCACCCGCGACGCGCTTGCTGGCGCGATAGGGCGCGCTGAAGTCGCGCTCCAGGTAATCGGCCGGGATCTCGTAACCGCGCCGGCTGAGCAGCCGCAGCACCTCGTCGTAGAGCGAGGGAGATTCGAGCGCGCGCTTGAGCAGCTCGAGGGCCGCCGGGTCGCGCTGGTGTACCGCGATCATGTCGGCGTTCTTGTTGCCGAACAGGAACTCGAGCAGCCGGTACTGCACCGACTGGAACCCCGAGGAGCGCCCGAGCGCGCTGCGGAACGCGGAGTACTCGAACGGCGTGAGCGTCGAGAGCACTTCCCACACCGAGATCAGCTGTGTCTGGGTGCGCGAGATGCGCGCCAGCATCTTCAGCGCCGGGTCGAGGTCGTCCTTGCGCACGCAGGCGAGCGCGGCGGTGAGCTCGTGCAGGATGAGACGCATCCACAGCTCCGAGACCTGGTGCACGATGATGAACAGCATCTCGTTGTGCTGCGCCGAGAGGGGCTGCTGGGCGTTGAGGAGCTTGCCGAGCTGCAGGTACTCGCCGTAGGAGAGCGAGGCGCCGAGGTCCCAGTGCACGGCCTCGTCGGCGAGCTCGACGCGCTGGGATTTGTCATACAGATCGCCGGCCATGGCGCCGATGGTACACGTCGCCCGCCGTGCGGCAACCGCCGCCAATGGGCGAGGCACCCGGGGGCGGAATCCGCTAGGATCGCGCGCCTGTGTTGAGCCTCAGCCCCACCCCGACCGCGTGAGCGCCGCGATCCTCGAGGTCCGCGACCTCGTCAAGCAGTACCCCGCCACCACAGCCGTCGACGGCGTGTCCTTTCGCGTCGCCGAGGGGGTGTGCTTCGGGCTGCTCGGCCCCAACGGCGCCGGCAAGACCACGACCATCGAGATCATGGAGGGGATCCTGCCACCCACCGCCGGCGAGGTGCGTTACCGCGGCGACGCCCTCGGCACGCGCTTCCGCGAGGAGGCCGGGATCCTCTTCCAGAAGACCGCACTGCAGGACTTCCTCACCGTGCGCCAGAGCATCGCCCTGTTCCGCGGACTCTACGCGCGCGGCCTCGACGTCGAGGAGGTGATCCGGCTGTGTGCGCTGGAGAAGCTCGCCGACCGCGACAGCCGCAAGCTCTCCGGCGGCCAGCAGCAGCGGCTGCTGCTGGCGATCGCGCTCGTGAATGACCCGGCGGTGCTGTTCCTCGACGAGCCGACCACCGGCCTCGACCCTCAGGCGCGCCGCAGCTTCTGGGAGCTGGTCGAGTCGATCAAGGCACGCCGCAAGACCATCATCCTCACCACCCATTACATGGAGGAGGCGGAGCTGCTGTGCGATGAGATCGCGATCATGGACCGTGGCCGCATCCTCGCCATGGGCGCACCGCGGGCACTCTTGGCCGAGCATTTTGCCGAAGTGCTGCTCGAGCTGCCGCGGCGCGACTTCCCGCCCGCGGCCCGCGAGCTGCAGCTGAACCTCATCGAGGGAGGCGAGCGCATCGAGATCAGCACCCCGGACCTCGAGGGGACGCTGCGGGCGCTGCTCGGCGCGCAGGTGCCGCTGCAGCACCTGCGCATCCGGCCGCCGAACCTCGAGGACCTGTTTCTCGAGCTCACCGGCTCGGAGCTGCGCCCGTGATCGGCCGACTGCTCGCGATCCTGCACGCCCGCAACCTCGAGTTCCTGCGCGACCGCGGTACGCTGCTGTTCACCACGCTCCTGCCGATCGCGCTGGTGGTCGGCATGGGTTTCGTCTTCAGCGGGCCGGAGCGGCCGCTGTTCAAGGTCGGGGTAATCGCCCCCCGCATCGATCACGACGCCGATCCCTTCCTGCATGAGCGCTACGTGCAGTTCGTGGCCGAGCCCGAGGCCGCAGTCGGCATGCACCGGCTCACCCACCAGGAGATCGACCTGCTGCTCGATGTGCACGCCCCGGTGCGCTACTGGGTCAACACCGACTCTCCCAAGGGCTACATCATCGAGAAGCTGCTGCTCGCCTCTCACCCGGAGGCGCAGCGCCAGAGCGTCGCCGGGGCCGCGGTGCGCTACGTCGACTGGCTGTTCCCCGGCATCCTCGGCATGAACATGATGTTCAGCTGCCTGTTCGGGGTCGGCTACGTGGTGGTGCGCTACCGCAAGAGCGGCTTCCTCAAGCGCCTGCACGCGACCCCACTCACCGCCTTCGAGTTCCTGAGCGCGCAGGTGCTGTCGCGGCTGATCCTGATTCTATTCGTCACCGCGGTGCTGTACGTCGGCATCAGCACCATCATCGGCTTCCACAATGCCGGCAACCTGCTGCTGCTGATTCTCGTCGCCGTGCTGAGCGCCCTGTCCATGGTGGCGCTCGGCCTGACCATCGCCGCGCGCTTCTCCAGCGAGGAGCTGGTGGGCGGCCTGCTGAACGTCCTCACCTGGCCGATGATGCTGCTGTCGGGCATCTGGTTCTCGCTCGAGGGCTCGCCGCGCTGGGTGCAGTGGGTGGCGCACATCTTCCCGCTGACGCACGCCCTCGATGCCGCCCGCGCCGTGATGCTGGACGGGGCCGGCATCCGCGCCATCGCCCCGAACCTGCTGTATCTTGCTGCCACGGCGCTCGCCTTCCTCGCCTTCGGGGCCTGGTCGTTCCGCTGGCGCATCGACTGACGGCCGCTACCAAGGAGCCCGGCGTGCACTTCCTGAGCGACAACACCGCCCCCGCCTGCCCGGAGATCCTGGCGGCGCTCAACGAGGCCAGCCGCGAGCACGTGCACAGCTACGGCGAGGATCGCTGGACGCAGCGCCTCGATCAGGCGCTCGGCGAGTACTTCGGCACCGAGGTGCGTGCCTTCGTGGTCGCCACCGGCACCGCGGCGAATTCACTCGCGCTCGCGACTCTCAGCCCGCCCTACGGCGCGGTCTTCGCGCACGAGGAGGCCCACATCCAGACCGACGAATGCGGCGCCCCGGCCTTCTTCTCCGGCGGGGCGCAGCTCGCCCTGCTGCCGGGCGAGCACGGCCGCATCGCGCCGGAGACCTTCGCCGCCGCCCTCGCCACTCACCCGGCGCTCTACAGCGGCGTGCACAGCGTGCAGCCCGCCGCCCTTTCGCTCACCCAGCTGACCGAGTTCGGCACCGCCTACCGGCCGGCGCAGCTGCGCGAGCTCGCCGCGCTCGCGCACGGGCGCGGACTCAAGGTGCACATGGACGGCGCCCGCTTCGCCAACGCGGTCGTGTTCCTCGGCTGCCACCCGGCGGAGATCACCTGGCGCGCCGGCATCGACGTGCTGTCCTTCGGGGCCACCAAGAACGGTGCGCTGGCCGCCGAGGCGGTGGTGTTCTTCGATCCCGCCCTGGTGCGCGATTTCGAGCTGCGGCGCAAGCGCGCCGGGCAACTGTTCTCCAAGTCGCGCTACGTGGCGGCGCAGCTGCTCGCCTACCTCGCGGGCGACCTGTGGAAGCGCAACGCCGAGCGCACCAACGCCCTCGCCCGGCGCATCGCCCTGAGCGCGGCGGATGCGCTGCTGCATCCGACCGAGGGCAACGAGGTGTTCCTCAAGCTCGGCGTCGAGCCGCGCGAGCGGCTGCGCGCGGCGGGCTTCGAGTTCTACGACTGGGGACCGCCGCAGCGCGGCGAGGCCCGCCTGGTGGTCTCCTGGGACACTCCCGAGGATGACGTCGCGGCGCTGTGCGCCGCGCTGCAGCGCCTCTAGCCCCTAGAGCTCGCGCAGCGCGGTGGTCACCGGCAGGCGCGCCGCGCGCAGGGCCGGCATGAAGCCACCGATCATGCCGATCAGTACCGCGATCACGAGCCCGCGCACCACGAGCTCCGGGGTCACCTTGAAGCTGAACACCACCTGCGTGAAATTCTGCCCGAGCGTCGCGACGGAGAAATTGTTGAAGAGGGCGTAGGCGATCAGCGCGCCGAGTATCCCGCCGGCGAGCGCCAGCAACAGCGCCTCGACCATCACCGACACGAGCACCGGCGTGCCGCCGAAGCCGATGGCGCGCAGGGTGCCGATCTCCTTGCCGCGCGTGGCGACCGCCGCGTACATGCTGTTGAGCGCGGCGAACACCGCCCCGAGTCCCATGATGACGGTCACGATGCCGGCGAGCGTACCGATGGTGCGGCGGAACTCGCGCGTCTGACCGCTGAAGTAATCCTGCTCGCGGATCACGTCGACGTTGAGGCGCGGGTCGGCGGCCAGGCCGTTCTTCACCCGCTCGAAGCCCGCGGCGCCATCGAGCGCGGCCAGCACTGAGCTCGAGCCGCCGCGGCCGAAGGTGCTGCGCGCGACGTTGATGTCCGCCCACAGCTCCGAGTCGTGCGCATCGCCGGAGTCGAAAACCCCGACCACCGTCCACTGCGAGCCGCGCATGCGCACCGTGGCCCCGAGGTTGGCTCCCGCGAACTGCTTCAAAACCCCCGAGCCGACGATCAGCTCGCGCAGTCCCGGCGTGAAACGCCGCCCCGCCACGATCTTGAGGTTCGGCCGCAGCTCGAAGGCCTCCGGGTCGACCCCGCGCACGGTGATGTTGGAGCTGCTGCGCGGGTCATCCTTGCGCATCAGCTCGGCGATCACCACCACCTCGCCGGAGGCGAGCGGCTTGCCGTCGCTGGCCTGGCGGATTCCCGGGGCCTGCTTGATGAGGTCGGTCTGCTCGCGGTCGAGACCGGAATTGAGCTCCGCGTCCGAGCCGCCGCGCATGATGATCACGGCATCCGTGCGCCCGGTGGCCTTGAGCGTGCTCTCGAAGCCGGTGTACATGGCGAGCAGCGCGGTGAACACCGCCACGACCCCGGCAAGACCGATGACGATGACCAGCGAAGGCGCCCAGCGCTCGGGGATGCTGCGCAGGTTCATGCTGGTGATGGCGAGTGCTTGACGCAACATGACGGTCTCCTTCGGTGCGCAACCGGCGCGCTCAGCGGCCCGCCAGTGCGTCGACGATCTTCAGCCGTCGCGCGCGCAGCGCCGGCAGCAGCCCGACGGCGATGCTCATGAGGACCACGGCGCCCAGGCCGATGAGCCACACGTGCCAGTCGACATCCAACTGGAACTGCCCGCCGGTGCCCTTCTCCACCATGGCACCCGCGACGGTGGCGAGCGCCAGGCCGACCAGGCCGCCGAACAGGCACAGCGCGAACGCCTCGGCGAGCACGAAGCCGAGCACCGCGCCGTCCGTGAAGCCCAGGGTCTTGAGCACCGCGAGCTCCGGGATGCGCTCGCGCACGCTCTGCGCCATGGTGTTGCCGACCACCAGCAGCAGCGTGAAGAACACCGCGAACAGGATCCAGCGCACGATCAGCCCGATATCGCCGATCTGCTTGACGAAGCTCACGTTGAAGTCGCGCTCGGTCTGGGTCTTGGTCTCGTCCGGGGAGTTCTCGAACATCGCATCCACGGTCTTGCTGACCGACTCGGCGCTGCCGCTGTCCCCGAGCTTGAGCACGAAGAAGTTCGCGCGCCCCTTGCCGAACTGGTTGGCTTCATCGAAATAGTCGTGGTTGATGAAGATCTGGTTGGTGCGCTTCTTGGCGTCCTCGTCCTTGCCGTCGAAGATGCCGACCAGGTCGAAGGCCCAGGCCTTGCTGCCGTTCTTCTGCGGATAGATGTTGGAGGAGATCGGGATCTTCTGCCCGACCTTCCAGCCGTACTGGTCCGCCACCATCTTGCCCGCCACCATGGCGGTACGGGTGTTGGCGAAGGCCTGCCAGGCGGCATCCGGCATCACGTACTCGGGATAGACGTCGCGCTGGCGGAGCGGGTCGACCGCGAACACGAACAGCGGCGTGTTCTCCTGCCACACCCCGCCGAACCACTGCTGGTAGGCCACGCGCGACACGCCGGGCACGGCCTCGAGCTTCGGCACCATGCTGAGCGGCAGCGCCACGGTGAAGGAGACGCGCGCCTGGGTGATCAGACGCGTCGCGCCGACGTAGTTCGCACCGGCGTTGAAGATGGTGTTCAGCGACTGCAGCAGCCCGAACAGCAGGAACGCCATGATCACCGACAGCAGGGTCAGGACCGTGCGCGTGCGCTTGCGGAACAGGTTGGCGACGACAAAGCCGCTCTTGGTCATGGTGCG
>Ga0335082_10007482_pt1 | contig 11855 bp, 8 predicted proteins | sample Lox_Sample_41_FD_206718 | JGI IMG/M metagenome (GOLD analysis project Ga0335082, IMG submission 206718) | Soil microbial communities from Loxahatchee National Wildlife Refuge, Florida, United States - Lox_Sample_4.1 | ecosystem: Environmental > Terrestrial > Soil > Wetlands | place: USA: Florida...
CTGTAATCCACCACTGTGCCGCGTCATGAAGCTCTCGAGTAGGGATGCGTCCATGCGGTGCAGGTTGCGCGTGGCATCGGCCACCGTGAACGCCGGCTTCAAGTTCATGTGCAGGGCGGCGTGGCCCAGGGGAGCGAGGTCGACCAGCGCAGTCTGCCCGTACGCCGACTGCAACGCCAGAGCCAGATTCACAGCGACGGTCGTCGCACCATTTCCGCCCTTGGCATTGATCACCGAGAAGACTTTGCCCCGAATCCCTTCCTGGCGGCTTCGGCGTTGCGCCGTGGTCAGGCGAACGAAGGCTTCCAGCAAATCGGTAGTGGTCGTGGGCCGCTCGATAAACTCGCGTGCTCCGGCGCGCATGGCATTGACGATTACCTGCGGTTGATTGAGTGTGCCGATCGCAAAGATGGCTCCTTCGGGCATCTCCTGATGAAGCAGTTCGATTGCGCGCAACGCGACCGTCGGATTGTCGGCGGGAATATCGACCAATGTGACATCGGGATTGGCGGCCCGTACGCGCCGTGTGACGGGGTCGGCGGCAGCTACCGGGAAAGTGGCACAGGTGTGCGCAGTGCGAGCCACACTCGTGCCGTCAACGAGCACTTGCAGCAGGGCGCGCTGCTCGTTGTCTGTGGCGACGATGACGACCGATAATTCTGGCATGCCGACGTACTGCTTCTTTCCCTGACCTGAACTCGCGACTTTCCCGAAAAGTGCTTACCTCTTGTCAAACTTGGTATCGTCCAGATACGGCTGCGGTGTCTTAGGCGCCGTGGGTTGCTCATTGCTCGGAGATACCCGTTTCACCGTACACAAGACCATTAGTTCGGAGTTGCTCTTCTGCAGACTCTTGCTCCGGAAGAAATTCCCGAGGACTGGTATATCTCCCAAGCCCGGAATCTTGTTGTAAATGTCGGTAACCCGATTGTCCATCAGCCCGGCGATCACGAAGCTCTGACCGTCCTGCAGTTCAAACTCAGTTTCAGCCCGCCGCGTGCTCAGTGCGGGTACAGTGAAGCCCTGCAATGTAAGGGCATTCGCGAAATCCAAAGTACTGACTTCCGGCGCGACTTTCAAATGAATGTTGCCGTTCGGAGTGATGATAGGAGTGAACTGGAGGCGAACGCCAAATTCCTTGAATGAGATCGTCACCGCGGTGAACCCGTTGCCCGGTTGCACGATGGGGAAAGGGAACTGGCCTCCGGCAAGAAAGCTGGCTTCCTTCCCATTTACGGCAATTAGATTAGGTTCAGCCAGGATCTGCAGAAGATTCTTGGTTTGGAGCGCTTGGATCACCGCTCCGAAGTTGATGTCCGGCCGGAAAAGAAACAAATTCAGAACATTGCTGATCGATTCGGCGGTGACACTCGTAACCGGACCATTAGGACCTTTCGTTGTTGTCAGGTTCTGCGCCCCGAAGCTGCCAAATTGCCCAGTCGTGACCGTGCCGATCGTGTTCGTGGCGCCCGTGGAAAGGAAGTTGACTCCCAATTGCGTCAGGGCTGTGCGATCAACTTCGGCAAACTTCACCTGGAGCAGGACCTCTTGCGCGCCCACAGGGCCGAACGTCAGGACATTCACGACTCTCGGTGAATAGGCGCTCGCGAGTTCACCGGCGCGCTTGGCAACATCTTCGGTGGACACATGGCCGGAAAGAACGATGGCAGCGCGAGAAGGAGTGACCGTGATTTGCTCCTCCGGAAACACGCGGTGCTCTTCTTCAGCGCAGGCACTGACGTCGACATCAACGCGCAGATCAAAGCTGCGCGAACGTTCGAGCTCGTCCCAAATGAGCAGCGAAACCTCACCTGGAGTCTTGCCATGGACCAGGATCTGAGTCGGCGTAATTACGCGCGCCGATGCAATCCCATCGTCTGTAATCGAAATTCGCTTCAAACGCTCGGTGGTGTTGATCAGCAGCGACTTGCCCACCATGACACGCAGCGGCGCCGATCCGGGCGCCTGTTGCGCCTGACCGGGAAGCGTCGTGGTCTGTGTCTCCGTCGTCGGATTCTGCGGCGCCGCTCCGTTATCGGCCTGTTGCCAGGTTTCTGAAAAGGCAGGGGCTATAGCGAGAGTCGCGAAAAGCACACACCCAGAGATGGTCGCGCGAACATTCATTTTCAGATTGGTCTCCCTGTTCGGAAACATGGTGGTGGCCAATGAGGTCTTCAGCAGAGTCGAACCCTTTGGCTTCACTTGGTTTCGGAGCCCTCGTCGGGGAATTTGACCACATCCATCTTCTTGTCGCCTTGGTAAACCTCAACGCTGACACCGGTTGGGGTCGTCAGTGGGGGCGTGACTTTGGGGGTGACTATGTGGTGCACCGCCGGGTGCACAATTGTCGGCGCGGCTCCAGCACGGAACAAGCCTCTGGAGTTGGAAGCCGGTACCTCGTCTTGCTTGGTGTCGAGTGGATTCCGTAATGCCAGCTGAATGTGCCCCTCAGAACTCGCCAGAGTCAATCGCTGGGCATCATCAGGGGTGACCAGCAAGGTGATGACAGCCGTGTTCTGGGCCTCGCCGCTGGAAGTTCGCTCCAGAGTGCGTCCGGATGCCAGCACGGCAACATTCTGCAAAACGGTCGTTGTTTGCTGTTCTCCTGCTCCTCCCGGCGTTCCGGTCAGCAGGACATCCACCCGGGTTCCTGGGGTGACAAAACCAGCAACGGAGATGACTTCATTTACCCTTACTGAGACGGCGCGCATGCCGGGCGGAATCAATGCCGGCAAGCCCGAGCCCGCATTTTCACCGGCCAATCGGTTGGGCAGGATGAACTCACCTTTTGAGATGGGAATGATCACTCCGTGCCCGAGTACTTCCTTCTTCGCTCTCGGCGCCCCCGGCGGAAGATCTCCGCTGGGAATACGGATAATCTTGATGTCGCGTTCTTCCACTCTCGCGCCTACCTGGAGATCATTTGCCGCCACGATTACTTCGGCGCTGTTGTCGGTGACGGCTCCATTTCTGGCCTGTAAGTTCTTGTAGACGTAAACACTCGCAAAGAAGCCCACGGCCAGCGCCAGAAATCCGATCATCAGTAAACGGGTTCGATTCATGCCATGTCCCTGAAGCGCACACTCACCGCGCCAATCGGCGGATGAATGCCGCTCTATCCCCTGACTTTCACGTTGTCGTTACTGCATTGAGCTGGCAACGTTGGAGAACACGTTGTTGGCGTTGGATCCGATCAGGCGAATGGTTCCAACGACAATTACGAGAATCACTGCCAGCATAACCGCATATTCAGCAATATCCTGTCCTTCCTGGTCGTTCCATAGCTTGTGCGCAAGCTCTTTGAACATTGATCTCTTCTCCTGCCAGCCCTTGAATTTGAATTGGTCGATCGGAAACACTTTTCAGAGCCCAGGCTGGGACTCATCGTGAGACTCGCACCTCTACTCGACTAGCCTAATCATAACCTGCAATAAGGCACAGAGTGACAAATTCTTGCATATCCTGGGGTACTCGACAGTAACCAGCATGAGGCCCTCTTTCTGCCTAAAAGGCGAGGTCAGTTTTGCAGAAAGTTTGAGATAAAATCGCGGTTGCGCCGCCTCTTGATGCCGAACCAGTCGAGACCTCGCTTTGTGCTGACCGCATTCTGTCTGGGTATGATTGTCGTGCACACCGCCTTTTTCTGGGCCGTGCGTGCCCAGTTGGTCACCGGATCCTCGGATTTCCGAATTTTTTACACGGCAGGACTTATGCTTCGCCATGGCGAAGGGAAAGTCCTTTACAGCGAACACATTCAAGATGAGACCGAGGAACAATTTGCACCGGCAGCCGTGGCTCGGGGCGGCCCCCTCCCCTACAACCATCCTCCGTTTGAAGCGGTCTTATATGCCCCTTTGACCTACTTGCCGTATTTTCCGGCCTACTGCGTGTGGTTCGCTGTCAATATCGCTCTCCTTGCGGGTAGCGTTTGTCTAATCCGCCGATCATTGCCAGTGTTGGTTAGTCATTTTCGCGGGTTGCTGATTCTGGCTCCGCTGGCATTTTTTCCCATAATTTATGCCCTCCTGCAGGGCCAGGATTCCATTCTGCTGATGGCGCTGTATTGTTTGAGCTTCCTGGCACTTCGTCGAAACAAAGAGTTGCAAGCCGGCTTATTGCTTGCGCTCGGGTTGTTCAAGTTTCACCTCGTATTGCCATTTGCCTTCGTTCTACTGCTTCACCGTCGATGGCGCGTGCTGACGGGAATGTTCATGACAGTAGTCCTGGAGGCGGTAGTCTCCTGGACAATCATCGGAAAAAGGCAACTTCTCTATTACCCTCAATTCGTCTGGCATGTGAATCGTCAACAGGCGATTGGAGTGATCGTGCCGGCAAACATGCCGAACTTGCGCGGGCTCTTCACCGGTTGGAGCACCATGCATCCTCCGCCGCGTTGGGTCGAAACTCTGTTACTGCTAGTTTCAGTAGGATTGCTGGTGTGGGCAGCGCGTGTCTGGCGAGCCACGGGTTCAACCGGGACTGACCGTTGGAATTTCGGTTTTTCTTTGGCTCTGGTGGCGACCTTTTTGGTGGGATATCACAGCTATAACCAGGACATGAGCTTTCTACTGCTCCCAATTCTACTGACGCTCGACCGGATGCTCGAGAATTGGGACGAGACCAGTGTCGGGCTCAAAATTACTGCCGGGCTGATGTTCTTGACGCCTCTTTACTTGTTTCTAACGCTTCAAATTTCGCATCAGAATCTGTTTTCCATCTTGCTCTTATGCTTTGCAGGATATCTTGCGGCCTCTGCGGCCACAGAACGACCACCAGCATCGGCAGATAGAAACAGAGGACCGTTAATCGCCCCACTTGGTTGATCACGTGAGGCGTGTGGTACCACCGCCAGATTCCCGGGAGCCAGCTCAAGCCAACCGTGAAGACAATCTGGCGACGCGCTTGCGGAATCAACCATAAGAAGAAAGGATCGTAGAACCAGCGCTGGGGCATGCAGGCACCCAGGAACAATAGCCACGCATTGGGATCGCGATACCGGATGAGCGCCGCGATCAAGATCGGACCCGGAAAGACCAGCAACGGAATGAAATGTACGTAATTTCCGGTTTGTGCAAGCCAGAGCGGCAGCCAGTTAGGCATCACTAGTAAGCTAAGCACAATCACGACGATGCAGGCGACCGCCCCCTTCCGCCTATGGCGTGCAATTGCCACCGGAGCACCGATCTGCGGTTTCGCCAGGGTTACCGGCGCAAGCCACCAAAAGAATGAGCTCGCCATAATCAAGGGAATCCATTGGACGGCGAGCATGCCGGCCCAGTAGGGGTAGGCGAGAAAGATCAACAGTTGGTGATACCCCTGACGTGTCACGCCAAATGCCAGCAACGCAGAGCTCACTCCATAAAAGATTCCGGCTGCGATTTCCGGTTTCATGTGGACGAATGGAAGTCCGAAGAGCGCCGCCGGCAATGGATAAAGCTGTCCTGGAGTTGCGTACAGATTTCGGCGTTCAAGTAAGTCGTTAGCGGCGCGAATTGCCCAGGTGAAATCTGCCGCACCCTGGTGAAAGTGGCGCATTAGGTACCAACAAAAGACTCCGCCGAAACTGCCGAATACAAACGACAGCATCAAACGTATTCGCCTGCGTGGCATAGACAAGTAAGTTGTAACATGGGCGGTTCGCGGGCCCTGTTCCTATGGTGTCGAAAACAAACTCATATAGCGTTGCCGTTCGACTGGGGCTCGCCTTCTTCATGGCCATCACGATGTGGATTTACGTTCAGCACATCTTGATCCCTTATCAGTTAAGTCAAGGTCCCATGCGTCAAAGTCCGCGGGGCAATCTCTCAGATTTATATCCGCGCTGGCTGGGCGCCCGGGAGTTGTTGTTACATCATCGAAATCCTTATGGCGCAGACATTACCCGAGAAGTTCAGATTGGCTATTACGGACGCCTTCTCGACCCGAATCGGCCCGGCGATCCAATTGATCAGCAGGGCTTCGCATATCCAGTTTATGTGGTGTTACTACTGGCGCCCACGGTGATGCTTCCATTCTTCGTCGTGCAGAAAGTGTTCGTCTGGCTGCTGGCGGTCTTGACCGCTGGGTCGCTGTTTCTTTGGTTTCGTGCGCTGAATTGGCGAGCGTCGCGGTCCACAATTTGCATATGGATCTTGCTCACACTCGGTTGCTTCCCAGCTATTGAAGGAATGAAGTTGCAGCAGTTGTCGTTGCTGGTTGCAGTATTCATCGCTGCCGCGATGGCCGCACTGGTACGAGGGCGACTCGCAGTTGCCGGGGTATTACTGGCTTTGGCGAGCATTAAGCCGCAGCTCGTATTCCTGGTGATGATCTGGCTGTGCATCTGGGCGACTGGCGATTGGCGCCGCCGCCAGCGCCTGGTGTGGAGTTTCGCGCTTACGATGACATTTCTAGTCGCCGCGGGGGAGATACTACTACCCGGTTGGATCGCCCAATTCCGTACGGCCATGCGGGATTATTATCACTACACCGGTGGCGGATCGGTGCTTGACGTTCTGCTCTCGCCGATTGTGGGAAGAATTGGCTCGGCAATACTGATAGTGATGGTGTTCATGTTCGCCTGGCGCAGTCGCCGCACACAGGAAGACACACCGTCATTCCAGTGGTCGCTCAGTTTTACGCTGGCAACGACTTTGCTTGTGATCCCCATGTTCGCGCCGTATAACCAACTCCTTCTGTTGCCTGCCTTGATGTTGATTCTGCGAGCCGGGCGCGAACTGTGGAAGAATCGTGCGTCGCAATTCTTTTGTTCGATTACCGCGGTTTTAGTTTTGTGGCCGTTTTTCGCCGCGGCCTGTTTGGTGATCGCGCTGATTTTTTTACCGGGATCGACTGTGCAGAAGGCCTGGATCTTGCCGCTTTTTTCGAACTTTCACATTCCGATCGCGATTTATGCATTGCTGTTAGCGTCGAGGAGTTCCCTGGCTTGTTCGCCGGAAACGTCATCCTGATGGATGGGTCACAACACTCGCAAGGCGGATCGAACGTGCGCCTCGTCTTGCGGCAGAGCGCGACGTCAGAGTAGTCTGTTGGCTGAGATGCTGCTTTTGGCGGCGCTCGCGGCAGTGGCGATGGCCGCCGTCAGTTAACCATCCGTCGCCTTCGATCCATGGCCCTCAATACCATCAGTCAATCGAGCCATCACAGCGCCGGCTCGGGAGTATTTCCCGCACTCGTCTTCGTGCAGGGGAGCGAGCAGAAGAATATCGTTCTGAATCGTACTCCGTTCACGGTAGGGCGAAAGGTCGACAAGGACCTGGTGATCGCGGATCCACGCGTGTCGCGCGATCACGCGCAGATTATGCAGGAAGGCCAGGAATTCTATCTGGTCGACCTCGGCAGCAAGCATGGGACTTTCGTCAACGGCGAGCGCGTCCAGCGCCAGAAACTGGAGCGCGGCGATCGCCTCGAATTCGGTGCGCGCGATTCCGCCTACATCCTCTTCAATCCGGCCCACGCGACCTCCAATACCGCGCGCGAATTCCTGAGTCAGATCTCCGTCATTGGCGCAAAGGCCGAAACCACCGAACTGGAGACGTTGCGCCTGTTTCTGGAGGCCGCCCGCAAGCTCAACACGGCCGGAGTACTCGATGAAGTCCTGATCACGATGCTCGATGTGACACTCGAGCTGACCAAGGCCGAACGCGCGTATGTCTTTCTCAAGGATGAAGAGGGAAATCTGCGGCTTCAGGCCGGGCGCAATTCTAAGAAAGAACCGCTACTCGACGACAAGACAATATCGCACTCGATTTTGGAAGAGTCGATGCGGTCAAACTCAGAATTCCTGCTGACTGATACCAGCCAGTCACTCGATCTAGCGGGGCGCCACAGTATTGTGGCCTATGATCTGCGCACCGTGGTCTGTATTCCGCTGCGTAAATTGCAGATGCGCGAAACCCGGGACGCGCAGACGCCTCCGCCCTCGGCCGCTGCGGCGCAGGCCATGGGCGTGCTGTATGTCGACTCACGTTTCGCTTCGCGCGATATCAGCGGCGTGAGCCAGGAGATTCTGCACGCGATCGCAACAGAAGCCGCGTCGCTCATCGAAAACGCACGCCTTGTGCAGGCAGAAGAAGAAGCGCGTCGCTACCAGCAGGAGTTGAGCATCGCGGCCAGCATCCAGCAGTTGCTGATGCAGGTGAAAATTCCTGAGGTTCCCTTCGCGAAGATGCGGCCCAGAAATCTTCAGTGTAAGGAAATTGGTGGAGACTTTTACGATGCGGTTAACACCAAAGAGGGCCTGGCGGTCGTGCTGGCCGATGTGAGCGGCAAGGGGGTGTCAGCCGCCTTGTTGGCCTCGAGCCTGCAGGCCATGATCTATTCGCACTTGATCGCGGGCATGTCTCTGATCGACGTGGTGACCGCGGTCAATCGCTTTTTCGCAGAGAAGATGGGCGGCCAGAAATATGCGACCCTGCTGCTGGTACGGCTGAAGCGCGACGGCGAACTCGAATACGTGAACTGCGGCCATGTCCCGCCACTCCTTGTCTGCGATGGAGAAGTGCTACGTCCCCCGCACGGCAATGTGCCGGTGGGATTGCTGCCAGATGCCACGTTTGAAAGTGCGACCTGCCAGATGAAATCCGGCGACCGCTTCATCCTCGTCACGGACGGTGTCACCGAAGCGGAGAACGCTATGGGAGACTTCTTTGAGGACTCACGCCTGGAGGCTGCGGCGTCGAAATCCCCGACGCTGGAGGGGATCTTCTCGGCAGTTACGGAGTTCTGCGCGGGTAACCCGTTAAGCGATGACTGCACGATAGTGGAGTTGTCCTACGCGAGTTGCGATGTTTGAGCCACATTGCGAGCTAAAGCGTTGATAGTGTCGGCGTCGGTCTGGCTTGGAGCCGTCTTCCTTGTTCTGTGCTACACCTCTGTTTTGGGCGTTATGGTCATCCTCCCTAAGAAAAATGGGCCTTTGTTAGGCCTCGTTGCCTACACGCCCTTGTTCTTACTCATTTGTTTTTTGGGCGGCTGGATTGTGCCACTCACGCTCGGCCTTTATTTTGCGGTCCGGCACCGCTGATCGTGGTTCTCCTAAGAACACGGATCGAATCAAGACACACCTCGACTGTTGCTGAATGTCCCGGCACAGTTAATAGTCGTGCATCGCACGTCACCAAAGGTGCGCCCTGGTCTTCCGCGAGGCAGGCATGGGAACTGCTAGGCGAGCCCGGCCACCTTCACCCGAAAATCCGTTCCCTCCCACCGACTCTCATTCGGCCAGAAGAACGTAAATACCGCTTCGCCACCAGCGGGCAGCGAAGCGGTGGGCAAATCGAGAACATGAATGCCGAGTCCGGTGTCGCGCGTGTCGGTATCGTGCGCGGTCTTCCAGTCGTCAATGCTCCAGTGAACGCGAGCGGGCATCAGCAGCACGATCCGCAGGGTCTTATTGCGAGGGATGCTGCGCGTCTTGTTATTGAATCGCCATCCGAATATCTGGCGAATGCGTTTTTCTTTCAAATACCGCTGCACTGTTTGCGGTGGCTGATCGAAAATCTTCCCATCGCGGATCGAACGCCGCAACTTGATGTACTCCGAGTGCGCCCACACCAGAGGGCAAGCCGATCCCGAGGGCTTACCTCGAAACAGCTCTAAGGCGGGGATGTCGGCGGCGTCCCAAACCTGTTCGGGAAGCAATCGGCTTTGTCCTGACGTCGAATTCTCCATGACCGTTAACAGAGCCTCAGCTTCATCTCGATGACCAGCGGCAACTGCATAATGTCCGCGCTCTCCAGCCAGCAGTGGCCAGGGACGGCCAATCCCGGTTCCGTCGAAGGCTGAGCCGTCGCGGTGCTCGCCGTATCCGTCGCCGTTGTAGCGATACCAACAGGGCCCTTGCGGAAGTTCGACCGCCAGCAGAGCGTCAATCGCCCGCAGCGTATTGATGATTCTGGGATCTTCGGGGGAGCGGAGTCCGAAGCGCACCAGGGCCAGCGCATCGGGACTGATGATGTGATAGGCGCGCTCGCCATCCTCGCCCGGCGGCTTGTTCTTGATCGGAACAAAACCTTGCGTGGGAGACGCCGCACCGTCTGTATCCGGCGGTGCGATGCGAACGTAGTATCCCGAAACGCCGAGTTGCTGGGCCAGATCTCCACCTTCCGCGTAGACCCAGCGCTCAATGTTGTCGTTCCATGCGTCAGCAGTGTCGCGCATGGTTTGCGCCTGTTCAGAGTGTCCCGTGAGGTCGGCAATCTCGGCCGCCGCCAGCAACGCGGAAATCTCGGCCGCCAACGTAAAGGGGGAGTATCCAGCGTCCTCTTCCCAGCGATCCTGCTGCGTCACTGGACCATTGCGGACGATGAAACTCACTGCATTACGAACCATCGGCCACCATCGATCCAATTTGCCCAATGCTTCCGGAGCCTCTCTACGCATCAGATCGATGAGCAGGATCGGGAACGCCGTTTCATCCATCTGGATGCCGCTCCAGTAAGGACGGCCGTCAAGCCACAGGTTTTGCGCCCAATTGCCGACTGCTTCCTGGGTGGCTTCCAGATATCGCAGGACGCGAACCGCATCGGTTACCGCTCCGGCGGCAAGCAGCGCGCCCGCGGTCTCCACCAGATCGCGGGGCCATACGAGGTGATATCCCCCGAGATCTTCGTCACCTTTATCGAAGCCCCACGGGATGGAAAGGCTGGCAATGATGCCCCCAAGAAAGTCCTTCGATTCGTGAGCGCGCAAGACTGCAGTTGAGGAGCGGTACAGATCGTGCTGACGCAACGGTTGATCCAGGGGCAGAAGTTTTTCCTGCCAGTTCTTCCACTGCGAAATGAAGTGCTTCCGAAGGTCCGCGTAATCTTCGAACAGGCTTGATCGTGCTTGCTGGCCGGCTTCAGTCCAGATTGAACCGAAGCCCAACGCAATCACGAACTCGCCTTTGCACGCAGCTAGGTCGACCTCACCGGTGAAGGCGATGTTTCCATTTTCGGCGCGGTTGTAATCCCACTCCATTTCGAAGTGCTGCGACAGATCTTGCCAGCCATCCGACACGCCGACAAAGCCCACCGACATCTTTTTCCACGGCGCGGAAGAAGCCAGACTCAAGGTCGCGCCGCCATGCTCGGCAAGAAACATTGGGAAACCTTTGTAATCGCCGATCCATCCGGTGTTTCCATAGCCGCAGTTGGCCAGGTGCGGCGAAAGCAATGCGAACAGTCGGTAATCCGAGAGTTGACCCTGTAGTGGTTCGAAGCGAATCTTCTGCAAGACTACGTTCCGGTACGGATCGCTGAAGACTTCTTTGTGAATTCGGTAACGACCGGAATTGTCGGTGTTCATCAATTCATAAACTGGTACCCCAGGCTCGCATGGACGGTTCTCAAAAGTGCAATGCCGTTTCTCTTCCGAGAAGAACTCGCGTCCATCAGTGACGATGAAGCCCATATCGCGCGTGCAAGCCTGATCCACGCGTGGGAAGTACACCTCGTTGAGAATCCCGTGGCTCAGCGTGAACCAGACTTTGCTGTGTTGATTGAGCGCGGTTCCGGCGCAAGTCTTGGCGCTGGATGTCCAACGCGGAGGAATTCCCGGCCATCCAGGCGCGTGGCGGCTTTGGGAATCACTCATAAACAATGGGCTCTTGTGGGCTCGGAAGGAAACCTCTCCGCGTTGGCAGAAGACTCACAAATGGGGGCGTGGTTTGGTTGCAACAGTTCATCGAATTAGTCAGTGAGCGTTTATCTCCGGGATTCCAACTTTCGAAAGTTTAAGGATGATAGACCATCGCGGCGGCGGAGAACATGTGCATGATCGCGAGCGATTCGATTGCTGGCAGATCTACACCAGGAATTCCCAAGAGATACGCTGTTTCCCCGCGAGATCTCGCATTTAAGCAAGGCACAGCG
>Ga0335082_10007483_pt1 | contig 11854 bp, 12 predicted proteins | sample Lox_Sample_41_FD_206718 | JGI IMG/M metagenome (GOLD analysis project Ga0335082, IMG submission 206718) | Soil microbial communities from Loxahatchee National Wildlife Refuge, Florida, United States - Lox_Sample_4.1 | ecosystem: Environmental > Terrestrial > Soil > Wetlands | place: USA...
TCCACTTCGACAATGAGCGCCTGCACCTTCGGAGCGCTGCCTGCGGCAAACAGCGTCTTGATGGTGGACCCGTATTTGTCGGAGACCAGCTGGCACCCGCCGAAACACACAACTGTCTTGTTGCCGGAGCGCAGGGCGGCCTTCGCCCCCGGATACTGCGGCCGCTCAGCCTTTGCCAGTGTCGCCGAGCCTCCCGAATTGGCCAGCGCGTAAACGTGCACGTCGGTGCTCGCCTGCTCCCGGAAAGCGCGCTGGTCCGCGAAAATCGCCTGACGCTGCGCCGCGACGGCCTGCTCATGAGCGTTCCGGATCGCGACGCACTGCTGCCACAGCTTCTGGGCCTCGGCTTCCATCTGCGTCCGGGCGGCTTTGTCGGTCTTGCCGGCCGCGACGCCTTCGTAATGCAGTTTCCGGCTCTGCTTGTAGATCTCCTCGTAACGCGCCTGCTCTTCGGGAGCCAGCTTCTACAGTTCCTGCAGCCGCCGGTTGGTCGCGTCTTCGTTCGCCGAAATTGCCTTCTGGCGATCCATCCACGTGAAATCGGTGGACCAGCTTGTGCGGTAGAACCTCTCGCTGCCGGCGCAAATGGACTTCTGCGCTTCTGGCCACACCTTGCTCATATCCTGGCTCGTCCAGCCCGCGGGCGTCGCCGACATCGCCTGTTGCAGCGCCGGCGTCACTGTCAGATAGAATCGCTGCTCCGCCTCGGTGGTGGGCCGCTCTTTCGTTGGACAATCCGCCAACAGGCCCGTGGCGACGCTCATCCCCATCAACATCACAGTTACGGCTTTCATGTTTGGTGTCTCCTCCCTGTGATGAAACGCGGAATACGGCGACACTCCGGCTCACGCGATCAGAGAAGAATATGTGGTCGAAGGAGATTACTCGTACCGCAGCGCTTCCACCGGGTCCAGACGCGCCGCCTTGTTCGCGGGCCAGATCCCGAAAAACAGGCCCACGCCCACCGACACCGCCACGCCCAGCACCGCCGCCCACAGCGGCACCGCGGTCGGAAGCGACGGGAAGATGAGCCGAACCGTCAGAGACACCAGCCATCCCAGTGTCAGGCCGATCAGCCCGCCGATTCCGGTCAGCACCACCGCCTCGGTCAGGAACTGCAGCGTGATGTCACCGCGCCGCGCACCGATCGCCTTGCGCACTCCAATCTCGCGCGTCCGCTCCGTCACCGACACCAGCATGATGTTCATCACTCCGATGCCGCCCACCATCAGCCCCACCGAGCTCAGCACGATCATCACCAGCGCCACCATGCCCGTCACCTGGTGGAATTTTTCGACCATCTGCGCCGATGTCGAAATCGCGAAATTGTCCGGCTTGTCGTAGGGCACGTGCCGCTGGATGCGCAACACCACGCGCGCCTCGTCAATCGCTTCCGACAGTAGCCCGGGTCTCGACGTGATGATCAGCAGGTTCTCCTTGGCCGTCGGAAAGATCTTGTGCATCGTGAAATAAGGCACCAGCACGCGCCTGTCGTCCTGCCCCGGGAAGAAGGTGCCCGGTTTCCCCAGCACGCCCACTACCTGGAACTCGCCGCCGTTCACGTTCACCCACTTGCCAATCGGATCCTCGCCGTTCATGATCGCGCGCGGCACGTCCTCGCCGAGAACCACCACAGGCATGCGATGCCGGTTCTCTAACTCGGTGAAGAACCGGCCGTTCAGCAGCTCGCCGCTATTACCGCTGTTCATGAACGAATCGTCGGTGCCGCGCAACTGGATGCTGAACATGTCGTTGCCTTTGTACTTGATCCGGTTCAGCCCCGGCCCCTGAAACACGCCTGGCGGGAACAGCAGCGGGCTCACGCGCGCCACGCTCGGACACCGCTCCTCAATCGCCACCGCGTCCTCGTAAGTGAGCGGTTTACGATTCAGTTCTTCCGGCGTCAAATGCCCGGATAGTGGCGGCACCTTGAATGCGAGCGCCGAGTTCCCGCCCAGCCCCTCGAAGATTCCCGAGATCTTGTAGTCCAGCCCCGCGATGATCGAACCCACCGCGATAATCGTTCCCGAGCCTATGATCACTCCAAGAATGGTCAGGAAAGACCTCATCTTGTGCTCGCGCACAGTCGCGAGCGCCAGGCTGATCGTCGAAAACATCACGCGCCTTCTCATCGTTCCGCCCTCAACGCTTCTATCGGGTCCAGCTTCGAAGCCCGCGTCGCCGGATAGATTCCGAAGAACAGGCCAACAACCGTGGAAAGGCCCACACCGATAATCACCGCCGAGGCCGGCACTGCCATCGGCACCGGCGTCGTGTTCCGGATGATAAACGCCAGTATCCACGCAAGCATCACGCCGATCACGCCCCCCGTACCTGCCATAATCGAGGATTCCACCAGGAACTGATTCAGAATGTCCACGCGGCGGGCGCCTACCGACTTGCGAATCCCGATCTCCCGCGTGCGCTCGGTCACCACCGCCAGCATGATATTCATGATCACCACGCCGCCCACGACCATGAAAACGGAAACCACAGCAATTGCGGTCGTCGCAATTGCTCCCGTGAGCTGATCCCAGAAGGTGAGAATCGCATCGGCGGTTACCATGGAAAACGTATCGTCCTGCTTCGGCTTCAGATGCCGGTAGGCGCGCAACAGCATGCGCACCTCGTCCTGCGCCTGCTCGATGTTGCGGCGGCTGCCCGTCTTGGCGACATACGCAATTCCCGTCCGCGAGCCGTACCACGCGAAGTAGGTCCGGATCGGGATCAGCACCCAGCCGTCCTGCGATTGTCCGAACACGCTGCCCTTCGCCTTGGCCACGCCCACCACCTGCAACTGACGCCCGTCCACCCGAATCAGCTTGCCCACCGGATCCGTGCCCGTGAAGAACTTCTCCTCGATATCGTGACCGATCACCGCCACGGGAATCCGGTGCTCATCTTCCGTCTCCGCAATAAAACGCCCGGCCACCAGTTCCACGTTGTTCAGCACGCCGTAATTCCCGCCGCCGCCGATGAGTTGTTCATCGTCCAGGCTGTCGCCCTGATACTGCACCTTCACCTGGCGCTCGCACTGCATGCCGATCTCGGTGAGCTGCGTCGCGTGGCTCTTCAGGAAGTTGAATTCGTCCACGCTCAGCTCCGGATTCTTGCGCAGAAGTTCGAGGAACTTCTTGGGATCGAAATTGCCAATGAATGCGAACCGCACCACCACGAACCCGTCCGATCCCAGGTCCGAAAGCGCATCGGCGATGTACACATCCATGCCGTGAATCATCGACATCACCGCGATCAGCGTCGTGGTGGCCAGAATGATACCCAGCAGCGTCAGAAAACTGCGCAGCTTGCTGCCGCGGAGCGAGTCGATGGCCACCTTCGCGGCCTCACCGAATGATGCTGTGCCTTGCATTTATTCGTACCTGAGAGCTTCCACCGGATCCAGCCGCGCCGCCTTGTTGGCCGGCCAGATGCCAAAGAACAGGCCTACTCCTACCGAAACTCCTACTCCGAGCATAGCCGCCCACAGCGGGACCGATGTGGGCAGAGCCGGAAATACTAACCGAACGATCGTCGAAAGCAGCCAGCCGATGGTCATTCCAATCAACCCGCCCAGCCCCGTCAACACAACTGCCTCTGTCAGAAACTGCATCACAATATCGCTCCGCCGCGCGCCCACCGCTTTGCGCACGCCAATCTCGCGCGTCCGCTCGGTCACCGATACCAGCATGATGTTCATCACCCCGATGCCGCCCACCAGCAGCCCCACCGAGCTCAGCGCGATCATCACCATCGCCACCATTCCCGTTATGTTGTGGAAGCGCTCCAGCATCTGTTCCGCGGTCGAGATGGAGAAATTGTCCGGCTTGCCCGGCGGCACGTGCCGCTCCAGCCGCAGCACTGCCGCCGTCTGATCGATAGCGTCCGCCAGATAACCCGGTTTCGCCGCCACCACAATCATGTTCTCCACCGCTTCCGGCATCGTCTTTTTCATCGTGAAGTACGGCAGCAGCACCCGTGTGTCGTCCTGGCCAAGCGACGCCGCCGGCCTTTTCATGACGCCGATCACTTCGAACGGGTGTCCGTTCACGGTGATCCACTTCCCGATCGGGTTCTCATCGGACATCAGCGCCTTGGGAACGTCCTCCCCGATCACCGCCACGGGCTGGCGATGCGCGTTGTCGTAATCGGCGATGAACCGCCCCGCCTTCATCTCCGCCGATCCGCCTGCCTGATAGGCCTCGTCGGTGCCGCCAATCTGCAGGTTATACAGATCGTTCGATTTGTACTTGGCGACATCGGTTCCACGCCCGGTCATCGCCGCCGGAGTGAACAGGAACGGACTCACCGCCTCCACCGCGGGGCAACGCTCCTTAATGGCCATCGCGTTCGCATAAGTGAGCGGTTTCCGCTGCAGTTCCTCCTTGGTGAAGTTCCCGCGAAACGCGAACTGGAACTTGAAGACGATAGCGTTGTTCGGCCCGAAGCTCTTCAGAATCTCCGTGATGGCGCCATCCAGCCCCACAATCACCGAACCAACCGCAATAATCGTCCCGGTTCCCATGATCACGCCCAGCACCGTCAGAAACGCGCGCATTTTGTGCTCGCGAATCGTATTCAGCGCCAGCATGATTGTCGAGAACAGAACCCGATTCTTCATCGTTCCTGCCTCAATGCCTCAATCGGATCCATCTTCGCCGCCCGCTGCGCCGGATAGATCCCGAAGAAGAGCCCCACCACCGTGGACAACCCCACGCCAACAATCACCGATGTCGCTGGAACCGCCATCGGCACCGGCGTCGTGTTGCGCACCACAATCGCCACGGCCCAGGCGATGATCACTCCCATCACCCCGCCCGCCGCCGCCAGCATCGATGACTCCACCAGGAACTGATTCAGAATATCCACCCGCCGCGCGCCCAGCGATTTCCGGATCCCGATCTCCCGCGTCCTCTCCGTCACCACCGCCAGCATGATGTTCATGATCACCACGCCGCCCACCACCATGAAGATCGAAACGATGGCCACCGCCGTCGACGCGATCACCCCGGTGAGCTGGTCCCACGCCGTCAGCAGCGCGTCGGAGGAGACCACGCTGAACGTATCGTCCTGTTTCGGCCGCAGGTGCCGGTACGCGCGCAGCAGCATGCTCACTTCTTCCTCCGCGCGCACAATCGTGTCCCGGTCAAGAGCGCGCGCCACGTACCGGATGCCCGACCGCGCGCCGTAATACTGGAAGTACGTGTGCGCCGGGATCAGAACGTAGGCGTCCTGCGACTGCCCGAACACGCTTCCCTTCGCCTTCGCCACGCCAATCACCTTGAGCTGCCGGCCATCCACTTTGATGACCTTGTCCAGCGGATCGGTCCCCGCGAAGAAACGGTCAGCAATATCGGCGCCGACCACCGCCACCGGCAGATGTCGAACATCCTCCGTATCGGTCAGGAATCGCCCCGCGGTCAGCTCCACGTTGCCGAGCACACCGTAGTTCGCGGTCGCTCCGGTGAGCGTCACGTCGTCCAGACTGTCCGACCCGTACTGCACCTTCACCCCGCGGTTCACCTGCATCCCAAGTTCGCGCACCAGCGTGGCATTAGCCTTCAGAAACTCGAACTCATCCACGCTGAGCTGTGGGTTGCGCTTCTGCATCAGCAGAAACTTCTTCGGGTCAAAATTGCCGATGAACGCCATGCGCACGACGCGGAACCCGTCCGTGCCCATGTCCGAGAGGTTTTCCGCAATATACACGTCCATCCCGTGGATCATTGACATCACCGCGATCAGCGTGGTGGTGGCCAGAATGATCCCCAGCAGCGTGAGGAAGCTGCGCATCTTGCTGCTCCGCAGGGAGTCAGCGGCAATGGCAGCGGCCTCGCGAAAAGATGCGGTGCCGTTCATGCGGTCGGAGCGCTCTGTTGAGGATAACGGGTTCTCTCCCCAACATGTTCCATCCACTCGACAATGACGCCGTCCACCCAGAACCGTCGCGGCCCTCTCGCCAGAAACCCGACGTGCCCGCCGTGCTCCGGCGCGATCAGGGTCAGATTTGGGTTCGTTTTGAACGCGGGGTGGCCGAACACCTCGAACGGGATCAGCGGGTCGTCCTTTGCCTGCACCACCAGCCCCGGCACCTGGATATCTGCCAGAAACTGATTCGACGACTGCGTCGCGTAGTAATTGTCGGCCGTTTCGAAACCGAACGATGGCGCCGTGAAGATGTCGTCGAAATCGTAGATCGTGCGGACTTCGTCCAGCCGCTCCAGCGGGAACAGACCGGGCGTCAGCCGCTCCTTGGCCACGACGCGAGCCTTCAACCGCTTTAGGAACCTGTTGGCGTACAACCAGTTAGCGGGCTGATGGAGCCGTCGAACGCAGGCCGCCAGATCGATCGGCACCGAAACGCCGCAAACGCCGTCGATCCCGTCCCTCCCAACCTCCCCCGCCAGCTTCAGCGCAACGTTGCCACCCAGCGAGAACCCGATGATAAAACAGGGGATATCCTTCTCCGCCCGCAATGCGTGAGCCACCGCCAGCAGATCCCCGGTCTGGCCGGAATGGTACAGCGTCCGCCCGCTGTGCTCCTCGGTGCCCCCGCAGCTCCGCATGTTGAACCGATGCGACGCGTAACCGGCATCGAGCAGCGCATGCGCCAGGCTGCACGCGTAACCCGCCGCGCTCGACCCCTCGAGTCCGTGGACGATGATCGCGTGCCCCTTCGGACACCCCGCCGGAACCTGGGAATGCACAAGAACCCGTACGCCTGGCTCGGTGTCGAACAGACGGGCAGTTACTGGAAAGCGGACAGAATCCAGATTACGACGCCAGTAGTTTCCGGCGATGGTCGCGAGATGAGGATTCCGAAAGAAGGGCTGAAACGGAGTCAACCCACTATTGTAGGGTGAGGCTCAACTAACTGGCTCGGTCTTGTCGTGAACCAGCCACACAGGAGCCTGAAAAGACATGCCAAGCCATTCGAAAACAACCTTGTCGCGCCGCCGGCACAGCGACGGATTCACCTCAAAACTAATAGTCGTACCCTGCGGGAGGTCCACGTCATCGAGTTTCCCGACAGGAGTCGCGGCAAACCCATTCCCTGTTACCCGGCGCTGGTAGCTTGAGAACGCCATTTCAAGTCCTCTGCCGGGAGTATCGGCCGGATTGTAATACAGCTATAGGGCGATAGCCTGACTCAGGCCCCAGGGGCAGTCTCTGCCTTGCGGCTCAGATCCTCGGCGAGAATGATGGCCTCTGCCAGATCGCGCATGGGACGCCGGAGGCGTCTGCTCTCATTGCGCAATCGCAGATAGGCCTCTTCCTCGGTGAGGCTATGGCGGGACTGCAGCAGGCCCTTGGCGCGCTCCACCAGCTTGCGCGTCTCGAGCTGCCGCTTCATGTCCTCGGTTTCCTCGCGCAGACGGGCGTTCTGTTCGGAGAGCATGGAGTTGGCCACAGCCACTCCCATCTGCTCGCCAATAAACGTCAGGAGCGCCACTTCGTCGGCCGAGTATTGATGCGCATCCCGATGATGGACGTTGATAACACCCACCACATCGCCACCGGTGACCAGTGGCACGGACAGCATCGCCTGATAAGTGTCCTCGACCAGCCCCTTGAAGTACTTAAACCTGTTGTCGGAAGGGGCATTGGAAGCCAGGGCCACCACGGATTTGTGTTCGGCGACCCAGCCGGCGATACCCTCGCCTACTTTCATTCGCAGGTTGCCGAGATCCTGCGCGTGTGGCACCTGCGAAGCTCGCAGAACCACCTCGGCCGTCTCGGGTTCCAGCAGGTATACAAGACACGCGTCGCAGTCGGTAACCTGCGACGTAAGTCCAACAATCTCTCCCAGCATCTCGTCGAGAGATCGCTGCGAGCTCACCACACTGCTGATCCGGTGGAGCAAAGCGACCTGAGACGAAGGGGGCTGGCTAGCGCACATGGTTGCCATACCTCAGGCTATCCGCGTGAAACGTGCCGGTCCAATCGGAATTTTTGATCAGGGCCATACCCTCGCTTGTGACGACGATGTGAATGGTCGGCCCAGGGTATACCACTGAAAGGGTTATGGTTCAGAATGAGTCTAAGAGGTGAATGCCCGGAATGTCCGACGTGAACCTGCACGTCTATGCAACGCCGTCCGACACGGCCAGTGCCTGTGCGACCCGCGTCGTTGAGCTCCTCAACGATCGCCTGCAACGGGCCAGGTTCGCAACCCTCGCCGTGTCCGGCGGCTCCACTCCCGCCCTCATGTTCCGGATTCTGGTGACCTGCAAGGTCGATTGGACTCGCGTCCACTTCTTCCAGGTGGACGAGCGCCGTGTTCCGCCCGATGATGCACAGAGCAACTACCGTCTGGCGCAGGCCGAACTTTTCGCGCCGGCGGGCATTCCGTCCGAGAACATCCACCGCATCTACGGCGAGCTGACGGCGGAAGGAGCCGCTATGCGCTACAACGCAGAAGTGCGCGACTTCTTCAAGGCCGAGCCCGGAGTCATGCCCATCTTCGATGTCATCCATCGCGGCATGGGTGCCGAAGCGCATACCGCCAGTCTGTTTCCAGGCGATCCGCTGATCGGCGATACAACCGGAATCGCCGCCGCAGTGAGCGTACCCGTGGCGCCGCACGAGCGGATTACCATGCTGACCGGACCGCTGACCGCCGCCCGCCACACCGTCATGTTGGTGGCGGGAAGCGACAAAGCCTATGCGCTGAAAGAGACCCTCGGGAGCAGGCACGAGCCGTTTCACTTTCCCGCGCAGATCGGAACGTGGCACAGCCCGCGCGCCGAATGGTTTGTCGATTTCCCCGCCGCGGCACAGTTGCCGAAATGAAGACCGCGGTTGTGTTTTCCGCGGGCGGCCTCTTCGGCGCCTGGGAGGCCGGCGTCTGGCGCGAACTGGAATCCACGATTCAGCCGGACATCGTCGTCGGCGCTTCCATCGGCGCGCTGAACGGATGGATGGTAGCGGGCGGATGCTCGGGTGAGGACATCGAGCGGCGATGGCTCAACCTGCAGGCCATGGCCAGGCCGCGCTGGCGGTTGCCCCGCCGCGCCCTCCATGGCGTCGTTGATTTCGGCGACATGGAAGCTTTGATCCGCGAGTTGTGCGAGACCTACCGTCCGCGGATCGAATACGGCGTGGTAGCCACCGACACCCTGCGCGTTCGTCCTCGCCTGTTTCGCACGCCGGACGTGACATGGGAGCATCTGGCTGCTTCGGTCGGACTGATTTGCATCTTCCGGCAGTACCGCATCGAGGGGCGCGTTTATTCCGACGGCGGACTGCTGGGGGCGCTGCCGGTGTGGGGCGCGGTGGAGATGGGAGCGGAGAGCGTGGTCGCCGTCAACTGTCTTCCGGAGCTGCCCTCGCCGCTGATGACCGCCGGCATGCGCGCATTCCAGAAGATGGTCCCGTATCGCAAGCCATCGATTCCCGAATCCGTGGAGGTCCGCGAGATTCGGCCGGCGGGGTCGCTCGGGTCGACACGCGAATCGCTGGTGTGGACCGAGGTGAATGCGAGGAAGTGGATTGAGCAGGGACGGGCGGACGCGCGGGCCTGGCTGGCGGCCCGGATCGCCGCGCCGCGCACCTTCAAAACATAATCGGTCACTCTTGTTTGCGAGTACAATGACTGTGTAAGCCATGCCCTGCTTTCAGATCCATCGTTTGCGGGAAGACCGGAGGCAGCAGTTCCGTCTGACACCGCACACCAGTGGCGTAACCGCAGCGAAGCCGAAGGATTACGAGAAAGACACCGGCGCGGTGGAGGCCGATTCCGCGTATGCGGCCTGGGCGACGCTGCGCTCCTCTGAGCGGCCACTCATGGTGGGCGACGTCCTGGAAGACGAAACGGGAACGCTTAGCATCTGCAAATACACGGGGTTTGACGAGGCGCACTGGGTGGTGCCCGAGCCGCATATTCCCCCTGCGGCTGGTACTGTCGAAATGCCCGGTCCCGCGTTACAATGAAGTCACCTTATGTTGTGTGATCCGACCCGACGGGAACGGATCAATTCCTTCGCGCTGGTCAGCTACGTCCCGGATCCCCTGGCGACATTTCTGGATCGACTGCGAACGGAACTTGTTCCTTCCTGTTTTCTGCGCGCGCACGTCAGCATCCTCCCTCCCCGCACCCTGCAGATTGCTCCGAGCGAAGCCTGGCGTCAGATCTGCGAGCTGGCTCCGATGTTCCCGCCGTTCGACGTTCAGTTGAACGATGTGCGGGTGTTCCCGGTCTCCGACGTAGTCTACATCGGGCTCTCGACCGACCGCGATCGCATCTCTGAGATGCATGCCGTACTGAACACCAACGGTCTGGAAAACGCAGAGGCATTCGAGTTCACCCCGCACATCACGCTGGCGCAGGAGATCGAGCCGGGCGAAGTGGAACGCGTGACTGAAATTGCGCAGCGCCGCTGGGCCGAGTACGCGGGCGAGCGGAGCTTCCGGCTGGAGACGATCACGTTCGTGCAGAACACCGAGGGCAACAACTGGATCGACCTCGGGGAGTGCCGGCTGGGCACCGGGCACGTGCAGTTGCTGGAACCGATGGCGCAGCGGTAGGGCAGGTTCAGAGCCAGCACGCCGGTGCGATCTCGTACGACACGCGATCGCACGACAGATTGACTCTACCGGCCAAGTGTCCTAAGCTGCACGGAATGACACCGGCACTCGACACCGCGGACCGCAAGTACCTGGAGTCGGTCCTGCGCGGACGGTTTTACCTCGGCGACAGTGAAGGCTACGATGACGTCCGCACCGTTTGGAACGCCATGATTGACCGGCGCCCCCTGGCGATCGTGGCGGCGGCCGGAGTATCCGACATCGTCACGGCGGTCAACTTCGCCCGTGAACGGTCGCTGCCGGTGGCGATACGTTGCGGCGGGCACAACGTCGCGGGAAACGCCGTGGGCGATGGCGCGGTGGTCATCGATCTTGCCCGCATGAAATCGGTGCGGGTTGATCCGATTCGGCGCGTCGCGCGCGCGGACAGCGGTCTCCTCTGGCGCGAGTACGATCACGAGACGCAGGCTTTCGGGCTGGCGTCGCCCGGCGGAGCGATTTCGACGACTGGAATTGCCGGTTTGACGCTGGGAGGCGGCTTTGGATATCTCTCCCGGCGCCACGGCATGGCATGCGACAATCTGCTCTCGGCGGATGTCGTGACTGCTGCCGGAGAGCTGGTCACGGCCAGTCCGGATAGCCACACCGATCTCTATTGGGCGCTGCGTGGCGGCGGCGGAAACTTTGGTGCGGTGACTTCGTTGGAGTATCAGTTGCACCCCGTCCAAACGGTGGTGAGCGGCCTCATCGCGTTCCCGTTCGACAGCGCAAAGGCAGTGCTCCAGCGGTTTCGCGACGTATCGCTGGATGCCGGCGACGACTTCACGCTGCTTGCTGGGGTGATGCCTGCTCCGGACGGCACTCGGATTTCCGGCATCGTGCTCAGCCACCTCGGCAGCGACGATGAGGCGCGGCGCGCCATCCAGCCCATCAGAGAGCTCGGCAACATCCTTGTCGATACCGTGACACGCATTCCCTACTGCGTGATGCAGCGGCAACTGGACGCCTCCTATCCGAAAGGCATTCGCAACTACTGGAAGTCGGCGTTCCTCAAGCAGCTCAGCGATGACACCATCGATCTCGTGATTGACGGCATGCAGGCGAGCCCGTCACCCATGAACCAGGTGGCGTTGGAAAGCTACGGCGGCGCCGTCTCGCGGATCCCCAAAGGCGCAACTGCCTTCGACCTTCGCGATGCCCCGTTCAACATGATGATCCTTGCGCTCTCGCGCGAAGCCGCTCAGGATGGCGCGCAGATCGCGTGGGCACGCGCTCTCTGGCAGAAGATTCTTCCGCATTCGACGGGGCAGGCATACGTGAACTATCTTTC
>Ga0335082_10007484_pt1 | contig 11854 bp, 7 predicted proteins | sample Lox_Sample_41_FD_206718 | JGI IMG/M metagenome (GOLD analysis project Ga0335082, IMG submission 206718) | Soil microbial communities from Loxahatchee National Wildlife Refuge, Florida, United States - Lox_Sample_4.1 | ecosystem: Environmental > Terrestrial > Soil > Wetlands | place: USA: Florida...
ACGCTGCTGGTGATCAACGTGGCGATCGGCGTGGTCACCGGCATCGTGCAGGAGTTCCAGTTCGGGATGAACTGGGGGGCCTACTCGCGGCTGGTCGGTAACATCTTCGGCGCTCCGCTGGCCATGGAGGGCCTAGGCGCGTTCTTCCTGGAGTCCACGTTCCTCGGGCTGTGGCTGTTCGGCTGGGACAAGCTGCCCAGGCGAGTGCACCTGGCGACGATCTGGGCGGTCTCGCTCGGCAGCGCGCTGTCCGCGGCGTTCATCATGGCGGCCAACTCCTGGATGCAGCACCCGGTCGGCTACGTGATGGTCCACGGGAAACCGCAGCTGAACGACATCTGGGCGCTGTTCACCAACCCGGTGTTCGTGTGGGGATACGCCAAGGTCGTGTTCGTCTCGCTGGTCACCGGCGCCATGATCATGCTGGCCGTGTCCGCGTGGCAGCTGCGGCACGGCGGCGAGCGGGAGGTGTTCGCGCCGTCGGCGCGGCTCGCGCTGATCGTGCTGGTCCCGGCGATGCTGTTCACGCTGCTCGTGGGCGACGAGCTCGGCGTGATCGAGGGCAAGTACCAGCCGATGAAGATCGCCGCGGCCGAGGCGCAGTGGACCACCTGCCAGCCGTGCTCGTTCTCGCTGTTCCAGATCGGCGGCGGCAACAACGACCAGACCCCGACCCAGATCATCGCCATCCCGCACCTTTTGTCGCTGCTGGCCACCAACCACTGGAACGGCCAGGTGGTCGGGCTGAATCCGCTGCAGCAGCAGTACACCAAGCAGTACGGCAAGGGTGATTACGTGCCGAACGTGTTCATCCAGTACTGGAGCATGCGGGCCATGGCGTACCTGGGAGCCCTGGTTCTGTTGATATCAGCCTGGGGCTTGTGGCTGATCCGGCGAAAGAAACTCGCCACGTCCCGGGTGTTCCTGTGGGTGGCGGTCTGGAGCGCGGTGCTGCCGTTCGTCATGAACACGGCGGGCTGGCTGCTGACCGAGAGCGGCCGGCAGCCGTGGATCGTGCAGGGCATCATGCTCACCAAGAACGGGGTCTCGCCGACGGTCAGCGCTACCTGGCTGTGGATCAGCCTGGTGGGCTTCATCGCGCTGTACGGCACGCTCGGCACCGTGGACCTGATCTTGATGCTGCGGTACTCCCGCAAGGAGCTCGAGCCCGAACGCACCGGCGCCGACCCGAACGCCGCTGTACCCGCCGTCCAGTACTAAGGGGTCACGATGAGTCTCGTGCCGTTCTGGTTCATCGTCATCGCCATCTTGTGGACCGGCTTCTTCGTCCTCGAGGGTTTCGACTTCGGGGTCGGCATGCTGCACGACTTCGTCGGGACGGACGAAGCCGAGCGCCGGGCCGCCATCAACACGATCGGGCCGCTGTGGGACGGCAACGAGGTCTGGCTGATCGTAGCCGGAGCCGGGATGTTCGCCGCCTTCCCCGGCTGGTACGCGACCATGTTTTCCGCCCTCTACCTCGCGCTGGTGCTCCTGCTGGCCTCGCTCATCATCCGGGGCGTGGCCTTCGAGTACCGCGGCAAGCGGGATGCGGCGCGCTGGCGCCGCACCTGGGATGTCCTGCTGACCACGGGCAGCCTGCTGACCCCGCTGCTGATCGGCGTGGCCCTGGGCGACCTGCTGCACGGACTCCCCATCAACGCCAGCCAGGATTTCACCGGGTCGTTCTGGGACCTGCTCCAGCCCTACGCCGTGTTCACCGGGGTGACGTTCGTGCTGATCTGCCTGATGCACGGCGCGACGTTCCTGTGCCTGAAGACCACCGACGGCATGCGCGAGCGATCCTGGCTGGCCGCCCGCCGGGTGGCGCCCTTCACCACCGCCGCCGTCATCGGCTTCATCGTCTGGACGCACGTCACGGCCGGCACGACGTTCTTCCTCAACGTGGTCGAGCTGCTCGCCGTGCTGGCCGCCATCGCCGCCGCCTGGCTGGTCTACGAGCACCGGGACGGTTTCGCGTTCGCGGCCAGCACGGTCACCATCGCCGCGTGCGTGCTGTCGATCTTCGTCGACCTGTACCCCAACGTGATGGTCTCCAGCACCAACCGCGCCTACAACCTCACCGTGTCCAACACGGCGTCCGGGGCGTACTCGCTCAAGGCGATGACCGTCGTCGTCATCATCTTCCTGCCGCTGGTGCTCGCCTACCAGAGCTGGACGTACTACGTATTCCGCAAGCGGGTCAGCAGCAGCGATTTCCGGCCGGAGCCGAAGGTATCGCCCGCCGCGGAGGATGCACCCCCGGGCCCGGGTGCGATCTGATCAGGACGATCCATCAGGAGGAATGACATGTCTGACAAGGTTGACGCGCTGGTGATCTTCGGCGCCACCGGTGACCTGGCCAAGCTGGAGACCTTCCCCGCCCTGGTGGGGCTGGTCAGGCGCGGCGTACTCGACGTCCCGGTGGTCGGGGTGGCCAAGAGCGGATGGGGCCTGGAGCAGTTCCGGGACTACGCCACCGCGTCGCTGAAGCTCAACGGGATGGATCCGGCCGACCCGGCCGCGGCCAAGATGATCAGCCTGCTGCGGTACGTGGACGGGGACCTCGGCGACGATGCCACCTACAAGGCCATGTCGGACGAGATCGGCGCGGCCCAGCGAGTGCTGTTCTACCTGGAGGTCCCGCCGGTGTTGTTCGGCCGGATCGCGCAGGGCATCGCCACCGCGGGACGGGCCGAGGGCAACCGCGTGATGGTGGAGAAGCCGTTCGGCTACGACCTCAGCAGCGCCATCGAGCTGAACAAGCTCATGCACCAGTACTTCCCGGAGGAGGCCATCTACCGGGTCGACCACTGGCTGGGCCTGGACCCGGTGGAGAACGTCCTGTTCGTCCGGTTCGCCAACTCGGTCATCGAACCGCTGCTCAACCGGACCTACGTGGAGAGCATCCAGATCACGATGGCCGAGGCGTTCGACGTCGCCGACCGGGGCCGGTTCTACGACCGCGCCGGCGCCATCCGCGACGTGGTGCAGAACCACATGCTGCAGGTGATGGCCACCGTCATGGCGGATCCCCCGGAAAGCAGGGGCCTGGCCGGCTGGCGCGACGCCAAATCACGGCTGGTGCGCGCGGTCCGGCCGCTGACGCCCGCGGACGCGGTCCGCGGGCAGTACGAGGGATACCACGAGGTCGAGGGGGTCGACCCGCGCTCGACGACGGAGAGCTTCGTCGCGGTCCGGCTCACGGTGGACTCGTGGCGATGGGCGGGCGTACCGGTACTGATCCGGGCGGGGAAGTGCATGCCGGTCACCGCCACCGAGGTCAGCATCGCCTTCAAGGACCCGCCGCAGGACGTATTCGGCATCGAGCCCGAGCGTCCCGCCGACACGCTCCGGTTCCGCGTCTGGCCGGAAACGCGGGTCGGCCTCGTGCTGCAGGGAAAGAAGCCGGGCGCCGGCTGGGAGCCGCAACCGGAGGAACTCTCGTTCGCGGCGCAGCCCGGATCGGACATGCGGCCCTATGACCGGCTGATCGGTGCCGCGCTCGACGGCGACCGCTGGCTGTTCGCGCGGCAGGACACCGTGGAGGACGCCTGGCGCGTGGTGGATCCGGTGCTCGGCGACGTGGTGCCGGTGCACCCCTACGCCCGGGGCAGCTGGGGCCCGAAGGAAGCGGACCGGCTGCTGCCGGGCCGGGATACCTGGTACGACCCGGCGGGCTGAAAACTCATGACCACGGGATCAGGTTCCCGCCGGGTGGTGATCGTCGGGGGCGGCTTCGCGGGCCTGTTCGCCGTCCGGGCGCTGGGCCGCGCGCCGGTCCAGGTGACGCTCATCGACCGGGCCGAGCATCACCTGTTCCAGCCGATGCTGTACCAGTGCGCGACCGGCATCTTGTCCGAGGGGAAGATCGCCGCTCCGCTGCGCGACCTGCTCAAGCGCCACCGTAACGCCGAATTCGTCATGGCCGAGGTGACCGGTATCGATCCGGAACGGCGGCGGGTGCTGGCCCGGCGGCCGCTGGCGGGACAGATCGAGTTCGGTTACGACTACCTCATCCTGGCCGCCGGCGTCCGGCAGTCCTACTTCGGGCACGACGAGTATGCCCCGATCGCGCCCGGGATGAAGACCATCGAGGATGCGATGAAGATCCGGCGGCGGGTCTTCGGCGCGTTCGAGATGGCCGAGTCGGCTGACGATCCGGCCGAACGGACCCGGTGGCTCACCTTCGCCCTGGTGGGTGCCGGACCGACCGGCGTGGAGCTGGCCGGGCAGATCCGCGAGGTCGCGACCAAGACGCTGCGCAGCGAGTACCGGCACATCCAGCCGGAAGACGCCCGTGTCCTGCTGTTCGACGGCGGCAGCGCGCCGCTGGCGATGTTCGGCCCGAAGCTGTCCGCCCTGGCCGCCCGGGACCTGGGCAAGCTCGGGGTCGAGCTGCACATGGGCTCGATCGTCACCCACGTGGACGCGGGCGGCCTAGAGGTCAAGGACCACGACGGCAAGCTGACCCGGTATGACGCCCAGAACGTCCTGTGGACCGCGGGCGTAGAGGCGCCGCCGCTGGCCGGAGCGGTGGCCAAGGCCACCGGCGCGCAGCAGGACCGGGCGGGGCGGATCGTGGTCGGCCCGGATCTCAGCATTCCCGGCCATCCGGAGATCCTGGTCACCGGGGACGTGATGAGCCTGGACAAGCTGCCCGGGGTGGCCGAGGTGGCCATGCAGACCGGGCTGTACGCCGGGCGCAAGGTCGGCCATCTGGCCCGCGGGCGGGACTTCGACAAGCCGTTCCGCTACCACGACCTGGGCTCGGCCGCCTACATCTCGCGCGGCAAAGCCGTCGTCTCGGCGTTCAGGCTGCACTTCGGCGGGTTCCTCGGCTGGTGGGTCTGGCTGTTCATCCACATCGGTTTCCTCACCGGCTACCGCAACCGGGTCGGAGCGGTGCTGGGCTGGTGGTTCGCGTTCACCCGCGACATACGCCGGGAACGGACCTTCACCATCGACGACATGCCGGTGGCCGCGGGCCCGTACGGTGTCAACCGGGCCGATGCCGGGGATACCGCCGCGCCCAGAGGGCCCGCTGGGCGCTGAGGCCGCTCGCGCCGACGACGATCAGCAGCACCACGTTCAGCGACAGTCGCACCGTCGAAGCAGCATCAGCCATGCGGAGCCGCAGAAGGATCCGCGGCCGCGGTCGCCGGGGCCTGCGGGGTATTCGGGTCCTTCGGGGTCTTCGGGTCCGGCCCGATCCTGGCCGAGGCGACGTAGGCCACCACCACCGCCACGATCACCAGCGGCATCACGGCCAGGCCGTCTGAGGCCAGCAGCAGCGTCGCCAGCAACACCGACGTCAGCGGGAGGGTGAGCATGGCCACCGACATCGCCCCGATGCCGGTGGCCACCCCGGCGACCAGCGGCAAGCCCGGCAGGTGCGACAGGGCCATGCCGCCCGCGGCGCCGATGAACAATGCCGGGAAGATGGGGCCGCCCCGGAAGCTGCTCAGCGACACACCATAGGCCAGGCTCTTGCACACTAGGAGAAGCAAGAGCGCTCCGACGGTGTACGAGCCAGTGTTCGTGATCAGCGGCCCGAGGGCGTCCTGTCCGGAGAACAGGACATCGGAGGCGTTCTTCCCGGTGCCTTCGGCGTACGCGATGGCAAGTCCCGCCACTACCAGGCCCGCAACCAGCGCGGCGGCCGGCGGCGAGCGAAGCGAGAACGGCTGCAGCCGCAGTCCCAGCCACCGGATGCCCGCGCCGAGCAGGGCCGCGGCCAGCCCGATGACGACCGCCCACCCGAACTCCGCTATGGTCGGCGAGCCGAAATGCGGCAGGCCCGGGACGGCCAGGGAGAAGGTGCCCAGCCCGGTCCAGGCATCCAGCCCGAGGAAGATGAGCGAGCCGATGCCCGCGGCCAGCAGGCCGGGCACGAGCACCAGGCCCAGCATCGGTCCGCCCAGCCCGGACGCCTCCATCAGCAGGAACGCGCCGATGATCGGCGAACCCAGCAGCGTACTGATGGCGGCGAAGCTTCCCGCCGAGGCGAGGACGGCCGTAGCCTGGTCGGGCACGTCACGGCGGGCAGCTCGCAGCGCCAGCACGATCAGGCCGCCGCCGATGGCGATCAGGGGCGCCTCCGGCCCGAGCACGGCACCGAAGACCAAGGTGGCCAGGGCGGCCAGGATGACACCGGGCAATTCGGCCGGCGTCGGGGCACGGTGCGTTTTGAAGCCCTCCGCCGGATGCGCGCCCCCGGTACCCGGCAGGTACCTGATGGCCAGGCCGGTCAGCACGCCACCCACCGCAAGCACGGGCAGCGGCCACCACACGGGCACAGCCTGGAAGCCCAGGCCGTGGGGAAGGTGGGTGAAGATTTCCGGCTGGAGGTAGCCGACCAGCGCGAGGAAGCCGTAGGCGGCGGCCGAGACCGGAACCCCGAGAGCCGCCGCGATGACCAGCAGTCGCAGGTAAGCGCGGCTGCGGAGGAGCGCGCGCGGATCGGAGGGCATGCTCACCCATCCATCGTGAGCCGGGCCAGCCCGGAGCGGCTCACCTGCCGTGGGTGACTGCGGGCCGGCTCAGGAAGGCCTGGCGCACGCCAGCCAGATCCTGCCCTCGCTCTCCTGGTCGCCCGAACGGTCGTCACCGCCGATGACTTCTATATCGGTGAAGCGACGGCGCAGCGCCTTTTTAACCTGATCGACGGGGAAGGATCGCATCACGACGGCCTGCGTGAGCAGTCCGTACCTTCCGTCTCGCTGCAGCTCGTATACCTCGATATGCCACCTGAACAGGGCGCCGTCGGTCGTGCTCACCGTTATCCGCAGGTAGTTGCCGCCGAATTGCTGCACCACCTTCGGGATACTCGCCATCGTCATGAGGTACCTGACGGTGGCGATATCGAACACGAGCATGCCGCCGGGATTGAGGTGCCGGTACGCGCAGCCGAAAAAGCTCTGCCACGCCGAGAGGCTGAGCAGGTGATTGACGCCCTGATAGGCGCAGACGACGGCGTCGAATCTGGTGCCGAGCGTGAAGCTGGTCATATCGGCGAGGTACAGCGGCACGTCCCCGGGGAGCTTCGAACGCGCCACCGCCAGCATGCCAGGTGCAATGTCCAGGCCACTGACCTGGTAGGCGCGTGAGAGTGGCGCGGTGATGGCCCCGGTCCCGCAGGCGACGTCGAGCAGGGTCGCGACCCGGCCGTGACGCCGCTCGAGGATGTCCCGGATAAGCGCCGCCTCGGTGGAGGAATCGCCCGTCACGGCATCGTAGTGCGGCGCGAGCAGGTCGTAGGTTGCCACTATCGTCAGTTCTAGAACCCGCGCCGAAACCGGACATCATCCGTAGCGGACGATGGCCCGGGTGAGGTCCGCCGCCAGCATGGACGCCATGCGGCTACTTAACCCGCGGCTGCTGCGGCAGGCCGGATCGGCGCGCGGATATCTCGCGGTCACGGTCGCGCTCGGCCTGGCGGGAGCGGTGCTGATCCTGTTCCAGGCCGACCTGCTGTCGCGCGCCCTGGCAGGGGCGGCGCGCGGCACCGGGATAGCCGTGCTGTCCGGCGTGCTGCCCTGGCTCGGCGTGGTGGTGGCCGGCCGGGCCGTCGCGGCCGCCGGAGGAGAGGCCGCGGCGCTGCGCGCGGCGGCCGCGGTGAAGTCCGGGCTGCGACGGCGGCTCAGCGCCCACGTCCTGCGGCTCGGCCCGCAGTGGCTCGGCGGCCAGCCACGCGGGGAGATCACGACGCTCGCGACCAGGGGACTGGACGGGCTCGACGCCTACTTCGCCCGGTACCTGCCGCGCCTGGTGCTGGGCGTGACCATCCCGCTGGCCGTGCTGGCCCGGGTGGCGTTCGCCGACTGGATCTCCGGGGTCATCATCGCGGTGACGCTGCCGCTGATCCCGCTGTTCGGGATCCTCATCGGATGGCACACGCGGGCACAGACCCAGCGCCAGTGGCAGTTGCTGGCCCGTCTCGGCGGCCACTTCCTCGACGTGGTGGCGGGCCTGCCGACACTCAAGCTGTTCGGCCGCGCCCGGGCCCAGGCCGAGGTGATCGGGGACGTCACCAGCGCGCACCGCAGGGCGACCATGGCGACGCTGCGGGTGGCGTTCTTGTCCGCCCTGGCCCTGGAGCTCACCGCGGCGCTGGCCACCGCGCTGGTCGCCGTCGAGATCGGCCTCCGGCTGCTGGCCGGCCACGTCGGTTACCAGACGGCACTGCTGGTCCTGCTGCTCACCCCCGAGGCCTACCTGCCGCTGCGCAACGCGGCCGCCGAGTTCCACGCCAGCGCAGACGGCTCCGCGGCCGCACGGCGTGCCTTCGAGATCCTCGACACCCCGCTACCCGGCCAGCCGGTCACCGCCACCGGGAGCGCCGACGTGGACCTGAGCCGCGCGGACATCATGCTCCGGGCGGTGAGCCTGACCTACCCGAACCGGGGACGGCCGGCGCTGGACGAGATCAGCCTGACCGTACGGCCCGGCGAGCACATCGTCCTGACCGGCCCGAGCGGCGCGGGGAAGAGCTCGCTGCTCGCGCTGCTGCTCCGTTTCGCCACCCCGGCCGGCGGGGCCATCACGGCGGGCGGCGTCGACCTGGCGCGCATCCCTGACGATCGCTGGCTGGCCCAGATCGCCTGGGTTCCGCAGCACCCGCACCTGTTCGCCGCGACCGTCAGCGACAACATCGCACTCGGTCAGCCCGGAGCGCGGCGGCCGGACATCGCGGCGGCCGCCCGCCTGGCCGGAGCGGACGAGTTCATCCGCCGGCTGCCCGGCGGCTACGATACCTCGCTCACCGAAGGCGCCCGCAGCCTGTCGGCCGGGCAGCGGCAGAAGATCGCACTGGCCCGGGCGTTCCTGCGCCGGGCTCCGGTCCTGCTGCTCGACGAACCCACCGCGCACCTCGATCCGGCCAGCGCCGACGCGGTCATGACCGCCATTGCGACCCGGATGGCCGACCGCACCGTCATCCTCATCACTCACCGGCCGCCACCCCGGGCTGACCGCGCCGTCCGGATCCTGGCCCTCGACGAGGGCCGGCTCAGTGACCCGGCCGGGCTGGTGGCCGTACCATGATCGCCCGGTACGATCCGCTCCTGCGGCTGCTCAGACTGGCCTTGGGGTCCCGGCCGCTGCGCGGCCGGCTGCTGCTCGCGGTGGCGGCCGGGGCCGCCGCCACCGGGTGCGGCGTGGCGCTGCTGGCGGTGTCCGGGTTCCTGCTGGCGCGGGCGTCACAGCATCCCGGCATCGTGGCGATCTCCGCGGCCGTGGTCGCGGTCCGGGCGCTGAGCGCGGGCCGGGGAGTCTCGCGCTACCTCGAGCGGCTCGCGTCACACGACGCCGCATTCCGGGTCCTTGCCCACGTCCGGGTCCGGATCTACCGACGGCTGGAGCGGCTCGCCCCGGCCGGGCTGGCCGCGTTCTGTTCGGGTGACCTGCTCGCCCGGCTGGTCTCCGACGTCGACGCGACCCAGGACCTGTTCATCCGCGGTATCGCCGCGCCGCTCGCCGCTGCCCTGGTCGGCGCCGGCTCGGTCGCCGCCTGCCTGCTGATCCTCGCTCCCGCCGGGGCCGTGCTCGCCGCCGGGCTGTTGGTGGCCGGGATCGGTGTCCCGGTGCTCGCGGCCAGGGCGGCGCGCCACGCGGCCAGGCGTGTCGCTCCGGCGCGGGGCCAGCTGGCCGCGAACCTCACCGATCTCCTGGCCGGCGCGGCCGAGCTGAATGCTTACGGCGCCCGGGAGACGGCGCTGGCCTCGGTGACGGTGGCCGACGCCGACCTGACCAGGCAGGCCGACCGGAATGCCATGGTGTCCGGCCTCGGCGCGGGCCTGAGTTCCGCCACCGCCGGACTGACCGTGTGGGGCGTCCTGCTGCTCGGGGTGGCGGCCACCGGAGGCGGCGTGCTGACGAGGGTTCCGCTGGCCGTGCTGACGCTGACCGCGCTCGCCTCCTTCGAGGCTGTCACGGCCTTGCCCGCGGCGGCGGTCCAGCTCGGCCAGGCCCGCGTGTCGGCCGGCCGGATCGCGGCGGTGCTGGACGCGCCGGACCCGGTGCGCGAGCCGCTCGCGCCGCGGCCACTGCCCGGCGGCCCGATATCGGTCAGGCTGCGCGGCGTTCAGGTCCGCTACCGGCCCGATGGTCCGGCTGCCCTCGACGGCATCGACCTCGATCTGCTGCCGGGGCGGCGGGTGGCCCTGACCGGTCCGAACGGGGCCGGGAAATCCACGGTGGCCAGCGTGCTCCTCCGCTTCGCGGAGCTGACCTCGGGGAGGGTCACGCTCAACGGTCAGGACCTGGCCAGCTACTCCGCGGACGAGGTCCGCACCAGGATCGGCGGCTGCCCGCAGGATCCGCACATCTTCGACGCGTCCCTTCGCGACAACCTTCGCCTGGCCCGGCCGGGGGCCACCGACGAGCAGCTGGCCCAGGCCGCGGCCCGGGTCAGGTTGCTGGACTGGATCGAGTCGCTGCCGCTGCGCTGGGACACCCCGGTCGGCGCCCACGGGGCCACGCTGTCCGGCGGCCAGCGGCAGCGGCTGGCCGTGGCCCGGGCCCTGCTCGCCGATCCGGATCTGCTGATACTCGACGAACCCGCGGCCCATCTCGATCCCGGAACCCGCCGCGCACTGCTCACCGACGTGCTGGCCGCGACGGCCGGGCGCACGATGCTCCTCATCACCCACGACCTCGACGGGCTCGATGAGCTCGACCAGGTCATCACCCTCGAAGGCGGGAAGATCGCTGATGTCTATCTATTACGAGATCCGGGTAGCCGGTCTTCTGCCACCCGGGATCCTTCTCGACTTCGAGGAACTCAGTGCATCCCCGCAGGAGGCCCAGACCGTGCTGCACGGCTCACTCGAGGATCAGAAGGAACTCCGCAAGCTGCTCGACAGGCTCCAGATATTCGGCGCCCGGCTCGTCGAGGTCAGATCAGCTCGAGCTGGCGGGCCCGGCGGACCGCCTCGCTGCGGTGCGCCGCCGCCAGCTTCCGGTAGATATTCCGCAGGTGCGTCTTGACGGTGTTGACGGAGATAAACATCTCCTCGGCGACCTCGGCCGTGTTCAGCATGCCCGACACGTGGACCAGCACCTCGCGTTCGCGTTCGGTGAGCGGCTCGATCAGCAGCACCGCCTCCTCGCCGACCGCGTCCATGAGCGCCGGGAGCTGGTCAGGGCCCAGCGCCCGGGCCAGCAGCAGCCGGTGGCTGCCGGCCAGTTCGGGGTCACGCCGGAGCACCGTCCCGAGCCAGCTGCCTTCCAGCGCGAACGGCAGCCTGATCTGCTCACGTTCGGCCAGCCGGAGCGCGGACGCCAGCGACCGCCGACCGCGACCGTCGTCTTCGTGGTAGCTGAGGCGGGCGTCCACGAGCCAGGCCTGCAGACGTACCCAATCCGGCATCTGGCTGTCGGCCGCGAGCGCCGGAGCGAGGATGCGGTGCGCGGCCTCGTCGTCTCCTGCGACCGCCCGGGCATGGGCCAGGGTGACCGTGGCCTCCGGCGAGGTGCCAGCCCGTTCGGCCGAAGCCAGCGCGGCCTGGACGTCCCCGGCTGCCGCGTACGCGCGTGACTGAACCTGGCTCAGCTGCTGGTCCAGCCAGGGCGGAACGGACCACCCGGACCGGGCCCGGTCGATGATCTGCACGGCCACCGCCGGGCGTCCCTCGGCCAGCGCTCCGCCGGCCGCGACCAGGTAGGCCGCCGCCCCGACAAGCTTGTCCGGGCTGGCGCCGAGGGCAGCGTCCGCCTGCTTGAGGCAGCTGCGGGCCTCGCGTAGCTCATTGCGGGCCAGGTGCACCCGGGCCAGGGCGACCAGCGGCACGGGACCGGGGCCGGACGCCCGGTGCTCGCTCGCCACACAGATCGCTTCCCCGGCCAGTTCGGC
>Ga0335082_10007486_pt1 | contig 11854 bp, 11 predicted proteins | sample Lox_Sample_41_FD_206718 | JGI IMG/M metagenome (GOLD analysis project Ga0335082, IMG submission 206718) | Soil microbial communities from Loxahatchee National Wildlife Refuge, Florida, United States - Lox_Sample_4.1 | ecosystem: Environmental > Terrestrial > Soil > Wetlands | place: USA...
ACGTCCCTCTGAGTACCGGCTGGCCGCACCCGTTTCCGACGCGGTCCAGGCTGCCGCGCGACCGTAGTGGCGGAGTCGGTATTGGAACTCTCCGAATACTCAGCCCACATCGTGGTGGAGCAATCGATCAAGACCTTGACATGGAGGCCGCCAATTGGCGGCGTCCAGGTGCACGCTTGAACTGGAGAGGGGAGCGATGGCAGGCAGCCGCATCGAAGGCGCGGGACTGCGCGGCGTCATGCGGCTGACCTGGGTTGAGGATCACCTGGCGCACGTCCTGGACCACTGCCAGACCGACGAGCCCTCCGGCGCGTGGACCGGCCTGGCCTGCCAAGATCACGACCTGGCGCTGGGCGGCGACGTGGACAACGCGACGCTACGGCGGCTGTCCGCCCACGACCAGATCGCCGACCTCATCTGGGAACCACGTGCAGAACTGGCCGCCGAACACGGCCAGCTCCTCCAGGCCGCGATCCAGGCTGCGCAGGACGGGAAGCCGCAGACGGGAGAGCAACTGTGGCGGCAGGTCCAGGCGATCTGGTCGGTGGCCTGGTCAGCCAACTATGCGGCGCTCAAGTTCCTGCAGGGCGCGGGCCTCAGCAGGTTCTCGCCGGTCAAGCCCCAGCGCTGGGTGGTCGCCTCCTTCGAGCACCACCGCGGCCCGCATGGCCTTCCGCATCCCCACGTACACAACATCGTGATCACCAGTTTGACGACCGGGGCCAGTTGAGGCGACCCAGCAGGAGGCAAGGAGCCAGGCCCGTTCGGTACCGAACGATCTCGGCGCCTCAGACGGTGATGACGACCTTCCCGCGGGCGTGGCCGTGCTGCATGTACCGGATGGCGTCGGGGGCCTGGCTCAGCGGGAAGGTCCTGTCGATGACCGGCGTCACCTGGCCGGACTCGATGAGCCCGGCGAGCACGAGCAGGTCGGCTGCGTTCTCCGAGACTATGACCGCGGCCAGCCGCTGCGGGACGAACCGCGACAGCACGGGTGCCCGCAGGCTGCGATCAAATCCTCCGAGCCACCGGCCGCCGCTCTCGCCCCCGACGATGACCAGGGTCCCGCGGCGGGCCAGAACGGCGCGAAGCTGCCGGAGCGTGCGGTTCCCGCCGATGTCGATGATCACGTCGTAGCGGGGTGCTCCGTCTGCGATGCCGGCGCGCGTGTAGTCGATCACGTGGTCCGCGCCGATCGACCGGACCAGGTCCACCTTCGCGGTGCCGCACACCCCGGTGACTTCGGCACCGTAAGCCTTGGCGAGCTGCACGGCGAACGTCCCGACGCCGCCCGATGCGCCGATGACCAGGACCTTCTGCCCGGCGTGCACGTGCCCGTGGTCGCGGACAGCCTGCAGGGCGGTCAGGGCCGAGACGGGCACGGCCGCCGCCTGCACGGCGGTGAGGTTCCCCGGCCGGCGGGCCAGCTTCCCCGGCTGGGCGCACGCGTATTCGGCGAAGGCACCCTCGGCGATGCCGAACACCTCGTCGCCGACCTGGAACGACGTCACGTCCTTGCCGATCGCCTCGACGCGGCCCGCGACCTCCCTGCCCCGGATGCGCGTCTTGGGGGCGCGGACCCCGTAACCCGCGAGGCGCACCGGGTAGGGCAGGCCGGTCATGAGATGCCAGACGCCCCGGTCGACTCCGGCCGCGTGCACGCGCAGCAGCACCTCGCCGTCGCCGATCGCCGGCCGTCCGGTTTCCTCCAGCCGCAGCACGTCTGCTCCCTCGCCGTAACGGTCTTGGACGATCGCCTGCATGGTCGCTATCTCCTGTGTCGGCCCGTCGTGCGCTGCTGTCTTCATCATCTCTCCGATGCTCGTTGACTTACACTGTAAGTACAGTAAGCTTACGGTGTAAGTAAGTCAAGGACGGGAACACAGATGGCATCATCGGGCCGACGGGGGGCAGAGTCCCGGACCCCGCTGAACCGCGACCGGGTGCTGCTCGCCGCGCTCGCCATGGCCGACGTCGGCGGGATTGAGTCACTCAGCATGCGCAAGCTCGGCGAGGCTGTCGGGGTCGAGGCGATGTCGCTGTACAACCACGTCCCCAGCAAGGCGGACCTCCTGGACGGGCTCATCGACCTGGTGTTCAGCGAGATCGAACTGCCGTCCGGCGCCGCCGGCTGGCGGACGGCGATGCGTGAGCGGGCGATCGCGATCCGGGCTGTCTTGTCACGCCATCGCTGGGCCATCGGCCTGATGGAGTCGCGAACCTCACCGGGTCCGGCGACGCTTCGCCACCACGACGCCGTCCTCGGGTGCCTCCGACGTGCGGGCTTCCCGGTCGCGCTGGCCGCCCATGCCTACGCAATCCTGGACAGTTACATCTACGGCTTCGCGCTGCAGGAAGCGAGCCTGCCGTTCGACACCGGCGAGGAGACCGCCGAACTCGCCCAGGCCATGCTGGCGCAGTTCCCCGCCGGCCAGTACCCGTACCTCGCCGAGTTCACCTTCGAGCACGTGCTCAAGCCCGGCTACGACTACGGCAGCGAGTACGAGTACGGCCTCGACCTCATCCTCGACGGTCTCGACAGCGCCCTGCGCACTGCCCGGTAACGTTCGGCTCCGGTCCGGCGCCCCAGGCGTTCAGGTGATCGTGAGCGGGTGGCGTCGGCCTGGCTGTGGCCCGTGGTGTCCTGCGCCGTGCCAGCCCGATGTCTGCGCCGTGGACCGCGCGACCAGCAAGATGACCGGGACAACCAACGACAACGTCGATGCGCTGCGCTTCTACCAGCGCCGCGGCTTCTGCCTGGTGAGCGTGCATCGCGGTGCCGTCGATAGCTCGAGGCCCCGCAGGCTCGGCGACGGCACGCACGACCCGGCGGCCATGCCCGCGATGTGCGGGAATCGGCCGAACAGCCAGCATGCGGCGGAACGGACTGCTATGGTCCGGGCGTAGCTCGCATCGCCACATGCCGGCTGTCACGTGCGTAACGCAGTGCCGGCAGAGGGAGAGGTCAGCTGGTGCGCCGCCGGTACCCCGCCGAGAGCCGGTTCGCTATCTCCGGACGCTGGCTTGGCCGCGGACTGCGCAGCTGGGGTGGGGTTGCTGCCGTTGTCATCGCATGCTCGCTGCTGGCCTCCTCGGCCCGGGCGGTGACCCCGGCCGCCCTGACGCGAGATGGCGTGGCTGGCTGGCTGCTCAACGCCGGCTCCCCGACGCCCGTGGCGCAGCTGGAGGACCAGGCGGCCGAACTGGCCAGGCAATACCGCGGTCAGCTGGAAGTGCTCAGCGGGGCGGAAACCGACGCCAAGGTGGCCGCCGGCCGGGTGCAGCGGCTGGACCGCCAGCTTACCGCCGCGCACGACGAGCTCGCCAGGCTCGCCGCGTCGAGCTATATGGGCAGCGCGCCGGATCAGGCCCTCGCGTTCTTCGCCGGCGGCAACCCGCAGCAGGTGCTCGGCCGGTCCGCGACCATCGAATACCTCGCCCGGCAGCGCGACGCCCGGGAACAGCACCTGCACCAGCTCACGCTGGCCGCCCAGAGCGCCCAGCAGGACGCGCAGGCCAAGGTGGCCAAGCTGCGCCAGATGGTCCAGTCGCTGGCGGGCCAGCAGCAGCGGGTCAAGCACCTGCTGGCCCAGTTCCATCCCGAGTCGCCGGTCATCGGCGACAGCATCACGCCGCGCATGCGCGGGGTACGAGACGAGGTCGACCGGAGGTTCGGCCCGTTCTCCGCCATCGGCTGCTACCGGCCCGGCAGCGACGGCGAGCATCCGCTCGGCCGGGCGTGCGATTTCATGCTCAGTACGGGGGGCGTCATGCCGGCCGCCTCGGCGATCCAGAAGGGCTACGACATCGCGGCGTGGGCCCAGGCCAACGCCTCCCGGCTCGGCATCATGTACATCATCTACCGGCAGCGGATCTGGGACGTCCGGATGGCGTCCTCCGGCTGGGTCCCGATGGAGAACCGCGGCAGCATCACCGCGAACCACTACGACCACGTGCACATCTCGGTGTTCTAGAGACCAGGCAGCTGCGGCTCGACGGCGGCGAACAGGTCACTGCGGTCGGTGAACGCCATGGTGCACCCCCTTACGGATGCCGGCTGGTGAGCACGACCTGGCCGGACGAGGCGGGGTTGCCGTCCTCAGGCTCCCGGGTAACGGTGATCGCGGGGTAATCGGCCAGGGTGACCGCCGACCACAGCTCGACCGTGCCCGGGCCGCCACGCAGGTGGAAGGTGCCGATGGTGACCAGCCCGCGCGATCCCTTCATCCAGGCCTGGTAGTAGTAGCCCGGCGGCGACGGCGGCAGCCCCGAGACGTCCAGCTCGATGGCCAGCCCGGAGGGCGTGGCGTGCAGCCTGGCGGTCGCGCTCGCGGCCGGGGCCAGCCGGGTGCCCGCCAGGGCGACGTCAGTGGTCGCGGGTCCGCGAGTGACCACGATGCCGATCACTACCGCGGCGGCAGCCAGCAGCGCGGCGGCACCGGCCCGGACCGTTCGGCGCATCCTGGTCTGGCGGCGGCGGTCGTCTCTGCCTGCCGCGCTGCCCGTGCCGGCGCCAGTGCCGGCGAGGATCTGGCCGAGCAGGCCGGGGGGCGGCTCGGCCCAGCCGTCCGGGTCGGCGAGCAGGTCGCGCAGCCGCCGGGCGGCGTCGGCCGAAGCCGCGTCGGGGGCATACGGGTCCGGATCCCGCGCTCCTTGCTCGAGGTACTCGGCGAGCCACTGCTGCGAAGTCATGCCGCGACCTCCGCCAGGTGCCCCAGCATCGAGGCCAGCCGCCGGTGCGCCCGGTGCGATCGCGACTTCACCGTGCCGATCGGCATCGCCAGTTGCTGGGCGATCTGGGCGTGGGTCAGGCCCGCGAAGTGCTGGGCCCGGACCACCTCTCGTTCCTCGGCGGGCAGCATATCCAGGGCGATCCGGATCTGCCAGGCCTCCCAGATGCACTCCATCGACGGTGGCAGCGCGATCGTCGCATCATCCTTCGGCTCGACCGGCTCGGGCCCGTGGGCGCGGCGGCGATACAGGTCGATCGCGGCGCGCCGGGCGATCGTGAACAGCCACGGCGCCATCGGGCGGCCCGGCTCCAGCGACCCGCAGGCGCGCCAGGCGTTCAGGAATGTGACCTGAACGGCGTCCGCGGCCAGTTCCCGGTCGCCGAGAACCCGCAGCGCGATCGTGAACACCGCCCCGGAGTAGCGCTCGTAGACGGCACGGACCCCTTCGGCGCTACCGGTGCGAAAGGCGTCGGCAAGATCATCATCGTCCACTGGACCGGCCTTGCCCTAGCCGGCCGGGTGGCGGTGTAGTCATGGTTCCCCCGTGTGCGTGGTGCTGGGCCACACGCCCGAATTCGTGGCACTGTCGCAGGCGAACCTACGCCCGCGGCGAATCCGTGTGCACCGGGCGAATCACTGGGTTTTAGCCGGCGCCCTGCGGCCGCTCGGCACTGTGGCTACCGGTGGGAGCGGCGCGGCCGGAACTTGATCCAGGCCAGGATGCCGATGCCCACCAGCAGCACCCACGGGGAGAACAGGATGTGGACGGCGAAGCTGAGGACGATCAGGGCCACGATGGCAATGGCGGCCAGGGCAATGATGGCAAGCATGGTAATCGGTCTCCTTTAGGTCAGTTGCTTGCTTCAAGACTGCCGCCCGCGGCGCCTCCGGTCGATCGGGATCAGCCCGGTTCGCACCCTGATATGCATCCCCGGGATATCAGGGTCAACCCTGAAGGCTGTCGGCCATCAGCACGGAGGCGGCCCGGTCGACGGTGTCCTTGCGCGGAGCGCCACTGCCCGCGCCGGCGCCCGCCGCGAATACCACTGCGTCAGCCCCTGACAGCAGTCCCGCGACATCATCGACCACGGCGGCCTCCAGGTCGCAGACGACGGCTTCGGCGCCAGCGTTCTGCACATCGGCGGCGTGGGCCGGGTTCCTGATCAGCCCGACAGCCTGATCGGCGCGCTCCGCCAGGAGGCGCTCCAGCAGCAGCGCGATCTTCCCGTGCCCGCCCGCGATCACTACCCGCATGCCGCCACCCTACTGACCTCGCGCCCGGCGATTGACGTCAGAGCCAGGTCCAGTCGCGGCCGATTTCCAGTATGGCCGCGGCCAAGGCGTCGAGGACCGACGGCTCGACCAGCGCAGGGGTCAGCAGCGAACGCTCCAGCTCGAAGCGCAGCAGCTCTGGTCGTCCCTTGGCGGACAGATCAGTGAAGATGTGGTCGGCGATCGCGAGACGCACACGCTCCAGGACGGCTTCGGCGTGCGGGGCCGTCGGGAGAAGCGACGCGAGCGCCTGGGCGCGGTGACGTGCTGATTGGGTGGCTTGCGCGACTTCCACGGCTCGGTCGAACAGCTCGGCGGGCAGTACCCCCGCCAGGATCCGTATCGCGTTGACGCGCTGTGGGCCTTCGAGGACGCCCTCGGCGGCATCTAGAGCGTCCATCAGGACCGAGCGCTGCCGCGGGAGCGGAGATACCCGGGGCGCCAAGGCTGCTAGCGCAATTGCTCTTGAATGAGGTTCAGACAGCCTTCCCGCAGCCGCCAGAACTTGCTCGAGTTGCGCCGGGGGCAAGTGGGGCGCCAGACCGACGAACACGATTGCCCGGGCCGAGTCCCTAACCATCCGAAGCGCGATGTCAGTGAGCTGCTCTATTTGTTGCAATCGCAGACGAGGCACCACCGCGGCAAGCACATTTGCCCGGGAGTTCTCGTTCTCCCACCGCCTTTTTTCACCCAAGATCTCCTCGATCATGTGCTCTTCCGCGTACGGCGCTATGGCCACTCCTAGCTCAGCTTTCTTGCCGACGTCAAAGTAGGGATGATACTGTCGAAATGTTTCAAATGCCTCGCGGATCATCTGTTCGCGGACTTCCTGGGGCATTCGGGGTGCTAGCGCTGCCAGCAGTTTGGGCCACGCCAGGCTATCGGCCTGCGCTGGGTCCGGTGGCATGTCACTCGCCACGACCGCGCGGTCAAACGCGGTGTCGTCCAGGTACGGGGCGAGGAAAGCCAGACTTTCCGCGCGGTCTTCCCAAGACCCCAATCTGATCGCCATCTCAAGCAGGCGATCCAGGTTGGCCACGATCAATGGCCGGCTCAGACCCTTCAGAAATTCCCGTTTATAGGGATCGGTACTCTGTTCCGTAATTGCGAAGACCTCTTCGAAGGCGTCATCGTCGCCTGCCAGCGCCAAGTTCCCCGGATAGGGGATGGCGTAGCCCAACCGGGCTCGACCCAAGAATCGCTCGCGGATCGGGACGCGGCGATCTGCGTCCATAGTGGGATAGATCCACATCAAGAGTTCGTATTGGTCGTACTCGTCGTCCATCGCCGACAATCCCGCGAGGGCTCTCTGCAGCTCATCACCCGAGACACGTGGGACCAGGGCATACAAGACGGTTCGCCGGGCCTTGAGATCCGACATCGCTAGCGTCAGGTTCAGGGCCTGACCCAGGAGATCACTTTCAAGCCAGGCGACCCACTCGGTCAAGATCTTCGCTTGGGGCTCGTCCGGGCGGATGTGCTCAAGCGCCGCAAGCGCGCGCCTGGCCGTTTGTCCTTTCAGCCGTGGTGCGAGAGCCAGGTAGATGCGTTCTGCGCCCCACTGGATCTCAAGCCCGGATGTGACTCGGACGACCTCCTCGATCAGGCTCTCGGGCATTGTGGGCACCAGCTCGGCCATCGCCCGGGACCAGTCATTGAAGTCGTCGACTTCCAGCGCCATCCGCAGCGCATTGAGATACACGTCACCGGAAAGGTGAGGCAGGACCGCCTGCAGCGCGCTCGAACGACTGTTCTTGTCCAGCATCTGGCCGGCCGCGGCTAGAACCCTGGCCGCCTGCTGTGCGTCTAGCTTGGCGGAAAGGGCACGCAGGCCCCTGGCCCGCAGGTCTTCGTTTTCCATCTCCAGTGTGAGGTTAAGTGCCTCATCAACCCATCCCGCGCTGAGATTCTCAGCCAACGCCTCGATCATCCCGAGACGGTCGGCGTCGGAGTCAGTGTGCGCCGCAACGTTCAGGCACGACTCCCAGACCTTGTCCTGCTGTTTCCCGGGCAGGTGGGGTGCCAGGACGGCCAGGGTTCTGGTCCGGGTGCGTTCGCCGGGAAGGGTCGGCACCTGGTCGAGCGCCTCGTTGACGAGGCGAGATCCCAGGTGCGGAGCGAGCGCCAGGGCGACAGTGAGCTGTCGAGCGTCGCTGACCCTCCTGGCCTCGGCGGCCGCAAGCTTGGATCGGCGGGCACCGAGGTAGGGCGCCAGGACGGCCAGGGCCCGGGCGCAGTCGCCTTCGTTCGGAAGGGCAAGGACTTGATCGAGCGCCTCGTTGATGAGGCGAGATCCCAGGTGCGGGACAAGCACGCGCAGGGAGGCCCCAACGTTGTTGTCTAGAGTGGTGCTGAGCGCTGCTGCCAGGGCTTCGCGCAGCGCGGCCGACTTGCTCCGGGCCGGGAATCGCGATGCCAGCATGGCTAGCGCAGGCGCCTTGAGCTCCTGCCACTTGGACCTCATGTGCCGCGCCGCGGCCCAGGCCTGAAGCAGCAGTTCGCCGTCCAGATAAGGAGCCAGGGCGCACAGGGCTGGACCAAGGTTGGGTTCCCACGTCTCGCTGAGGGCAAGCGCCAGCGCCTGCCGGCGTACGTTCTCGTAGTCGTCCGTGGACAGCCTGCCGGATTGCAGCAGGGCCACCAGCGCAGATACTCGATCTGTAGTGCGCGGAATGCGATCCGCTACCGCGAGCGCTCGATCAACGCTCCATGTGCCTGTCTCGACCAGGTATTTGATCACAGAAGGGGAATAGTTTGAGGATATGGCGTTGATACTGGAGTTCACGAGCGCGCAGCGCAGGCTTGACGCCAGGTCCAGCGGTTCACTGGGCGCGCGTATCTGGCGGACCGCTTTTTCGTGCGCCTGCTGCCAGGCCAGCCGGAGGTCACCGATAAAGCCGTCATACCGGTACTCGTCGCGTGCGACCCGGGCGTGCATCCAATCGTTACTGACCAGTTGGGCCAGGCGATCCGGTTGCTGACCACTGATTATGTGCTCCGCCAGGTTTCTGAGGCCATAGTCGTCGCACTCTCGCCAGTCACGTTGATCCCGCAAGTAGTAATTGGCGATCGCGCGATGCCATCCTATCGGCGTTTGATAGAGATCCGATATTTTGGCGTTGGCATGCGTTGCGGGATCGGTCAGGAATTCGGCGACAGTAGCGTGGTAAAGTCGATATCTATTGTTCGTGACATCCATCAGGAGCAGGAGCTGCCCGATGGCATGGACCAGCCACGAGCGCTCCGCGCGAATATCTCCGAGCCGGCCGATGAGGTCAAGGTCGAGCGGTTCCTTGGCTACGGCCAGGACGCCGAGGATCCTGCTGTGGATCGCCGGCCACGCCGCCATGCGATACGACTCGCCCGTCTCGGCATCAGTGCAATCCACACGTTCCCGCGCCAGAGAGACCTTGATCTGGTGCAAGAAGAATGCGTAAAGTCCCTGCAGATCGGATGGGAGCTCCGCCAGGCTGAGCAGGGCACTGATGGTATGCCGGTCGGAGTCGGCGATCGCCCGGTCAAGGCCGCGTCCGAGGGCGTCGAGGTAGCCGAGGTTTCCGCCGGCTTTCTTGATCGCTCTTTCTCTGAACCCTTGGATATCGACCTCTTTCGGTAGCACCGGACCCAGGTCATCCTCACTTACAAGTCGCGTGGCGAACCGCTCCACATCCCTGACCGCGAGGGGATCCTCTGCACCGATCGTGATTTCACGCACCAACGACTCTTGTTCGGCCTGGAAAAGCTCCACCGCTTCATCATGCGGACGAGAGGTGAGGACAAAGCGAATGTTGTGGGGCAGCGCCGGACAGTTAGTGAGCCACGTCACGATGTTGTCCGCGACATCATGGTACCGGATTTCGTCCAGGGAATCGATGAGAACGACGATCCGGCCAGCTGGATCGGTCCGCTGCAGCGCGAGCGCTGGGTCGATAAGCGCGAAATTCAGGAGATCTTCCGCCTCGAGCAGGCGCGGTTCGACGGTCAACTCCTCTACTCGCAAGCCAACCAGGCTGCCTTCGGCCGCTTGAACCTGTTGCTCGATCCGGAGGAACGACCGGTAGAAGGGGGAAGCGCGGAGCCGTTTGATTTCGGCGCCGACCACTTCGCCACCCCCGGCGATCTCGCCGATTCGCTGTTCCACCGACAGCTCTAGCTGACGGGGCTGAAACAGGCCCGGGTGTACCGCCGCGAGTTGATATCCAAGGCGAAGCAGCAATGATTTCGACGATACGTCGGCAAGAACAGTGCGTTGATCTCGGCGGATGAAGTATCGGAGCCATCGCGGATAGGCGTCGGCGACCTGCGCCATAAACGTGCTCTTACCCGCGCTAGGCTCGGCCGTTATTAGGACGAAACGCTTCCCCGGCTCCGCGAGCCGGGCCTCGAGAACCTGCATGAGCCAGTCGCGGCTGAGAAACCGCGGATTCTCGTCGACGTACCCCCGGATGAGTGAGCCGAAGAACAGGTCATCCGGTTCCGGGTGCCCGGAAGCTTGTTCAGTCATGGCTCACGACCTGCGAGCCCGCGAGGTATCACTCGGGTGCCTGGGGGGCCTCAGGTCCGATCGTGTCGGCTTCCAGGCCGATGGCTTGCCCGCCCGGGCCTACCCGCTTTGCGGTGACCCGGCCAGTCACCGAACCGCCAATGATCCTCCGGGCGCGCAAGCCAGCGACGTAGCCGAGCACATCATCAACATTGGCCTCGCCAGCCACACCAGGGCCAGACGGCGGGCGAGGCTCCCCAGCGAAGGTGATGCGCTGCCCGTACACCGCCTCCATCGCTTGCCGCAGCGCGTCAGCCGTACCAAGCAGCTCTACGTTGCCGGGATCAACCTCATCGATCCCCTGGGCGTAGTCCGCCACAGCGGCCCGCAGATCCCGCAGTTCCTGCTCGAGCCGCCCGACCGCGTCCAGGTGCAACTGCGGCTGCTCGAGCTGGCCGGCGAAAGCACCGGAAGGCAACTCCACCTCCACCGGCTCCACATCGGCGTTCTTCCCCGCGGCCTTGTGCTCGCGCCATCGCTTGAGCGCCTCGCCAGCCTGGCCGTACAAGAACTTGATGCCCTCGGTGAGGACTACCGCCCCCACCGCCGTCAAGGTGAAGGGATCAGCCATCGACCGGCCCTCCGGTTTCGTCTCCCCGCAGGTCTGCGTCAAGCATTGCACAGCGCCCGCGACCAGGACAGGCGTGTCGCCGGGTGGCTCGCAGGGTACGGCCGCGAACCGAGACGGCCGGCACGACCGCCACGACTAAGGGCGCCGAGGAGCATACTGGGTCCATGGGCCGGAAAATCGGGACAATTCTCGGCACGATCCTCGCCATCTGGCTTGCCGTCACGGCTGCGAGCGGGATCTTCGCAACGTTCAAGGCATTCGTCATCATCGGGCTGATCGCGCTGGTGGTTTTCGTCGTCGTGTGGCTCGTGGCCGGGCGCCGCCGCGGCTAGCGCGGCGTGGGCTTGGATAAAGGCGGCGATCCGGTCGTTCAGCCTGGTCCGGAACTCAAACGCCGTGATCGACGTGTTCGCCACCCAGCTGCATAGGGCCCAGGCCGCCGGCGACATGCCCGCCGGTCTCGACCCGGACCTGGAAGCCATCAGCTTGATGACCATGTCCGCGGGCCTGGGCACCAGCGTGCTGGGCGGCCACTCCTCGCCCGGGCAGGCCCAAGCGGTCATCGACTACCACCTGGACCGCCTGTTCCCCCCGTCCCGGCCAGCGGTCACAGCCCGAACGTAGCGATCAGAACACGTGGCCCAGCAAGTCGACATCACCCTCGGGCCAGGCCTGCTCCCCGACGGCCTTCACCATCATGGCACCGGTGTCTTCCTGCCGGGCGATGCCCAGCGT
>Ga0335082_10007488_pt1 | contig 11852 bp, 10 predicted proteins | sample Lox_Sample_41_FD_206718 | JGI IMG/M metagenome (GOLD analysis project Ga0335082, IMG submission 206718) | Soil microbial communities from Loxahatchee National Wildlife Refuge, Florida, United States - Lox_Sample_4.1 | ecosystem: Environmental > Terrestrial > Soil > Wetlands | place: USA...
CGGCCCCGGCGAGCTCGCGTGCCGATGGGAGGTCCTCGAGTCGCTGCAGCCGATCGAAGAGTGACCGGGCCGAGACCCGGGCCCCGCCCGCCTCGAGGCAACCCTGGAACTTCTCGAAGAGCTCGCCAGCGCTGAGCGGCCTCCGCGCGTGTCCGCGCGCATGGCTCACCTGCTCGCTCTCCAGTACCTCGCCGCCCGCCAGCTGGACCCGCACCTGATCGTAGACGGAAGCGCCGGGCGTGTTGGGATCGTAGTTCTGGTTCGTCTCGACGCCAACCTTCCGCATGAGCGCCTGGACGTCCTGCCGCCCCACGAATTCGTCCGTCATCTCGCCCAGGCCCACCCGGCCCGCGATGGCCGCCGCCGCCATGGCGAACTCGATGCTGAACTTCGCCGAGAGCCCCGTTCGAGGGGCGTGGTTGCGGAGGACGGTCGCATGGGTGTCGCTCAGCGATACCGTGATCCGCTCGATCGCCGCGGGATCGAGGGGACGGCGCGAGCGGAGGTCGAGGAGGGCGTCGATCGAGCGGTGCGTGCAATAGCAGGCGGGGAACTTCTTGATGCCGAGGCCGCCCGTGGCGAGTCGCCAGTCGCGGCCCAGCCCTCGCGGCGAGCTCTCGCGATCCACCTTGCCCTCCGGCGACACGGCGCTGAGAAAGCCCTGGGGGTGCTCGAGGGCGTCCGGGGAGGCGGTGAAGCCCGCCTCGGCGAGCCGCGCCGCCATGAGGCCCGCGTGAGCCGCCCGTCCCGCGTGGAACGGCTTCGTCATCGTGCCGAAGTTCGCCAGGATGCCGCCGCCCTGCGAGGCTCCGAGCGCGATGGCGTGCGTGGCTCGCTCCGCGTCGAGCCCGCGCAGGGCGGCGCACGCCGCGGCGGCGCCGATGGCGCCCAGGATACCGGTGGGATGCCAGCCCTTGCGATGGTGGTGGCCCTGCTCGCGCGAGGCGACCTCCGCCCACACCTCGTAGCCGGCGGCGTAGGCGGCGATCATGTCACGGCCCGACGCCCCCCGCGCCTCCGCTTCCGCGAGGATGGCAGGGACGAGGACAGCGCTCGGGTGCCCGCGCTGGCCGACGTCGTCGTAATCGAGAGCGTGGGCGGCCGTGCCGTTGATCCATGCCGCCTCGGGAGCCGCGCATCGCTCCGACGAGAGGTAGAGGCTCGCCTCGCCGCCGCGACCGTTCGCCAGGGTCTTCTTGAGAATCTGCACGCAGGGCTCCGGACTGCCGGCGATCATGGTGCCGATGCAGTCGGTGAAGCCGAGCCGCGCGGTCTTGACGGCTCCCTCGGGGAGCCGGGCGAAGGCGATGTCCGCCACGAAGCGTCCGAGGGCCTGGGTCAGGGGGAGGGCTGCCGGGTCCGTCTGCTGCGGGGTGAAGTTCGACATGGCTCAACGCCTCCTTGTCAGCGGGTCGAGCGAGCGGGCGTCGCGATCTTCACATCACTGTTCACGTGCGTGCTCGGCCTCGACGAAGCCCGGGATCTGCACCCAGCGGAGCCCCTGGGGGTCGTGCGGGACCTCGACCCGGCGCCCCTGGGAGTCCTTCAGGCCGAGCGGATGGTTGACGATCTCGATCAGGTTGCCATCGGGATCCTGGATGTAGGCGTAGTGCTCGCTGCTGTCCTCGCGACGCCCCTGCCGCGGATCGGTGCCACCGATGTCGGTGCCGGTGCTCGCAGCCGACGTGCGGACGTGCTCGATGCCGAGCTCGTCGAAGTGCGCCATCGTGGCGTCCCAATCGTCGACTTCGATCGCGAAATGACTCGAGGCCGGGATGACCGGGCGCGGCGTCACGGTAAAATGGATCTCGCCGCTGCCAAGCCGGAGCTGGAGCTGGCGTCGATTGAGCGCCGGGCCCCGGTCGAGGAACTCAGCGCCGAGGACCTTCTCGTACCAGGCCCGCGTCCGCTCGCGATCGCTCACCTGCACGTTGACGTGGTGGATCAGTTTGATGGCCATGCTCGAACCGTAGTGTGGGGCTGGCGCGGAGTCAAGCCGGCGAGTGGCACCGTCGCCGCCTCACCGGGCCAGCGTCACCGTGCGGCCCGTGGCCGACGATCGCTCGATCGCGTCGATGAGCTTGTGGCGCTGGACGGCGAGGCCGAAGTCGACCTCGAACGATCCACGGCTGCGCAGGGCGCCGACCGCGCGCGCATAGGCCTGGGCGACGTTGTAGGGCTGACCGGCCGGGGTAGCCTCGGGCGCGAAGGCGTACTTGGCGGGCGCCGGCATCGGCGCCATCGGCTCCTTGCCCCGGCCCGCGAGCAGCTGGCTCGATCCGGTGTTGAACGAGCCGTCCGCATGCAGCACCAGCGTGCCCTCGCGCCCGTAGATCTCGATCCGGTTGCCGCCGGGATTCGAGGGGACGGCGGCCACGTTGACCGCCACCTCGGCGCCTCCCACCATGCGGCCGACGACCGTGATGGTATCCGGCGAGTCGACGGTGACCGGCGTGCCCTCGAGCGTGCGCCACTGGGGGATCCGCGTCGCCACGCGGGCCGCGACCTCGTCGAACTCTCCCAGGACCGCGCACAGGGCGTCGATCGCGTGGCCGCCGGTGATGGTGAGCACGTTGGCGCCGTTCGCCCGGACACCCTGCCAGATGCGGCCAGGCCCGCGTTGCAGCTGAGCCTGCACGACGCAACTGAGGTTCGCCGCCAACACCTCGCCGAGGTAGCCCTCCCGGACGAGATCGCGTGCGTACAAGATCGCCGGCGCGCTGCGCGCCTGCAGGCCGACGATGGTCGTGAGCGAGCGCTGCCGGGCGAGCGTCGCCATCTCCTCCGCCTCGGCGAGGTTCTTGCCGAGCGGCCACTCGCAGAGGACGGGTTTGCCGGCCTCGAGCCCCGCCATGACCAGCTCCCGATGGCCCGGCACGCGCACGCAGACGACGACCAGGTCGACGTCAGGGGCGGCCACCATGTCGCCGAACCGGTGGAAGCCTCGCGCCGCGCCGAACGCCGCGGCAGAGGCCTTCGCGGTGTCCTCGTGCGCGGTGCAGACTGCCTGGAGCTGGTACTGGGGCAGAGCTTTGAGGGCGGGAACGTGGGCGTTGGCCCCCCAGCCGCTGCCTCCCTGAGTCGTGGTCGCGCCCACGATTCCCACGCGAATCCTGTCCGGCATGGAGCCTCCTTCGCAGGCCGTGGTTCAGAAGACGATGAGCAACCGGCCGCGGGTCCCGCCGGCCGCCATCTTGCGCTGTGCCTTTGCCGCCTGCTCGGGCGGGAACGTCTCCGCCACGCGCAGGGTGAGCCGCTTCTCGGCGACGAGATGCCCCAGGCGCTCGAGCGCCTCGTGGTTGTGCAGGTACGAGGTCACCCGCACCGGCTCGATCGTGATGCCGCGCTCCGACGGCCCGGCGAAGCCGCGCACGGTGGCGAGCTTGCCACCGTTGCGAATCGCGGGCAAGACGGCGGCGTCGAGCACGGCCGCGTCGATCAACCCGTCGACGCCTCCGGGCGCCGCGTCATGCAGGCCGCGGATCGCTGCCTCGCCGCGGGGCACCACGGTCTGAGCCCCGAAGCGCTTCACCAGCGCCGCGTCCGCCGACCCCGCCACGGCGATCACGCGCAGCCCGTCAGCGACGCCGAGCTCGACCGCGTAGCCGCCGACGGCGCCGGCGGCACCGGTGACGCCGAGGGTCTGACCGGGCCTGAGCGCGAGCCGGTCGAGCGCGAGCCGGACCGTGAGCCCGTTCATCGGCAGGGTGGCGGCGGCCTCCAGGCTCGTGCCTTCGGGCACGCGAGCGACGGACGTCGCCGGGACGACCACCAGCTCCGCCTGGGCGCCACCGCCGGGACGGCGCGGGTTGACGATCGCCATGACGCGCTCGCCCCGGCGGAAGGTCGCGGCCTCGCCGACGGCGTCGACCACGCCGGCCAGCTCCATGCCGGGAATGAAAGGCGGTCGCACGCCCATCTCGGCCAGCTGGTCGACCGTGAACTGCCGCCCGCTGCGGAAGCTGATGTCGGTCGGGTTGACCGTCGCCGCCGCGACGCGAATCCGCACCTCGCCGGCGCCCGGGATCGGCTCCGGCAGCTCCGACACCTCCAGCACCTCGGGGCCGCCCAGCCGGGAGAAGGTCACGGCACGCATGTCAGTACCGACCGCCGAGCTTGCGGTGATCCCAGCTCACGATCTTTTCAGGGATGATCCTGAGCACGACGCGCTTGGGCGCACTGGCTGCGGCCCCCGGGTTGACCGGCGCCGGATTCGTCTGCGCGACCGCCCGTCCCTCGAACGCCGCCCGCACCGCGGCCTCCCCCTCGAGGATCTCGCAGCGGCCGCGAATCATGACCCCCCGCAGCTCGGCGTACTCGTCGCCGGCCTCCACCATGAGCGCCACCTTGGGGTTGCGCCGGATGTTGACGACCTTCTGGGCCTTGCCGTACGACGTCATGTAGAAGGCGCCGTCACGGGCGAAGTAGTTCATGGCCACGACGTGGGGAAATCCGTCGGCGTCAATTGTCGCGAGGGCGGCCTTCTTGCGCTCCCGGAAGAGCGCGGCCTGCTCGTCGGGGGTGAGCTGGATCTGCTGGCGCCGATTGATGGCCATCCGTGGTCTTCTCCTCTCTCGCTCAGGGGACCTTGCCCAATGAACCTCCGTTCGCGGCAGCCCTTCCTCCTGCACGAGCTTGTCCATCGGCCGGAGAATTGTCTGGCAGGGCGAACAAGCCGTCAAGGGCGCACAGCGAGCAGGCGGTCCGTCAACGAAGCGCGCCAGGGCTACAGGCCAGGCAAGTCGTCAAGCAGAAACGACAAGGGCTTCCGAATGCGTCTCGGAAGCCCTCGGGGCTCTCGTCCAACCGTCGACTACTGCGGGCGCGCCGGCACCACCGCCCGCTCATCCAGCCGGACGATCTCGACCTTCGTGGCGACGAGCTTGCCGTTCTCTCGCTCCGCCGTGACGGTGGCGTAGTCGCCGGGCCGCAGATCGGTAGCCTTCAACGGCTGATCGATGAAGGCGCCCTTGAGACCGCCGGGTTCGTCCTTGCGCGCGGCGAGCGCCACCACGGTGCGAGACGTCAGATGGAACTGCCGTCGGACGAGCGGGAGCGGCTTCTCGGGCCCATGCCAGGGCCCCATCTCCTCGATCGTGATGGTGTCGTGCTTCATGTTCTCCGCCACGATGGTTCCCGTGTGCAAGACCATCGGGCTCGCGAAGGCGGGGGAAGCGACGACCACTCCACCCAGAGCCAGTGACAACACGCTGCGCACGCTTCGACCTGACATGGCTGACTCCTTTCGCTGTTCGGTTTGACAAGGTCCCTGCCGGGCGGTACTAGTGCGGCCATGCACGCTCGGTGGTTTGCGGCCTATCTCTTCCTTGCCCTGGTGGCTGTGTCGCAGTGCGGCATCGCGCTCGACAGGGCGAGCTCCCACAGCGCCGCGGTCGAGCAGCGATGGCAGGCGTCGACCCACCACCCGAACGCCCCTCGACTACCCCAGCGCCATGCGTCCTGGATCCCCGGGGACGCGCCGTCGTTTCCCCCACTTGATCGCCTGGAGAACGTGCCTCCTGTATTGCTCTCCGATCCCGGGTCTCCGTTCCTAGCCGGCATCTTCGTCCCACCTCGCGTCTAGCTCGCTTCGTCGTCACGTCGTAGAGCGCGCCCCCCGGCGTCTCGGCGTGCGCTGCGCTCGAGAGAAGCTCAGGCAACTGAAGGAACTGGGCGCCTACGAGAGAGGAAGCTACGTGGAAAAGCAGGGATGGGCGAAGATGCCGGGCGAGCAGGACAGCGACACCAAGGTGGCGGAGGACTGCGCCGCGCTGCTCACGCGATAGACAAGCCCGGCCGCTCGAGTCACGTCGGATTCCACCCGCTGCGCGGCTCCGGGCTGGCGCAGGATGGAGGACCAATTTCTGAACATCTCGACTGACCAGTGATCTTCCTGAGACAATACCGGCGCCTTTTCGGCGTAGAAGGATACTCCTACAATGCGATCAGGTCTGCTTCTGCTTAGCCTGGCCCTGACCTTCCTCTTGCATGGCTCCGCCAGCGCGACCACAGGCTCGGGCACGGTAGATTTCAACTTCACCGGTTTCAGCGGGGCTTTCGCCTGGGCTGATCCAGGGACCGAAAACAATCCTTCCCTTGGTCCTAACAACATAGTCGGCACCGTCAACGGCGTCGTACCAGCCTTCAACGGGTCGGAGGTTGACCGCGGATTGTTTGGCCAGTTCATCATTGGCGGGGATGCCCAAATTGGCGGCACGACCGCGACAATGGTCCGCGGCGACCCCCAGGGCCAACAACTGCCGAACGTCATCCAGTTCACGCCGGTGTCTTTCTCGAACATCACAACCGGCCAGCCGTTCGAACTTGGCACGCTCAGCTTCACCAACGGTGCATGGTTCGGGGGAACCGGCAACATGCCGGTCAATCTCAGCTTCACGATCCAAACCCACTCATCCACGCCGGAGTTCAATCAGCTGCGCGGCGGCGAGTTCACGATGGTGACCAACACCAGGCCGTCGGGCAGCGACTGCTCCGACCCTGCCATACAGAAGGATGAAGCCGATTTCGTCTATCTAAACGATTCGCCGGCATTGGGCTCGTTGCGGGTCTACGAAGCATTCTGCCCCATAACCGCCTCACCCCCTCAGACCGGGTCGATCGAGCTGTGGTTCAGGTTCGGATCGCTCGATCCTGACTCCCTGAGGAATGTCCAAGGCGACGCATTCTACTCGACGAGCACCGCCATCGGTCCGCTCGGCGTTCCAGAGCCCTCGACCTGGATGCTGATGCTCGCCGGCGTCGGGGCGCTGGGCTGGGCGGTTCGCCGGCAGCGTCTATGCTCCGACGCGATGGCCGCTCGCTGCGGAGAGGCAGCGGAAGGCGATGCCGGTGATCGGCGTCCTCAACACCGGGCCACCCCGTAAGCTTCCCGTCAAGTAGACACGGCGAAACTAGACCCGGCTGGGGAGACGTCACGGCCGGCTCGGGGCCGCGCCGCATTCGCCGTTGCGCGCCGGAGCTATCCCACCCGCCGGGTGCGGCCCTGCCAGAAGGGCTCGCGCAGCGCGCGCTTGAGCACCTTCCCCGACCCCGTCTTCGGCAGCTCGTCGGCGAAGGAGATCGAGCGCGGCACCTTGTAGCTGGCGAGGTGCTCACGCCCGAACGCCGTCAGGGCGTCGGGCGCGAGCGTCTGACCCGCCTGCACCACGACGACGGCATGGACGGCCTCGCCCCACTCCTCGCTCGGGATGCCGAAGACGGCCACTTCCTGCACGGCGGGATGGCGCTCGAGCGCGGCTTCGATCTCGGCGGGATAGATGTTCATGCCGCCCGAGATGATCATGTCGCTCTTGCGATCGCAGATGTAGTAGAAGCCGTCGGCGTCGCGATAGGCGATGTCGCCCACCGAGAGGAAGTCGCCCCGGCGGTTCGCCATGAACTTCTCCGTCGCCTTGTGGTAGTCGACGAAGTTGTTGGCGCTGCGCACGAAGACCTCGCCCGGGACGTTCGGCCCGGTGATCTCGCGACCGGACTCGTCGAGGAGCCTGATCTCCACGCCCGGCGCCGCCTCGCCGCACGAGCCCGGCTTTCGCCGCTGATCCGCGGGCGCCAGCACGGTGTCCACGCCCAGCTCCGTCGAGCCGTAGACCTCCCAGAGGGAGTCCTCGGGAAAGTCGCCGAGGTATTGCTCCTTCAGGGCGAACGACCACGGCGCGGCATTGGCGATCATCCGCTTCATGCTCGAGCGGTCATAGCGCGCCTTCACCGCCGGCGGCAGGTTGCACACGATCCGGATCGGTGTCGGGGCCGAGAACGTCGTCGTGACCTGGTACTTCTGGACCAGACGCAGCCAGTCCTCGGGATCGAACTTCCGCTGGATGACCGCGGTGTTCCCGAGAAGATGCGCGACCTGGAGGAACCCTCCCGGCCCCGAGTGGTAGAGCGGCCCCGTGGTGAGATAGACATCGTCCTCCCGGTATCCGATGTGGCCGAGCAGCGGCACGATCGCGGCGGGATCGAGCGGCTGGCGCACGGCGCCCTTGGGCCGTCCCGTCGTCCCCGACGTGTACAGCATCGACGCGGGGTGCTCGGCCGGCGCCGCCGGCGGCTCCGCCGTGCTGGCCCGCGCCACCAGCGCGTCCCCGTCCAGCATGCCCTCCGGGACAGGGCCCCCGTAGATCACGACGTGGCGCACGCGTCTCATCTGCGGCCGGATGCGTGCGAACGTCTCGGCTTGCTCGGCGTCGGCGTAGATCAGCACGGCGTCGGAGTCCTCGACGATGTACGCGGTCTCCTCGGACGTGAGCCGGTAGTTCAGCGGCACCGCGGTGGCGCCGATCTTGGCGCGCGCGTGCCCCACCGCCACCAGCGCCGGGGAGTTCGGGCCGCACCAGATGAATCGCTCGCCGGGCCGGAGGCCGAGATCGCGGAACACGTGCGCCAGCCGATTGGCCTGGCGATTCAGCTCGGCATAGCTCCAGATGAGCGCGGAACCGTCGGGCCGGTCCTCGATGACGGCGGGCTTGTCGGCGAGCCGCTCGGCCTGGACCGTGAGGGGATAGATCATGGCGTGTTCACGCGGCCCTCACCTTAGCCGCGGCACCGCACCAGGTCAAGAACGCGCGGAGAGCGGCGAAGTCTTGACTCGGCGCTGATTCGAGCCATCCACGCCGTTAGCTGATCTGGAACTTCTCGAAGATCACCTTCATCCGCGCCGCGACCTCGTCGGTGGCTTGCTCCACGCTCATGCCCTTCTGGGTGATGTTCGCCTCGGCCTGCATCCAGAGTTGCTCAGACACCACCTGCGCATAGGCCGGGTTGTACGCCATCCAATAGGGTATGGTCGGCTTGATTAGCCCGGTGTCCACGGCGACCGGGCGGTGCGGGTCCTTGGCATCCGTCCAGTACGGATCATTCTTGATGCTCCACATCATCACCGGAAGATAGCGGGCCCGGGTTTCCTTCAGATATCGGTTCACATTGTTCGGCCGGATGAAATCCCGCAGCAGTTGCTTTCCCCCCTCGACATTCTTCGCGCCCTTGGGGATCAGGCACGGCGCGACCGCGAGCACGCCCGGCACCGGCTTGCCATCGTTGCCGAGCGGCATGCCGTGCGTGATGATTTCCTTGTAGTACAGCTCCGGCTTGTCCATCTGTGCCACCGCGATCGAGATGGTGGCGTTCGGCGTCATGACGATCTGCTTGGCGTAGAACGCGTTGTTATTGTCCACGTCGCCCCAGTTGATCGCGCCGGGGGGCACATAGCCCTTCTTGTACGGCGTGGTCAGGCGTTCCAGCGCCGTCATCGCCGCCTTGCGCACGCCCGAGTCGTCGATGTTGAGCTTGCCGTTCGGCAGCACGATGCGGGCGCCCCCGTAGGCGCACAGGAAGGCGCCGAACAGGTTACCGCCGTCGGCCTCCTTTGCCGCCATGCTATAGCCAAGGCCGAAGACCCGCTTTCCCTTGCTGCGCAACCTCTCCTGCACAGTCTGGAAGAAATCGTAATAGGCATCCTGCGTCTTCGGGATGCTCGCGTCGGAGAAGCCGGCTTCCTCCACCATCGGCCGCCAGACATTGTTCATCACCGAAGAGCATTTGATCGGCACGCTGTAGATGGAGTATTTCTTCAGCTTGCTGTTGTAGTAGCGCGACGCCTCGATCGCCGTCGGAATGAACTCCGACTTCTGGCTGTTGAGCACGTCGGACAGGTCCTCCAGCTGATCGTTCCATGCGGCACGCGGAACCAGGAACCGATCGCCGGTGACGCTGTGCACGAGGTCGGGCACGTCGCCCACCTGCATCCCGGCGATCAGCTTGGTGATCACGTCCGGGCCGTTGATGATCGAGAGATTGACCTTGGTGCCGGTCCGCTTCTCCCAGTCCGCCATCCAGTCGACGATGGCCTTGTTTTCTTGCTCGTAGAAGCCTTGCGTCCACCAGACGGTGACTGCTCCGGCGGCCCTTGCGCGTCTCGGTCGCACCACGGCGGCCATTCCGGCCGTGCCCAGAGCGCCAAGCGCCTGACGTCGTGTAATTCGCTTCATGGCGTGTGCCTCCCGGTTTTCATCTCGATAACTCCCTGCCCCTCAGCCCTTCACCCCGCCCATGATCAGCCCGCTGCTCATCTTGCGGCGGACGGAATAGTAGATGATCAAGGGCGGGATGGCGTAGACGATCGCGGCTGCCATCAGCAGATTCCAGGGCGCCTCGTCGCCGACGAGAAACTTGCCCAGGGCCACCGGCACCGTCACCACCGTGCCGCCGGACAGCAGCAGGAATGCATACAGATATTCGTTCCAGGACAGCAGCAACGCGTAGGTGCCGATCGCCACCAGCGCTGGCGCCATCAACGGCAGATAGATCCGGACGAAGATCTGCAACGGTGTGGCACCATCGACTCCCGCTGCCTCGTCCAGCTCCAGCGGGATGGAGGCGCCGTATTGTTGAAAAATGAAAATGGCGTAGGGCGTGGCGAACGTGACCTCCGCCGCGATCACGGCGATCGGGCTGTTGGTCAGGCCGTATTTCCCCATGATCCCGTAGAACGGAATGGCCAGGAACGACATCGGAATCACGTAGGTCAACAAGGCCGCGTGGGTCAGCATCCAGGAGTTGCGAATACGCATCCGGCCGATCACGAAGCTGGCGAGCGAGCCGATCGTCAGCGTCAACAGCGCGACGGCCATCCCGATATAGAAGCTGTTACCCATCTGGTTCCAGAACGTCCTCAACAGCCAGTATCCCTGGCTGAAGACGGTTCTGAACGCGCTCAGGCTCGGCGCCTGAGGCCATACGCTGGAGCTCAGCACCTCTTCCTTGTTCTGCAGGGAAACCCGGATGATGTTGTAAATCGGCAACAAGGTCCAGATCAGCAGCACCGCGGACATCAGCACGACGCCGGCATGGGAGGCGTGGCGAGAGAGGCGGGTGGTCCGCGCGTTGCTCATATTGTCACCTGGGTGCGGCGAAGCTGACGCATCAACAGGATCACCAGTGGGATCAGCAGAGGCAGCGCGGTCAGCACGGTCGCCATGCCCAGCCGTGGATCGCCCAGCTCGAAGGCGTTGCGGATGCCCAGCGTGGCGAGCACGTGGGTGGACAGGGCTGGCCCGCCACCGGTGACGAAGCGCACCGCGTTGAAGTCTCCAAGCGCCCAGATGGTGGAGAGCAGGGTGCACACCAGGTAGAGACCGGCCATAAGCGGCAAGGTCACGTGGGCGAATTTCTGCACACCGCTCGCTCCGTCCACGTCCGCGGCCTCATACAGTTCGCGCGGAATGGCCATGCGCCCGGCGAGGAAGATCAGCGCCCAGAACGGCAGCCATTTCCAGATATGGGCATAGATGACGGCGGCGAGCGCGAGATTCGGGCTATCCAGCCAGGGCGGGCCGTCAATCCGGAACAGCATCCAGACGATATTGTTGATCAGGCCCCACTGGCCGTTGAGCATCCAATTGATGCTGAGGTAGCTGGGCAGGGCCGGAATGGCCCAGGGCAGCATGAAGACCACGAGCAACAGCTTGAACCACCAGCCCCTGCGCATGAAGAAACCTGACAGCATCAGCGCCAGGGCAAGCTTCAAATTCACCCCGAACAGCAAATACAGCAGCGTGTTGGTGACGGTGCGGAGATAGACCGGATCAGCGAACAAGGCGCGATAGCTGGCCGGGTCGCTACCCAGCCAGAGACCATAGCCGATCGGATAAATGACGAAGATGGAGAAAACCGCGGCATAGGGGGTGGCGAACGCCACCGCCCAGTACCGATCCGCCGCGAACAACCCGCGACGGCGCGCTTCAACTGGACGGGATAGGCCTACGGCGCGGGTGTCGATAGACGCAGCCTGGAGGGGAAGAGCCCGGCCTGTTTGGCCGCCGAGAATAACGCTGCGA
>Ga0335082_10007489_pt1 | contig 11852 bp, 10 predicted proteins | sample Lox_Sample_41_FD_206718 | JGI IMG/M metagenome (GOLD analysis project Ga0335082, IMG submission 206718) | Soil microbial communities from Loxahatchee National Wildlife Refuge, Florida, United States - Lox_Sample_4.1 | ecosystem: Environmental > Terrestrial > Soil > Wetlands | place: USA...
GGCCGATGGTAGACTTCCGTGTTTTCTCGGCGCCCCGCGGAAGCGTCGAGGGCGAGGGATCAAGCACGAATGGCTAAGAACGGACGTCACCTCTTCACCTCCGAATCCGTCACCGAGGGCCACCCCGACAAGATCGCCGACCAGATCTCCGACGCCGTCCTCGACGCCCTCATCGCCGAGGACCCCATGAGCCGGGTGGCCTGCGAGACCATGGTGACGACCGGCCTCGCGTTCATCGCCGGCGAGATCACCACCAAGGCGTACGCCGACCTCCCGACGATCGTCCGGGAGACGATCAAGGACGTCGGCTACACCCGGGCCAAGTACGGTTTCGACTTCGAGACCTGCGCGGTCATCTCGGCCATCCACGAGCAGTCTCCGGACATCGCCATGGGCGTCGACCCCGGCGGGGCGGGCGACCAGGGCCTCATGTTCGGCTACGCGTGCCGCGAGACCGAGGAGCTGATGCCGCTCCCGATCATGCTCGCCCACAAGCTGACCCGGCGGCTCTCGCAGGTGCGGCGCGAGAACGTCATCGACTACCTGCGCCCGGACGGCAAGAGCCAGGTCACGGTCGAGTACGAGGGCGACCGGCCGGTCCGGGTGGAGGCGGTCATCGTCTCCGCCCAGCACAGCGGCATGGTGCCGATCGAGACCGTCCGCGAGGACATCCTGGAGAAGGTGATCCAGGCCACGATCCCGGCCGCGCTCCTCGACGACAAGACCAAGTACTTCATCAACCCCACCGGCCGCTTCGTGACCGGAGGCCCGCAGGGAGACTGCGGCCTCACCGGCCGCAAGATCATCGTCGACACCTACGGGGGCGTGGGCAGCCACGGCGGCGGCGCGTTCTCGGGCAAGGACCCGACGAAGGTCGACCGCTCCGCGTCCTACATGGCCCGGCACGTGGCCAAGAACGTCGTCGCCGCCGGCCTCGCCGAGAAGATCGAGCTCCAGATCGCCTACGCGATCGGCGTCGCCGACCCGGTGTCGATCATGGCCGACACCATGGGGACGGCGACCGTCGACGAGGCCTCTCTCGTGAAGGCGATGCGGGAGATCTTCCCCCTCACCCCGAAGGGGATCATCCAGTACCTGAACCTCCGCCGGCCGATCTTCAGGAAGACGGCGGCCTACGGGCACTTCGGGCGGACCGAGCCGGAGTTCACGTGGGAACAGACGAACAAGGCGGGGGACCTCGCAGGCTTCTTCGAGCGGTAGCCGGGGCCCCCACCGCCGGGACGAGATGAGGGCGGCCTCGAAGCACCGCCGGCGCTGGTTCCTCCTTGCCGTTCTGGCCGTCGTCGGCGTCGTCCTGCTGCGGGTCGCTCTCTGGCGCCCCCTCGCGCTCGTCGGCGGGGAGCCGGCCGACGGCTATGCCCGGCTGAACGGCGTCGTCCACGTCCACACCACGCTCTCCGACGGCGGCGGCACGCCCGAGGAGGTGATCCGGGCCGCCCGGACGGCCGGCCTCGGCTTCCTGGGGATCACCGATCACAACAACCTCGACGCGAAGCCCTTTCGAAGGGCTACCACGACGGGGTGCTCGTCCTCGCGGGCGCGGAGTTCTCCCGGGTCCCGAGGGATGTGGCGTTCCGTATCTCACCCAGCCGTCGAGGGTCGATCGCTCCGCGCGTGGCGCGGAGCGTGCCTCACGTCTCCAGCGTCAGGATGAGGTAGAGGCCGGCAGCGCCGAAGAGTAGGTTCGGCGCCCAGGCGGCGAGCGCCGGATGCAGGTAGGCGTTGCTCCCGAGCGCCTCGAAAGCGCCTAGGACCGCCCAGTAGACGATCGCGATCACGATGGCGAAACCGATCCCGTAGAGCGCCCCCCGACGGGCCACCACGAACGAGAACGGCACCGCGAGCACGGTCATGACGAATCCCACCATCGGAAAGGCCACTTTGCGGTGGAGCTGGACGCGCAGCCTGGCCACGTCGAAGCCGCGCGTCCGGAGCGAGTCGATGTAGTCGCGCAGCTCGGCGAACCCCATCGTGTCGGAGGGCTTCTCCTCCCGCCGGAAGTAGGAGGGTGGCTCGATCTCGCCTCCGGGGTCGGCCCCGAGGGCCCGCACCGTCTGGCTGCTGAACGGACGGAAGGACGAGCGCGCGCCGGTCGTGCGCCGCCAGCCGTCCTCCAAGTCGTAGGTGCGCCGGGCCGCGTTCCAGGTCGCCTGCCGGGCGAAGAGCCGCTCCCGCAGGTCCCAGCTCTTCGGGTCCACGTCGTAGATCGAGAAGCCGAACACCGCGAAGTCGCCCCCCGCGGCGGGCTCCGCCACCCCCCGCGGGAGGCCGGCCCCGCGCTCCACGATGTAGTCGAAGTTGTAGAAGCGCTCGTCCCGCGCCAGCACCCAGCGTCGGTCGAACTGGTCGGAGGACTGAGCGGGCCGGCCCTTGATCACGTTGAACTCGAGAGCCGCCGCCTTGTTGGTGACCGGCAGCATCCATTCCTGCATCCCGTAGAGAAGACCGCTGGCCAGGAGCCCGGTTCCGAGGACCGGACCCGTGGCCCGGAGGACGCTGATGCCACCCGCCTTCATCGCGGTGATCTCGTTGCGTCGGGCGAGGAGGCCGAGGGTGATGAGCACCCCCACGAGCACCGCGACCGGCGTCATCAGGAAGCCGATCTGCCAGACGTGGGCGACGTAGTAGTGGACGAGGACCCTCCAGCCGACCTTGTTGTGCTGGATGTCGTCGACCAGGTCCATGAACTCCGCGAGCACGAAGATGGACACGAAGGCGATGAGGACCAGGGCCACGTTGGCGACCCAGGAGCGCGCGATATAGCGGTCGAGGATCGACGGGAACCGGAGGGTGGGGCGGGGGATCCGGAGCACGACCGCCGGCCGGACGGAAGCCGCCCCCCGTCCCGCCCCCGCGGGGCTGGGACGGGGGCGCTGGCGCCTGACCCTCGGCAGGAAGCTCAGGTAGTGCGACGGGTCGAGGGGGTCGAATGCCGCCTCGCGGTGGTTCAGCCACACCAGCCCCAGAGCGAGCGTCCCCAGCACCAGGTTGGCGCTCCACATCGAGAGCCAGGGGATCATGATCGCCGCGTCACCGGCCTGCTCGCCGAGGCGGATGAACACGTAGTACACGAAGATGACCGCGATGGACAGCGCGAACGCCGAAGACCGCGCCTCCTTCTTGCTCCCCAGGGACAGGGCGAGGCCGAGCAGGCCGAAGACGAGGCACGCGCTCGGGATCGCGAACTTCTTGTGCCACTCCACCGCGAAGTGGGCCCATTCCGTCCGCGGCTTGCCCTGGGCCTGCAGCTCGGCCGCGTGGCGGGCCAGCTCGGGGAGGGTCATCTCCCGGTCACCCTTCGAGAGGAGCAGCTTCTTGCGGTCGGGAAAGAACTCGTCCACCGGGAGGTCCCAGTCCATCCTGCCGAAGGTGGTCCGGCTGTACTGGAGGGGGTCCCTGGCGGAGAAGGTGTGCTCGCTGCCGGGGCCGAGCACGAGGCGGACGGTCTGCCGGTCGCGATCCACGAGGAGCTCGCCCGTCCGGGCGAGGATCAGCCGGGGCTCGCGCACGTCGCGGATGTCGTGGATGAGCAGGTTCTTCCAGCGTCCCGTCTCCGGCTCGATGTCCTGGACGTAGAGCGTCGTCTGGCCGGGGAGGAGATCGGTGTTGAAGGTGCGGGGCTGGACCTCGGTGCGCGCCCGGCTCACCACGAGGGAGAAGACGAGCTCGCGGTAGGACTGGTTGGCCGCCGGAAGCGCCACCGCGTTGATGTAGAACGTGATGACGGTCATGACCGAGGAGAGCATCATGACCGGAACGAGGAGGCGGACCGGGCTCACTCCGACCGCCCGCAGGGCCACGATCTCGCTGTCGCTCGCCATGCGCCCGAAGGCGAGGAGGACCCCGAGCAGGAACGCCATCGGTATGGTGACGGCGAGGATGGAGGGCAGCAGGTTCAGGAAGACCCGCAGGATCGTGGCGAGGTCGGCGCTGCGGGCCACCAGCACGGCGAGGAGGCGCGGGATCTGGTCGACGAGGAGGACGAACGTGAAGACCAGGAGGCCGATGGCGCTCGGGGCGAGCATCTCGCGCACGATGTAGCGGTCCAGGAGGCGCAGCCGCGAGCGCGAGATTCGCGAGGCGACGGTCACCCGGGCATCGTAGCACGCGCCTTCGGAGCGCCCTGGGAGGGCCCGGCCGAGGCCCGCCGCCTTTCCTGCTCCGGTCGCTTTGGGGTATCGTCGGCGGTCCAGCCATGGATCGAGCGGTCTGCTACGCGCCGGGGTCGACGTCGAACGTCGGACCGGGATTCGACTGCCTGGGCATCGCGGTCACCGGGATCGGCGACCGGGTCGAGGCGACGCGCTGCGCGCCGCCCGGCGTCCGGGTGCTCTCGGTCTCGGACCCGCGGATCCCCTCCGATGCCCTCCGGAACACGGCAGCACTCGCCGCGGCGGAGGTCCTCCGACGGGCCGGGGCCACGGTCGCCGTCGGCCTCGAGCTCCGGGTCTCGAAGGGCCTCCCGCTCTCGGGGGGGCTCGGCGGCAGCGCGGCGTCGGCGGTGGCGGGCGCCTTCTCCGCCAACGCGGTCCTCGACGGCCCTCTCGACCCCGAGGCGCTCCTGTGCGCCGCGCTGGAGGCGGAGGCCGTGGTCGCAGGCCGCCATCCCGACAACGTGGCCCCGTCGCTTCTCGGAGGCGCGGTGGTGGTTCTGGGCACGGACCCGCTGCGCTACGCCCGTCTCACCGTCCACCCTTCGTTGCGGCTCGTCTTCGCGATCCCGGCCTACGGCGTCGAGACCGCCCGCGCCCGGGCCGTCCTGCCCGCGAGCGTCCCGCGGGCCGACGCGGTGGGGCAGGCCTCGGCCCTCGCCGGCCTCGTCCTCGGCCTCGAGCGCGGGGACGGGCCCCTCCTCCGCGCCGCGATGGTCGATCGGGTGGCCGAGCCGGCCCGGATCCCGCTCTACGCCGGATACTCCAGGGCTCGGGAGGCGGCCCTCGGACAGGGCGCTTTCGGGGTGGCGGTGAGCGGGGCGGGGCCGACCCTCCTCGCGATCGCCCCGGAGGGGATCGAGGGCGAGGTCGGGCGCGCGGTCCTGTCCGCCTACGAGCGGGACGGAGTCAGCGCCCGTCTCCACGTGGCCGGCGTGGACACCGGGGGGGCGAGGCTCGGGTGACCACGGCGTTCCTGCGCTGCGCCGCCTGCAGCCGCGAGCTCCCGGCCCTGAGCCCCCGGTCGGACTGTCCGTGCGGGGGGCTCCTGGAGGCCGTCCATCGCCCGCGCGAGACGGGCGCGGTCCTCCGGGCGCGCTTCGATCGCCGCCGCCGCGCCGGAGATCCCACGGTGCAGGGAAGCGGGGTGTGGCGTTTCCGCGAGCTGCTCCTCCCCGGACCGGGGCCGATCCTGACCCATCCCGAGGGGAATACGCCGCTCTACCGCCGGGAGGCGATCGCGCGCTTCGTGGGTCACGAGAACCTCGCCCTGAAGCACGAGGGCGAGAACCCCACCGGCTCCTTCAAGGACCGCGGCATGACCGTCGCGGTGACCCAGGCCGTCCGTGCCGGCGCCGCCGCCGTGGCCTGCGCCTCGACCGGCAACACCTCGGCCTCGATGGCGGCCTACGCGGCGCAGGCCGGTCTGCCCGCCCTCGTCTTCGTTCCCGCCGGGAAGGTGGCGGCGGGCAAGCTCGCCCAGGCCCTCGCCTACGGCGCGCGCACCCTGCTCGTGAGAGGCGACTTCGACGCCTGCCTGCGCCTCGCGCGCGAGGCCTCGAAGACGCTCGGCATCTCCCTTCTCAACTCCATCAACCCCTGGCGCATCGAGGGCCAGAAGACGATCGTCTGGGACCTCCTCCAGCAGCGGGCCTGGGAGCCCCCGGACTGGATCGTCGTTCCCGCCGGGAACCTCGGCAACACCTCGGCCTTCGGCAAGGCGCTCCGCGAGGCCCGTGGCCTGGGCCTCGTCGGCCGCGGCCCTCGGCTCGTCTCGGTCCAGGCCGCGGGAGCGAGCCCGTTCTACCGGAGCTTCCAGGTGGGCTTCCGGCGCCGCTACCGCGTGCCGGCCGAGACCGTCGCCACGGCGATCCGCATCGGCGACCCGGCGAGCCACGACCGGGCGGTGCGGGCGATTCGCGAGACCCGGGGCCTCGTCACCTCCGTCACCGACCGCGAGATCCTGGAGGCGAAGGCGGTCGTCGACGCGGCGGGGATCGGCTGCGAGCCCGCCTCGGCGGCGGCGGTGGCCGGGGCGCGCCGGCTGATACGCGAGGGCGTCATCCGACCCCGCGACTCGGTGGTCGCCATCATCACCGGCCACGTACTCAAGGACCCCGGGGTGGTCATGGACTTCCACTCCCGGGCCGGCCGCCACCGGAACCCGCCGGTCACGATCGACGCCCGCCTGTCGGAGGTCGAGGGGCTCCTGAAGCGGCGCTGAGCGGGAGGCGTACGTCCACCATCCGACACCCGCGGGTCGCCCCGAAGCCACGGAACATCTCTCAAGGCCGCGGCCGCCGCCTCGTCTGCCTCAAGGGGCCGATGTCGGCCCGGAGGTGGGGGAGTCGGCCTTCTCCTTCTCCGCCGGGAGGAGCGGCCGCTGGGCGAGGCGAGCGTCCACGGGGAGCGACATCCCGAACGTGCTCCCCTTGCCGAGCTCCGACTCGACCCAGATCTGCCCGCCGTGCCCCTCCACGATGAGCCGGCAGATGTAGAGGCCGAGGCCGGTGCCCGCGACCTTCAGGTGGTCCTCGGCGCGCACCCGGGCGAACTTCTGGAAGAGCTTGCCGACCTGCTCCGGGGGGATGCCCAGCCCGTGGTCGATCACCTCGATCACGATGTGCATGGTCCCGCGCTCGCGGACCCGGATCACGATCGAGCCCCCGGCGGGGGAGTACTTGACCGCGTTCGAGACCAGGTTGGTGAGCGCCTGGCGCAGGCGGTCGGGGTCGGCCCAGATCCGGGGGAAGGACGGGGGCACGTCGGTGAGGACCGAGTGGTCGGAGAGGCCGAGCGGCACCGCCTCGATCAGGAAGGGCCCCACGTCGACCTCGCGGAAGTTGAAGCTGAGCTGGCCGCTCTCGATCTGGGTGATGAGGAGGGTGTCGGTGGCGAGGAGGGCCAGGTGGTCGGTCTCGCTGATCACCGTGCGCATGAACTCCTGCCGCGTCTCCGGCGGGAGGTCCTGCTCCTCCAGCACCAGCTCCGCGAAGCCCCGGATCGCCATGAGGGGCCGGCGGAAATCGTGGGCCACGATCCCCACGAACTCGCTCTTGAGGCGGTCGTACTCCTGGAGCAGCGCGTTGGCTTTCTTGATCTCGTCGTGCAGGCGCAGGTTCTCGACCGCGATCGTGGCCTGGCCGGCGAGGGCGAGGAGGAGGTTCAGGTCCTCGTCGGTGAACGGGGCCCGCCCGATCCGGTCCGCCACCCCGAGGAGGCCCAGGATCTTCGGCCCCCGGGTGATCGGGGCGACCATGAGCGACTGGAGCTGGAGGTCGCCCGCCAGGTCCGGGAGGAGCCGCGTGTCCGCCTGGGCCTTGTTCGAGAGGAGCGGCCCGTTCTTCCGGAAGTTCCACCGCCCGTCGGCCTCGCCGTCCACCTTGTAGCGGACCCGCTGGACCTCCTCCGGCCGGAGGCCGTAGCCGGGGGGCTGGCCCACCAGCTGTCGCCGCTCCGAGTCGTAGAGCAGCACCAGCCCCCGCTCCGCCTTGAGCATCTCCGCGCTGTGGCGGGCGAGGTGGCCGTAGAGCGCCTCTGCGCCCCCGGCCAGCGAGAACGCCCACGACATCTTGTAGAGCCCGAGCAGCTCGCTCGTCTTCTTCTGCAGGACCCGCCGCTCGGCCAGCTCGCGCAGGAGTCGGGCGACCCGGATCTGCAGCTCGGTGGGCTGGAGGGGCTCCGCGCACTGCACGTCGTCCACGTCGGGCGGGACGCCCTGGGGATCGAAGCCGTACAGGACCAGGATCCGCACGTCCCCGCCCAGGGCCTGCCGGACGCCCTTCACCACCGTGGCCATCGGCGGATCGCCGAGCGAGTGCGAGGCGAGAACGAGGTCGGGCGAGCAGTCGACGACGCCCTGCACGATCCGGCGGCCGGGGACGACGACCGTGACCCGGTGGCCGGCGGTGCGCAAGAGGCGGGCCAGCTCCTCGGAGCGCTCCTTGTCCTCGTGGACGAGGGCGATGTGCCCGAGCGGCCCGGCGGCGGCCGGGGTGATCATTGCCCTATCCCTATCCCGTGGGCTTCGTCCGCTCGATCGAGGTGAACAAGTTGACGATCGAGCGCAGGGCGGCCCGGGCGATCGGCTTCACCAGGTAGGAGTCGCCGCCCGCCTCGCGCCCCGCCGTGTAGTCCTTGAGGTCGCCCTTCGCGGTCACGAACACGATGGGCACCTTCTTGTCCACGTGCCGCAGGGCGCGGCACACGGAGTAGCCGTCCATGTCGGGGAGGTTCACGTCGAGGAGCACGAGGTCGAAGGGCCCCTGCTTGTCGGCCGACTTCAGGCACTCCGTGCCCGTACCCGCCTCGAAGACCTCGAACTGGTCGGTCTTCTCCGCCTCGAGGATCGTCCGGATCAGCGCGCGCGTCGGAACGTGGTCATCGACGACGAGCACTCGTTTGGCCATGGCTCTCCCTCGTTGGCCGACTCTCACAGCGCGGCTATTCTAGCCCACGCCGGGGTTCCGCGGCCGGACGCGCTTCTCCGCGCCCGGGGCCCCCACCGGGTTTCGCAAACGGGAGAAGGGCGGCCTCCGGCCGATCCCTCCCGGGGAGTCAACGCCGGCGCCCCAAGAGCTCTAGTGCACACTATCCAAAGAAGATGTGGGCCTGCGGGCGACATCGATTCAAACTTCCGATAATGCATATTATCGAGGTTGTCAAATGAGTTGACACAACGACGGACCGTCGCGCATACTCCCCGGCCTAATGGGCCGCCCGCCTCTCACCGAAGACGAGGTACGCGAGCGGGTGCTCGCCTACTGCCGGCGCTACGGCGTCTCGGCCGAGCCGGACGGTCTTCCGCCTTTTCCGAGCGGCAAGCGCGAGGCCCCCCAGCACCGCGAGTGGATGACGGTCTATCGCGCCCACCGGCGTTCGTGTCTCCGCGCCGCCTCTGCCGCTCCCGAGGGTCCGGTCGGCCCACCGGAGTCCGAGTGTCCCGTCTGCCGCCGCCACCTCGCGCCAGGGCTCGCGGTCCCTTACGCCGCCGGCAAGCGAAAGCGGCGGATCTCCCTCCATCCCGCCTGCGCCGAGCTGGCAAGGCTCGCCGGGGCCCTCGGCCCCGCCGCCGTGGCCCGCTTGCGCATTCTGCTGTGGCCCACCGCCGGAGACGCGCGCTCTACCCGCCGCCCTCCCAGGGGTTGACCCACTCGAGCCCCGGGAAGCGGAGGCCGCGCTGCTTCCGCGTCACCAGCTTCAGGCCGTGGCTCAGCGCCGTGGCGGCCTGGAGGCCCTCGATCGCCGGAACGTCCCCGCCGGCCTCCGCTCGGAGTCGGCCCCAGCCCTCGGCCACCTCGGGCGTGATCGGCAGGAGACGCTCCGAGAAGCGCTCCCTCAAGTCCCGCTCCAGCCACGCTCGCCGCTTCTCCCGCCGCGCCCCGGATCTCGCTCGATCGATCTCCGCCCGCAGCTCGCCCACCGTCAGCACGCTCAGGTGGAGCGTCTCCTCGGGCACCGACCGAAGCCAGCGCTGTACCCGCGCGTCCGGCTTCGGCCGCAGCAGCTCGCGGAGCACACAGGTGTCGAGCAGGTAGCTCACTGCTCCCCCCGCCGGGGCCCGCGGCCTCGCCCGCGCCCGAGCTCCATGCCCGCCAGCGGACTCCGACGCAGGAAGCCCGCAAAGGAGCCCTTCCTCGAAGACCGGCGGTCGAACTCGGCCCGGGAGAGCACCACCGCCGCCGATCTTCCGCGCAGGGTGATCTCCTGGGGGCCGTCTTCCTCCGCCGCCCTCAGGACCTCGCTGAGCCGCGCCTTCGCCGCCTGGAGTTGCCAGCTTCGCACAAACCCCTCTTAACTAGTCTGTCTAGACACCTAGTATATGACTAGTGTGACTAGTTGTCAACGCTCATCCCCCCTCACACCATCGTCCGCCGACCGGCCTCCTACTGCGCGAACGCGTAGACCCGGCCGTCGAGGCCGGTCACGAACACGAGCCCCTCCCCGACCGCGGGCGAGCCAGGGAAACCGTAAGCACCCGTGGCGCCAGGCTCGGCGTCGTAGCGCCACGCCGGACGGCCGGTCGCCCGGTCCATGGCCACGACCATCCCCTCGTGGCCGGCGAGGTAGCCCTTCTGGCTGGCCGTCCCGACGTAGACCCGCGACTGCGTGAGCGCCGGCTGGCCCCAGGCCCAGCCGCGGACGTCCGTCTTCCAGCGGCGCTCGCCCGTCCGCGCGTCGAAGGCCTGCACGACGGCGGCGTCAGACGAGCCGACGTAGGCGACGCCGTCCCTCACCGCGGCCGACGACTCGACCCAGGAGAACCAGACGTAACGGGTCCACACGGGGTCGCCGGTCCGGGCGTCGAGCCCCAGCAGGTCGTAGCTGCGGTTCCCGACGACGACGCGGTCGCCCGCGACGGCGGGCGTCGACACCACGGCCCCTCGGGTATCGCGCCTCCAGAGGAGCTTCCCGGTCACCGCGTCCAGCGCGTAGACGCAGCCGTCGAACGAGCCAAAGACGACGCGGCCGTCCGCGACGGCCGGTGCGGCGACGACGCTGTCGCCGGTCGCGTACTCCCAGACCCGCTCACCACGCGACGGGTCGACCGCCACCAGCCGCCCGTCGTGGGTGCCGAGGTACAGCCGCCCCCCGGCGATGGTCACGTCGGACCCGAATCGGTCGTACCGCGACTTCGGGTTGTCGAACGGCAGCCGCTCGATCGGCTTCCCGACCACCCGCAACCTCCAGCGCTCCTCCCCGGACGCGGCCGCGAGCCGGTAGAGGGAGCCGTCGTCGGCCTGGAAGTAGACGTCCGTGCCCGCGACGGTGGCCCGGGTCCTCATCGGGCCTCCCGCCAGGAAGGACCACCGCTCCCGGCCCGTGCGCCCGTCCAGCGCGTGCAGACGCCCGTCCTGCCCGCCCGCGTACACCACTCCGTCGGCGAACGTGGCCCCGGCCCAGAGAGGCGAGCCCGCGTCGAACGTCCACACGGGTTTCGCGGCCGGGGCCTCGATCGCCGGACGCGACGGCACGTCGAAGCGCTCGACCCGGCGCAGGATCATCGGGATCTCGTAGAGCGGGACGAGGTCCTTCGGTGCGGTTCCGCTGAGGGTCTTCGCCTCGCGATCGTACTGGAAGACGAACGGACCGAGGCGCACCTCGCGGCCTTCGATCCCGGCGGCGACGCGGCCGATCGGGGCCCGATCGAGGTGCGCGACCGGCACCGACAACCGCATGAGGACCTGGCCGTCCGCGCCGGGCTCGAGATCCAGCGCGAGGGCCTCGGTCTCGCCGGCGTGGGCGAGCGTTCCCGCCCACACTCCCCCGATCTCGGTGACCGTGACCGGCGGCGTGGGCGGAGGCTCGGCCGAAGAGGCGAGGCCGGCCACGAGCGAAAGGGCGAGCACGGTGGACGAAGTCATTCCCTTGGACCCCTGGCGGCGCACCGGCACCGGCAGCAGTGAGCGACGCCACTGAAGGGTTACGGAGGGACGACCGGCGGTGTTCCAGGAGGGGCGGGATCTCATCGTCCCGGAACCGCCCCCACGAGCGCTGGGAGTCCCAGGTGGACGTCGTGCTACATGCCGCTCGCGATCGTCATCATGAAGCCGTCGGGATCGACGACGGCGAACTCGCGCCCGCCCCAGGGCACGTCCCTCGGCCCCTCGGCCAGCGCCCCTCCCCGCTCGCGGACCCGCCGGGCGAGCGCGTCGATGTCCTGCGCCGTGCCGCAGTACA
>Ga0335082_10007491_pt1 | contig 11851 bp, 11 predicted proteins | sample Lox_Sample_41_FD_206718 | JGI IMG/M metagenome (GOLD analysis project Ga0335082, IMG submission 206718) | Soil microbial communities from Loxahatchee National Wildlife Refuge, Florida, United States - Lox_Sample_4.1 | ecosystem: Environmental > Terrestrial > Soil > Wetlands | place: USA...
GTCGATCCCGCGGTCCTCTAATAGACGAAGCAGCGCGAGGGTGGCGGTGCCCTTGGAGCAGAGATTTTCGAGCAGCACACCGGCGCTGAGCGATTCGTCCTGGTCGTGGGCCCGCATCATGAATCCCGCGGGATTGTGGTCGACGCACAGCGGCAGGGCGCCCGGTTCCAGGGTGCCGGTGGCGATCGCTTTCCCGATGCGCGAAACATCGAGTCGAGCCGCGAGCGGGTGCTGTTCCAGTGCCGTCGCGGCGCGCCGGGCCACGTCCGCCTCGAGCCGCAGCAGCCCGAATTCATCGATCGCCGCGAGCAGACCGAGAAACTCGAGCTCGGGCATGATCTCGCCGTCGCGTGCGAAGCGGGCCTCACCCCCAGACCCTCTCTCCGTAACCCCGAGAGGAGGAGCGGTAAACCAGGGGCGCTCGGGCAATTGGCGCGGATGGATTGCGCCGATGAACGCCTGGTGCGGCGGGTAGGCCACCGCCGCGGCGAACGAGCGCAGCGCGTTCCGGAACGGCGTCTCGAGCGACGGATCGCGCGCCAGTTCGCGCAACGGCTTCGAGCCATGGCGCGCCATCCCTGGAACGTGCGCCAGCACCTGGACTGCCGCGCTGATGACCGGTCCTCTACTCATCGGTAAAGATCGTCGGGGCGGTAACCGCGGTCCCCAGGGCGCGCAGGGCGCGCGCCAGCAATGCGCGGCGCCACGCGCGCTCCGCTTCCGGGGATGCGTTGGGGTCGCCCGCGGGATAGGGAATCCCCTTCGTGGGCACGATGCGCGCCGCGCCCACGCGCTCGGCGACCCCGACGAGATTGCACAGCAGCGCCGTGGGAATCCCGGCGCGCTCGAGCTCCTTCGCGAGCGTTGACCCGCAACGCGTGCCGGTCCCTCATGTGGCGGTGAGCACGGCGGCTTGTACGCCCGCCCGCCTCAGCTCGGCCGCCCACTCCACGCCGAAGCGCCGAGCGTTCGGGACCGTGGTGCCATTCCCGGTGGTCACGAAGTATTCCCCGAACAATTCGCCGATCGCACCTTCCTTCTCCATCTCGCGCGCCACGTCGAGCGGCAGCATGCGATGCGGGTCCTGATTGGCCCAGACGGTCGAGAAACCGCCGTGCACCGACATGTGCTCTCCCGGCGCCAGCGCGGTCTTCCCGCCAATCGCGTAGCGCAGCCAGCGGGTGGCCCGCGCGGATTCGAGCCGATCGGGATTGCCGTTCGGCACGAGCCCACCCTCGGTGAGCAGCGCGACGCGAGTCTTGGCGGGATCGACCGGCGGTGCCGGCGTGATCCTGTCGAAGCGCGGCACCGGGACCTCGGTGCGTTCCTTGTCTCCCGCCATGCGCGCGAGCAGCAAGTTCACGCCGCGAGACGCGGAACGGTCCTTCGCCAGCACATTCTTCCGGGGTGTCTTGCCGATCCGTCCATCGGCTTCGGTGAGCGGCTCGCCGCGGATTCGCTTGCGCGCGGCCTGCGCGATGCGTTCGAGCGACGGTCCCATCTCTCGCACGGACGCACCGGAGGCGATCACGGCCGCCGTGCCCGCGTCGTCCAATCCCGGGTTGTCGGGATGAAGCGAGGCTATGGCGCTGATTCCCGCGCGCTGCGCCGCGGCGGCGACGAGCGCGCACGCCACGCCGTAGCGACCGCTCGTGAACGCGGGACCCAGGATGAGCAGGTCCGGCCGTTCTTTCGCGACCAGCTGGACGATCGCCGCCGGTGCACCGCGCTCGGCGGCGGCATAGTCGTCGCCGCAGTAGACGGTCGCCACGATCTGCGCGTCCGCGCCGAGCAACTCCTGTAGCTTGCGCCCCGGCCCGACCGCTCCGGGCTTCGCGCCGGGCTCGGTGCCCGCCTTGTCTTCGCCGCCCAACCCCGCGAAGAACTGATTCAGGTAATGCACGACTCTCGCCGTCACTGCGCCACCTCGCGGCAGGTCAGCCGGCCCGCTCCCATCGGGGAGAGCGAGCAGTAGATCACCGCCGTGGGCGCGGTGAGCGACGCCGTCGCGGGTGCGGTGAGCACATCGACCGTTTCGCCGCCCAACGCGCGTTCCATTTCCGGGAGCATCACGATCTCATCGTAATTGCCGGTGCTCACCATGCCCGTGGCGCGATCGGGCGGCACGACGAGCGGCGGCGCGGTGCCGTCCGGTCCCCCCATCTCGGCGAACAGGCCCACGGAGGCGATGCCCAACGCCTCGAGCGCATCCATCTTGAGCGCGACGTCGGCGTCGGCGTTGCCGCCGCCCTCCTTGGTCAACACGACGCCGTCCATCTCCAGCTCGGCGCAGAGCGCCGCCGCCTGAGTGGAAATCCTCTCCTTTGCCGCCTGATCCACCGGCTCGGGCGAAATGATCACGCCGGCGAACGTGAGGTCTTTGCCGTCGCGTTCCAGCAGTTCTGTGGCCACCGGATTGTTCTGGTGGACGTACGTGGGATTCTTGAGTGCGGGATGTCCATACTGCCCGCTCACCACCGCGCCGGCGAACAAGTCTCCAGGGTCGATCAGCCGCGGCGCTTCGCGCGCAAAACTCTGTCCGTAGACGAAGACGTCCTTGAAGGTGCCCTGAGTCTGGAGATTCGTGATGGCGCCGATGCGTGGGAGAGAGGCGGCGGATGGGCGGATCGGCGGATGGTCGGATCGTGAATGACCGAGCGCTGATTGAGCGATACGGTTCGCGAGCGTGAGCAATCCTTTTCGCAGCGCGACGTCGACGGATTCCCAGGACGCGCCCGGAGCAGGCGTAAACTCGACGACCAGATTGTGGGTGCTGCCGAACGGGGAGAGGGCCGCGCCGGGACCCGACATGTCGATCAACCCTTCTTGGGCGCGGGGCAGGTAACCCGCGGTGAGCAGTGCGACGCCCGTGAGCACGTGCGTCGCCCCGCCGGCCTGCGGTGGTACAGGTCCCAGGAACCCGGGGAAGATCCCGCCGCCGTCCGGCCCCGGGCCTTTGGTGCGCGGCTCGACGGCGTCGAGCACCTTGATGATGCGCACGCGATCGCCGGGCGAAGCCCACGTCACGCGAACGCCGGCCAGGGCCGCGTCACGGAACGCGGCATGCGCGTCCCGCTCGTCGACCGTCAGCCGGCCGCCCGCGTAGCGCGTCTCCGCGCCGAGCGAGACACGGTGAACCGGATGGGAGATCAGTCCGTCCATTGGGAGGGTGAAGGTAACTGTGGACGGCAGAAGGCGGCAGCAGGGCGTCGCTGGAGCTCGCTGCCGTGCGCAAGGATGCCCGACCCACCGCCGCCGCCTTATCGATCGCCCTATTCTCACTGTATCTTCCTTTGATCCCAGGAATTCGATCTCTAACGGAGTTTCATTCATGCCCACCCCTCCTCTGGGCCGCTTTATCTGGCACGAGCTTGCGACCACGGATCCGGACGCCGCGGCGGCGTTCTATGGCAAGGTGGTCGGCTGGAAAACGGAAGGGTACGGTCAGGATCCGACGTATAAACTGTGGACGCTCAACTCGCAGCAGAAAGGCGGCTTGATGCGTTTGCCCGAAGAGGCGCGCCGGATGGGGGCGCCGCCGGGTTGGATGCTGTACGTCGGGGTCGCCAACGTCGATGAGAAAGTGCGGCAGGCGCAGAGTCTCGGCGCAGCGCTGCACGCGGGCCCAATGGACATACCGCCCGGACGATTTGCCGCCCTCGCGGATCCGTGGGGCGCCGGATTTTCGCTCTTCAAACCTGGGCCGCAGGCGAACCAACCCGATGCGGCGGCAGCGAGCGGCGCGGGCGACTTCGTATGGCACGAGCATGTGAGCCCCGACTGGAAAAAGGCCTGGAACTTCTACTCCAAGCTTCTGGGATGGTCCGAGATGCAGTCGATGGAGATGAGCCCGGGAAACACCTATTTCATTTTCACGACACCCGGGGAAGCAGAGCCGGCCGGGGGATTTTATTCACTGCAGCCCGGCATGCCGCCACACGCGCACTGGCTCACGTACATCCGCGTCGCGGACATCGATGACGCCACGAATGCCGTGAAGCGCGGCGGTGGTAAAGTGATGAGCGGCCCGATGGAGGTTCCGGGCGGTGCGCGCGTTGCCATGTGCGTCGACCCGCAGGGCGCGGGTTTCGCGGTGCACGCGTTGACCGTCGCCGCCCGAGAGCCACGCGCGCGCGGCTCGAACGGTACGAGCGGCGGAACGACGCGAGCCAGAGGGGCGCCGGCCAAGCGAGGAGCGGTACGGAGCGCGAAACCGCGTCCCAAGAAGCCGAAACCCAAACGCCGCACGCGTCCGCGCGCCCGGCGTCCGGCGCGTTGAGCGGTAGCCTCACGCATGGGTGATCTGCACGCATTGCTCGAGACGTCACTCGGCCCCCTCTACCGGGTCGAGCGCGAGGTTCGCCCGGTGGGCGAGTGCCGGTTGTTTATCGCCGAGGAGCTGGCCCCGCCCGGCGCGGAACTGGTCGTCAAAGTGCTTCCCGCGACGTTGTCGCTCGCCGTCGACCCCGTGGTGTTCGAGCGCGAGCTGGTGTTGACGGCTGACCGCCTGTCGGGGATGAAGCTCGTCATGCCACGCACGGCAGGGCGCGCGGGCTCCTGGGTCTATCATACGCGGCGGTTTGTCGAGGGGACGACGTTGCGCGCGTGGATCAACCGCAATGGCGAGCTGCCGCTGCGTCAGGCCGTGGAAATCCTGCGCGACATTCTCACCGATCTCGCCGCGGTGCACGCGGCCAAGCTCGTGCATGGCGATTTGAAACCGGAACAGGTCTTGATCGGAAACGGCAGAAACCTCACGGCGGACCCGGGAGTGGTGGACGCGGTGGAGCGCTCGCTCCAGGGCGCCGCACGCGGCGCGGCGACCGCCGCGATCTGCGCGCCGCCGTATCTCGCTCCCGAGCGGCGTGATCGCGACGCTCCGTCCGGTCACAACGGTCCCCCCGCGGACATGTTCGCCGTGGGTGTCATCCTCCACGAGATGCTGACGGGCCGAACGCCCGCTCCCGAATCGGAGCCGCTCGAGGAAGTCCGTTCGCTGCCGCCATGGCTCGCGACGCTCGTGCGCCGCTGTCTCGCGGCGGAACCGGAGGATCGTTGGGAAGATGCCGGAGCCGCGCTCGCCACCATGCCCCATCGATCCGGCGGACTCCAGAGAGACGGGGGCGACGGCACCGGTGGAGCGAGCAGCAGGCCGAGTCATTAGTCGAGCCTCAACATCGCTCCGCGCCGGCATCGGCCTCAAGCTGCATTGATCATTGAGCCTTGAGCACGGATTATTGTGTCCATGCCCGACCCTATCCGCGACCAGGTGATCGACCTGCTCCACTCGAGCCATGCCCACATCGAGTTTCGTGAAGCCATCGCCGATTGGCCGGAGCGGCTGCGCGGGGTAAAACCTTCCGGTCAGCCGTTCACTCCCTGGCGCGTGCTCGAGCACATGCGCATTACACAGTGGGACATCGTCGAGTTCTCGAAGAGCGCGAAGCACGTCTCTCCCGAGTGGCCAGAAGGGTACTGGCCGAACGAGGACGCGCCGCCGAATGCGAGCGCGTGGGATGACAGCCTGCGGCAGATCGAGCGTGACCGGACAGAGATGGAACGGCTGGTCAGGGATCCGGCCAACGATCTGCTCGCCGAAATCCCGCACGGCACCGGGCAGACGCTGCTGCGCGAAGCGTTGCTCGTGGCCGACCACAACGCGTATCATCTGGGACAGCTGGTGCTGTTGCGACGACTCGTGGGGGCGTGGAAGAAAGAGCCTCCTACTCGCTGAGCTCTTTGAACTCCGCGTCGCTGAGCTGAAGCGTTCTCGCGGCAACATTCTCTTCGAGATGCTTGACGCTCGACGTTCCCGGGATGGGCAGCATGACCGGGGAGCGGCGGAGCAGCCACGCGAGCGCGATCTGGGCCGACGAGGCATTATGGCGCGCCGCGATGCGCTCGAGTGCGCCCTGCGCGCGCGCGAGCTTGCCCGTATTGAGGGGATACCAGGGCAGGAACCCCAGCCCCTCGTGTTCGCAGTAACGGAGCACCGGCTCGGCCGAGCGGTTCGCGACGTTGTAGAGATTCTGCACCGAGATGATCGGCAGCGTGCGGCGCACGCGCTCGATGTCCCCCACCGTGACCTCGGAGAGACCGACAAACCGGATCTTGCCTTCCGCCTGGAGCCGGGCGAGCGCGCCGAGCTGATCATCGAGCGGCACGTTCTGGTCGATCCGGTGCAGCTGGAACAGTTCGATCCGCTCGAGCTTCAGTCGCTTCAGGCTGCCTTCGCATGCGGCGATCAGATGCGCGGGATTGCCGTTCGTGACCCACCGCCCCGGACCGGGCCGATCGAACCCCGCTTTGGTGGCGATGACGAGGCCGGGAGGATAGGGGTGGAGCGCTTCGGCGATGATGCGCTCGCTGACCTCGGGTCCGTAAGAATCGGCGGTATCGATCAGGTCGATCCCGAGCTCGACGGCTCGGCGCAACACCGCGATGGCCGCGGCGCGATCGGGCGGCTCTCCCCACACTCCGGACCCGGTGAGGCGCATCGCGCCGAATCCCAGCCGGCGCACGACATGGTCGCCCAGCTGAAAGGTGTCCCTTGCGGTGAGCGTGTCATGCTTCATAGAGGGAACCATCCTTCGCTTTTGGTGTGTGACCGTAGCCGAATTCTAGGGCACCGGCGAGATTGAGGCACGCGAGTTCCGGGTCAATCAAGGGGGAAAATCGTGAGCTTGTTGCGCAACGTGTTCGGTGCGGCCGCCATGGCGGCGCTGGCGTGCAGCAGCGGGAACTCCGCTACACAACCCGTTCCGGTGTGTACTACTGCCAGCGCGCAGCCGGTCACTCTTTCGGTGGGACAGTTCACCACGCTCGATCCCACGACCGGTTCCGCCTGTTACGGCATTCCGGCCAACGCGTCCGCCACCGATTCCGCGGAATATCTCCTGGTCCCCTGGTCGGCGGCGCGCGCGCCAAACGAATCGTTGACGTTCCTTCTTACGACCAATGACACAAAGCCCACGGCGCAAGTTGTGCGCCGCATGCCGGCGTTTTCGCAGCGTCGCTCGATCGCGCGCGACTTCGATGCCTGGCGGTTGAATGCGGGGCGGACGGGATCGTGGCCCCGCCCGGTCGATCGGACGGCGGCTCGCCGGAGTCTTGTGGCTCCCCCGGCTCTCGCCGCCGCCGACTCGTCGCCGGGAAAATGCACGCCGCTGGTGGTCGGGATGGGCTGTCAGTTCGTCGTGTGCGATACCGTCACGTGCCAGACGCGGGTGACCGTGGGCGCGACGCTTCAGGCGCTGGGGCAGAAGGTCGCGATCTTCGTGGACCGAAACGCGGCGCCTCCGCCTGAGGGACTGAGCTCGAGCGATCTGACACAGCTGCAGCAGTTGATGGATTCGAAATTGTACGCGATCGACACGGTGAATTTCGGCAGACCATCCGATATCGACGGCAACGGTCGCGTGCTCGTGTTGATGACGCCGATCGTGAATCAGCTGGTCACGCAGCAGGAATGTGAGACGGTCGGATTCATTCTGGGGTTCTTCTTCGGCGCCGACCTCGATCCGCGCTTCAATTTCATGTTCAACAAAGGGGAGATCTATTATTCCCTGGTCGCGGACTCCACGGGGCAGTTCAGCTGCCCGCACCCGGCGTCCTCGGTCAAGCGGCTGTCTCCCCGCACCTTCGTCCACGAGCTGCAGCACCTGATCAACTTCTCGCAGCACGTGGTGGGGAAGCCCACCGGCTCGTTGTCGGAAGAAGGCTGGCTCGACGAGGGGCTCTCGACCTACGCCGAAGAGATCACGGCCCGGACCTACGTCGATCCGGCGATCACCAATCCGATCGACACGCAAACCTACCGGCGCTATCTCGTCTTCGGAGACATGATCGACGCCTGGTACTATCTCTCCAATCCGGATCAGTACTATCTCGAGATTCCGGAGGACAACGGCACCGTTGGCGAGATCGGCGCATCGTGGCTGTTCGTCCGCTACCTGGTCGATCAGTACGGGGCGGGGCTCACGTCGAAGCTCGCGAATTCGACGCTGTACGGGTCCGCCAATATCATGGCGCAGACGGGCGCGGACTTCACGACCCTCGTGAATCAATGGGCGATCGCGAATTACGTGAATGACTACCCTGGATTCCCAGCGCCTCCCAAGCTGAAATACACCTCGTGGGGGTTCCGCTCCGCGTTCGACACGCTCCAGCGGAGCGTGCGGACCACCTTTGCCGACTCGGTCGACTTCACCCCGCCGTATCCGCTCATTCCGCTCGCGTATCCGGCCAATGCCCTGTCGTTTGGCGGTACGCTTCGGGCGGGATCGGGATTTTATCTGCGGATGCTCCAGGGTCCCAAGGATCCGGCCGCCGCACTGCTGTTCGCCACGCCGAGCCATTACAACCTCTCGGCCCAGCAGTATCCCCGGCTGAACATCGTGCGAATGCGGTGACCGGCCGGCGCGTCTGGTTCATCGCGGCCGTCTGCCTCGGTTTCGGAACCGCTCCGCTCCTGGCGCAAAAGGGGAGCGCGACAAAGAAGGGAAGCGGGGGGGGCGGCGCCGGGAACGGGGCGGCAACGGGTCAGCGCGGCCAGCCGGGCTCGCTGCGGCAGTTCGACAGCGCGATCCAGGAGCTGGCGCGCCGCGTCTCGCCCGCGGTCGTCCAGATCGTCGTCAGCGCGATCGCCTCTCCCGAGGAAGCGCGCACCGCCGGCTCGCTCGAGCGGCAGCGCGTCATGGGGTCCGGCGTGATCGTCGATTCGGCCGGATTCATCGTCACCAACGCGCACGTCGTGAATGGGGCGGTCCGGGTCCGGGTGACGTTCACCCTGGCGCCGGTCGCCGGAGAGGCCTCACGCCCGCTCGCCGGACCGACGCGCGATGCCCGCCTGATCGGGGCCGATGCGCAAACGGATATCGCGGTGCTCAAGGTCGATACCGCAGGGTTGCCGACGGTGCCGTTCGGCGACTCGGACCAGCTCCGCAAGGGACAGCTGGTGTTCGCGTTCGGCAGTCCGGCAGGATTCACGAACTCCATGACGATGGGCGTCGTGAGCTCGGTTGCGCGCGAAGTGGATCCGAACCGGCCCGTCGTGTTCATCCAGACCGACGCGTCGATCAACCCGGGCAGCTCCGGCGGCCCGCTCGTCGATGCCGAAGGGCAGCTCGTCGGCGTGAATACGTTGATCTGGAGCCAGAGCGGCGGCAGCGAAGGACTGGGGTTCGCCATCCCCTCAGGCATCGTGCGGCTCGTGTACAGCCAACTGCGCGAATACGGCCGTGTGCACCGGGGGATCATCGGCTTGCGGGCGGATGAAATCACGCCGCTGCTCGCCACCGGCCTGGGCCTCACACCCAGCTGGGGGTTGTTGCTGTCCGATGTCGCGCCGGGCAGCCCCGCGTTCGGCGCCGGTCTCGCCATCGGCGATGTCGTGACCGCGGTGAACGGCAAACCCGTCGCGAGCCTTGCCGAGTTCGTGACCGATGTGACGTTGCGAAACATCGGGAAGACCGTGCACCTCGATGTCGTGCGCGGATCGGAGCGTCTGGCCTTTGATGTCCCCGTAGTGGAGCGGCGCGACAGCCTCGACCGCATCGTCGCGAACCTGGACCCCGAGAAGAACCTCATCCGGCGGATCGGGATCCTCGCGGTCACCGTCGACCCATCATCTCCCCAGTTGTTTCCACCGATGCGCTCGTATTCGGGCGTCATCGTCGCGGCGCGCGCGCTGTACGCGGGAGACCTCGAGTCGGGTCTCTCGCCCGGCGACGTCATTCATGCGGTGAACCGCACGGCGATCTCGAGCGTCGAAGACTTGCGCGGCGCGCTGTCGCGTCTCAAGCCGGGCGACGCGGTGGTGCTCCAGATCGAACGCCAGGGCGCGTATATGTACCTGTCGTTCGAGTTCGACTAGGGCAACCCCAGCAGCTTGTGCGTCTGTAGCGACACGCGCCAGCGCGGGTGGCTGAGGCAGTAGCGGACCGCGCGCTCGGTATTCCGGTCCCGCTCGGGACCGTCCATGGGCTGCAGGAAGAAATGACGAAATGCGAGCGGCTCGAGACTCTCGGGTTCGAGGCCGTTCTGGGGATAGACGAGCTTCAACTCGTCGCCGGATCGCTGCATCAGGTCCGCGCCTGCCTTGGGGCTCACGCAGATCCAGTCAATCCCAGCCGGCGCTGCGATCGTGCCGTTCGTCTCGATCGCGACTTCGAACCCGGCGTGATGCAGCGCGGCGATGAGCGGCGGATCGAGTTGCAGCAGCGGCTCGCCGCCGGTGCAGACGACGAACTTTGCCGCCGTCCCTCCGCCACCCCACGCGTCGCCGACCGCGGTCGCCAGCGCCCGGGCGGTCTCATACCGTCCTCCCCCGGGTCCATCGGTCCCGACGAAGTCCGTGTCGCAGAATGTGCAGGTCGCCGTGGCGCGGTCCGCTTCGCGTCCCGTCCAAAGATTGCAGCCCGCAAAGCGCAGCAACACGGCTGGACGGCCCGTGTTGGCGCCCTCGCCCTGGAGCGTGTAGTACAACTCCTTGACTGAATACATCAAAAACGCATGTCCAATGTCGAATATCGAATATCGAATATCGACATTCGGCGTTCGATATTAGACATCCGATATTTGCTGTAGCGCTCAATCACGCACGGCGCTCGCATATCTGATCGGGTCCACACAGCCCGCTTCCGCGAAGCCCTTGAGGCGAAGCTGGCACGCGTCACACCGGCCGCAGGCGGCGCCGGACGGATCCGGGTCATAGCAGCTCGACGTGAGCGAGAAGTCCACCCCCAGCGCGATGCCGCGCTCGATGATCTGGCGCTTGCTCAGCGTGATGAGCGGCGCATGGATCCGGAGCCGCTGGTGTTGCTCAACCCCGCGTTTGGTGGCGAGGTCGGCGAGCCGCTCGAATGCCGCGATGTACTCGGGGCGGCAGTCAGGGTACCCGCTGTAGTCCAGCGCATTGACGCCGATGAAGATGTCGCTCGAGCCAAGCACCTCCGCCCAGGCGAGGGCGAAGGAGAGGAAGATCGTGTTCCGGGCCGGGACGTACGTGACGGGAATTCCCCCGCCAATCGCCTCGGGCGGGCGATCCTTGGGCACGGCGATATCATCCGTGAGCGCCGAGCCGCCGAAGCGGCGGAGATCGATATCAAGGACTTCGTGCCGAAGAACGTGCGCGGCGCGAGCCACGCGTTCAGCCGCGGCAAGCTCCGCCCGGTGCCGTTGCCCGTAGCGAAACGTCAGCGCGTAGACGGCAAACCCCTCCTGTCGCGCGATCTCGAGCGTCGTGGCCGAATCGATCCCGCCCGACACGAGGACCACCGCTCTGCGGGTCTGGTCGCGGTCCATTACGTTAGGAAGCTATACCGACCACCTGCTCTCCGGAGTCCGCATGAGCGCGCAAGAATCGCGACTACCCCTGCCACGCACCGGGCCGCTTCCCAGGCCCCGGAATCCGGATGAAGCGCGCGAGTACCTGAAGGCGGAGGCGTTCGCGGCCCCCAACGTCCAGGCGGTAACGCTCGAAGCCACGGAGTTCACCTCGATTTGCCCGCGAACCGGTCAACCGGATTTCGGGACCGTGACGATCGAGTACACGCCGCGGGAGCGCTGCGTCGAGTCGAAATCGCTCAAGTTCTACCTCTGGTCGTACCGCGATGAAGGCGCATTTTGTGAAAGCCTCGCTGCCCGCATCGCGGATGACCTCGTGTACGCGATCGAGCCACGCTGGGTACGGGTGAGGGTGAACCAGAACGTGCGCGGCGGAATTGCTTTGTATGCGGTTGCGGAACGGGGCGGTAGAGAGCGGTAACAGCCGGGAGGCGTTACCGGCCCAGCGAGAAGCCAATCTCCTTCGGCCCTACGAGTGGGCGTACTCTCCACCGTCGCTCCACCA
>Ga0335082_10007492_pt1 | contig 11851 bp, 1 predicted proteins | sample Lox_Sample_41_FD_206718 | JGI IMG/M metagenome (GOLD analysis project Ga0335082, IMG submission 206718) | Soil microbial communities from Loxahatchee National Wildlife Refuge, Florida, United States - Lox_Sample_4.1 | ecosystem: Environmental > Terrestrial > Soil > Wetlands | place: USA: Florida...
GCGGTGATGCGATCGCGATCGGCGACGGCACCGCGACGATCGTCGACAACGACCCAGCTCCGACGGTGACGGTCGCCGACGCGAGCGCGGCCGAGGGCGGGACCATCACGTTCACGTTGCAGCTGTCGGGCCCGTCCGACGTGCCTGCCGCGGTGGAAGTCGCGACGTCCGACGGCACTGCCACCGCGGGGAGCGACTACACGGCCGTCGACCAGATCGCCGGCTTCGGCCCGGGCGCGACGGAGACGACGATCGACGTCCCGACGACCCAGGACTCCCTCGTCGAGACGAACGAGACCTTCACCCTGACGTTGTCGAGCCCATCCGGTCTCACGATCGGATCGCCCACTGCGACGGGAACGATCCTCGACGACGACTTCCCGGCCATCGTGCCCGGCGCGCCGATCAGCGTGTCGGAAGGTGGCGGCGCCGTGACGATCCCCGTCAGGTTGCAGCAGCCGAGCCCGCGCGACATCACCGCCACCGCGGTGACGACGCTCGGACAGGGGCTCGGAAGCGCGGACAACAGCGACTTCGTCCTCTCACCGACGACGTTGTTCTTCCCCGCCGGCTCCATCGAGCAGGACCTGACGTTCGTACCGATAGACGACAACGTCGACGAGCCCGACGAGACGCTCTCCCTGACGCTGCTCTTCACGGAGGGCAACCCGCTCGACACCCGCACGATCACGATCACCGACAACGACCCGCCGCCGGTCGTGTCGATCAGCGATCCGAGCGTGATCGAAGGCAACAGCGGAACCACGAACGCCTCGTTCGCGCTCACGCTCGATCAGCCTTCGGCGTTCCCGGTGCAGGTCCACGTGCAGACCGCCGACGGCACCGCGGTCGCGGGCAGCGACTACAGCGCGGTCGACACCGACGTCGTGTTCCCGCCCGGGTCGCAGCTGCAGACCGTCGACGTACCGGTACTCGGCGACACCGTGCCCGAGGGCGACGAGGACTTCTCGGTCACGCTCTCGAACCCGTTGCACGCGACGCTCGGCATCCCGACCGCAACCGGAACGATCGTCGACGACGACGCCGCGCAGGACCCGGCGATCCACGAGCTGCAACAAGGCGCCCCGATCGCGTTCGGTTCGCTCGCGAGCTGGAGTGACGCGTTCGACGTCGGGCAATTCGCCGGAGTCCCCGGCGTCACGCCGTTCCAATTGCCGACGGTCACCGACAACCTCGCGAGTGCGTTCGCGCTCCACAACGCGGTACAGAACGTTCCCGCGCCGTTCGACACCCTCGACGGCTCGACCGACCAGGCGTTGCACGAGCTCGAAGCCGCCGGCCTCAGCGTCGACTGGGTGCGGGGCGGAGTCGGTGGTCGCCCGGCGCCCCCGTCGCCCGACGACCTGCTCCAGGTGCGCTGGACCACGACGCTCGCGAACCTGACGAAGGCGGCGGGATTCTCGGGCGACACGTTCGACGACGCGATGCACGGTGTGCTCGACGGGGTGGCGCAGTCGCTCGGCCTCGACGGCGCGCTCGACCTGAACGGTGATCTGCGCATCACGCTCGTCATGGGTGTGGACACGACGGGCTTCTACGTCGGGAGCGAGAGCGGCTTGTCCCTTGCCGTCAGTGCGCACGGATCGGTCGCGGGATCCGGCGCCGCGGGCGGCGCGGCCGGTCTCGCCGTCGACGGAACCGGCGACGCGACGTTGACCGTCGCGCTCGGCGCGACGGGCGGCGGTGCTCGCCTGCGTGCCGGCGTGCTCGCGGGGACCGCGCTCGCGTTCCTGCGGCCCCGCGTCGACGGCACGGCGACCCTCGATCTCGGCCTCGCCGTCGACCCGCTCACGACGCAGTGGCACGGCGCGTTCCAGGTGCACACCGACAACAACGGGGCGATCCAGATCGACGAGTCGGCCACCCTCGACGCGACGCTGTCGATTCCCGGACTCGCCGGCGACAACGGTCCCTGCGCGGTCGTCATGCACGGTGCGTTCGCGAACGGCACGTGGACGCTCAGCGGGAACGCCGACGCGTGCACCGGTCTCGAGCTGCTCGGATTCCGGCTCGAATCGGCAACGTTCGGCGCGACGCTCGGCCCCACCGCTTTCACCGGAAGCGGTTCCGCGACGCTGACCGACACCCTCGTCGACCCCGGCGAGGCCGTCGACGTCGCGCTCACCTTCGCGTTCGATCACACGCACGTCCACGCGGGCGGTCATGTCGCGATCAACAACACGACGATCGGCACGGTCGTGTATCTCGACCAAACCGACGTGAACGCCGCCTTCGATGCGAACGTCGGCGGTGCGATGACGGGCTCGGTGTCGGTAACGGCCGGTGTTGCCGTGCTGTTCCCGACGACCACCGTCGTGAACGGTGTCCCCACCGGACCGATCACCGGACACAACCTGAGCGGATCGCTCTCGCCGACCGGCCGCGTCGATCTGACCGCGGCCGACGTCGACGGGACGTTCGGCAACGGTGCGGTCACCTTCAACGTCACGAACGCCGCGGTCACCCTCGGCGGCGCCGCCGGCGACCCGCTGTTCGCGGCCGCGCACGTGACCGCGCACGTGCCCGCGCTGGGCAACCTCTCCATCGCGCTCGACGGACTGCACCTCGACGCGAACCACAAGTTCGGCGCGTCGCAGGTCACCGTCGGATCGACCGGATTCGCGCAGGCGCTCGACCTCGCCGGCATCCTGCCGTTCGACATCACGTCGGCGACCGCGACGTTCCCCGATCACGACGACCTCGACCAGTTCGACGTCACGGTGACGGGCAACTTCGACTTCGCGCCTCTCGCGTCGTTGCCGTTCACGCCGAAGATCAAGCTGGGCACGAACACGTTCATCACGCCGAGCACCCCCGCCGACCAGAACCGCTTCACCTTCTCGGTCGCGGTCGACTCGCTGTCCGCGGCGCGCGTGCGCCCGCTCGACTTCGGCCCGCTCGGCCTCGGCTTCGACGACCTCGCGGTCGGCGGCATCACCGTGTCGGCCGACCTCACGCTCGGCGGCTACCAGAACGGCGTCTTCCAGGACTCCTTCGGCGGCAGCCTCTCACTGGCCGGCGACTTCAGCGACGTGCAGGGCGCGCTGACGGCCGCGGTGACCGGTCATCTCGACGTCGGCGCGAGCCAGACGACGCTCGATATCGCGGGCACCTTCGGCGTGTCGTTGAAGATCGGCAACGGCTTCGAGCTCACGAACGCCGACCTCGCGTTCTCGCTCGGCGTCACGGTCGACGCCACGTCGCACGTGTCGGTCACCGGCCCGACGTTGCAGGGCGCGCACATCGGTGAAGTGTCGGTGCTCCTCGGCGATTTGATGAAGCTCACGGCGCGCGACGTCACGCTCGACCTCGCGCCGCACGGGAACGACCCGCTGCTGCGCGTCGGCGAAGGCGGCGCGTCGGTCGACTTCCAGTCGGGCTTGTCGGCGCTCGCCGGTTGGGGCGGCACCGCGGGCAACTTCGCGATCGACCGCAACTTCTTGCCGGTTTTGCTCCCCGGTTTCCTGGTCGACGTCACCGTGCCGAGCTCCGAGAAGCTCGGACTCCCCGACTTCTTGCCCTTGCACATCGACGAGATCGGGATCCGGTTCCCCAACATCGACCTCGCGCATCTGCCCCCGGGCGGCGTCGAGCTCACCGACCTCGCCGACTTCGCGCTGCGGATCAGCGGCGGCATCCAGGCCAACGACCAGTGGCCGATCAGCGCGACGGTCGACGGCCTCGAGTTCGACCTCGGCAAGCTCGTGCGCGGCGAGTTCCCGATCACGAACCTCGACGGCTTCTCGATGGGTGTCGAGCCGTTCGAGCTGTTCCCCGGGTTCAAGATCGGTGGCGGCCTCTCGCTCGGCACGATCGAGGTCGACGCCGATCCCGGCCCCGCGGTTCACACCGTGACCGTCTTCTACGGACGGATCTTCGGCGACTTCGAGTACGAGGGCATCGGGGCCGGCATCGACCTGGTCGTGTCGCAGTACGGCCCGGTGCTCGCGCAGGTCACCGCACCGCTCGGCATCCCGCTCGACGGCGGCGCGCTCGGCGGCATCCTGCTCGCGAGCGCGACCGGTGGCGTCACCTTCGGTGGCGATGCCTTCCCCGACCCGCAGTCGCCGCTCGACATCCTGAGCGATCCCCGCTTCCAGACCAACTTCCCGATCACTACCGACACGATCCGCTCGCACGTCGAGCCCGCGGTCCAGGCGCAGCAGCTGACGTGGGACCGCGGCTTCACCGTCGCGCTGACGGGAACACTCACCTACGCGCTCGCGCCCGGCGTCATTACCGGTGACGTCACCGTCGGGTTCAACGTCGGGTTGGTTCCGGGGCAGCAGGGCCTCAAGATCATCGGCAAAGGCGATCTCGACGCCTTCGGCATGCCGTTCGCGTCCGCCGCGCTGCTCATCGACCTGCACGACCTACTCGCACCCAAGTTCGACTTCGCGTTCGCGACGCCGCAGATCGGCAGCCCGCTCGGATTCCTGTTGCCTGCGCAAGCGACCTTTGCCGCGAGCCTCGACACGAAGGGCGCGGTCGCAGGGCTCGGGCTCGGTGTGCGCGTCTTCCTCCAAGACGTCGTGAGCGGCGGACTCCAAGTCGGCCAGGCCGAGTTCGGCGCGGCGCTCGATACGGCCGCGGCGCGATTGCAACAGGATCACTCGCGCCCGCTCGCACAGTTCCTCCTCGACACCGACGGCAACGGGTCGGTGTCGCCGCAGGAGAACGCGCAGGTGATCACGCGTCAGTTCCTGATCGACCGCTCGCTCCAGCTGCTCGCCGTCGGCGGCAACGGTCTGCCCGTCGACCCGACGCAGGAGGCGCGCGTCGCGTCCGCGCTCGTGACGGAGCTGGTCGGCAGCATCGACGCGAGCCCGCAACACGCGGTCGAGCTCGTGAGCTCGCTCGCCGGGGTCATTCACAAAGCGGTCGTCGACGCGGGCCAGTCCTTCCTCGACGTTTTCGACCCGTCGTTCCATCTCTTCGGCAAGCTGCAGCCGGTCATCCTCGGCATTCCGTTCGGCGCGCCGAAGCACGACGTCGAGCTCATCATCGACAAGCACGGTCTCGGCTTCGGGTTCGACACGAGTGTGGTCGACATCGCGCAGCAGCTCGCCGACCACATGTTGCCGTTCCTCGGTGGCGCGGCGGTGAGTCTGATGACCCTGGGATTCCAGGACTCGCTCGGCATGACGGTCGAGCTCCCGATCTCGGGGGTCGTCGACTCGCTCATCAACGGATCGGGCATGCCGGCCATCGATCCGCTCAGCGGCAACTGGGCGATCGAGCTGCGCGGTGGGCTGCGGTTCCTCGATTTCGACATCGGACAGATGACCGGGCTCGTGATCTCGCCCGGCAACCAGACGTTCCTCGACGCGCACGTGCAGAAGCTGTTCCCGAACCACGACGTGCCGCTCGACCCGACCCGTATCCCGATCCAGTCCGAGCAGCACTACGACGACATCCTGCAGTACGGGGGCATCCTGCTCACCGGCCGGATGCTCGCGCCCAAGCTGCTGACCGATCCCGTCGGTGTGTTGTCGAGCCTCAACCTGCCGGTTCCGTCCAACCCCCTCGACATGCCGGCGTGGATCACGAATGTCAGCGGGCACCTCGGCGAGACCGACTCGCCCGCATCCGTGCAGGTCTTCATCCCCGGCTTTGCGTCGATCCTGAACACGAACTTCGACGCGCCCGACGAGACCCACCGGATCGGCTTCAACGACAGCGGCCAATCGCTCGCCGACAAGGCGAACGCGATCTTCCAGAGTGCCTATCTCGAGGGGACCGTCGACGGAACCATCCTCTCGATCCCGACCGTGAACGCGACGGTCTCGGCGACCCCGAACGGGGTGGCGATCGCGGGTCGAGTGCCGCTGCTCGGCATCGATACGTCCGTCCTGCTCGACAAGAACACCGTGGTCGGCGCGAACGGTGAATCGGTCGCCATGCCACGCGCCGCGGCCGACTTCTCCGTCGACGCGGCGCAGATCGCGCAATTGCTCACGAGCTTCGGCCTGCCGAACGTGTTCACACCGGCCGGCGACTCGGCGACCGGTCACGTGCGGCTCCTCTCACCGGGTTACGCACCGACGTCGACCGATCCCTTCGAACGCACCGGCGGGTTCCAGGTGACCGCGCACGTGCAGATCGCCGCGCTCGGCATCGACGACGCGAACTTCACGTTCTCACTTTCACCCAATGGAGACTTCGCCGCGCACGCGTCGGTCGCGCAGCTCGGCTTCGCCGGTGTCACGATCACGAACGCGAGCGTCGACGTCACCAAGGTCGCCAACACAGTGACGGTGAGCCTCGACGGCACCGCGAACCTGCTCGGCTCGACGACCCGCGTGCACGGTGTGCTCAACCCGGACCTCACCGGAACGCTGACCGTCGATACGCGCAACCTCACGATCGGTGGATTCGGGCTGACCAACGGAACGTTCACGCTCGCGCGCTCGGCGAGCTCGACCCAGCTCACCGTCCACGCCTCCGTCGCCTTCCTCGGCACGACGGTGCTCGTCGACGGCGCGGTCGCCCTCGATGCTTCCGGTCCGACCGGAACGCTGCTCGTCTCGGGTGTCCCGAGCGGCGGCCTCGCGTTCGGCTCGGCCCGGCTCAAGGGCACCTTGCGGCTCGCCTTCTCGGGCTCGACGGCGAGCATGACGGTGAACGGCACGCTCGACATACCGGGGGTCGCGAACGGCCTCGCCGTCAGCGGCGGCCTCGACTCCAACGGCAACGGCACCCTCAGGCTCACCGTCACGTCGTTGGCGATCCGCGGGTTCACGATCACCAACGCCACGTTCACCGCGGCCAAGAACGGCGCCAACCTCTCCTTCGGCGCAACCGGCAAGTTGTCGTTCCTCGGCGCGTCACTCACCGTCCAGCAAGGCACGCTCACGATCACGCCGACAACGATCTCGGGCAACCTCACGCTCACCGGCATCGCGACCTCGGGGCTCGACTTCGGCAGCGCGCAGCTGAAGGGCGCCTTGACCATCGCCTTCTCCGGCTCGACGGCGAGCATGACGGTGAACGGCACGCTCGACATACCGGGGATCGCCAACAACCTCGCGGTCACCGGCAGCCTCGACTCCAACGGCAACGGCACCCTCACACTCACCGTCACGTCACTGTCGATCCGCGGCTTCACGATCACCAACGCCACGTTCACCGCGGCCAAGAACGGCGCCAACCTTTCCTTCGGCGCAACCGGGAAGCTGTCGTTCTTGGGCGCGTCGCTCGCGGTCCAGCAGGGCACGCTCACGATCACACCGACAACGATCGACGGCACGCTCAACATCTCGGGCAACGTCTCGCTCGGCGGATTCGTGTTGAAGGGCGGCGTCTCACTGCAATTCTCGGGCACCGGCGGATCGATGCAGATCAATTCGCTGATCGACATCCCGGGGATCGTGAGCAACCTCGCGATCAGCGGTTCACTGAACTCGTCGTTCGTCGGGTTCGCGAGCGCGTCGGTACCGAGCGGGACGAAGCTCGGAGGGAATGCGTCGGCCTTCTCGTTCGGGGGTTCGTTCAAGCTCAATCGGGCGGCCGACGGCACGGTCACGTTCAGCGCGACGAACATCGCGCTCGCCTGGAGCGGTGTGGGCACGCTCATCGTTCCGACGTTCTCGATCTCGAACACGGGCGCCATCGACGTCGATCTCAGTGACAAGGTCTTCGGCGTCGGCACGTTCACGATGTCGTTCGGCGGGTTGCACCTGCATGCCGACGCCGGCGCGCTCGCGGTGAAGCTGCACGTCGGCACGACGACGCTCACTCTCGCCGGCGTGACCTCCCCGACCGGCGGGTCGTCGCGCGACTACACCGTGCCGGCATTCGACATCGACACCACCGGCGACTTCAGCAAGGCGCTCAACACGACCGACATCGACTTCGTCGGCTTCGACCTCGACGCCACGCTCGTGTTCGCCCGCGAAGCCGGCATCTTCAAGCTCAAGGTGCAAGCCATCGGGTCGACGCCCGCCCATGTGAACGTCCCGGGCTTCGGGGCGATCGACGTCGACGACTTCGCGCTCGCAACCGACGGGACGTTCAACGTCGCGCTCCACGCCGACCGGCTCGGGCCCGACGGGCTCTCGATCCGCAACGCGTCGATCCATCTGCGCAAGACCGGATCCTCCCTGTCGACACTCTCGCTGCACATCACCGGCGGCAAGCTGTTCCTGCCCGTCGGCGATCCGATCTCGCTCGGCACCATCGACCTGAACGGCAGCGGCAACATCGCTCCGCCCATCGGCGTGTCGGTGCCGTCGCTCAACCTCGGGCCGCTCTTCAAGGCGAGCGGCAGCGCGACGCTCTTGCTCGGGGTCAACAACGGCACGATCGCGGCGGATCTCAGCGGCGCCAAGACGCTCACGACGGCCGGCGGGTCGATGACGTTGACCGCCTTGCACATCGACTCGACACCCGCGTTCACCGGGACGGTGACCGGCACGCTCGATCTGCTCGGCTTCACGCTCGCGCAGGGTACGTTCGGCGTGACGCGCGCCGGCAACGTCGCTCGGTTCAGCATCCCCTCGAGTAACGCTCTGGGTGTCGATCTCGGTCCGGTGAGCGGCAGCGTCAGCGGGTTCGTGCAGAGCGACGGCAAGTTCCAGTTCGACGGTTCGGCCACCGTCGACCTGCGCGTGGCGGGCTTCGGCCCGGTCGGCAGCACGACGCTCCACATGAAGAACAGCGGCTTGACGGGCACGTTCACCGGGTCGTTCTGCATTCCGCTCGTGGGCTGCGCGACCTTCGCGTCGTTGGCCGTGAACAGCGCGGGCCACATCAAGGGTTCCGTGCTCGGCGCGCCTTTCGACTTCAAGCTCTTCGACGCCGCGGTCGTTCCGCCCGACACGACACCGCCGCAGATGGCGCCCGTCTCCGACATCACCGTCACCGCTGCGCTCGGTTCCGATCACGCCATCGCGGTCAACTACACGAATCCGACGGCGACCGACGACACGGACTCCACTCCGACGGTGACGTGCGCGCCCGCAAGCGGCTCGCTCTTCACGGCCGGCGACACCACCGTCACCTGCACCGCGCGGGACAACAGCAACAACACCTCGACGCGGACGTTCGTCATCCACGTCATCGACGATCCGACGATCGTGCTCAGCGTGCCGAGCGGCACGATCGGTTCGGTCGTCGGGGTCACCGGCGGCGGGTTCGCACCGTCGAGCGGCGTGATCGGCACCATCTTCTCCCGCGCGATCCGCCTCGGGACGACGACCGCCGACACCTCGGGCGTCGTGCACTGGAAGTTCACCGTGCCGGCCGGCCTTCCCGCCGGCGCGCATCACGTCGTGCTGGCCGGTGTCGAGCCCGACGGTGACCCGCATCTGACGGTCTACGACTTCACGGTGACCGGCAGCGCCGAGGAAGAACAGACTCCGACGACGCTCGGGCCCGAAGCCGTTCCCGGCGCTTCGCCGACGACCGCGCCGGGAACCGGATCCATCCCCTTCACGGGCTCGAACTCGGGTCGTTCGATTCCCATCGGTCTGGGACTCATCGTGCTCGGTCTCGCCTGCGTCGGGATGACGCGCCGCCGCACGCGCGCGGGGCGGCCGTGAGCGCGCCCCCGGCCGGGCGCGACCACCCGTCCGAGCCCGACCTTCCCGACTCGCTGCGCCATCTGTTCGACGGTGCGGCCGACCCGACGCCGCTCGGCGGCGACGATTCGACCGCGCCCGCGTCGGCCCACGATGCTCCCGGCGCCGGTCCCGTCGCCGAGATCGACCTCACGGACGAAACGGCACATGAACCGGCCGAGGACGAACGCACCGACGCCCCGTGACGCCTCCAGCGGCCGCGACCGGCCGTGATGCCGTAGACCGGCGCGCCGGCGACCTCCTACCCTGGGGTTTCCCGGCTAGGGGGATACATGGAGGTTCGGTTACTCGGTCCGCTCGTCGCGCTCGAAGCGGGCTCGCCGATCGATATCGGCCCGCGTAAGCAGCGCGCGCTGCTCGCCGCGCTCGTGGTGGCCGAGGGGCCGGTGCTGCCCAGCCGCCTGGCCGAGGTCCTGTGGCCGCAGGGTGCCCCGGCCAAGTGGCCGACCGCGTTATACAGCCATGTGTCGCGGCTGCGGAGCGCGCTCGAGCGGGCCGGTGTCGGAGAGCGGCTGCGGCGCGACGACCTGGGGTATTCCTTCACGCTCGCGCCCGAGGAGCTCGACGCAGCCAGATTCGGCCGTTTGCTCGCGGCCGGACGGGCGGCGCTCGCGCGCCGCGATGCGCGCAGTGCGGCCTCGCGCCTCGGTGAAGCGTTGGCACTGTGGCAAGGAGCTGCGCTCGCCGACCTGCGCGACGAGCCGTATTTCGAATCGACCGCTCGTCACCTCGACGAGCAGCGGGTCGCCGGCTATGAAGACTGGTTCGACGCGCGGCTCGCGATCGGAGAGCACGTCGACGTGCTCACCGAGATCGAGCGGCACGTCGAGCTGCATCCCTTGCGCGAGCGCGCGTGGGCACAGCTGATGATCGCCTTGTACCGCTGCGGGCGGCAGGCCGACGCGCTGCGCCGTTATCAAGACGCGCGTACCTTGCTCGCCGAAGAGCTCGGCATCGACCCCGGACCGCCGCTGCGCGCGCTCGAAGGCGCGATCTTGCGTCAGGATCCCGACCTCGATCTCGTGACCGCGGCCGACGCCGCGTCCCGGGGGGAGGTTCGCGCCCGGTCGCTCGCGCTGCCCTCGTGGGTGACGTCGACGAGCGGCGCGTTCGTCGGGCGCGACACCGAGCTGGCGGCACTGCAGGATGCCATCGATCGGGCGGGATCGAGCCGTCGCCTCGTCGTCGTCGACGGCGAAGCCGGTATCGGCAAGACACGGCTGGTCCGCGAGGTCGTGGCGGCGGCCAACGAGCGGGGTGCGGTCGTGTTGGCGGGCCGCTGCTACGAGGAGCCTCTGCTCGCGTATCAGCCCTTCGCCGAGATGCTCGACCGCCTGCTCGGCGACGACGCCGAGGCGCTGCTGGAGAGCGTCGGGGCCGGATCGGGCGCGCTGGCCGCACTCTTGCCGGACCTACAGCTGCGCTTCCCCGCGCTCGCGCAGCCCGTCTCGCCGGACCCCGATGCAGCCCGCTACATCCTGTTCCGCACGTTGGCGCGCACGTTCGCGGTCGCGGCCGGAGACGCGCCACTCGTGCTCGTCATCGACGACGTGCACTGGGCGATGCCCGCAACGATCCGTCTGCTGGGCTACATGCTCGACAGCGACACGATCGAATCGATGGTGATCATCGCGACCGCACGCGGAACCGACACCAACCCCGCGCTCGCGCAGGCGCTGACCGAGTGGAGCAGCCGTCGCGTCGCAAGCGTCGTACCGCTCCACGGCCTCGACGCCGTCGAGGTCGAGCGGCTCGTCGCAGAGCGTCACGGCGACACCGTGCTCGCTCCCGAGCTGCATCGCACGACCGACGGCAATCCGTTCTTCGTCGAGGAGCTCGTACGGTATGTGGCCGAGCAAGGCGGTCGCGCGGTGCTCGAGGGCGGCGGGCTTCCCGATACCGTGCGCGACACGATCGGCCGCCGGCTGCTTCGGCTTCCCGACGATACGCGCCGGGCGCTCGGCATCGCAGCCGTGATCGGTACCGAGTTTGAGATCGGACTCGTGGCCGGGGCCGCCGGTCGCTCGATCGCGGCGACCGACGCCGCGCTCGACCCGGCACGCGAAGCGCGCGTGATCGTCGACCGGCCGAACGTGCTCGGGACGAGCCGGTTCCGTCACGCCCTGCTTCGGCAAGTGCTCTACGACGCGCTCGGACCGGCGCGCCGTTCCGATCTCCACCGCCGTGTCGGCGAAGCGATCGAGCACACCGCGGCCGACATCGAGACGCGATTGCCCGAGCTCGCGATG
>Ga0335082_10007493_pt1 | contig 11848 bp, 12 predicted proteins | sample Lox_Sample_41_FD_206718 | JGI IMG/M metagenome (GOLD analysis project Ga0335082, IMG submission 206718) | Soil microbial communities from Loxahatchee National Wildlife Refuge, Florida, United States - Lox_Sample_4.1 | ecosystem: Environmental > Terrestrial > Soil > Wetlands | place: USA...
CGGCTCCTTCGCTGTACGCCGCGCGAAGTCTGTGTCCGCGACCACGCCCGGGTCAAGCGTGGATCGGACGGAAATTGACACCGTCGATCGAGGTGGGTACCTTCGCCGCAACACTATATGTATAGGCCAAAGGAGGCGACATGAAGCTCGCAAGCTATTCGCTCGACGGCCGGCCGAGCTACGGCGTGGTCGAAGGCAACGGCGTCGTCGACCTCGGCCGCCGGATCGGCGCCAAGCATCCGGATCTACGCGCGCTCATCACGGCGAATGCGCTCGACGAGGCGAAGCGCGCTGCCGCGGGGGCAAAGCCCGACGCAAGCCTCGACGCGATCACTTTCCTGCCGGTCATCCCCAACCCGGACAAGATCGTCTGCGTCGGCCTCAACTACGAGGAGCACCGGGTCGAGACCAATCGCGACAAGACCGAGAACCCGGCCCTCTTCCTGCGGGTCCCCGGCTCGCAGCTCGGCCACCGGCAGCCGCTGCTGCGCCCGCGCGAATCGAAGATGCTCGACTACGAAGGCGAGATCGCGGTGATCATCGGCGCGGGCGGGCGGCGGATTCCGGAGTCCGACGCCTGGCGTCACATCGCCGGATACGCCTGCTACAACGACGGGTCGGTGCGGGACTGGCAGCGCCATACCGTGCAATGGACCGCCGGCAAGAACTTCGCGCGCACCGGGCCGTTCGGGCCGTGGATGGTGACCGCCGACGAGATTCCGCCGGGAACGGTGCTCACGCTCGTCACGCGGCTGAACGGAACCGAGATGCAGCGCGCCACCACCGAGATGATGATCTTCAAGATCCCGCGCCTCATCCACTACATCTCGACCTTCACCGAGCTCGTCCCCGGCGACGTGATCGTGACCGGCACGCCGGGGGGTGTCGGCTCGCGGCGCACCCCGCCGGTGTGGATGAACCCTGGCGACAAGGTCGAGATCGAGGTCGACAAGATCGGCGTGCTAGTGAACCCGATCGGCGAAGACTGAGTCGCCGGAGCCTGCCTGGAGCTAGCGCTCCGCCGCTGCGGCCGTCGTCACCGACGGCGGCTTCCTCCCCGCGCCGCGCATGTCGACCACCCGGTTCAGGAGATCGAACCAGAACGGGCCGCCGAGGCTCACCGCGAGCGCGGTGATCAGCCAGCCGATCGCCTTCAGCATCCATGCGGTGCCGGAGCGCGCCTTGGTCTCACTCCAGCACTGGCCGAGCATCGTCCGCAAGCTCCGCGCGTCGAGGTCGGCCGTCCAGTCCTTGGCGACGCAGGAGAAGCCAATCGGCAGGCCCTGGCGCTCGATGGTCTGGAGCTTCTCGGTGACGCTCCCGATCGCTTCGCCCGGTGCCGGCTGGGCACTCGCGGCAACGCGCTCGCCCTCCTCGGCGAGCGACGCGCGCAGCGTCGGATTGTGCACCAGCGTCCGGGTGATCTCGATCGTATCGACGTTGAAGACGACCGCGACGGCCGCGCCGACCCAGAACAGCCACCACCGGGAACGCAGCTTGTACCACCCGGAGACGCGGTCCATCGCCGCCTCGTACCACGCCGCCACGTTCCCGCGCGCGACGTCGAGGCTGTTGCCGGCCTGCTCGATGAGCGGGAGCAGCGACTCCCCCACCGTGAAGCCGGAAGTGCGGCAGGTCCGCGCCGCCTCGAGGACGTCGCTGGCGGACAGGGGCTGGCCGCTCGCATGCGGCGGCTCGCCCCGGATCTGCGCAGCCTTGTGCACCACGACGTCGAACAGCGCCTGCGCGAACGTCTCGCCCGGGATGTAGGACGGGTGCTGGATCTTTCCCGGCACGTCGCGATAGAGGCTGGCGAGCAGCGGGTGATTCACCACGCGAAGATAGATCCACCGGTCGGTCAGGAGGCTCATCAACCCGAGACGCAGGAACCGGCCGCGTAGGCCGAACTTGTGCGCGACCAGCTCGATCAGCCCGGAGCAGAGCGTGCTGACCAGGAAATAGACGAGCGCGAGCCCGATCGCGACTTCGGCGAGGGTCAGGAGCATGGCGGAGCGCTCCTCACACCTGCGGCACCTGGAACATCCCGGTGCGCGAGTAGACGGTTTCATCCTGCAGGTCCGCGCGCCCGGCATGCGCCAGGTTGTAGGGGCGGTACCTCGGGTCCGACGACCACTTCTTGCGCGCCGACTCGTCGATGGTCTCGTTCACGCCCTTCAGCTGCATCGGGCGGTAGAAGCGCCGGAAGAGCTTCGCGACCTTGTACGCACCGTAGCCCATTTCGCTGAACGAGTCGCGGACCGGGGACAGGAACTCGTCGCCGCGCAGCTTGAACTCCTCGGGGAGCGCCGCCTTGCAGCGCGGGCCTTCGGCGTCGGCCGGCATGCCGGTCGTCACGAACAGCAGCCCGCGCTTCGTCGCCTCCTCGGCGACCCAGGTGAGCGGGCCATCGGGCAGGGTGTCGTCCTCGTAGCCGCCGCCGACGTTCGAGTGCGCGCCGGGGAACCAGCGCTGCTCGACCGTCTGATGGGGGTACCTCGAGGTCCACAGCGTGACGTCGTACTCCTCGCGGTTCTCGTCGATCGCCACCGCGTGGAACGCGTTCTCGATCACCTTGCCGAGCCCGGTGTCGTGGAACTCGTACTTGCCGCGGTCCAGCCCGAGCTTGTCGACCGAGCGCGGGATGCCGAGCGCACCCACCGTGTCCCACACGCCGAGGAACTTGATCGCGAGCTCGTCCTCGGGACAGGAGTACTTGCGGCGGAAGTCCACGCACTCGGGCGCGTCGCGAGTGGTCGCGTTGGCGTACGGCGGCGCCTCGATCTTGGTGCGATAGAGCGCCCACGCCTCCCGCACGATCGGGTCGTCGGGCGTGACCAGGCGCCGCCCGACGCGTTCGCGGAAGAGGTCCTTCTTGAGGATGCCGCAACGGTTCACCATGCCGCCGAGCGACCGCGCGGTGAACGCGCCGCGGCTGAAGCCGAAGAGGAAGAGCTCGTCCGCGCCCTCGACCGGGTCCTCGCCGTAGCGCGACTCCTCCTTCCAGGTCTCGCCCTTCTGGTGGTAGTTGTTCACCAGCCAGCAGTAGCCCTGGAGGATGTTGACGTCGAGTCCGCGCCCGAGCGTGCCGCCGCGTATCCGGTCGCCGAACTTCGTGCCGACGCCTTCGTCGTAGAACTTCAGCTGGCCGCGGCAGCCGACGTCGCGGTCGGCGATCGCGGCGTAGAGCCGCGAAACGTTGGTCTGGTCCTCCGCCGTGTTCCAGGTGCCGTCGAAACACACGACTAAACGTCCGCGCATGAGAAATCCTCCTCACCCCGTCGGGGCTGTGCTGCGGGTAAACTAGTCGTTGGCGCTGTGGCTGTGAATCGCACTAATGGTCTAACTCGCGGTCAGGACACGGCCTAACACCGCCCGGAATTGTCAGTTTTTCCGCATCGTGCCGCAGCCCTCGAGGAAGATGTCAACGTCATCGACGCCCGGTGAGGCGATCGAGCGCGGCGAGTCGTTCGCCGGCTCCGACTGGACCGCCGCGGAGGAGCGCAGCCTCTGCCGCGAGGACCTGGTCGACAACATCCTGCGGCGGGCGCTCGAACGCTCGGCGTGCGCCGCGGACCTCCTCTCCGAGCAAGCGCTCGAGGATTCGCTGCAGGCCGTGCTGGGCGCGCCGCACCGGCAGCCGGACGTGTGGGTCTTCGCCTATGGCTCGCTCATCTGGAACCCGGTCCTCGACTTCGACGAACGGGTGGTCGCCACCGTCCACGGCTATCACCGCAGCTTCTGCCTATGGTCGCGCGTGAACCGCGGCACGCCCGAGCGGCCGGGCCTCGTGCTCGGGCTCGACCGCGGCGGCCGCTGCACCGGCGTCGTCTACCGGATCCCGGAGCGCGTGGCGGAGGACGAGCTGCGGCTCCTGTGGCGGCGCGAGATGCTGCTCGGCTCGTACGCGCCGCGGTGGACGGCCGTCACGCATGGAAAGCGCACGTTCCGTGCGCTCGCCTTCGTCGTGAATCGCGACCGCTCCGGCTACGCCGGGCGGCTGCCGGCGGAACAGGTCGTCGAACGCCTGATCCACGCCCGCGGCACGATCGGCACCGGGCTCGACTACCTGCGACGGACGATCGACGGGCTCGCCGCCGCAGGAATCCGCGACCCGCATCTCGTGAACCTGGACGCGCTCGTGCGGCAGCGGCTCGGCGAGGACGAGCCGCACCGGCCGCGCGCGGATCTGCAGCTCTGAAGCCCCGCGCCGCTTCAGCGCGCCAGCAGGAAGTCCCGCACGACGTCGATCTGATCGTCGCTCATCAGCCACGGCGCGTGGCCGATGCCCGGGAACTCGACCACGCGCGCCTTCGGCCCGCGCTCGGCCATCTGCTTCGCGGTCGAGTCGAGCAGCAGGTCGGACTCCGCGCCGCGCAGCACGAGCGTGGGACATTTGATCGTCTCCCACACCGGCCACAGGTCGACCCCGAGCAAGAAGTCGCCGCCGAACTCGAGGTCGCCGTGCTTCGCGCGCCGCAGCCCGCTCACGATCCCCGGGTCGTAGGCGAGGCTCCAGGTGCCGTCGTCGTTCCGGCGCGCGCTGTGCCGCGTGACGTGGCGCCACTTGGCGTCGTCGAGCGGGCCGAATGACGCGCACGCTTCGCGCAGGTGCCGCTCGAGCTCCGGCAAATCCCTGAATTTCGCGTGCAGGCCCGAATGCACGTTCTTCAGCCGTACGAGGCCCGACCACGGCACGAGCGGGCCGATGTCGTTCAGCACCAGCCGGCCGATCGGCGAACGGAGCTTCGCGGCCGTCATCATGCCGATCAGCCCGCCCATCGACGTGCCGACCCAGTCGACCCGCTCCGGACGTCCGGCATGCCGCAGCACGCGCACGAGGTCGTGGATCACTCCGCCGGGGTGCGCCACCACGTGCGCAAGCAGCGTCGCGGCGTCCGACTGATAGAGCGCGTAGCCGTAGTCGGAGCTGTCCGGCAGCCAGTCGCTCGCCCCGCGCCCGGGAACGTCCATGCAGACGACGCGGCAGTCGCTGGCGAGCCGCGCGGCGAGATAGTCGAAATCCCGGCTGTTGCGCGTGAGGCCGTGGACACAGATCACGACGTGCGGGTTGTGCGGGCTCCCCCACTCGGTGTACGCCACGCGGTGGAAACCGTGCGGACCGAGGCTGGGGAAGTACCGGAGTCGGGGATGGGCCATGAGGGGGCCGCGCGGCCGGCCGTGCGAGCGACCCGGGATTGTGGGCGCCCGGCATGACGGCGGCAAGCGCAGCGAATGCGGAATAATTCCTGCATGGACGGCCGGAAACCTGTCAACCCGAAGCGGAGGGGGACCGTTCCCCGAGCTATGTCCCTGACGCGCGAGGACCTCGAGAACGGACGGATGCGGCAGCTCCTCGCGGCCTCCGGGCTCGGCCCCCGCCCGCTCACCGACGAGGAGCTCGACGCCTCGATTCAGTGCGTGCTCACGGGGGTCCGCACCGGCGAGGACGTCTGGGTCTTCGGCTACGGATCGCTGCTCTGGAACCCGCTGCTGCAGCATGACGAACGCCGGCCGGCGACGCTGCGCGGCTTCCACCGCCGGTTCTGCCTATGGTCACGGATGGGGCGCGGCACCCCGGACAACCCTGGGCTCGTCCTCGGCCTCGATCTCGGCGGCAGCTGCCACGGGCTCGCGTATCGCCTACCCGCCGAACAGGCCGCGGCGGAGCTGCGCCTGCTGTGGCACCGCGAAATGGTGAGCGGCTCCTACTCGCCGCGCTGGGTGCGGATCGAGGCCGCGCCGTGCGCAGCAAGCCAGGGCTGCAAGGAGGAACTCCGTGCCCTCGCATTCGTCGTGAATCGCGAGCACCCGAACTACGCCGGACGCCTGCCGGTCGACGTCGTCACGCGCGCGCTCGCTGCCGCCTGCGGTCATATCGGCAGCTCGGCCGAATACCTGCACAACACGATCGACGCGCTCGCCGCGCACGGGCTGCGCGACACCTATCTCGAGCGCCTCCGCGAGCACCTCGTCCGGGAAGCCGCCCCGAAATAGCCGTCGGTCCCCCGGCGCCGCGCCCCCGGCGGCGCGACTGTCAGGAAGTTCACGCCCGCCCGACCAAGCCTTCGATCACCACACGATCGAAGGAGAGCTGCAATGCTCAAGGGCAGAACCGCGCTCGTCACTGGCTCGACGAGCGGCATCGGCCTCGGCATCGCCGAGACCCTCGCGGGCCGCGGCGCGAACGTCATCCTGAACGGGTTCGGCGACATAGCGGAGATCGAGCGCCTGCGCGCCCGCATCGCGGACACGCACCGCGTGACCGTCAAGTACGACCGGGCCGACATGTCGAGAGGCGACGCGATCGAGGCGATGATGAAGGCCGCGATCGCCGAGTTCGGTTCGGTCGACGTGCTCGTCAACAACGCCGGCATCCAGCACGTCGCGCCGGTGGACGAGTTCCCGGTCGCGAAGTGGGACGCGATCCTCGCGATCAACCTGAGCGCCGCGTTCCACACCACGCGGCTCGCGCTCCCCGGCATGAAGCAGCGCGGCTGGGGCCGCATCGTCAACATCGCCTCGGCGCACGCACTCGTGGCTTCGCCGTACAAGGCCGCCTACGTCGCGGCCAAGCACGGCATCGCCGGGCTGACGAAGACCGTCGCCCTGGAGGTGGCAGAGCAGGGCATCACGGTCAACGCGGTCTGCCCCGGCTACGTCTGGACGCCGCTCGTCGAGAAGCAGATCCCCGACACCGCGAAGGCGCGCGGCCTCACCGAAGAACAGGTGAAGCGTGACGTGCTGCTCGCCGCGCAGCCGACCAAGAAGTTCGTCGAGGTGAGCGAAGTCGCCGAGCTGACTGCGTTCCTCGCGAGCGACGCCGCCGCGTCGATCACCGGCGCGATCGTGCCGATCGACGGCGGATGGGTGGCGCATTGAGCGAAGAACTTGGACCTGCTGCAGCGCAGGTAGTGCTTGCGCTGCAGCACCGAGCATTCAAGACACCCGAGCGAGCAAGATGAACGTGGGAGACATGCGCAGTCAGCCGGTCGTGGTGCGACCGCGCTCCCGGTTTGTCGAGCGCGTGTATCTCGGCCGCGATCTCGTGCGCCGTTGGACCCGATCCCCCAATTCCGCGACCCTGAAGGTCGCGGTCATATCAAGCGAAAGGAGAAAGACGTCATGAGCAGCAACCAAACCAGAGGCTGGCGGCGCGTCGCGCTGGCTGGCGTCGTCGCCGGGACGTTCTCGCTCGGCCTCACGACCGCGTTCGCGGGCGAGTGCCCCGCCGATCAGCAGCGGCCCGACGGCAGCGGCCAGAAGGTCGGCGCCACCGCACCCAAGGACGTGACCGACGTGGTGATCGCGACGACCGACCTCTCGAAGGAGAAGGTCGCGCTGAAGGACCGGCTGTTCCGCGCCCGCCGCCTCGACATCAAGCCGGGCGGCATCGTGCCCTGGCACAGCCACGACAACCGGCCGGCGATGATCTACGTGCTCAAGGGCACGATCGTCGAGTACGCGAGCACCTGCGCGGTGCCGATCGTGCACAAGCCGGGTGATGTCTCGCCGGAGCGCATCGGCACTTCGCACTGGTGGAAGAACACCGGGAACGAGACGGTCGTGCTGATCGTGTCGGACATCTTCCCGGTCGAGGACAAGGTCAACGAGAAGATGATGTAGCGGCGCGCCCGCCGCCGCGCGGTGCCTTGGCGCGATCCGCCAGGGCGCCCCCCTCGCAATCCCTGCCCCGGGAAGGACCCGTCATGACGACCACGACTCACGTCCCGCCGTTGCCGCCGATGATGGCGGGTCATGAGGCGCACGTGCTCCTGCGCACGTTCGTCATCGGGTTGATGGCGTTTCTCACCGTCGTCGACCTCTTCGCGACCCAGGCGATCCTGCCGTCGCTCGCCCGGCACTACCAAGTGAGCCCGGCCGCGACGGGATTCGCGGTCAACTCGAGCACTATCGGGATGGCGATCGCCGGGCTGGCGGTGGCGTTCTTCAGCCGGCAGATCGACCGCCGGCGCGGCATCACGGTGGCGCTCGCGCTGCTCGCCATCCCGACCGCCGCGCTCGCGGTGGCGCCCGACCTGACGACCTTCACCGCGCTGCGGGTGACGCAGGGGCTGTGCATGTCGTCGGCGTTCGCGCTTACGCTGTCCTATCTCGGGGAGCAGTGCAGCGCCGAGGACGCTGCAGGAGCGTTCGCCGGTTACATCACCGGCAACGTCGCGAGCAACCTGATTGGCCGTCTCATGTCGGCTGCCCTGGTCGACACCGTCGGGCTGGCGGGGAACTTCTACGTCTTCGCCGCGCTCAACCTCGCCGGCGCGGTCCTTGTCTGGTTCTATCTCGGCAAGACGATGCCGGCCGCCGAAGGCGGCGCCGGGACGCGCTCGCCGTTCTCGGTCTGGGCCGAGCACCTCCGCAACGGCCCGCTGCGGGCGAGCTTCGCGATCGGGTTCTGCATCCTCTTCGCGTTCATCGGCACCTTCACTTACGTCAATTTCGTCCTGGTGCGCGAGCCGCTCGCGATCGGCCCGATGGCCCTCGGATTCGTCTATTTCGTCTTCCTGCCCTCGGTGCTCACGACGCCCTTGGCAGGTCGCGCAGTGCAGCGTTTCGGTACGCGGCCGACGTTCTGGGGCGCGATTGCCGTGGCCGGCCTGGGACTGCCGCTGCTGCTCGCGCCGAATCTCATCCCGGTCCTTGCCGGTATGGCGCTCGTCGCCATCGGCACCTTCTTCGCGCAGGCCACCGCCACCGGGTTCGTCGGCCGCGCCGCGACGACCGACCGCGGATCGGCGAGTGGTATCTATCTCGCGTGCTATTTCCTCGGCGGCCTCGTCGGTACCGCGGTTCTCGGCCAGCTCTTCGACCGCCTCGGCTGGGCCGCTTGCGTCGCGGGCATCGGTGCGGGGCTCGCCGCCGCGGCGCTGCTCGCCTTCCGCCTGAAGATGCCGACACCGGCGCAGGCTGCATAGTCCGCGATGCAGGTCAGAGAATTCGTCGAACTCGCCGGCACCGCCGCGGAAATCGCCGGCGTCGTGCTGATCGTCGGCGGGCTCGTGATCGCGAGCGCCCGCTACGTGCTGCCCGCAGGCATCGGCTCCGTGCCCCGCTACCAGCGCTACCGCCAGGACCTCGGGCGCGCGATCCTGCTCGGGCTCGAGGTGCTGGTCGCCGCCGACATCGTCCGCACCGTCGCGTTCACCCCAACGATGGAGAGCGTGATCGTGCTGGCGATGATCGTCGCGATCCGTACGTTCCTCAGCTGGAGCCTCGCGCTCGAGCTGGAAGGCCGCTGGCCATGGCAGCGGGCCGCCGAGCGGCTCGCGCCCGAACCCCAACCCTGAAGGAGATCCCCGTGTACACCCGCATCGTCCAGCTCTTCTCCGCCGCGCTCTTCGCGCTCGGCCTCGTCGCGTCGCTTACCGCCGCAGCGGACACCACCGGCGGCGACGGCATCGTCCGGGTGAAGAGCGTCTATCCGCTCGATGAAACCGTCGTTCGGCTCAAGCAGGACATCGCCGCCAAGGGGATCCGGTTCTTCCAGGAAATCGACCAGCACAAACTCGCCGCTGATGCCGGGATCAAAGTGCTGCCGTCGACGCTCCTCGTCTTCGGCAATCCGCCGCTGGGCACCCAGTTCCTGAACGCCAAGCAGCAGGCCGGCATCGACTGGCCGGTGCGGTTGCTCGTGCAGCAGGACGAGAAGGGCGACGTGTGGGCGATCTATACGGATTTCATCTGGATCGCGCAGCGGCACGGCGTCAGGGCCGCCGACCGGAAGCCGTTCGAGACCGCTTCGGGTGTGATCGCCTCGATCACGTCCAGCGTAACGGCGAAGTAGCCGCCATGGACCGGGGCCCCAAGGCGATCTCGAGCACTCCCCCTTCCGCGCGCGAGAGCAGCGCGGCGACCGGCGAGGGCTCCGGGCTGCCGGGCCAGGTAGTGCTGGTCCTGCAGGGCGGCGGCGCGCTCGGCGCCTACCAAGTGGGCGTGTACGAGGCGCTGCACGAGGCCGGCATCGAGCCCGACTGGGTGATCGGCACGTCGATCGGCGCGATCAACGCCGCGCTGATCGCGGGCAACGCCCCCGAGCACCGGCTCGAGCGCCTGCGGTCGTTCTGGGCCGGCGTCGAGCAGCGCGCCGGCGCGGGTCTTCACGGGCTGATTCCGGGCCTGGGGAATGCGTTCGCCAACGCGAGCACCATGATGCAGGGCATCCCGACGTTCTTTTCGCCCAACCCTGCTTCCTGGCTCGGTCAGCACGCGCCGCTCGGCGTCGACCGCGCGGCGCATTACACGACCGAGCCGCTGCGCCAGACGCTCGCCGGCCTGGTCGACTTCACCCGCATCAACGCGCAGGGCATGCGGCTCACCGTCGGCGCGGTGAATGTCAACTCCGGCGAGATGCGCTACTTCGACAGCCGCGACGAGGCGATCTGCGTGGAGCACATCATGGCTTCGGGCGCGCTGCCGCCGGCATTTCCGGCGGTCCGCGTCGCCGGCGAACCCTACTGGGACGGCGGGATCTATTCGAACACCCCGATCGAGGCCGTCCTCGACGACAAGCCGCGCCGGGACTCGGTGATTTTCGTCGTGCAGGTGTGGAACCCGGCGGGCACGGACCCCGAGACACTCTGGCAGGTGGCGGAGCGGCAGAAGGACATCCAGTATGCGAGCCGCGCCAGGAGCCACATCGGACGGCAGAAGCAGATCCACCACCTGCGCCACATCATCCGCGAGCTGGCGAAGAACATTCCCGAACCGGCGCGCAGCTCGGAGAAAGTCAAGGAACTGGCGTCGTGGGGCTGCGGTACGACGATGCACGTGGCGCGTCTGGTCGCACCGCGCGTGGGCGGCGAGGACCAGTTCAAGGACATCGACTTCACGCCCGCCGGCATTCGCGCCCGCTGGCAGGCGGGCTATGCCGACACGCGCCGCATGGTCGCGCGCGCGCCGTGGCAGGGCGCGGTGGACCCCATGGAGGGCGTGGTGATCCACGACCCGATGGCGACGCCGGGACACGAGCTCGCGGCGGGCGTGGACGGCTTCGCCGGGAAGACCAAGTAGCCGAGGCCTCCGCTCGAGCGGAATTTGCACCGGGGCCAACGAAGTGGCGCGCGCGCTGCCGACGGCGTGGCTACCGGCAGGCGGGCCGGCCGCCGGTTGTATTGAATTCTCGGTGTGGCGACGCAGCCCCTACCTGCATCGCCACACGTCCAAGTGCTTCTTACCCTTCCCTGCCGCAGTCGCGCCGGGTGATGCCCTTCTCCTGCGCATACTGCGCCGCCGAAGCCTCGATCATCGGCCGTACGATCGACTGGTCGGACGAGATCCAGTCGGTGATCACTTTCCACTCGTGTCCGTCCCATTGCTGGAACTTCACCGCGCCGCCGCCCTCGTGGTCCATGCACGAGACCTTCAGCGGCTGCATGAAGCCAGCGGCGCCGAGCCCCTTGAGGCGCGCCTCGTCGATGTTCAGGTTCTCGAGGCCCCAGCGCACCTGCTCGCCGGTCATCGGCTGGCCCTTACCGAACTTGCCCTGCGCGCTCCGGACCGCCTCGGTCGTCAGGATCGCCCAGAGCACGCCGCGGTTGTAATAGATGGTCCCGATTCGCGTCTTGTCGTCGAGCTCGCCCTGACCCTTCGCGTACACGTACTTCTGGATCTCCTTGACCACCGGGAAGTTCGAGCCGGGCGCGTTGAATCCCGCGGCGATATAGCCCTTCGCCGCGTCGCCGGCCGGGATCACGTCCTCCTCGGCCCCCGACCACCACACGCCCACCATCTTGTCCCGCGGGAACCCCACCTTGGCCGCCGCCTTCAGCGCCGTCGGGTTCATCACCCCCCAGCCGCGCAGGATCACCCAGTCGGGCCGGATCTGCCGGATCTG
>Ga0335082_10007495_pt1 | contig 11847 bp, 11 predicted proteins | sample Lox_Sample_41_FD_206718 | JGI IMG/M metagenome (GOLD analysis project Ga0335082, IMG submission 206718) | Soil microbial communities from Loxahatchee National Wildlife Refuge, Florida, United States - Lox_Sample_4.1 | ecosystem: Environmental > Terrestrial > Soil > Wetlands | place: USA...
GAGATCCTCGAGAAATACCGGGGCAACTTCTTCGAGCCGGCCCTGGTGGACCTCTTCCTCGAGATCCTCGACGACGAAGGCAAGGCCATGCTGGCGCTGGCCGGCGGAGGCCGGCCGTGACGCGGCGGCTCCGCTTCGGCGTCTTCGCCCTGGCGCTCGCGCTCGCGCTCGCGGGGGCCGGCACGGCGACACCGCTCGACGACGCGCTGGCGAAGCTGCGAGACGGCGTCGCGAAGCACCCCGACGATCCGGAGGTCTCGTGGGCGCTCGCGAGCGCGCTCGAGGCGGCCGGCCGTGCCCACGAGGCGCTGGCGGCGATGCGGAGCCACCTCGCGCGCTGGCCCGACCGGCCCGGGAACGGCTGGGCGGCGCTCGGACGCTGCGCCTACCGCGCGGGCCGGATCGACGAGGCGATCGACGCGTTGCAACGCGCCACCGCGCGCGACGAGCGCGACGCCGAGGCGCAGCTCTACCTCGGGCTCGCGCTGCGCGCGCGCGGCGAGAAGGAGCGCGCGGAGGCGCACTTCGAGGCGGCGGCCCGCGATCCGGAGCTGGCGCCCGAGGCGCTGCTCCTCTCCGGCATGTCGCGCATCGAGCGCGGCGAGACCGACGACGGCCGCGCCCGGCTCGAGCGCGTGGTCGCGCTGGCGCCGCGCAGCGATTCGGCGGGCGACGCGCGCGCGCTGCTCGAGGACTCGGAGCCGAGCCGGCTGCCCGTGTCGGTCGAGGCCTACGCCGGAGTGGAGTACGACTCGAACGCCACCCTCGGCGGCGAGGGCGACCTCCCGGGCGCAAGCTCCGCGCAGGACGACGCGGCCTTCGAGTTCGGCACCGACCTCGCCTGGCGACCGCCGCTCGGCGCCGAGAGCGGCCGCCCACTCGAGCTCGGGCTGCACTACCGCCGGCTCGACTACGCCGATCAGACGAAGTACTCGGAGCAGGAGATCCGCGGATCGCTGAGCGGGCAGACCACGGTCCACCCGCGCCTCGCGCTGCGCTTCGATGCGTCGGGCGGCTACGAGCTGCTCGACAACGATCCCTACCTCATCAGCGGCGAGCTGCGGCCGAGCCTGCTCTACGCGCTCGGACCACACGCGGGCGTGCTGCACGTCTATGCGGTCGGCGCGCGCGACGAGTACGAGGAGGATCCCTTCTTCGACTCGCTCACGCGCAGCGACTGGATCTACGGCGGCGGCGCCGAACACCTGCTGAAGCTCGGCCAGGAGCGCGACGCCTGGCTCGCGTGGGGCGGGCGCTATCTGCGGCGCGACACCGACGCGGGGCGCGACGCGCTCGGCTTCCGCCCGGCCTACGACGCGGACATGTGGCAGGGCTCGCTGCGGGCGGCCCTGTCGCTGCCCTTCCAGATCCGGGCGCGCGCGGAGCTCTTCTTCGACGCCGAGCTCTACGACCACCGCAACCTGATCGACGCGCTGACCGAGGGCCCGGAATCGGTCGCGCGCCGCCGCGATTTCGTGTGGAGCACGGCTCTCTCGCTCCGCCGACCGCTCTACCGAAGCGTCGAGCTCGAGCTGCACGCCGAGTTCACAGACCGCGACTCGAACGTCGACCTCTACAGCTATCAGCGCGCGCTGACGGGCCTGCGCCTGCGCGCGGCGTTCCCCTGACCGAACGAGGAGATCCTCATGGCACCGAGAATCCGAACCCGACTGCTGCTCTTCACGGCGGCGCTGGCCGGCATCGCCCTGCTGGCGCCCGCCTGGCCCGGCGCGCGCATCTCGCTCGCGACCGGCTCCGTCGAGATCGGCCGCGGCGAGCCGCCGACCTGGAAGCGCGCGGACGAGGGCGACGCCCTCGCCGCGGGCGATCGCATCCGCACCGGCGAGGACGGGCGCGCCGAGATCGCGCTCGAGAGCTCGACCGTCCGCCTGTATCCGAACTCGCTGCTGCGGCTACCGGAGCCGAGCGAGGCGGGCAAGACCGCGGTCGAGATGGACCGCGGCGGCTCCCTCTTCGACGTGCTGCACCGCGGCGAGACCTTCGAGGTGCACACGCCGGAGGTCGTGGTGAGCGTCAAGGGCACGCGCTTCGGTGTCGGCGTCGAGGGCGACGAGTCGGCCTCGGTGGCCGTGTACCGCGGCGTGGTCGGCGTCCGGCCGGGCGCGGGCGACGCGTCCGAGACGCTGGTGCACGAGGGCTTCGCGGCCTTCGGCCATCAGAACTTCGAGCTGACCTGGCACGGCACGGGCGACGACCCGTGGGAGAGCTGGAGCCACGGCGGTGGGCTGCCCGACGTGATGCGACGGGGCTCGCACCACGAGGCGGCGCTGTACGACGCCCGCGCCGCCGCGCGCGCGATGGCCCGCGAGCTGCCGCCGTCGAAGGACAAGCCGGCTCGCGCGGACCGCGCGCGCGACGGCTCCAAGGAGGGTGGTACGTCGATCGCGCCGGCGAAGATCGCCGAGCCGCTCGTCGACACCGCCACAGGCACGCTGCGCGATCCCGTGGCGGACGCGGGCGACAAGCTGGAGCGCGAGCTCGAAGTCGACGCCGCCGAGGACCTCGTCGGCGGAGCGGTCGGCGGCGGCACGGGCGGAAGCGGAACGCCGCTGCTCGACATCACGTTCGTCGATGGCAGCGGCAAGTCCGGCAAGGACGTCGTGCAGCTCGTCGATCCGAGCTCCGGCAATCAATGGACGCTCAACGAGGACCAGATCGAGAACGCGCTGGACGGCAAGGGCTCGCTGCCAGCGAATCTCGAGACGCTGCTCGACACGACCAGCCCGCAGAACAAGACCGCGCTGCTGCACCAGCTCCACGAACTCTTCGACTAGGAGGCCGCGCTCGCCTGGCGGGTCAGACCCGCCAGGCGAAGCGCAGGCTGCCGTCGAAGCGCGCCTTGCTCGCGCGCAGGCACACGACGTCGCCGAGGATGCGGGGGAACTCCGCGTCGGTGCGGATCACCGTCTTGATGCGCTCGGCGAGGTCGCGCGTGAGCTGCTCGAGCGCGCCGCGCTCGTCGCGGCCGGGCGCGGCGTCGAGCACGAGGTCGAGCTCGAAGGCGGGCGGCATCGGCAGCGCGTCGCCGAATAGCCGGCGGGAGAGCCGCGCGAGCTGACTCGTCGACGCGAGCTCCGCCAGACAGGCGAGGCCGCGCAGCAGCAGCGGGTAGGCGGAGCGGTCGTCGCGCGACGCGACGGCGCCGAGTACCGGCGTGTGCGGCGAGTCGCACGAGACGCCGACGTAGTCGAGGCCGGCGCGGGGCGAGGCGGCGTCCGCGAGCTCGGCCAGCGGGTCGAAGCGATTCGCCAGGCAGGTGAAGAAGGGATAGGAGCCGCCGCGCACCTCGATCTCGCGCGTCGCGTAGAAGTCCTCGCGCGCGAGCTCCTCGAGGTCGACGGCCTCGAAGTCGGCCGGCTCGACCGGCGGCAGCTCGCGGCCGGCGGCGAACTCGCGCATCGACTGGAACGCGGCGCGCAGGTCGAAGGCGATCACCTCGGGATGGCCGAGCATGTCCACGCACTCGCGGAGCTGCGCCGCGAGGGGAAGCGCGCGAACGCGCGCGTACGCCTCGCGCAGCGGGTTGCGCGGAAGAGTCGTGCTCGGCTCCGGCATGGCGCCTTCCGGACGTTTCGGCAGCCGGAGCCCGGGAGTTGACGCCCGGCGCACGAGCGATCCGGAGTAGCATGAGCCGATCATGCGGATCCTCCCTGGATTCCGGACTCGGCTCGCCGCGCTGCTCCCGGCGTCGGCCGAGAACGTCACGCTCGAGGTGCGGCGCCTCGGGATCTTAGTCGCTGCGTCTGCCCGCGCATGCCAGCGCGACGGCGGGAGGTTGAATGGGCTGGAACCATGCAGACGTCCCCTCTTTGCGCAGCCGCACGATCGTCGTGACCGGCGCGAACAGCGGCATCGGCCTCGAGGCCGCGAGGACGCTGGCCGGCGCGGGCGCCCACGTGGTTCTCGCGTGCCGCGACCCGCGCCGCGCGGAATCCGCCGCGTCGAAGCTGCGCGCCGCGCACCCGGGCGCCGAGCTCGAGATCCTGCCCCTCGATCTCGCGAGCCTCGCGAGCGTGCGCGAGTTCGCGAGCGCCTTCTCCGCGCGCCACGCGCGCCTCGACGTGCTAGTCAACAACGCCGGCGTGATGGCGATCCCGCGCCGCACCACCGCCGACGGCTTCGAGATGCAGCTCGGCACGAACCACCTCGGCCACTTCGCGCTGACCGGGCTGCTGCTGCCGCGCCTGCTCGTTGCGCCCGCGCCGCGCGTGGTGACGGTCAGCAGCACGGCGCACCGCATGGGGCGTATGCGCTTCGACGACCTCCACGGCGAGCGCAGCTACCGGCGCTGGCGCGCCTACGGCCAGAGCAAGCTCGCGAACCTGCTCTTCAGTTACGAGCTCGATCGGCGCACGCGCGCCGCCGGGCGCGCGCTCGTCGCCGCGGCGTGTCACCCGGGATACAGCGCCACGAATCTCCAGCTCGTCGGGCCGCGCATGGACGGCTCGCGCGGGATGGAGACCCTGATGGACTGGGCCAACCGCGTCTTCTCGCAGGACGCGTCGATGGGCTCGCTGCCGACCCTCTTCGCGGCGACCGCGCCCTCCGTGCAGGGCGGCGACTACTACGGCCCCGACCGGATGTTCGAGACGTGGGGCCACCCGACGAAGGTCGGCTCGTCGGCGCGCTCGCGCGACGTGCAGTCGGCGCGCCGCCTGTGGGAGGTGTCGGAGGAGCTCACGGGCGTGCGCTACGAGGGGCTTGGAAAGCCCTGATCCGAAACGCCGCACCCGACGGGCGACGGTGGGAGCGGCGTTCTGCAATGCGAGTCCTACGAGCGCGAAGACCGAAGCTTCGAAAGACATGGCGCGCGGAGCGCGCCGCAAGCGCCGGAGGCGCGCGCAGCGAGGCACAGCCGAGCGGAGCTCAGATCTCGACTCGCTGGATCGCGACGCCCTCGAGCTCGCGCAGCACCGGCTGGAGCAGCGCCTCCTCGCGCAGGCAGCGCCGGTGGAGCGCGCGCAGGATCTCGGCGTCGCGCGCGAGCGGCGCCTCGCGCACCAGCACCTCGAGCGCGGCGTCCGCGGCGGCGACGTCGCGCGGCTTCGCGCGCAGTAACGCAGAGAAGTCGGCGAGCGTGTCGGCCGCGAGCGCGTCGCCGTAGCGCGCCGCGCGCGCCTTCCAGGTCGCGACGCGCAGAGCCGCGTCGCGCGCATAGCCAGAAAAATCTCGCAAGGCGGGCGCGAGCGGCGGCGCGGGTTCGGGGAGCGACGGCGCCTCCAGCGCGACGCCGTCGCAGAGCGCGATCGCCTCGAGCGCCGCGCGGCCGTAGACGTGATACCAGGCGGTGTACTGCACGAGGTCGAGCCACGCGGGCGGCCGCGCGATCAGATTCGCGACCGCGAGCGGCGTGCAGAGCGCGAAGCGCGCCGTGTGGTAGTCGATCACCGCGCGGTCCGCGGGGCCGCGCAGCGACTCGTAGTGGCGCACCGCGCGCGAGAGATCGCCGAGCGGCTCGGAGAGGTCGCGGCTGCGGAGCGCGCCGAGGTCGGCCAGCGGGTCACCGAGGCAGGCGAGCTCGAGATCGAGCACGGCCGTCACGCGCCCGTCCTCGAACACGAACTGGCCCGCGTCGCCGGTCAGGAAGGCCACCTCGCTGCGCTCGCGCGGCGCGCGGCGCTCGAGCCAGCGCAGGGCGAACTCGATCAGCGGCTCGGGCTGCGCCTTGCCCTCGCGGAACGGGCGCCGGTAGAAGTCGAGGTCGCCGCGCGCGAGCTCCCGAGCGTCGCGCGGGCGCTCCATGCCGATCGCCTCGCAGCGCCCGAGCGGGATCGCGTGCATGCGCGCGAGCAGCTCGACGTAGTGACCTTGCACGGCGTCGCGCTCGGCCTCGTCCTTCGCGGTCGCGAGGTTCGCGCGCCCCGCCGCGCGGTCCATCAGGATGCCTTCGGGATCGGTGCAGAAGCCGTGCACGTGCGGCACCGGGATGCCTTCGGACTCGAGGAGCACGAGCACGTCGCGCTCGCGCGAGAGCGGGTAGACGCCTCGCTCGATGCGCGCGCCGCGGAAATGGAGCAGCAGCACGCGGCCGTGGCGTTCGAGGTCGAGGTTCCAGGCCGGCCGCCAGCGCGGCTGCCGCGAGGCGGAGACGATCTTCCCGCCGAGGGTTGCCTCGGTCCATGCGAAGACGCGGAGACTTTTCTGATCTTCGCTCGGCTGCGCCTCGCTGCGCGCCGCCTCCGGCGGCTTGCGCTCGCTCATCTGCGCTCGAAGACGGGCTTGCGCTTCTCTGCGAAGGCGCGCGGGCCCTCCTTCGCGTCCTGGCTGGCGAAGACCGCCTGCCCGTAACCCCACTCGTGACGCAGCGCCGCGTCGAGCTCCATGCCGTCGCACTCGTGCAAGGTGCGCGTGATCGCCTCCACCGCGAGCGGTCCGTTCGCGCAGATCACCTCCGCGATCTCGCGCGCCTTCGCGAGCGCCCGTCCGTCCGGGACGACGTGACCGATCAGGCCCTGCGCGAGCGCGTCGCGCGCCGAGAGGTGCTTCCCGGTCAGCAGGATCTCGGCCGCGTGCGTGTAGGGGATCTGGCGCGGCAGGCGCACGGCCGAGCCGCCCATCGGGTAGAGCGACCAGCGCGCCTCCGACACGCCGAAGCGCGCGCTCTCGCCGGCCACGCGGATCTCCATCGCCTGGAGGATCTCGGTGCCGCCCGCGATCGCGACGCCCTCGACCGCGGCGACGATCGGCTTGGTCGGCCGGTAGTGGCGGAAGAGCGCCTTGTAGACGATCTGTGGATCGGCGGCGAGGCGCGCCTGCACGTCGATCCCGGTGTCGGCGTCCTCGCCGCGGCCGGCCATGGCCTTGAGGTCCGCGCCCGAGCAGAAGTTGCCGCCGGCGCCCGTCACCACGATGCAACGCACGCCCGGGTCGGAGCTCGCCGCCTCGTAGGCGTCGAACATGCGGACGAGCATCGCGCCCGAGAGCGCGTTCATGCGCTTCGGGCGGTTCATCGTCAGGGTAAGCACGTGTCCGTCGCGTTCGACGAGCAGGTCGGGCACGTCAGCCCCTGGGCCTGCGCGCGGCCTGCAGCGACGCGTTGACTTTCGGGTCGTTCTCGAGCGCCTCGGCGAGCGTCGCGCGCTCGCCGAATTCGAGCAGGCGCTTGGCGTGCGCGAGCACGGCCGGGTCGTAGCCGGCGAAGGTCGCGGCGAGCGCGCGCGCCGACGAGAGCAACGCGTCCGCCGGCACGACCCGGTTCACGAGTCCGATGCGCTCCGCCTCGGACGCTTCGACGATGCGCGCGGAGAGCACCAGCTCGCGCGCGCGCGCGCGTCCGACGAGACGCGGCAGCAGATGCGCCGAGCCGAGACCCGGCAGGATGCCGAGCTTCACGAACGTGAGGCCGAGCTTCGCCGTTTCGGCCGCGATCCGGACGTCGAAGGGCAGCGCCATCGTGACACCGACTCCGATCGCCGAGCCGTGGATCGCGCACACGGTCGGCTTCGGAGACTCCGCACACTCGAGCGGGAAGCGCGAGATGAACTCGCTCTTCGAGATGCGCGCGCGCTCGGCCTCGTCCTTCATGGCCTCGAGGTCGACGCCCGCGCAGAAGGCGCGGCCGCTGCCGGCGAGCACGATCGCGCGCACCGACGCGTCGCCCTGCGCGCGCCGGAAGGCGTCGAGCAGCTCGTCGCCCATCGTCGCCGTGAAGGCGTTCAGCTTGTCGGGCCGCGCGAGCGTGAAGGTCGCGATGCCGTCGCTCGTCGTGACGTCGATCTGCGTGTATGCCATAAGCTAACCGGGTCCGTCCTCTGATCTTCGCTCGCCAATCTCGTGCGATCTTCGCTCGGCTTCGCCTCGCTGCGCGCTGAGCTTCGCTCAGCTTGCACCGTCCGCTCGGTCCTTCATCCCGTACTTCCGGAACGGCCCGAAGAAGCCGTGCTCGTAGAGGCCGTAGCCGGTGCGACCGCCGTACGTGAAGCGCGCGACGTGGTCGACGATCGTGAGCTGTCCGATCGGCGCGATCTCCGCCGTCTTGTACGACTTCCCCTGCACGACGAGTGGTCCCTGCCACATACCGTGGCGCCAGTCGTTCTCGACGCCGTAGCCCGTGCCGATCGCGATGAAGGCGTGCACGAGCGGTTCGCACGTGATCTCGATCGAGCCTCCCGGCGCGTGCGGGAAGCGAACGACCGAGCCCGTCATCATGCGCGTGCCGGGCTTCAGCTTGTGCTCGTAGACGACGTCGCCGAGCTCCTCGATCGGCTTCGAGGGATCGCTCCAGATGCGGCGCGCGTCGTAGAGCGGCACGTGACCCGTGTCCTCCTCGTTGCGGATGTAGAGGATCGAGTGGTCGGCGAACTGCATCGGAAAGTAGTTCCACATGCCCGAGAGCGAGCCGGGGCCGCCCGCGTGGATGCCCGGCGGCTCCGCCTCACCGACCGGACGCACGCCCCACGAGCGGTCGCGCGTGCCCCACCAGCGGTCCGGTGTCACCTCGAAGCGCTCGTCGCCGACCGCGAGCCAGCCCTTCCAGCAGCCGGTCTGCGCCAGCCGGCTGGTGTCGAACAGCACACGCCCGTGTCGGCGAATGAACTGCGCGTTCTCCTCGACCGCCGGAATCGAGCCGCGCCACTCGAGGTCGCAGGCGATGCCGTGCTCGTTCTCGTCGAGGCGGAAGCGGAGGCGCCGGAGCGGCTCGAGCACATCGACCCGGAACGGTCCGACCGACGTGTCCATGCGGTCGCCGAGCTGACGCGACGCGCGCACCACGCGGTAGCTGTCGCCGCGCTGCACGCAGGCGAAGGCGTCCTGCGTCGCGAGATTCGGGTACTGCCCGAGCCCCATCACCATGAAGAGCTCGTCGGAGGACGCGTGCAGGTTGAAGTAGTAGCGGTCGTAGAAGTTGCGGTCGCTGGTCGCGACGTGGCGCACCGGCTGGCTGGTCTGATGGATCGGGAAGTCGTCCCAGGACGAGAGCATGGGGCCTCCTCGCGTGCGCCGTCAGGGCTTGTCGCTGCCGACGATCCAGGTGGAGAAGTACTGGGAGCCGCCGCCGTAGGCGTGTCCGAGCGCCTTGCGCGCGCCGTCCACCTGGTGCTCGCCCGCCTGACCGCGCACCTGCATCGCCGCCTCGGCGAAGCGCAGCAGTCCCGAGGCGCCGATCGGATTCGACGAGAGCACGCCGCCCGACATGTTGACCGGGAAGTCGCCGTCCATCGCGGTGGCGCCCTCGTAGGTCATCTTCCAGCCCTCGTTCTTCTCCGCGATCAGCATGCCCTCCATCCACATCGGCTCGAACCAGGAGAAGGGCACGTAGATCTCCGCGCAGTCGATCTCCTTGCGCGGGTTCCGGATACCGGCCTTCTTGTAGAGATTCTTCGCGTTGTCGAGCGTGGCGCGCGGGATCACGGCGTCGCGGCCGGAGAACATCGTCGGCTCGCTGCGCATCTCGCTCGCGTGCACCCAGGCGGGCTTGCGCGGCGCCTTCTCCGCCAGCGCCTGCTTCGCCATCACCATCGCGCAGGCGCCGTCGGAGGAGGGACACGTCTCGAGGTAGCGGATCGGGTCCCACAGCATCGGCGACGACGCGATCTTGTCGAAGTCGATGTCGGGAATCTGGAGGTGCGCGTTCGGGTTCTTCAGCGCGTTCTTGCGATCCTTCAGCGCGACGCGGATGCCCGTGTCCTCGGGCGCGCCCGAGCGCCGCATGTAGCCGCGCACGAGCGGCGCGAAGAAGCCGCCTGCGCCCGCCACCACCGCGACGCTGAAGGGCAGCGAGATCGAGAGCGCCCACATCGCGTTGCTCTCGGACTGCTTCTCGAAGGCCACCGTCAGCACGCGGTCGTGGATGCCGGCCTGCACGAGGCTCGCCGCGACGATGCCCGTCGAGCCGCCGACGCTGCCCGCTGTGTGCACGCGCAACATCGGCTTGTAGGCGCCGCCGATCGCGTCGTGCAGGAAGAGCTCCGGCATCATGACGCCCTCGAACATGTCGGGGGCCTTGCCGATCACGACCGCGTCGATGTCCTTCCAGGTGAGCTCCGCGTCGGCCAGCGCGCGCTCGGCCGCCTCGCGAATCAGGCCCGCCATCGAGACGTCCTTGCGCGCGGCCTGGTGCCGCGTCTGCCCGATGCCGACGATGCCGCACAGCTCGGCCATCAGTTGCCCTCCAGCACGCAGACGAGGTTCTGCTGCAGACACGGACCCGACGTCGCATGTGCGACGGCGCGGTCGGCGCTGCCGTCCCAGATGCGCCGCGCCGCCTCGCCGATGCGCGTGAGGCCGGCCGCCATCATCGGGTTGCCGGCCAGCGCGCCGCCCGACGGATTGACCTTCGTGGAGGCGCCGAGCCCGAGCGCCTTCTCGATCAGGATCTCCTGGTGCGTGAAGGGGCCGTAGATCTCGGCCACGTCGACCTTGCCCTTCCTCACGCCGGCTCGCTCCGCCGCGATCTCGGTCGAGCGCGAGCGCGTCAGGTCGCGGACGCCGAGGTCCTGCGGCTCGCAGATGTGCGTGAAGCCGCGGATCCAGGCCGGCCGCTTCGCCAGCTGCTTCGCGCGCTTCTCCGACGCGATGAGGATCGCCGAGGCGCCGTCGGAGATCGGCGAGCAATCGTGCTTGCGGAGCGGGCTCGCGAGGTACGGCTCGGCGAGCAGCTTCGCGATCTCGAACTCGCCCTTCACCTGCGCGTACGGATTGCCGAGCGCGTTCTTGCGGTCGCGCGCGGCGACCTCCGCCATCTGTCGCTCGCTGGTGACGCCCTTCTCGATGCACAGGCGCGCCTGGAGCGCCGCGATGCTGATGGCGTCGGGCCAGAGCGGCGTCAGCACGTAGGGGTCGAGCTGGAGCGCCAGCGTCTCGGGCAGGTCGCCCATCGACGGCTTGCCGAAGCCGTACACCATCGCGACGTCGGCGTAGCCCATCTGGATCTTCACCCAGGCCTCGTAGAGCGCCCAGGCGCCGTCCATCTCGACGTGCGACTCCGAGACGGGCGGCCACGCGCCGACGGCGTCGAGACCCGACACGAACGCGAACGACTGCCCGGCCAGGTAGTCGCTGCTGCCGGAGCAGATGAAGTCGATCTCGCCGGTCGCGAGCCCCGACTTTTCGCGCAGCTCGCCGATCACGGGGATCAGGATCTCCACCTCGTTGCGGTCGAGCTCGCGGCGCAGGCTCTTCGACTGCGCGAACGCGACGACGGCCACCTCGCGCATCAGATGTGCTCCTTGTAGGAATCGAAGGGCGCGTCCGGCTCGCCGCTCGGCTTGAAGTACTTGATGTTGCCGATCGAGGTGGTCCACTCCGACTTCGGCTTCCAGACCGCCTGCACGCGCATGCCCATGTGCACCTGGTCGATCGGGCACTCGCCGAGCACGTGCATCAGAATGGTGTCGGCGCCGTCGAGCAGCACCTGGACCGGCGCGTAGGGCAGATCGAGCTTGATGTTCTCGGACGGCACGCGGTTGATCGAGAAGGTGACGACGGTGCCGCGGTCCGAGAGCTCGACCGGCTCGGGGCGCATCAGCGCACCGTGCTGCGGGCAGGAGCCGCGCGTCGGGAAGTAGACGCGCCCGTCCACGGGGCAGCGCTGCCCGATCAGCTTGCCCTCGGCCATCGCGCGCAGGAAGCGCGAGGCCGACTGCCCGGCCGAGTAGGTGTAGTCGAGCTTGACGGGCGTCTTCAGGATTTCGACGGGCTCGCTCACTTCTTCTCCTCCGGCTCGAAGCAGGCGATGTCGCGGATCGCGCCTTCGGTCTGCGGCGCCCAGCGCGCGCGCACGCGCATACCGGTCTTCATCTTGGCTTCGCTGCCGGCGTCGACGGCGTGGAGCAGCGGCGTCGCGGCGCCATCGAGCAAGATCAGCGCGTAGGCGAAGGGGTGCTG